>JAESFY010000022.1_pt1 | contig 312440 bp, 291 predicted proteins | sample 9266201 | NCBI WGS metagenome assembly JAESFY01 (sample SAMN14515071, study PRJNA621656) | algae metagenome | isolation source: Nodosilinea sp. WJT8-NPBG4 and co-occurring heterotrophs from soil, lower... | place: USA: Pinto Basin, Colorado Desert, California | collected 2006-05-27 | reverse complement strand
ACCTCGGTCAACGGCAGCAAGCACTTTCTCACGCAGGTCATCACTGTAAGCGGCTGGCATTAGGAGGAGTAGTACGGTAAACACACTTCCCCTCTATATTGTCCTAATCACGCCTTCGGCTGCAATATCAGGTGTGTAGCCATGACTGTATCTACCCTCACCCCGCCCAGTGTGCAATGTCCCGAGTGCGGTGTTCACAGCATTGTGGAATATAAGCCCACCGTGTACCACTGCCTCAAATGCGATTTTGAAAAAGACCTAAGCCTCTCCCCAGAACCGAAGAATGCGGGTCTGGGGTCAGTAATTTTGGGCATGCTTGGCTTTAGCCTGGGGCTGCTCATTCTGCTGTAGAGCTGGCCAATGGCTTGATAGTGCAAATGCACCACAGTATCATGGGGGGGCCGCCCCTTAGGCTCCCCTATGGCCATTGTTTCTTCTCACACCTCTGACGATTCGGCCAAGCCCAAACGGGCTCAGTCTAAGCTGCCAGCCCAACCCACCGAAGCTGCTGAGCTACAGCCGCTGCTCTCCCTAGTCAAGGGTGGAGAGATGCAGCCAGAAGATTTGGGGGATGAACCAAATACCCAGGAGCCATCGTCCACCGCCCCAGAAGACACCCTACGGCCCCAGCGACTGCAAGACTACGTTGGCCAGGCATCCCTTAAAGAAGTGCTGGGCATTGCCATTCAGGCGGCTCAGTCGCGGCAAGAACCCCTCGACCATCTGCTGCTATACGGACCACCAGGGCTGGGTAAAACCACCATGGCGCTAATTTTGGCCCAGGAAATGGGGGTGACCTGCAAAATCACCACAGCCCCTGCCCTAGAGCGCCCTCGCGACATTGCCGGCTTGCTAGTCAATCTCAAGCCCGGAGACGTGCTGTTTATTGACGAAATTCACCGGCTGCCCCGGGTCACCGAGGAAATCCTGTACCCGGCGATGGAAGACTCGCGCCTGGATATCACCATCGGCAAAGGGCAGTCGGCCCGCACTCGCAGCATTCCACTGTGCCCCTTTACTTTGGTAGGAGCAACGACGCGGGTGGGGGCGCTAAGCTCTCCGCTGCGCGATCGCTTCGGGCTGATCCAGCGGCTGCGCTTCTACGAAATCGATGAGCTTAAGCCCATTGTGCTGCGCACTGCCGATGTCTTAAAAACCCCCATCGAACCCGCCGGAGCCGAAGAAATTGCCCGCCGCGCCCGGGGCACCCCCCGCATTGCCAATCGCCTGCTGCGGCGAGTGCGCGACTATGTCGAGGTTAAGCGGGCAGGCCCCATCACCGCCGCCCTAGCCGCCGAAGCACTAGAACTATTCAACGTTGACCCCTGCGGCCTCGATTGGACCGATCGCCGCCTACTGTCAATGATGATCGAAAACTTTGGCGGTGGCCCCGTTGGTCTCGACACCATGGCCGCCTCTACAGGCGAAGACTCCCAAACCATTGAGGAAGTCTACGAACCTTACCTACTGCAAATTGGCTACCTACAGCGCACTCCCCGAGGCCGAGTGGTCACCCCTGCCGCTCGCCGCCATTTAGGTTACGACGAGACTCCTGGTGGCGGCAGCCAAATGGCATTGTTGTGAGTCGAAGGCAGGGCCAAAGGCATAGGGTTTTAGATCGTTCCTTACGCCGTCAACCTGGCACCTAATTCTCACGCCTAGGCTGGCTGGCTATCAAAAGCAACCGCCCCTGCAACGTCTCCCGGCATATCGATAATCGCCTGCATCAGGTTGGTTTGGTTAAGATTAGCCCCAGTCAGATCCGTCCCTAGCAGGTTCGTTCCCAGCAGGTTCGCTCCGCTCAGGTCAGCGTTGGCTAGACAAGCCCCCCATAGATCGGCCTGCATGAGGTTAGCCCCAGCTAAATTAGCCCCACTGAGGTCTACCCCAGTCAGTCTTGCCCCGCTGAGGTCAGCTCCCCACAAAGATGCCCCGGGGGCCAGGTGGTGCATCGTTTCAGGCACCTGAAACCCTCGAGGGAAATGGGTGCTATCGGAGTAGAGGGCACCGTCTAAGTTGGCGTGGGCTAGCTGACACCCTCGCAGATTAGCCCCAATTAAATTGGCTCGGCTCAGGTCGCTGTGGCGCAGGTCAGCCCCTCGCAGGTCGGCTAACATCAGCGTGGCCTGACACAGGTCAGCGTAGCGCAGGTCGCTATCGCCAATCAGAGCACTGAGCAGGTTGCTGCGTCTTAGCACCGCCCCAAACAGTTGACTATTCACTAGCAGTGCCCCGCTGAGATCGGCGGCGGTTAAGTCGGTACCGCCCAGATCGCGCTCTCGCAAATCTTTAGTGGCAAGGGCAGCCCCCGGTGCCAGGCTCCACATGCGGGCTTGCCCAGGGTTAAACCCTTCGGGAAACTGGGTTTGGGCATTGTAGAGGGCGCCTTCCAAACGCGCATCATCGAGGTCGGCCCCGGTCAGCACGGCCTCGCGTAGATCGGCCCAGCGCAGGTCGGCTCCCGCCAGTTTGGCATTGCAGAACTGGGTCTGTTTGAGGTTAGCCCGACGAAAATTAGCCTGGGTGAGATTTGCCCCGCTAAAGTCGGCACCCCAAAAATCGACTCTGGCTAAACTCCAGTGGTTGAGGTCGGCTCCGGCTAAATTGATGCCGGTAAAGTCGCGTTCCCCTTCCACAAAGGCCGTCCAAAGATTTTCTAGCGTTTTGAGATTCATGCCTGCTTACCGCTCAACATTGCCTAGGTACATCGTTAGTGATCAACCGACTTTTGCCCAATTGGGTCTGCACTCTCAACTCGTGGCTAAACGTCCTAGCCAAGGAACGGCCTGCTGTGGTCGTTCGGGCTGATGTACCCAAACCACATAGCCGTTGTCATCCCAGGTGGCAACGGCGCGTTTGCCTTGCTGATGAAGCTGCTGTACCAACCTTCGAGCTTTGTCTAAATCGGGGCGGTTGCGGTAGTAGCGATAGTACTCACCCTCAATGGCAAGGGCCAAACTGCGGCACTGATCAGCACCCTGAATGTGGTAGAGCACATGCTCATCTATAGGGCTAGAAGCCAGCTCCGCCTTGGCCGGGGCATCAGGGGTAGTCGGCAGCAGGCTAGCCCAGTCAAGGGTTGTGGCAGCCTTAGCGGTAGTTGCAGTTAGGGCTGCGTCGTGGTCGGCTGCAGCCAAGTTAGTAGAATGCGATTGTCTGTGGTCGGCGGTAGGCAGGCGATCGCCCCCAAAATCCTCCTGCTGGTCATCTGCTAGCAGCACCTGATCGAGTAGACCCTGGTGTCGCTGCACTCGGCCCTGCCGAACGCGCATGGCCTTAGCGGTACCGACTCCGATCGCAACGCTCGACAGGATGGCAAAGCCAATGTAGCGAATCGAAAATTCCTTGTGCTGGTTGGGGAGCAGAGCTGAGTCGACCCAGTAGCTTAGGGGTTGGGGTAGCTGCTCCGAGACCTGGACCGCGCGATCGGAGGTCATCGGCCAGGTAAGAGCCGCAAACCCAGCACTAGACGCTAGCAGCGCTGGCAAGACAATACGACGAAAGGGAGAGTTATCCATAACAGAGAACACACTGAGGTGAATAAATCACCCCCCAGGAGATCTCCTTCAGAATACGCAATATACCAGCAAGGAACTACGAATTCACCGATGGTACTCTGTGATACTTTGATGAATCCTTGGAACTATATCCGTAGAAATACGGATATCCCAGCCATCTGACCAAAAAGCTGGGATCCTTTATAAGGAGCGGTTTGACCTCTATCAAAACTTGATGCGATCGCTCCTGATTGGTGTTTGTGCCTTTGAGTATTGGAACACCAATACCCAGCAACCCAGCTCAACCTATGCGGTGGAACATCTTTATCAGTCTGCTCGTACTTCTAACCGCTGTAACCCCTACCGCGTGGCGTGTGGCAAACGAACAACTCAGCCGTTATCAAACCTTAGAGACCGCAGGGGATGGCACCACGGCGGTACCTACAGCCCAAGCTGTGGACTCTCCGCGCGATCGCCGCTGTCAGCAGTGCGATTTAGCCGCCGCCGATCTCAGCGGCCAAGACCTCAGCCGCGAGAATTTTCGAGAGGCTGATATGACCAGGGCCAACTTGACCGGCACTCAATTGATCAACGCCATCTTGCATAAAGCAAATCTCACCCAGGCTACCCTCCATCAGGCCAACCTTCAGGGAGCAGACCTTTCCGAAGCTAATCTGTTGCAAGCCGACCTCAGCCAAGCTCAAATGCTCCACGTCAGTCTTGTCAAAGCCAACCTTACCAGCGCATCCCTCACCCAGGCCGAGTTGCGCGACGCCGCCCTATGCTCAGCCCAAATGCACCAGGCTGATCTTTCAGAAGCCAGCCTTTATGGGGCGGTTTTGCGCCAGGCCGATCTGTCAAACGCCGATCTGCGCGGGGCAGATCTACGCTACGCCGACCTCTACGAAGCCGATTTAACCAACGCCAATCTCACTGGGGCGCGCCTGGAGTTTGCCACCATGCCCGATGGCAGCACCTACAACCAAGGCTACGTGCAGCCCATCAATCCCTCCCAGGGCTGCGATCACAACCGTTCTGAAAGCGTCGCTGATCAACCAGAACCCTGACGTCATCCACCCAATCAATGCCCTGTCTGGGCAGAGGAATTAGCTTAAGCTGCCGCCGCGGACCGTTCTCTTCCCGACTTCCAAAGGCGAAAGCCACCGACAAATGCCTTGCTGTTGTGGTGGGGATGGCAGCCCGCTGGTAGTTTCTCAGTACCTTAATCTGACCCTCGTCAATGACCACATCATTGCGTTGGAGGACCCGATGAGCTGGCCCACGTAGTTTCTACGTAGCCCAAGCCATTTCTTCGTGCCGAGGCGCTCTAAGGTGCGCTTGCCAAGGTAGTACTCGACTGAAAGTTGACAATACGGGCAAAGATTTCAGGCTCTAGGCTAGCACCACCCACCAGGGCACCGTCGATCTCGGGCTGAGCCATCAGCTCATCGACGTTGCTGGGTTTGACCGAGCCACCGTACTGAATAGTGACATCAGGATTTGTTAGCAGCTTGCGAATGCCCCCAATCACCTGGTTGGCATCAGCGGCTTCGCAGGTGTCGCCCGTGCCGATCGCCCAGATCGGTTCATAGGCAATCACCAAATTGTTTTGGTCAACATCCACCAGACCCTTCTCAATTTGGGTGGTAATCACCGACTCGGTTTCGCCGGCATCGCGCTGGTTTTTAGTTTCGCCTACGCACAAAATTGGGATGAGGCCGCATTGTTGAGCCGCCTGTAGGCGCAGGTTGACCGTTTCATCGGTATCACCGAAGTACTGACGGCGCTCGCTGTGGCCCACGATCACGTAGCGCACCCCAAGCTCTCGCAGCATGTCCCCCGAGATTTCGCCAGTAAAGGCTCCCTCTGGCAGCCAGTGAATATTCTGAGCACCTACCCTGATCCTAGCCCCGTGCAGGCTTTTGGACAGGGCTCCCAGAGCAGTAAAGGGCGCGCACAGAACTATTTCACGCCCGTCGGGGGTGTCGGCGAGTTGTCCAAGAAAATGGCGCAGAAAGTCCAGGGTTTCGCCCTGGGTCTTGTACATTTTCCAGTTGCCAGCGATAACGATTTTGCGCACGGTGTTTTGAGGTTAAAGGCTAGATATACAAAATTGCATCCCTGCATCGTACTAACAAAAGAACCCCCGAATCAATTGTTGCAGCGCACAACGTTTGATTCGGGGGTCAGGGGGATGAGGAAGCTGAGGAAATGGAGAAGATGAGGAGTAGTGAGAGGAATTTGCGATCGCCTCACCCCCTCATCTCCCTTACCTTCCCCACCTTTCGACTGCCTAGCGCAGAGCCGCTGCCTCGCGGGCTGCTGCCGCCTCGTCGGGGTGAATGTTGAGGCGGGTCAAATTAATCCGACCGCGGCCGTCAATTTCACGCACCTTGATAATCACCTCGTCACCGACGTTGACTTCGTCTTCGACCTTGGCCACCCGATAGTCGGCCAGTTGCGAAATGTGAACCATGCCCTCTTGGCCGGGCATAAATTCAATAAAGGCCCCAATGGGGATAACGCGGGTAACTTTGCCCACAAACACATCACCGGCGGCAGGCTTAAAAACGATCGATTCGATCAAGGCTTTGGCCTGGAGGGCTTTTTCGCCTTCGATCGCCGAAACAGTGACGGTGCCGTCGTCGTTGATGTCGACTTTAGCGCCGGTTTGCTCGGTAATCGCCTTGATCTTCTTACCGCCGGGGCCAATCACCATACCGATCATCTCAGGATCGATCTTGAAGCTGATTAGGCGCGGAGCATAGGGCGATAGCTCTGCCCTGGGGGTGTCAATGGTGGCCAGCATTTTCTCAAGAATATGCAGGCGGGCGGGCTTGGCCTGGTTGATGGCGTCGGCGATCACCGATAGGGGCAGACCGGTGATTTTCATATCCATTTGCAGGGCGGTAATGCCCGTGTCGGTACCGGCGACTTTGAAGTCCATATCGCCCAAAAAGTCTTCGATACCTTGAATGTCGGTAAGAATGCGCACCTCGTCGCCTTCTTTGATCAGGCCCATAGCAGCCCCGCTGACGGGCTTAGTGATGGGTACGCCAGCATCCATCAGCGACAGGGTAGAACCACACACCGACCCCATGGATGTCGAGCCGTTGGAGGACAACACCTCCGATACCACCCGAATCACGTAGGGAAAGTCTTCCTTAGAAGGCAGTACCGGTACTAGGGCACGCTCGGCGAGAGCGCCGTGGCCAATTTCGCGGCGACCGGGCGATCGCATCGGCCGAGTCTCACCCACTGAATAGGGGGGGAAGTTGTAGTGGTGCAGGTAGCGCTTCTCTTCGTCGGGGTGAAGGTCATCCATCATTTGGGCATCGCCAGGGGTGCCCAAGGTAGCAACCGACATCACCTGGGTAAGGCCCCGCTGAAATAGCCCGGTGCCATGCACCCGCTTGGGCAGCAGCCCTACTCGGCAGGAAATTGGCCGCACCTCATCGAGCTGGCGACCATCGACCCGCACCTTCTCGGCGACGATTTGCTGACGCATCAGCTTTTTGGTTATCGATTTGTAGGTGTTACCCAAGGCCTTGCCGTTCTCGGCCACCGCCACCTTGATCGAATTTTCGTCCTCTAAGGCGTCAACGGCAGTGGCTAGCTCAGCTTTAATGGCGTCGAGCTTTTCGTCACGCTCGGGCTTGGTGAGGCTAAACTGCTTCAGCACGTCTTTAATGGCGGCGGCAGTTTTTTCTTCAATGAAGGTGGCCAGAGTGGGGTCGGTCTCAGGCTCTTGCTCAGTGACGATCTCGATACCCAGCTCTTTGATCAGCTCTAGCTGGGCCTTGATCAGATCCTGTACGACTTCATAGCCAAAGTCGATGGCCTCAATCACGTCGGCCTCGGGCAGCTGGTTAGCGCCCGCCTCTACCATGATCACACCGTCAGGAGAGCCCGCCACGATTAAGTCGAGATCGCCGGTTTCAACTTCTTTATAGGTGGGGTTGATAATGAAATCATCGCCTACTAGACCCACGCGCACCGCTGCCATAGGGCCGTAGAAAGGAATTTTGGCCAGCAGCACTGCGATCGACGCCCCAGTGGCAGCCAGTACGTCAGGGGGCACCTGCTCATCCATAGCCAGGGTAGTGGCGACAATTTGAATGTCGTCGCGTAGCCATTGGGGAAATAGGGGTCGCATGGGGCGATCGATCAGGCGACAGATCAAAGTAGCCCGCTCAGGGGGACGGCCCTCCCGCCGCAAAAACCCGCCGGGAATGCGCCCAGCAGCATAAAGCCGCTCTTCGTAATCAACCAGCAGAGGCAAAAAATCGATGCCCTGACGTCCTGTTGAGCGGGTTGCGGTTACCAGAACCGCGGTCTCACCCGACTGTACCAACACCGCGCCCCCCGCTTGGGGAGCCAACAGTCCACCCCTCAGGTGAATATCGCGACCACCAAAGGAGATTGTTTTTTCAAATTCTTGCATGTACGACTACGTCCTTTCTCTCTTACCATTCTTCATTGGTTTCTTTGGCCTGATCCTAGCACCGATGACGGCAATGGCTTGGTGCATAGGCCGCCAGAGGCAAAATTAGGCAAAAGACTTAAGGTTTTAGGACGCGTTGGGTACTCTACGGGCGTTGGTTTGGACAAAAATTTCTGGCCCTAGGAGGCTACGGTCATCGCTGTACTGGTTACTGGGGTAGCAGGGTTTGTGGGCTCGTTTGTGGCCCGGCGGCTGTTAGACAGCGGTCAGCAGGTCTACGGCATCGACAACCTCAACGACTACTACGACGTGGGTTTGAAGCGCGATCGCTTAGCCCAACTAAAATCCGACGATGGCTTTACCTTTGAGCAGCTCGATCTATTCGATCGCACGGGGATGCTGACGCTGTTTCGCAGTCGTCAGTTTCAGTACGTCATTCACCTAGCAGCCCAGGCGGGGGTGCGCTACTCGCTAGAAAACCCCTTTGCCTACTCTGATAGCAACCTGTCAGGGTTTCTCAACCTGCTAGAGGGCTGCCGCATGATGGGGGTTGAACACCTAGTGTTTGCCTCATCTAGCTCAGTGTATGGGGCCAATCGCAAAGTGCCATTTTCGGTGGACGATCGCGTTGACCATCCAGTATCGCTCTATGCCGCCACCAAAAAAGCAAACGAGCTGATGGCCCACGCCTACAGCAGCTTGTATCAAATTCCTACCACGGGGCTGCGATTTTTTACGGTGTATGGCCCTTGGGGTCGGCCCGATATGGCCTACTTCAAGTTTGTGGAAGCAATTTTAGGCGATCGCCCCATCCAGGTGTTTAACCAGGGCCAGATGAAGCGCGACTTTACCTACATTGACGATGTAGTGGAAGGAGTCGTGCGAGTCATGACCCACATTCCTTTCTCTAGCACAGACCCTAACAGCGACAGCCAGGCTCCCTACAAGATTTACAACATCGGCAACCACCAACCAGTGGAGCTACTGCGCTTTATTCAGGTAATCGAATCAGCTCTTGGCAAGAAAGCCCAAACCGTTCTGTGCGGCATGCAGCCTGGGGATGTGCCCGCCACCTATGCTGATGTCAGCGATCTCATGGCCGATGTAGGATTTGCTCCCAGCACACCCATCGAAGCTGGCATTCAGCAGTTTGTAGCTTGGTATAAGCAGTACTACAAGGTTTAGTAGGCCAGGGTCTCTAAGGTTTCGCGCAGATAGCGACGCACTAGCTGGTCTAGCGGGGCCGCCTCGGCCTCGGCAGCGGGCAGTTCACCCTTCCAGCTCTTAAAGCCAGAGCTGCTGGCGATCGCAGACTTGAGGCTGAACCAAATGCGGGCGTGTTCAGAAAGCTGCATGGAGTTTACGGAGCGAGTTACGGCCATAGCTGCCTCTAAAAGTTCGGGTAACTGTCGAAATCTCAGGTCTTTCTACCGCTTAAGGCCACTCGCTCAGTCTGCGAGTTAGCAAAACTCTAGACACTAGAAGACTAATTACAAGATAGCGTAATCGTCCCGCTGCGATTGTGCCAAGGACCACAGTACTAAAAATTGGCCAAGATCTAGGGTCAGTGCACAAGAACCCTAGCGGACATTGGGGTAAATGTCGGCGAACGCAGGCAAGGACTGTGGATAGTCGACATCGTTTAGGTAGGTCACATTCTCGCTAGACTCCTCGAGTTCTGGGTGGTGCAGAGACCTGCAATCATCCGTAGCGTCATCCTCTAGGATGGGATCCGCTGCAACGGAAGATTCAAGGTCTTTGGGGTCAACAGGGCCTGCGAACGCCTCTGAAGAAATCAGCACATCCAATGCTTTGTCCTGAGCCACCGGGGCTTCAACTGCGTATCCTGGGGATTCGGTTTCAACTATTGCTTCAGCTACGCTATCCGCTGACTCCATACTAGGTGTCTCGACGGACGCAACCTGGTGAGGCTCTGGGGTCTTTACGACGGCGGGGGCAGTCGGGTCGAGTATTTGCCGATTCGTTAGATCAGGCAAAATCTTGCCGACCGTCAGTCCAATCCAGGTGAAGTCAGCAGCAACGTTCTCAGTGGAATAAGGGACAACCTTCGCCATCACCCGATCGGGCGTAGCCAGTACCTGAAGTACGGCTATGGGTATCTGCAAGAAAAGATTAGCCATGAGGAAGCTGAGGGCGGCGATCGCTACACCTCCCAATCGGCCCCAATCGGTGAAGGGCGTCAGGTCACGGGCCAGAAATGCCAGGGGGTAAAGCTTTAGCAAGCCCCACACTAGAGGCACCGGCACCAGCAGCGCTCCCAAACGCAATCGCCACCGCTGAAATTGACTCAGCAGACGACGTTGATCATCCTGCAGCGCACCAGGCTTGAGTGCCAGTCCTGGCAAACTGAAGATATAAAAAGGCTGCCGCAACTGCATCACCAGCACCGGCAGCACTCCTAACGCAACAATGACACCTATCTCTAGCTCAGGCAGGGTTGGGTTACCTACCGCCAGCCCGAGCAGGCACAGATCGATCCACAAAGGCACAGTAGCCAATCCGGCCAGGTGTACCCATAGGTACGGATCGCAGCGCCAGGGTGCCATTGTCAACTCCGTTTCTACACTGCTGTCTTGCAGGGTTCCTCGTAAAGGAACCCTGCTCTTGCCTAGGCCATCGCCAGGGTGCGACGCTTCGTGACCATCTTGAAGGCATCGATAATGTCGCCTTCTTTCCAGTCGCTGAAGTTGTCGATGCCGATGCCGCACTCGAACCCGGAGGCCACGTCTTTGGCATCTTCTTTCATGCGCTTGAGGGAGTCGAGCTTGCCAGTGTAGACAACCTCGCCCTTGCGCACCACTCGGAGGTTGCAGTTGCGGGTAACCTTGCCCGAAAGCACGTAACAGCCAGCAACTGCGCCCTTGCGTACGGGGAACACGGCTCGCACTTCCACCTGACCCAGAGGATCTTCGACCATTTCGGGATCGAGTAGACCTTCCATGGCACCTTGGATGTCGTCCAGGAGGTTGTAGATCACCTCGTAGTCGCGCACATCTACACCTAGGCGATCGGCAGACTGCCGCGCTCCAGGAGCCAGGGTGGTGTTGAAACCAACGATTACCGCGCCACTAGCAGCCGCCAGATCGACGTCAGTTTCGCTAATTTCGCCAGGGGCAGCCAGCAACACTCGAATCTGCACCTCGTTCTGGGGCAGCTGCTGGAGCGCCGCCAGAATGGCTTCGATGGAGCCCTGCACGTCGGCCTTGAGCAGCAGGTTGAGATCCTTGAGATCGCCCTCCTGAACTTGGGCAGAGATGGTGTTGAGGGTAACGCGACGAGAGGCCATCGACTGCTGTAGGCGCGACTGGCGCTGCTCAAGCATGCGTTTGTCGGCCACTGCTCTAGCCGTTTTCTCGTCGGAATAGACCTCAAACTCGTCCCCGGCAGCGGGGACATCGTTGAGACCCAGCACTTCAACCGCAAAGGAGGGGCCAGCGACTTGAACTCGCTTCAGGCGATCGTCGAGCATGGCCTTAACCTTGCCCAAGATAGGACCAGCCACCAGCGAATCGCCCACCCGCAGCGTACCGTTCTGAATCAGCAGGGTAGCAACCGGGCCGCGCGCCTTGTCGAGGTTAGCCTCAATCACGGTACCGCGAGCCAGACGGTCAGGGTTGGCCTGGAGATCTTCTATCTCTGCAACCAGCACAATCATCTCCAGCAGGCTGTCGAGATTTTCACCTGACAGAGCGCTCACCGGCACCATGATGGTGTCGCCGCCCCATTCCTCAGGCACCAGCCCATGCTCCATAAGCTCTTGCTTGACGCGATCGGGGTTGGCAGTCTCTTTGTCGACCTTGTTGATAGCCACAATCAGCGGCACCTCGGCAGCCTTGGCGTGGCTAATCGCCTCAATGGTCTGGGGCCGCACACCGTCGTCGGCCGCCACCACCAGAATGGCAATGTCGGTCACTCGGGTACCCCGCGCTCGCATGGCGGTAAACGCCTCGTGGCCGGGGGTGTCTAGGAACACAATCTGATGGGACGTACCCGCATGATCGACGTCGACATGGTAAGCGCCAATGTGCTGAGTAATGCCGCCGGCCTCACCTTGGGCCACCTTGGTCTTGCGGATGGAGTCGAGCAGCGTGGTTTTACCGTGGTCAACGTGACCCATGATGGTAACCACCGGAGGCCGCCGCTTGAGGCTCTCAAAGTCGGCTTCGTCGATCATCTCAGTGACCTTTTTGGCCTCTGACTCCACTTCGCTGGTTTCGACCATGACCTCGAACTCCTCGGCCACCATCTTGGCGGTTTCGATATCAAGGGTTTGGTTGATGTTGGCAGCAATACCTTTGAAGAACAGAGACTTGATCAGCTCTGTCTCGGGCACCATAATTTGCTCGGCCAGCTCATGGACGGTTAGACCTTCGGAGAGCACGATAAACTCGGGACGCTCCTGGGTCGGCTGAGCCTCACCCCGGCGACCGCGACGGGAGCGACCACCGCCGCTACTACTATCGCGATGCTGAGGCTTGTGGCTCTTCATCGTCGGTGACGACGGCCTGCCACTACCAGGACTCTTGGGTTTGGGTGGACGCGCTAGTGAGATGCTCAGATTTTGGGCATCGGTGGCCTGCTCTCCGTCTTCGTCAAGCTCATCGACCAGCACGTCGAGATCTTCATCGTCTTCGCCCAGTACGCCTTGCCCCCGCCGCTTGGTCTTGCCGACCTTGCTGGCTTTTTCGCGCATCTTTTGATCGTCGTCCTCGTCTTCGCGCTCTTCGCGTTTATGGCGAGGCGGTGAAGGGCGACGCGGTTGATCGTCAAGACCACCGACCCCAAGCACAGAAATTGAGTCATTGCCGGGAGGGGTTTCGTTGCGGGCGGCCGTTTCGGCTCTGGCCGTTTCGGCATCGGAATTGGGCCGCCGCAGCTTGGGCTTAGGCTTCAGACGGGTAACATCTTCGCCCGCATCAATTTCGCGGATAGGAATGGTGGGACGCGGTGCGCCAGGGCCGTCAGCCGAACGACCTTCTGAGCTGCGGCTTTCGGGGCTACGGCTCTCGGGGCGGCGAATGACAGGGCGAGGCGGACGAGCGCCCTCTGGCACAATCACTTGGCGCTCGTCGCTGTCGGCACGAACGCGAGACACAGGCCCAACCAGCTCTGGTCTGGGCTTAACCGGCGGTGGAGAGGCCTCTTCTACAGGGGGCTCGATCGCAACCGTTTCAACCTCTTCGGCAGGGGCCTCAGCAGGAGCGTTCGCCCCAGGGCGATTAAGAGATACTGGCGGTTTAGGTTTAACCTCATCGGCCCTAGGAGCTTCCCCAGGACGGCTAGGGGGCTGAGAAAGGCTATCAGGACGCGTTGGTCGACTGGCGCTGGGGGCAGGAGTACTGAGGGGGGCAGCGCTGGGAGTGGGAGCGCCTGCCTCAGTGTCAGCCCTGGGGGTAACCCGATGGCGACGAATTTCTAAAATCTGCTGCTTGCGTTCGGGTCGATCGCCGTTTCTGACCGGGGCCGCTGGTCGAGGCCGACTACTGGCAGAGCGATCTGGCGCAGCATTGGGCCGATTGGCACCGCCACTGGCGCGAGACTGAAGAGCCGCTGAGCGAATTTGATCAGCTTCTGACTCTGCGATGGTGCTGCTGTGACTCTTCACGGCAATGTCGAGGCGACTTGCGATCGCCAAGATGTCTTTGTTATCCAAATCCAATTCCTTCGATAACTCGTAAATTCTCACTTTGCCGTTCATCCACATCTCCCTACGCTAGTCAAGCTTGTTACTTACATAAACCAACCTGCTTCGTCCAACAAAACGACATCAAACCATTCTGACGAATACGTTAGCCCTAACATGGCATTGTAAACCAAGGCTAGGTGGACATGGGACCTCAAGCAAGTTTACTGACGCCCTAGGGGGGCCAGTCAGATACCCATACTATGAGTGTAATCAGTTGCTTCCCCAATGAACAGAATCTCAGAGGGATCGCGTCTAGAGACGATTCAGTTGCAAAAATTTTTGGTTAAGCCTCCTGACGGCACTTTTTCCCCTCAACGCTCTCTGCTTAGGCCTGCCGACCGGGCAAAGGCTGTTGGACAACAACGGAACTAGCCGTTTTGCCCTCTAGCTGGCTCCACAGGCTTTGGTAAACTTCCTCTGGTACGTTAACTTTTAAAGCCCGCCCCAGTCGACTTTTTTTCTGAGCCTGGCGCAGGCAGTCGGCTTGGGGGCAGAGATAAGCCGATCGCCCCATCCCGGTGCCGAGACGCACAACTCGGTCCGGATAAACCCGCACCACTCGCCAAAAATCGGCCTTAGGAGCGACTCGCCGACAGCTGACACAGCGTCGATAGTTGGGCTGCATGGGAAGCTTTCTCCAGAACTTATTCCTCCTCTGCGATCGCCGCTGGGCTTTCGTCTGCCAGGGGTTCTTCCTCTTCAAAGTCGGTGGCTAGTTCAGTCGCCTCAGCCATAGGTTCTTCAAACTCGGGCTCTTCAGCAGCGGACTCTGGAGCGTCGGCGTCATACTCAGCATCGGAGAGAGGTGCAGCCTCTAATTCATCCTCCTCAAAGGGTGCTTCATCGACCTCTAGGCCCGCTGCTCTAGCCTCAGCCGCTGCCCATTCTGCCGCCGCCTTCGCTTTCCATTCTGCTGCCTCAGCTTCCTCCGCTGCCAACTCTGCGGCTTCGCGGGCGGCCTCCTCGCGAGCAGCCGCTATTTCGGCAATCTTGCGATCTTCCTCATCGTAGTCATACTTGCCCGAGTCTTTGATGTCGATCTTCCAGCCAGTGAGACGGGCCGCTAGGCGAACGTTTTGGCCCTCTTTGCCGATCGCCAAACTGAGCTGGTCTTCGGGCACTAGCACGTGGGCTTGGCGATCGTCGGGGTTAACCAGGCGCACCTCGTCCACACGGGCAGGGCTTAGCGCGTTAGAGATGTAGGTGGCTGGGTCAGGCGACCAGCGAATGACGTCAATTTTCTCACCCCGCAGCTCGTTGACCACCACCTGAATGCGCGATCCCCGGGCACCAATACAGGCACCCACTGGATCCACATCTCGTTCAAGAGTGTCCACAGCGATCTTGGTGCGGGGGCCAACGGAGCGCGACGGGGGGTTTGCCTCCCGTGCGACGGCCACAATGCGGACGATTTCATCCTCAATTTCGGGCACTTCGTTGGTAAATAGCTCGACCACCAGCGCCGCGTCGGCCCGCGACACCAGCAGCTGCGGGCCACGGTGAGAGCCTTCGGAAACTTTTTTGAGCGCCACGCGGAAGGTGGCGTTAGCCCGGTAGTTGTCGTTGGGAAGCTGATCGCGCTTGAGTAGCTCAGCCTCAACCTCGGGCTGGCCTACACCGCTGACAACCGCCATAATCACCGACTGGCGCTCAAACCGCAGCACCCGCGCTGAGAGAATGCTGCCTTCGAGGTCTTGGAATTCTTCTTGTACCAGCTTGCGCTGCTGGTCGCGCAGCTTTTGAGCCAGCACCTGCTTGGTTTGAATGGCGGCCATGCGGCCAAAGTCGCGCTGGTCGGGGGTGACATCAAGCACCACGGTGTCACCAGCTTGGGCCTCAGGAGCGACTTCGCGCACTTCTGACAGGGAGATTTCGTGATCTTGGCTAGTGACTTCGTCAACAATGGTTTTGGTGGCCAACACCCGAAAGCCTTGGTCGTCGTAGTCGTCGACATCTAGCTCGATGTCAAAGTTATCGAAGTATTCTTCGTCGAAGTGGGTGTCGATTTCGCGGGTGCGGCGATAGCGCTCGTAGCCCTTGAGCAGAGCCTCTCGCAGGGCATTTTCAACCGCGTGCTTAGGCAGGTTGCGCTCGCGGCTAATGACATCAATCATTTCCTGCAGATTGGGCAGACTTACTAACGACATAACCACTCACCTCTGGACAATAATTCTTCTAAGCAATAAATCTGTGACGATCGCAAAACCTAAACGCAGCGAGTTGCCCCTTAATCGGGGCTTTGGTCGCTCAACTCCACTGTCTGTACGAGGTTGCGAGGAAGGGAAATGGATTTTCCTTTTTGGCTGAGCACCACGGCCTCATCGTCGCGGCGCACTAGCTGGCCCACCCACTGTTTTTTGCCCTTGTGCGCCTCAGTTAGGGCGACTTCGACCATAAACCCCTTAAACACCACAAAGTCGCGATCGGTTTCGAGGGCAGCAGAGACGCCTGGACTTGACACTTCCAGCACGTAGGCATCGGGAATGATATCGCTGGTATCGAGTACGGGTTCGAGGGCCTGGCTCATTCTTTCGCAGTCCTCCAGGCTAGTGTCTTCGTTTTCTAGACTGCGCACGTCGATGCGTAGCACTGGAGGAGACTGGTTGGTATGAAAAACCGCTTCAACCACTTCTAGCCCTAGCTCTTGGGCAACAGGGGCCACCAACTCAAGCACCTGGGGAATAAGGGGATGTACCATTTAACCCGCGAAAGAATGCCAATAAAAAAGTGGGCCTCGACCCACCTCCCAAAACATTGCTGCTAAAGGAGCCCAAACCCGGGGGCTTGAGCTTCCCCATTCTAGCGGATTGTGGCGGCATTGAGACAAGCGTAGGCTAATCGCGCACCGGGGAAGGGGTACAGGGGATTTGCCCAGATGTTTTGGTAAGAACTTAGGGAGCAAGGTGAGGGCACGGCTCCCGGTTTACTCTGGCAGGCACTGCTCCCCATTACTGGTAAACGCTAGAGGATAGTCTGAGGTCAACGGATAGCCCTCTGGCCCAGCCCTAAAGCCATAGCCCCGCACCATTTCATAGGTTTGCAGCACCTGGCCAAATCGGTGCACTTCTAAAGTTTCTGGCGGGTCTACGCGATCGAACATGGCTAAGTGGGTGGGACAAATAGGGTGCCAGGTTTCGCCCAGTAGCACTGCATCGCGTCCCTCTAGGTCGGGGGCATTGTACCAAAAGTCAAACTGATCGAGCCGGCCTGAGATGGCCAACACGTCAGGGTTGTTGAGAGCATAAGCCAGGGCCGAGGCCGAGCGGTAGTCGGTAGTGAGTAGCAGAGGATCGTCGAGATCGTCGGCTTGGGTCGCTACGGCTTGAGCAACCTGGGGCCAGCCAAAGAGCGCCGCACCATCGGGATCCACTGAGCCAAAGAACGTACCAAATGGGATCACGGTGTAGTAGGCAACTAGGGCTGTGGCGGCAAACAGGCCCAAGCCTTGGGCGATCGCCAGTTGCCTGGCCCGTACTGGCTTTGACCACTGAGGTCGGTAAAACTGCTCGCTCAGCAGCGGAAACAGCAGCGGATAGGCCAAGATATTCCAATAAAACAGCGCGACTGACACAGTGGACAAGGCTGTAAAAGCCGCAGTGGAAAGACTAAAGATCCACAGCGCCAAAGCTGGGTAGCAGGAGGCACGGGCCATGGCCGTCTGCCCCCGCTGCCTGAGCAGTCGAATAATGCTCCAGGACTGAATGGGGCCGAGAATGAGACCACATAGGGCCAAAAATACTACGGGCTGAAGCAGGTTGAGGTTTAGCCCACCTCCGGCAGTGCGATCGCGGTAAAACCGAAACGAAAAGAAGTCGTGCTGAACATTCCACAGCAGAATCGGCGAGAGCACTAGCAAGAGTAGACCTAGAGCCAGGTAGAGGCGGCGATCGCGTAGCACTGACCACCGCTGCCGATCGGCCAAAATCATCGCCAAAAATCCCAGCCCGACAAACACCGCGTTGTACTTGCATAGCCCGGCCAGGCCGAGAAAAATAGCGGCACCGTAGAGATCCCGCCCGCTGCCCTGGCTGGGATTCTCAACCACGCTATCCACATAGCGAACGAATAGAAAGCTGCTGACAACAGCCAAGGTCACTAGCCAGTGGTCGTGCCAGGCCAGCCCCAAATACCAAAAAAATAAGGGCGATGACAGCCCCAGCAGGATGACCAGCCAGAACCGATCCCTGGCCTGGTCGCCGTAGAGGTAGCGACAGATGTGGTAGACCGTGAATCCTAACACCCCGCTGCTGACCAGGTTAGGCAAGCGCAGAACCACCGCAGAGCGCCCTAGCCCTGCGGCAAACACCCCCTGAACCCAAGCGTGAAAAGGCGGGTGGTCGTAGTACGAAAAGCTCGGTCGTTGGCCCCACAGCCAGTAGTAAGCTTCGTCGGGGTTAGGGAAGGCTGTCAGCCAAAACACCAACCGCAGGGCCAAAAACCCCAGCAAAAACCAGCGTCCCCAAGTCCACACCGGAGACTGAAAGAGTCCCCAATGCTTACTCATCGGGGGATTCTAGGGCGCTGGTGTCGATGTCGTCTAGCTCGGGAATGTCGCCAATGTCGAGGGTGCTGGGCTCTTCCCCAACCAGTTCAGCCTCAGCATCGGAGGAGAGTAGCACGGTGGGCAAACCGGCTCCTCGCAGGCCCCGGAGAATGTGCCCTGGCGTTTCAGGAAACACCACAAACAAGGGCAGAGTCTTGTCGGTGCCGTCACTAAGCAGGTGCTCATAGCGCTGGGGCAGCAGCCACTCGTAGCCGCGCTCGACCAAAATCTGCGTGTGCCGCCAGCGCATCAGCAAATCTGAAAAGTCTTCTTGGGGGCGGTGAATGTAGACAAATATTTCAACCCCAGTCTTGATCTTCCACTCGGGATCGCACATTAGCAAAGCGACATCGCAGGGCAGCGTCACTACGGATCCAGGCGCAATGCTTTGGCTGTGGGGATTGAGGTGCACCCCGTCACGGACGCGCACGTTCGGCAGCGGCAGCGTGATTACGCTCTCATCAGGGCGTCGCATGCTGGGCACGGCCTCGAGGTAGGGACGATGGTGCTTGAGCAACTCCAAGGCCCCCTCGTGGTCGGTACAGACCGAGAGCAGCGTTTCGTACTGAATAGGTTTAATCGCCATGCTGCCTACAGAGAACTACGGGTTAGGGTCAGTATGCCCTGCATTTTATCCAAACTGGGCGGACGAAACAGCAGGCTACTCGAACGCATACCTTCGGTAGCGGATCCTGCGCAGCCGCAACGAACCTCACGACCAAGACATCAACTTTCTGTTGCATTAGCCTTGGCCACTAGCCTCGGGCTGAGCTGTGTTTGGAATCTAAGGGGCCACGGGTAACCCCAAGCTTGCTTTGCAGGTGGAGGGTACGCCAAAGCTGGCTACCGGTGATGTCTCCCCTTAAAAGCTGGCGATACTGGGCGATCGCTCTCTCCACCTGCTCCGGGCTTTCATCCAAAAACTCCAGCCGAAAGTGCTGTGCCCCCGCCTGCATTAGCCGCTGGGCGTACTCGGCTCCGGTCTGGGCGACGCCATTGAATACCGTATTGCGACAACCCGCATCGGCTAGCAGAAGGTGCTCGGTGCCAACTCTGTCGCGCAGCTTGACCTGCTGACTCTCACAGGGGCGGCCGCAGTCGCGAAAGTCTTTGCCATCGGACAGAAAAGCGCAGAAGACGCAGTGCTCCATGTGAAACATGGGCATGTGCTGGTGAAGAGTAATCTCAAACCACGGCGAGGGGGCCGACTCCAGCAGCTCTACCAGCTGGTCAGCATTCAAATCGTAGGAGGCCGTCACTCGCTCTAGCCCATAGCGGTTCAGCAGATAGTCTGCTGTGAGAGCGTTGGCCACATTCAGCGAAAAGTCCCCCACACAGCGCTGGTCGGCAAAATAGGCCAGGTGATCGTAGTTGCGCACCAGGTAGCCGTCAGCTTCAGACCGCTTGACCTGTTCGAGAATATAAGTTTCTAGCGGCTTGGCAATTCGGGGCGGAGCTACCCAAATAGTCTGGGACTCGCTAACTCGATGGGACCGAAACCACTGCACGGCGTCGCGGTAGGTGGCGGGGTTTTCGAACTCGCAGTAGATAGTCGCAATGCTGGCCTCGGTAGCGGCAGCAAGCTGAGCACGGGTGCGGACAAGGGTAGAGAGATGTGGGTGAGTTGATGGGAAGGAGCCACTGTCTGGTGGATTTAGGTCAGAGTTCGGGAGCAGACTGGACAGGGAGGCATCGGAGTTGAGGTGCCAAGGCTTCGGGCGTAAGCGCAGATCTTCCAACCCTTCCACCAGCTCTCGCCGCAGTCGGTTTAGCTCGCTGACGGGGATCATCACATTCCCCTGGAGATGATTGCTCAGGGACTTTAGATGGAATGGAGTGTTGCCCAGACGGCCCAACTGCTGCTCTAGGCGATCGCCCGTCAGCGGCTTTGAGTGGGCTTCCACTAGGGCCATCGTTGAAGTCACCTGGGCAATGTGGCCTTGGCTATCGCGGGCGATCGCCACCATCTCTTGCCCCGCTGCGCCATGCACTTCAATGGTGATGGGCCGCGTGAATTTGGGGCGATCGCCGCTGTAGGTCTGCTGAAGCTCTTTATCTAAGGCTGGATCGCTGGTTTTCCACAGCTTGTCGCCGGGGTGAATGCGGCGCAGATTGAGTGCATCGCGGCCAAACATGAGCCGGGTCTCTGGGCCGACCTTATCAACCTGATAAATGCGGCCGCCCTGCTCTTTTTCGGCGGGATGGCCGTCGTCAAATACCACCCCATCCCCAGCCTTGATCGGAGCCTGGGCTTTCAAAAACACAGCGTCTTCGGTGACGCGGGTGATCTCGCCTAGATAGACCCCGCGCTTTTTGCCAAAGCGGGCGTGGACGAGGGCTTGGTTGTCGATGCCCTCAAACCAGCCGGTGTAGAGGCCGCGGGAGAAGGCCATTTCGAGCTGGTAGCGATCCGTTGGGGAAGAGTGGGTGGGTGGATGGGTAGGAGGGTGGATGGGTGGATGGGTAGTTGAAGTCGTAGCGTGGGTCAGCGGAGAAGCATTGGACCCTGCCCCAGCCAGAGACCCAGACCCACGTGCTCCCGCCGCCAACCGATCCAATGCCTGGCGGTAGACGCGGGTGACGTTGGCAACGTACTCGGGTGCTTTGAGGCGGCCTTCGATTTTGAGACAGCTAACGCCGGTTTGCACTAGCTCGGGCAAGACATCAAGGCCAGAGAGGTCTTGGGGACTGAGCAGGTAGGCGCGATCGCCCAAATCTACCTTCTCGCCATCGGCAATTAGATCGTAGGGCATGCGGCAGGCTTGGGCACATTCGCCCCGGTTGGCCGACCTGCCGCCCAGCGCTTCGCTGGTGAGGCACTGGCCCGAGTAGGCTACACACAGGGCTCCGTGGACGAAGACCTCTAGGGGTAGAGCGATATTGCGATCGCCCATGTGCGCCTGAATTTTAGCAAGGTCTTTAATCGAGCACTCCCGCGCCAGCACCACCAGCTGACAGCCGAGATCGCGGGCAAACTCGACCCCGGCGGCACTGGTCACCGTCATCTGCGTCGAGCCATGGATAGCGAAATCGGGCGAAAGATGGCGGATTAGCCGGCAAACCCCAATATCTTGGACAATGGCAGCATCGACCCCAGCCGCAATCATCGTTTTGAGATATTGCGCTGCCTCTGCTAGCTCTGAGGGAAATACCAGCGTATTGAGCGTGACGTAGCCCTTCACTCCGCGCCGATGGAGAAAGGCCATCAGCTCAGGCAAATCGGCTTCGGTAAAGTTCTCGGCTCGCATGCGGGCGTTGAAGCGATCGAGGCCAAAGTAAATGGCATCGGCCCCGTTTTCGACCGCTGCTTTGGCACAGTCCCAGTTGCCCGCCGGAGCCAACAGCTCCGGCAGAGTGGGCGACGCGACTGGTTCATTAAAACTGGGGGCAGGGTCGAGGGCAGGCATAGGCTTAGGCTCGCAGAGCTAACTAGTGGCCTCCACAAGACGGCCAGCGACACCATTCTATTCTTACAAATTCCAAACGTTTGAAAGCTTGGCTAGGCTAGGGATTGCCGCAGGGGCGATCGCACGATTGTTCTAAGGCCATTACACAGAGCAATAAATATTTGGTGATGATCCCGCTGGTTCCTACAATGGGGTAACTAAACTATTGGTTGCAAAACCCTGGAGAAATCTATGAGTCGTCCGATAATCCTCGGCATTGTGGGTGACAGCGCAGCGGGTAAGACCACTCTGTCGCGGGGTATTGCGCAGATCTTAGGCGAAGACGACGTTACTATCATCTGCACGGACGACTACCATCGCTACGATCGCAAACAGCGCAAAGAAATGGGCATTTCGGCCCTGCACCCCGACTGCAACTATATCGACATCATTCAGCAGCACCTGGGCCTGCTGCGCACTGGGCAACCCATTCTCAAGCCCATCTACAACCACACCACTGGCGAGTTTGACGCCCCCGAGTATATTGAGCCCAAGCGCTTTGTGATTGCCGAAGGGCTGCTGGGCTACTCAACCCGCGCCTGCCGCGATGCCTACGACGTTAAAGTCTATCTGGCCCCGCCCGAAGACCTACGCGCCAACTGGAAAATCAAGCGCGACACCCGCAAGCGCGGTTACACCCCCGAAGAAGTAGTTGAACAAATCAAGGCGCGGGAAGAAGATTCTGAGGCCTTCATTCGCCCCCAGCGGCAGTGGGCCGATGTGGTGGTTAGCTTTTACCCCCCGGATGGCAACAGCAGCGGTGACGAACTGCTGCTCAACGTGCGATTGGTAATGCGGCCCACCATTCCCCACCCCGACTTTACTCACCTGCTGGAAGACAAAAACGGCGGTTCTCTGAGCGACGCGGTGCGCATGGGCCTCGATCGCGACATGGGCAAGCCCGTAGACGTGCTCGAAATTGACGGTCACGCCACCGAAAAGCCCGTGCAGGAGCTAGAGCGCACTCTGTGCAACGAAGTTCCCTACCTGGGGCGGTTTTGCAGCATTGAGGGCAACACCGACATTGGCAAAGTGGTGGGCACCACGGGCGAAACGCTGCAAAGCTATCCCCTGGCGCTGACCCAGCTGCTGATTACTTACCACATGCTCAAGGCCGCCAAGATTCCTGAGTAGGGGCACAGGGCAGTTTACCCTGCCCAATCTCCTCGATCGCAGCATGGGCGATCGCCAAAAAAAAGCCGACAGCTCAGCAAAGGCGGAGCTGTCGGCTTTTTGGGTCTCTGCGGCCTACTGTTGCGACAACGATTCGCCCTTCGACAGTTCGCCCAGCATCATTTGAATAAAGTTAGCGGCCACCTCCGCCGACTGGTCGTGGGTGGCAAACACGATCGCCAGGCTATTGGTGTCTCCAGCCCCGTAGCAGAGCACCCGAAAGGAGCCATCTTCGAAGTAGCCAGTGCGATCGATGCCGCCCTGGTCAGACTCGACCCCCAGGGTGTCAATCAGCTGGTCGGCACGCGTCAGACAGCCAGCCACATCGGTGTCGAGCAGCTGGTCACCGCTGGCAATTTCAGGGCGAGCGTTAGCGGGCTGAATTAGAGCGGCCAAGCCAAGGCTAGTGAGGGCGATCGCATATAGATGCCGTTTCATAGGAATTAAAACTAGGGTTAAGGACAACTGCCGCCCCGCTTAAGGGTGCCCCGCCGCCTGCCTGGTGGCAAAGGATTGTTTCACGGCCTGATCAGTTAATACAGATTGCCCCTCAACTTTCCGGATGCCACAAAGCAAAAAAGCGCCGACGCTAATAGCGCCGGCGCTTGGGGTGTTGAGGAGTGAACGATTAATAATTAATGTAGGGGCCTGATATGTCACCGAGGTAGACGAGGTATGACAACCCTGTGACATTTTTCGCTCCCCTTTTTTAACAGCATGGTCTAGGCTAATCTTTCCAGAGTCTTCTGGCCTTGCCCATTATCCTGTCTTTGCTGCCTCCGTGACCCAGCCCGACGCCCTGCGAAGTCTACTCAACGCCGTTTCTCAGGGGCAGCTCAGCCCCGATGCTGCCTTTGACCAGCTCAAGTACCTCGACTTCGAACCGGTCGACGACTTTGCTAAGGTCGACCACCACCGCACCCTGCGTACCGGCTTTCCAGAAGTTATCTGGGGGCCAGGCAAAACCCCTCGCCAGATTGTGCAGATCATGCACAGCCTGCATCAGCACAATCCGGTGGTCATGGCCACCCGCATCGAACCTGAGGTTTACGCCCAGGTGCAGCAGCAAATTCCGGCGGCGCGGTACTACGATATGGCCCGCATTTGCGCCCTGGTGCCCGCAGATTGGGCAGCTCAGCACGCTGGTACCATTGGCGTACTGACGGCAGGCACCGCCGACCTGCCCGTGGCCGAAGAGGCTGCCGTCACCGCGGAATTGAGCGGGTTTACGGTCAAGCGTCTGTGGGATGTCGGGGTAGCCGGGCTACACCGCCTGCTGCACCACCGCCACTTGATCCGTGACATGGATGTGCTGATTGTTGTGGCGGGAATGGAGGGCGCACTCCCTAGCGTTGTAGCCGGCTTAGCCGATTGTCCTGTCATTGCCGTGCCTACCAGCATTGGCTACGGAGCCAGCTTCAATGGCCTCTCGGCCCTGCTAACCATGCTCAACTCATGTGCAGCAGGCATTGGCGTCGTCAACATTGACAACGGCTTCGGCAGCGCCGTACTGGCTGGGCAGATTTTGCGCACTGGGGCACGGCTGGGAGGTAAGGGAGTTGATGGGTAGGGGGTGGATGAGTGGAAGGTTTTGAGTTTTGAGTTCAACCTTCAGCCATCAACTTAGAACTGAGCATTCAAAACTCTCTCGCCTACTAGCGTAGGTCAGAGGGCATGGCAGCGGGTTTGACGTCGATGGTTTGGTCACGGCCATCGCGGTGAATATCAAGCTTGAGGGTACCGCCAATTTTGGTAGCTTCTACCCGAGCCTGTACATCGGGTGGGCTATCGACAGGGTCACCCTCAATGGCGCGGATGACATCCCCTATTTTTAGACCTGCGGTTTGGGCTGGGCTATCGGGCAGCACCCCGACAATGAGAACGCCGGGCTCATCGTCGCTGTCAATTTTGAGATTTAGCTGCTCTTCCTCGTTGATGCGATCGACCATCTCGGCGGAGAGCTCAACCATTTGAATGCCAAGGAATGGGTGCAGCACTTCCCCGTTGGCAAAGAGCTGATCGGCAATGCGCTTAGCGGTTTCAATGGGAATGGCAAACCCCAAACCCTGGGCATTAGCGCGAATGGCGGTGTTCATGCCGATCACCTCGCCCCGGTCATTGAGCAGGGGACCACCGGAGTTGCCGGGGTTAATGGCGGCGTCGGTCTGAATAAACTGCACCCGTTTATCGGGAATGCCCACCTGGTTGCTGCTGCGCCCTAGGGCACTGATGATGCCAGCGGTAACGGTGTTGTCGAGACCAAGGGGGTTGCCGATGGCGATCGCCCACTGCCCCGGGGCCAGATCTTGGGTACTGCCAATCTGCACCGTGGGCAAGTCAGCGGCTTCAATCTTGACTACCGCTACGTCGGTTACCGAGTCAACTCCAACCACCTTTCCCTCGAAGTCACGCCCATCGCGTAGGGTCACCTGCACCGTTTTGGCTCCCTCAACCACGTGGGCATTGGTCAAAATCTGGCCATTGCCGGTGAGAATGAACCCCGACCCAGTCCCCTGCTCTAGGCGATCGGGCAGTTCAGCCGGAGGCATTTCTTGCTCGTCAAAGAAGCGGCGAAAGAAGGGGTTGTTGAAAGCATCGGGGGAAATTTCGGGCACGGTGCGCTCGGCGTCAATGCGCACCACCGCTGGCCCCACCTGCTCCACCGCTAGAGCAATAAAGTTTTGGTTTTCCCCCATCGGGTCGGTGATTCGAGAGTTGGGGGCCGCCTGGGCCACGGTTGTCAACGAAGTCTTGACCGCTGGAGGAGGTTCGGCCTCAGCCTGCTCTGCCACGGTCGAACTCGCCTGGCTGACATAGTAATGACCAGCCCAACCCGCACCGCCACCTACGGCCAAAGCTGCTGCCACCAACGCGAGCTGCTGAGAAAACTGCTTTGGTAACGAGTCCATGCTGAGTGCCCTCTGCTACTGTGCCTGGTGTGCCTTACCTGGTGCGTCGGATTGGCTTTGCGATCGCGACTGCGAGCAACCCCGAAATCACCTAACGCTGCCGATAATTTGACTGATCTGGCTTTAACTAATCTGGCTCTACTCTACCGAATATTCTGCGGTGCAAATAATTTCCGGATGGGGTTGTCTGCGGCTAGAAAACCCAGGTATGCCCCCTGAGCAATTGGGGTTGTCCTGCCTATTATAGAGGCTGTACTCCTTAGGGGTTGATTGGTTGACCAGGGGAGCCCCAATCAAAATTGGCTAGGTCGCTAAGTTTTTATGATGTTTTACAATTTGCTTCAGCATTGGGCCACCCGCCGGTTGAGCACTATTAGCACTACCGAGCGATTGGGGCAGTTCAAAGGCTTAGTTTGGCTGCTTGGTCTGGCTGTTGCCTTACCGCTGGGGGGGCTGGCCATGCCGGGCGCGATCGCCCAGACCGACCCAACCGCTTGCTCCCAACCCGCCCTGTCGCGCTTAACCCGTCACCGCGTGGCCCAGGGCGAAACGCTAGCCGCCATTGCCCAGCGCTACAGTCTCTTACCGGCCACCATCATGGGGCTTAACCCTGCCGTTCAGGGGAGTGCCGTAAGCCCTGGGCAAGAGCTGATCATTCCGCCCTTCAACGGCATTCGGGTCAGCGTTGCCCCAGGGCAAACCTGGCGGCAAGTCGCCCAGACCTATAACAGCCGACCCGATGTGCTGTTTGAGGTAAATGGCTGCGTGAGCACTGTCCCGACCGCCATATTTGTGCCAGGAGTGAACTGGTTCCCGGGGGTTTCAACCACCACAGCGGCCCCTGCCGCCGCCCCGGCCACACCACTTCAGGGATATCCCCTGCCCCAGCGATCGCAGGTGATTGTCAACTACGGCTGGCAACCCGATCCTGCCCAGGGCAAGCTGGTGTTTAATACTGGGGTCGCCCTGGCTAGCTCAGCTAGTACCCCGGCGCTGGCGGTGGGAGCAGGCACCGTAGCCTTTGCCGGCACCGACACCACCTACGGCAATCTGGTAGTCATCAACCATGCCCAGGGGCTGCAAACCCGCTACGCCAACCTGGCCGCGTTGAATGTGCGAGCTGGGCAGACGGTGCGCCAGGGCGATCGCCTGGGGGCGATCGCTACCGCAGAGGGCGACGACGACGCATTTCTATTCTTTGAGGTGCGGCTTAACTCCACCGCAGGCTGGGTTGCCCAGGACCCCCAAGACTACGTGCCCGCTATGGTGCTGCGCTAGGCAACTGCTGGAGATGGGCAGGCTGAGGCCATAGCTTTACCCCAAGCCTGCCTATAAACCCTGGCGCCGACTGGCAAGAGCACCTACAATTGGCCTTAAGGGTACACCGGCAACGCTGAGGTTTGTTCACCGATGGCCCCAGGTAACCTAATGGCACAGCATTTTTCTGGGCAGCCGCCCCATTCCCCCCAACCTTTTTCTGAAGCCCGCGACCCCGCTGTCACGTCGGGACTGTTTTGGACTAGGCTGCTGACCTATCGGCCCTTGTTTTTGCTAGGAGGGCTCTGGTTAACCCTGGTGTGCGTGTCTGCGATCGCCTACCACGGCCTTATGTTCAACGAACCCATAGAAGATGTCGCTCCCGAAGCGCCTCTAACAGTTTTGCCAGTTCCAGCCGACGATGCCGCCTCTGCCCCAGAGATTGTGCCTGTGCAGGAAGCTTCGCCCCAGCCTGGGGTTGCCCTTTGGGGCCTGCTGAGCCTAGTGGGGCTATGTGCCTTTGGCTCCTTTGCGCTCACCCAGCAGATCAGGGCATCGTCTCGGGCCACCAAGCGCAAAAAAGCCCGTCCGCGCCCGGTCGCTAAAGCGTCTGTGCCGGTGCAGCCAACCCATCCGAGGCGTTTGGCTCCCTACTCGCCCCAGCGTGATGGGCTAGTAGCACCCGGTGTCAGACTTGTGGAAACACCCGTGGTTAGGCCACCTAGCTCAGCACCGGTACCAGCCCGACCGAGGGTTGGCGCTGTGCCCCAGTTTAGGGCGGTGCCTCAGCCAGGGCGATTCTCCTCCGGGAAGGCTGCCCCATCGCCCCGGCCCCCGGCTCCCATTGCGCCTGTGCCGACCGCCACTCCAGCCGTAGTGCCCTCCGAAGCAGACTTGCCCCTCGATTGGTCTGAGGGCAGCGTGGCCCACGCTCTAGATATGCGGCAGCGGCGATCGCTGTCGTCCTTGATGTAGGCATTGTTGATCTTGGGGCTTTGAGTCAGCTTCCAGTTATCTATCACCCTGACTATGTGGTCCCTCTGCCCGACGGGCATCGCTTTCCGATGCCCAAGTTTCGGCTGCTGCGCGATCGCCTGCTGCACGACGGTGTGATCACTCCAGACCAGATCTACCAGCCCGGCGAACCGCCCCAGACCTGGCTGGAGTTGGTGCACCAGGCCGCCTACGTCAATGCTTACCGCCAGGGCACTCTAGATGCCAAGGCCCAACGTCGTATTGGCTTGCCCTGGAGTGCCGCTTTGGTTAAGCGCACCTGCACAGCGGTAGGGGGCACCATTCTCACCGCCAAGCTGGCTCTGGAGCACGGGCTGGCCTGCAATACGGCGGGGGGCACCCACCACGCCTTTCCCGACTATGGGTCGGGGTTTTGCATTTTTAATGATTTGGCGATCGCCACCCGCGTGCTGCAAGCCCAGGGCCGCGTCAGTCGCGTGCTGATCCTCGACTTAGATGTGCATCAGGGTGACGGCACCGCCTGGATCTTCCGCGACGACGCCAGCGTTTTTACCTTTTCTATGCACTGCCAGGAGAACTTTCCGGCCCGCAAACAGAGCAGCGATTTGGATGTACCCCTAGCCTTGGGCATGGAAGATGATACCTACCTAAACTGCCTGGCGCGGTATGTTCCAGATTTGCTGGCCCAGGTGAAGCCTGATCTGGTGTTTTATGATGCCGGAGCCGACCCCCACAAAGACGACCTGCTGGGCAAGCTGTCGTTGACCAACACCGGGATTTATCGGCGCGATCGCTTCGTTCTCGACAGCTGCGTGCAGGCGGGCTATCCGGTCGCCTGCGTCATCGGCGGCGGCTACGGCCAATCCATGGATGACCTGATCTTTCGCCACTCGCTGCTGCACAGAGCTGCCGTCGAGGTGTACCAGGACCACCACCTATAATTGTAACTTTGTAGCGTTATCAGACCATGGATTGGGCGATCGCCACCTTCTACAAATTTGTTACCCTGAGTGAACCAGCGGCGCTGCGCCGGGAGCTTTTAGAGCTGTGTCAGCGTTGGGGTCTACGGGGCACAATTTTGCTGGCTTCAGAAGGGCTGAACGCCACCGTAGCGGGCGATCGCCAGAGCATTAATACCCTATTGACCTGGTTGCACAACCACCCCGAAATTGGCCCCTTTCCTCACCAAGAATCCACCACCGCTGCGCCCCCCTTTGAGCGGATGAAGGTGAAGCTCAAGCGAGAAATTGTCACCCTCGGGCGGCCCGATGTGAACCCCGCCCAGCAGGAAGTGGGGATCTATATTGAGCCACAGGCCTGGAACCAGCTTATTACCGACCCTAACGTGGTGCTGATCGATGCTCGCAACAACTTTGAGGTAGAACTAGGCACCTTTAAGGGCGCGGTAAATCCCCAAACCCGCTCTTTTAGGGAACTGCCAAATTATGTGGACACCCACCTCGACCCAGCTCAGCACAAAAAAGTAGCGATGTTCTGCACGGGCGGCATCCGCTGCGAAAAAGCCACTGCCTACCTGCTAGACCAGGGCTTTGAGCAGGTCTACCACCTCCAGGGCGGCATTCTCAACTACTTCAAAACAGTACCGACAACTGACAGCCTGTGGCAGGGCGACTGCTTTGTGTTTGACGAACGGGTGGCCGTTGACCACCGTCTGCAGCCCAGCGAATACGAGCTCTGCCTCGGCTGTGGCCACCCAGTGAGTTTCGCTGAAAAAGCCTCACCCCACTACGAGGCGGGCATTAGCTGCCCCCACTGCTATGCTGCTCTTACCCCCGCAAAACGGGCTCGGCTAGAGGCTCGTCAACGCGATCGCTAGCTCTAAGGAAATCTATGCTGCCCACAGACCAACCGCTTCAGGCCCTGACCTATGGCCCCACCGATGGCACCGCTGACTGGTGTCTGGTGGCGCTCCACGGCTGGGGGGCCAATGCCGCCGATCTGATCGGGTTAGCTCCCTATTTAGAGATAGCCAACTTCTCAATGGTCTTTCCCGACGCGCCCTGGCCCCATCCCCAAGCCCCGGGGGGCCGCATGTGGTACAACTTCCCCAACGGATATGATTTTCGCCGTCCCTACGATTTTGAGACCCAATCTGATTTAAACACCAGTCGAGAGCGGCTCAAAATCTGGCTGTCAGTGCTACCTCAAACCACCCAAATTCCTCTAGAGCGCACTATATTGGCCGGGTTTTCCCAAGGGGGCGCGATGGCGCTAGACGTGGGGTCGCAGCTGCCTCTAGCCGGGCAGATTATTCTCAGCGGCTACCTGCACAGCGCCGCCCAGGCTCCGGTGAGCCCTCGCCCGGTGATGATGGTACACGGCACCTTTGATCCAGTGGTGCCAATCGCCAAGGCCCAGCAAGCCAGCGCGGCCCTTACCGCCCTCGGCCAACCCGTGACCTGGCAGGAAATGGCTATGGGGCATGAAATTCCACCCCAGGTAATGGGGCTAATTGCCGGGTTTTGCGAAGATTTGCGGCTGGCCAGCGGGAATTTCTAATCAAACCTTTATCCTAAAGGGAGAGTGAATTCACCCTGGGCTGCACCCGTGCGGCTCTGAGGCAAACGTCACCAAGGGGGAAAAGACTATGCTGAGCCTACATGTTTCGCAGCAGGCCGTCTCAGATATGACACCGGATACGGTGGCTGAGCTGGCCCGTCGCCTTGAGACCGATGCCTACGACAACGCCTTTGAGGGGCTGCAAGACTGGCACTTGCTCCGAGCGATCGCCTTCCAGCGACCCGAGTTAGTGGAGTCCTATGTCCATTTGCTCGACCTCGAACCCTACGATGAGTCGTAGACTGTTGGCGGCTAAATTCTGAGACATGCCGCTTTTGCATCGAGGTGATGGGCTTCGGGCTTGGTATGAGTAGTTCTACAGCTGGGGATGCTCCCCGTCGAGTGCTGATAGGCATTAGCGGCGGTATTGCAGCCTACAAGATCTGCTCGGTGATTTCATCGCTGGCCAAGACAGGCCTAGCGGTGCGCGTCGTGCTGACCCAGCAGGGGCAGGCCTTCATTCCGCCCCTGACGGTGGCGACCCTGGCCCGACACCCCGCCTACACTGACGAGATTTTTTGGCAGGCGACCCAGGGACGGCCGCTGCACATTGAGCTGGGCGAATGGGCTGAGCTGCTGGTGATAGCACCCCTGAGCGCCAACACTTTGGGTAAGCTGGCCCACGGCCTGGCAGATAACCTGTTGACGAATACCGTGCTGGCCTCGACCTGCCCAGTGCTGTTGGCCCCAGCGATGAATACCGACATGTGGCAGCAGCAGGCCGTGCAGCGCAACTGGCACCAGCTGCTTCAAGATCCGCGTTACCACAGCCTTGATCCAGGGAGTGGGGTGCTAGCCTGCGATCGCATCGGCACGGGGCGCATGGCCGAGCCTGAAGACATTCTCACTCACATTCACTCGCTGCTGCACAGCGGCGGGCGGCGCGACCTGAGCGGCAAACATTTGCTGATCAGCACCGGCGGCACCCGCGAGTTTTTGGATCCGGTGCGCTTTATCGGCAACCCCGCTAGCGGCAAAATGGGGGTGGCCCTAGCTCAATCGGCACTGCATCGCGGCGCGACCGTAACCCTGGTGCACGGCCCAATGGACGAATCCCTGCAAGCTCGTTTGGTGGGGAGCCAATCCATCGGCGTAACCACTGCTGGAGAGATGCACCGGGCCATGCTCTCCCAGCTATCCTTTGCAAATTGGATCGTGATGGCGGCAGCGGTGGCCGATGTAAAACCTGCGACCCAGGCCGCCACCAAGCTTGCCAAAGCCGATCTACCCGATGCACTGCCCCTGACCCAGGTGCCCGATATCGTGGCCGATTTGTCTCAAAAGCGGCAGCCCCATCAGCGGCTGATTGGCTTTGCCGCCCAGACCGGCGACATTATTCCCCCAGCGCTGGATAAGCTGCACCGCAAAGGGTTAGATGCGATCGTGGCGAACCCCATTGATGTGGCTGACAGCGGGTTTGGGGGCGATCGCAACCAAGCCGTCCTGCTGACTAAAGCAGGCGACAAGCTCACCATTCTCCCCTGTACCAAATTGGAAATGGCCCACCAAATCTGGAATGCGTTGCTTGGGGCTGGGTTTTAACAGCGCTGGGACCAGTTTATTCAGCCATCGTTAACCCTCTACAATGGGGGCTGTTCTGACTTTGGTGTCGGTATGACCGCTACCTCTCCCAATCTGCTTTCTAGCGTGGTCAATCAGGTGCTTGCCATTAAGCCCCTGTGGAACTTTGCCAAGGGGCGTGCCCGTCACATGATGGTGACGCGAGCCGAAACCATCGGTGTACCCTGGCGAGAACGGGTTGAGGCTTTGCGGAGCCGTCGTACAGGGGTTGGTCACACCGAGGCTGGGCTATCCACAGCTGAGACCGGGGAGCTGTCGCCCCTCTGGCAGACCGATTTAGAAGCGGTGCGAAATCCTCACCTCGTCTACCCCGACTACTACACCACCAGCTTTCACGCCTATGACGAAGGCAATCTGGGCTGGCGACCGGCCATGGAGGTCGAAGTGGCGGCTCAGGCGGTGCATGCCAAAATTTGGCCTGAGGCCGGGGCTGCTGGCGACGATCGCCTCCGCCAGAGCTACCACGATGTCCTGATTGCCCAACTGCCCCAGGCCCCAGAGGCCATTGTGGATATCGGTTGCGGGGTAGGCATGAGCACCGAAGCATTTCAAACTACCTTTCCCCAGGCCCGCCTAACCGGGGTAGATTTATCGCCTTACTTTCTTGCTGTAGCCCAGTATCGGCAGCAGGAACGGCAGGCAGCCGGAGCGGTTTCCTCGACTGCAACTTCGATCACGTGGCACCACGCAGCTGGCGAAGCCACCGAACTACCCGCTGACTCCTATGACCTGGTCTCAATCTGCTTAGTCTTCCACGAGCTACCCCAATCGGCGGCGAAGGCCATTCTGCAGGAGGCGCGTCGGTTGCTGCGCCCTGGCGGACACCTGGCGATTATGGATATGAACCCCCGTTCTGAGGCCATTCAAAAACTGCCGCCCTTTGTCTTCACCCTACTCAAAAGCACTGAGCCATATTTAGACGAGTACTTCAGCCTAGATATGACGGCGGCTTTTGAGCAGGCAGGGTTTGAGCGGCCTACCGTAACGTTCAACAGCCCACGGCATCAGACATTTGTTGGTAAAGCGATTTAGGGGAATAGTGGCTGGGGGAAAACCCAGCGATCGCGCTGGCCCATGCTGATTTAAGGCTTTAGTGGGCGGCAGCTGATGCGATCGCGGCCCAGCCTTGATATCCACACCATAGCAACCCTGTAAAGCGCCAGCTTTCTCAGCGGGCAGGTACGCGTGTGCTGATCACGTGGGGCATAATCTGGACAGACCCTGCAACAACTTCTCCCTTCTGTCCAGGGCTCAGTACCTATGAAAAAAGCCAGTCCCGCCTCAGGGGAGACCCTCGAGCGCCTAAAATTGAGCCTTTACCTAGTGCCTATTTTCGGGGTCGTGCCCGCTCTATATAGCCTGTGGCAAAAGCAAGGCAGCCGCCAAGAGCTGGCGGTCAGTCGGCTGGTGGTTACCCTGGCCTTTACCTGGGTCATTACCTACGGTGTGCTCAGCGCCGGAAGCCATCTGGCACCGGGGCTGTCGCTGCGGCTACTGATCTCCAACACTCTAGTAACTACCGGCTATACCCTGACCAACCTCATTCTGATGGTGCGTCTATTGCAGGGCAAATCGGTCAACCTACCAGGGTTTAGCCAATGGAGCAAGCGGCTGCCCTAGGATCACGGGTGTCGACACCGCCGCTCTACTAGCACAAATTCTGGATTGAGAGAAAGCGCTAGACCTTGCCCTCAGGGCCATTCCATGGCCCAAAAAAATTAACCCATTTTGTTGGGTCCGTGCCATATTACGTGGGTCGGCTGACTAAATTGCTGTTAACATGCAGCTAAAAATTTGGCAGAGTCATCCCCCTACGGGGCTGTAATCTCCTACCCCGTTCATTTTTACTGCCCCGAGGTCCCTGGTGTCCCAACGTCATCCCCAACATCTCAACGCTCGTCCATCCCAGGGGCATCCACAAAAAATGCCAACTCAACAGCGACGACGCATGCCACGCATGCTCGGCGTGGGCATTGCCCTGGCCTCAGTGGCGGGTATCTCTGGAGTGGCTGGGGCGATGCTGGCGGTTTCGCTATCGGCGGCACCGCTCATGCAGCAAGATCTGAGCGCCGAAGAATCTGGAGTGTTTAGCCAGGATGCAGCGATCGCGTCGGGCGGTAACCTGCGGCTGCCTCGCCTGACTCGTCCGGTGAACATTCTGGTGCTGGGCGTCAAGGTGCTGACGACAGACGTCGAGAGCGTACCGCCCGAACTGGAAGATGTGGGCTACCACGCCCTAGTTAACTCCTTTGACGGCCTTTCAGACTCGATGCTGCTGCTGCGGTTTAATCCCCAAACCGAGCAAATGGTGGTTCTTTCCCTGCCCCGCGACACCCGCACCTACGTGAGCGGTCGGCTAACTAAGCTCAACGAGGCCAACCGCGACGGCGGCCCCGCCCTAGCCGCCGAGTCAGTCAGCGATTTACTGGGTGGCGTGGCCGTCGATCGCTACGTGCGCATCAACGTGCAGGGGGTCGAAAAACTCATTGACGCCCTGGGCGGGGTCACGGTCAACGTGCCCGCCGACATGAAGTATCAAGACGATAGCCAGCACCTCTACATCAACCTCAAGGCGGGCGAACAAAAACTCAACGGCAATCAGGCGCTCCAGTTCCTGCGCTTTCGCTACGATTCCCAAGGCGATATTGGCCGCATTCAGCGCCAGCAGATGTTTATGCGGGCGTTAGCTGAGCAGGCCCTCAATCCGGCAACCATTGCCCGGTTGCCTAAAATTTTGTCGGTGATTCAGGAGAACGTCGACACCAACCTGTCAGTAGAAGAGCTGTTGGCCCTGGTGGGCTATGGGGCGCAGATCAACCGCTCTAACGTGCAAATGCTGATGCTGCCAGGCAACTTTAGCAGCCCCCAAGAATTTGCGGCGAGCTACTGGATTCCCAGCTATAACGACATCGACGGCATGGTTGACCAGTACTTCGGTTTTGGTACCCAGCGGGTAGCTACCACCAGCGACCCTAGCCGAGTTCGCGTTGCCATTCAAGACAGCACCAATGACCCAGTGGCGGTACAAGCCCTGACCCGAGCACTGCGTGAAAGTGGCTACTCCAATATCTTTGTCGACCAAACCCTGAACGACCCCCTACCCATTAGCCGCATTGTGGCCCAGCGGGGTGATGGTGCAACCGCCGAAATGGTGCATCGGTTTTTGGGGATTGGCGAAGTACGGGTCGAAAGCACTGGTGCCCTCAACTCCGATATCACCATTCAGCTGGGCCAAGACTGGAACCAGGGACTGGGTGAGTCGCTTTAAAATCCCTCGATCGCGACAATGCCCCTAGGACGTAGACTGGCGGGGTAGCGATCGCATCGGATGAACATCTATGGCGCAGTGGGTTTGGGGCGCAGCCGCGCTAGCCGGTCTCAGCACAGTGAGCATGACAACCCTGGCTCAGGCCCAGACCACCCTGCAAGTGGTCTATCCTCCCGATGGTCACCAGACCACGGCAGAGCAGATCTTTTTCATTGGCACCGGGGCCGCCGATCAGCCCGTGCTGATAAATGGCGAACCCATTGAGGGACGCAGCGCAGCGGGGCACTTTGCCCCTTCCCGCCCCCTCAATCTCGGAGCCAACACCTTTACCCTCACCCAGGGCGACCAAACTCTGGCCATCACCGTGACGCGAGTGACCGCCGGACCAACCCTACCCGCGACCCTAGGCTTTGCTGAAGGCTCCCTAGTCCCCCCCGCAGACGTTGCTCGTCAGCGGGGGGATTGGGTCTGTCTGGGGGCGATCGCCCCAGCCAACGCCATGGTGACGGCATCTCTAGCAGGGCAGACCTATACCCTGCTGCCCCAGGGCGATCGCGCCGATCTGCCCCCCAACTCAGCCGTCCTCACCGATCAGGCTCAGCCCATCGCTATCGCTACCGCTGGCCCCAGCCGCTACGAAAGCTGCTTCATGGCCGAAACCCCAGGCAACCTCGGCAAACCGACCTACAGCCTCACCCAGGGTAGCTCCACGGTCACCGCGTCGGCCCCCGGTGCTGTCAGCATTCTGAATGCCAATGCGATCGAGGTCGTTGAAGTCACCGCTGCCGCAGGCGTAGCCCGCACCGGCCCCAGCACCGACTATTCACGCCTTACCCCATTGCCCCAGGGCACCCGTGCCAGAGTCACGAGCCGCGAGGGCGACTGGCTGCGCCTCGACTACGGCGGCTGGATTCGCGCTGCGGAGACTCAGCCAGTAGCAGGGGGAACGATGGTGCGATCGCTGGTTCGCGGCGTCACCTCCCGCCAGGTACCGGGTTGGACAGAAATTCACTTCCCCCTACAAGTCCCCGTACCCGTCAGCGTTGAGCAAGGGACAGACACCTTCAGCCTCACCCTGCACAACACCGTGCCCCAAACCGACACCATCTACGTCACCGACGACGGGCTGATTGAACGCCTAGACTGGAACCCCGTCCTGCCGGATCAGGTAGAGTACCGAATTCACTTTAAAACCGACCAGCAGTGGGGCTACAAGCTGCGCTACGAAGGCACAACCCTCGTGCTATCCCTCAAGCAGCCCCCCAGCCTTCAAGCGGCTCGTCCCCTGGCAGGCACCACCATTCTCGTAGACCCCGGCCACGGCGGCGAAGAACCCGGCTCGCGCGGCCCCAACGGCACCCCCGAAAAAGACGTCAACCTGGCAGTGTCGTTACTCCTACAAGCCGCCCTAGAAGCCCGTGGAGCCCAGGTGATCATGACCCGCACCGCCGACAGCACCGTCGGCGTCAACGATCGCCCCGCCCAGATCGCCCAAGTCGAACCCACCCTAGCCCTCAGCATTCACTACAACGCCCTACCCGACAGCGGCGATGCCCAAAACACCGTCGGCATCGGTGCCTTCTGGTTCCACACCCAAGCCCACAGCCTGGCCCAGTTCCTCCACGACTACCTAGTAACCGAACTCGATCGCCCCTCCTACGGCGTCTTCTGGAACAACCTCGCCCTCACCCGCCCCCACGTCGCCCCCTCCGTGCTGCTAGAGCTGGGCTTCATGATCAACCCCAACGAATTCGAGTGGGCGACGGATCCGCAGGAGCAAGCGAAATTGGCAGAGACTCTGGCCGAGGGAGTGGAGCTTTGGGTGCAGCAGACGGGAACTGGGGAGTGAGTGGGCGAGTAGGCGAGTGGAAGGGTGGATGGGTGGATGGGCAGCGAAGAAGTTAGGGCAGTGAGGGAGCGAATGTCGCTTACCGGCCCATTTGCAGGACAGGTGTTTAAACCGATGATCAGCCGCTCCTTTCTGTGGGGTGAAGGGCGGCGGAACGCCATTCTCGATGGGGGTCTGGGGCCAGCGAAATGGCCCCAGCGGTAGATCTGGCTTTCACCCAAGGTTGTGCGCCGCAACTCACCTCGCCCATTACCGAAATTTAGGCTCGCATCCTCAATGCGATCGCCCCACCCCCTAAAATAGGAGACTGTCAAGAAACGTTTGTCGAGAGTGCAGGAAACCCCATGACCGTTCGCGTTCGCCTAGCCCCCAGCCCCACGGGAACTCTGCACATTGGTACCGCCCGCACCGCTGTGTTCAACTGGCTATTTGCCCGCCACGAGGGCGGCCAGTTTATTCTCCGCATCGAAGACACCGACGAAGAGCGATCCAAACCAGAATTCACCGACAACATTCTCGCCGGCCTCAAATGGCTGGGCATGGAGTGGGACGAAGGGCCCTTCTTTCAGTCCCAGCGGCTCGACCTCTACCGCCAAGCCATTCAAACCCTGCTCGACAAGGGCCTCGCCTACCGCGCCTACGACACTCCCGACGAGCTAGACGCCATGCGCGAAACCCAAAAAGCCAGGGGCCATGCCCCCCGCTACGACAACCGCCACCGCGATCTCACCCCCGACCAACAGGCCGCCTTTGAGGCCGAAGGCCGCCCAGCCGTGATTCGCTTCAGAATTGATGACAGCCGCACCATCACCTGGAACGATATGGTGCGCGGTCCCGTCACCTGGCAGGCCAGCGACCTGGGCGGCGACATGGTCGTCGCCCGCGCCTCCTCTGCCACCACCATTGGCCAGCCCCTCTACAACCTGGCCGTAGTGGTTGACGACATCGACATGACCATCACCCACGTCATTCGCGGCGAAGACCACATCGCCAACACCGCCAAGCAAATTCTGCTCTACGAAGCCCTCGAAGCCGCTGTGCCTGCCTTTGCCCACGCGCCGCTCATTCTTAACCAGACGGGGCAGAAGCTCTCCAAGCGCGACGGCGTCACCTCCATTTCTGATTTCCAGAAAATGGGCTTTGTGGCTCCGGCCCTGGTCAACTACATGACCCTACTGGGTTGGTCCGCCCCCGACGCCACCGAACAGTTCACCCTGGCCGAAGCCGCCAAACAGTTCAGCTTCGATCGCGTCAACAAAGCCGGAGCCAAATTCGACTGGGATAAGCTCGACTGGCTCAACAGCCAGTACCTTCACGCGATGGAGCCCGCTCCCCTGCTAGAGCTAACGCTGCCCTACCTACAAGACGCTTATGCCATTGATGCGGAGGCCGATCGCGACTGGCTGTTGCCCATGGTGACACTCCTCGGCCCTAGCCTCACCCGCCTAACGGACGTTGTGGAGCAAAGCCGCTTTTTCTTCACCGAAACCGTGGAGTTCGCCGACGACGCCAAAGCCCAGGTGCAGCTCAACGGCGTATCCGCTGTGCTAGAAAGCATTTTGATCGGGCTCACCGAGACATCCCCAGCCACGATTGACGAGCTCAAAGCTTTGGTGGATGAGGTCACCAAGGCCCAGGGCGTGAAGAAAGGGTTGGTGATGAAATCGATGCGGGCGGCCCTCATGGGTGCCCTCCAAGGCCCAGATCTGATGGAGTCTTGGCTGATTCTGCGCCAACGTGGGTTTGACGTGCCCCGTCTACAGGGGGCAATCGCACTGGCTTAACTACCTCAGCCCCGGTTTTGTCCAAGGCAACGGCTTCTTAAAGAGGACGAGGTTTCACTATAGGGGCACCTGACCCGCTCTACGCCTTCAATCTCCATAACCCGTTAAAGTAAGCAGTAGGGGAGCAGCCCGGCGATCGCTATGCCATTGGCATTTAGGGGCTGTAAATGATCAATTTGATTGGGGATTTGCCCGAGTCCCGTGGCTTACGTTACATTAAGTAAAGATTTATCTCATATTTCTTTTCCCGACCCGAGGTTCCGCCCCGCCCACCCCGGTAACACTCTGTTCCCAGGCATGATAAACGTAGGGCCAAACTCGGTCACCATCCGTTAACTGAACATCCGTTAACACTGTGCACGTTAGTCAATAGAGGCCATAGGTATGAAATTTTCGTGGCGAGTAGCCTTACTGTGGACCCTGCCCCTGCTGGTAATAGGGTTTTTCTTGTGGCAAGGAGCATTTTCGTCGGCTCCGGCCGATATGGGTCGCAACGCGGCCAACACCCGCCTCACCTATGGTCGCTTTCTCGACTATCTTGATGCCGGGCGGGTGACAGCAGTAGATCTCTACGACGGCGGCAGAACGGCCATTGTCGAAGCCGTTGACCCCGACCTAGACAACCGCGTCATGCGCTGGCGGGTAGACCTGCCGGGCAACTCCCCCGACCTGGTGAGCCGTCTGCGCACGGCCAACATCAGCCTCGACTCTCACCCCCCGCGCAACGATGGCGCTCTGGTGGGTGCCCTGGGCAATCTACTGTTTCCGCTGCTGTTGATTGGCGGTCTGTTCTTTTTGTTCCGCCGCTCTAACGGTGCGATGGGTGGTCCGGGTCAGGCGATGAGCTTTGGTAAGTCTAAGGCCCGCTTCATGATGGAAGCCAAGACCGGCGTTATGTTCGACGACGTAGCCGGTATTGACGAAGCCAAGGAAGAACTGGAAGAAGTCGTCACCTTCTTGAAGAAGCCCGAGCGCTTCACCGCCATTGGGGCGCGCATTCCCAAGGGCGTGCTGCTGGTGGGCCCTCCCGGTACCGGTAAAACTCTCTTGGCCAAGGCGATCGCAGGTGAAGCCGGCGTACCCTTCTTCTCTATCTCCGGTTCTGAGTTTGTTGAAATGTTCGTCGGCGTAGGGGCCTCCCGCGTGCGCGACCTGTTTAAGAAAGCCAAAGAAAACGCTCCCTGCATCATCTTTATCGATGAAATTGACGCCGTCGGTCGGCAGCGGGGTGCAGGCATTGGCGGCGGCAACGACGAGCGCGAGCAGACCCTTAACCAGCTGCTCACTGAGATGGATGGTTTCGAGGGCAATAATGGCATCATCATCATCGCCGCCACCAACCGGGCAGACGTGCTCGACTCGGCTCTGCTGCGCCCCGGTCGCTTTGACCGTCAGGTGATGGTCGATCCGCCCGACATCAAAGGCCGCATTGAAATCCTTGAAGTCCACGCCCGCAACAAGAAGCTGGCCGAAGACATTTCCCTGGAGACGATCGCCCGTCGCACCCCTGGCTTTACCGGGGCTGACCTGGCCAACCTGCTCAATGAGGCCGCCATTCTCACCGCTCGCCGCCGCAAAGAGGGCATGACCATGGCCGAGGTAGACGATGCCGTTGACCGCGTCATCGCCGGTATGGAGGGCACTCCTCTCGTTGACAGCAAGAGCAAGCGGCTGATTGCCTATCACGAGATTGGCCATGCGATCGTCGGCACCCTGGTCAAAGACCACGACCCGGTGCAAAAAGTTACTCTGATTCCTCGGGGTCAGGCCCAGGGTCTCACCTGGTTTACCCCTAGCGAAGAGCAGATGCTGATCTCTCGGGCGCAAATTATGGCTCGCATTACCGGTGCCCTGGGCGGTCGCGCCGCTGAGGACGTCATCTTTGGCGATGCCGAAGTCACCACGGGGGCCGGCAACGACCTCCAGCAGGTAAGCAACATGGCTCGGCAGATGGTCACCCGCTTTGGCATGTCCGACCTGGGGCCGCTGTCCCTCGAAAGCTCTCAGGGCGAGGTGTTCCTCGGTCGCGACTGGCTCTCCCGCTCAGAATATTCTGAGGAGGTGTCGTCTCGCATTGACGGCCAGGTGCGCACCATTGTGGAGCACTGCTACAACAATGCCAAGAGCATCATGCAAGACCACCGCGCCGTGATCGATCGCCTCGTCGATCTGCTGGTCGAGCGTGAAACCATCGATGGTGACGAGTTGCGCCAGATTATTTCTGAGTACACCGCGGTGCCCGACAAACAGCAGTTTGTGCCCCAGCTCTAGGGTCTAAGCTGTTGAAATGATTGAGGCTCGTCCCTAGGGACGAGCCTTTTTAGTTGGAGAGGAATTGTCTATGCCCCGCCCTGTGCTCTACGTGGCGATTACTAACCACGGCTTTGGCCATGCCACCCGGGCCGCCTCTGTTGCGGCTGCGGTCAAAGCGCTACAGCCCGAGGTGGATTTGGTGCTGGCCACTACCGCGCCCCAATGGCTGCTCGACGAATACCTGCCAATGGCCTATGAATATCGTCCGGTGGCCTTTGATATCGGCGTGATTCAGCCCGATAGCCTCACCATGGATTTGCCGGCAACGCTGGCTAAGCTTCAGGATATACAGGCCCACCAGCAGGAAACCGTGGTCGCAGAGGCCGCCTACCTCAAGCAGCGCGGGGTAGATCTGGTGCTGGCTGATATTCCACCGCTGGCGACGGCGATCGCCCATGCCGCCGACATCCCCTGCTGGATGGTCAGCAACTTCGGCTGGGATTTTATCTACCGAGGCTTTGGCCCGGAGTTTGAGCCGCTCGCCCGCTGGATTGGAGAATGCTTTGGCGAGTGCGATCGCCTCTTCCGCCTGCCCTTCCATGAACCGATGGCCGCCTTCCCCCTGGTAGAAGACGTTGGGCTAACTGGAGGCACCCCGCGCTATGGCGCTGAAGCATTAAGAGCGCAATGGAACCTGTCTCATCCCCAAGAACGCACCGTTCTACTCACCTTTGGCGGGTTAAGCCTCCAGGCCATTCCCTACGATCGCCTCATCCAGTTTCCCGATTGGCAGTTTCTCACCTTTGAGCAAGACGCCCCGGCCTTGCCCAATCTGTTTAAAGTGCCCAGGCAGGGCTACCGCCCAGTGGATGTCATGCCCCTGTGCAGCCGCATAGTCTCCAAGCCAGGGTTCAGCACCTTCTCCGAAGCCTGCCGCCTAGATCTGCCCATTATTACCATCACCCGAGAAGACTTTGCGGAAGGCCCCGTTCTCGTCAACGGCCTGCAAGACTACAGCTGGCACCGAGTCCTCACCCCCGCCGATTTTTTCGACGGTGACTGGGCATTTTTAACCCAGCTCCTCGCCCCACCCCGCACCACCCAATCCCTCGCCAAAGACGGCAACCATCAGATCGCTACAGCCATTGTCAATTACCTCAGTCGGTAAGTCTGGCACCCAGCCAACTACTGCCTACTGGGTTCGCCCTTGCCCGGTCGGTAGCGGCGGCGGACTCTGGTACGGCAGCGGAATGTACTGCACCGTCGGTCGGCCCATCATCGGCTGAGGATAGAGATCCATCAGGCTGTAGATCTCCAGGGGTAAGCCCACGGTCACGGGCAGCCCCATATCGGTCGCCTCTTCCACCGCGATCGGGTAGTCGTGGGTGACCTGGCCGGTGGTGAGGCGATCGATGATTTTGTCAATGTTGGCCGGGTCAACCTTCTGTCGAGGGTTTGAGTCTTCTAGAAGGGCGCGCACAAATCGCTGCACCTGGTTGATTGCTTTGCGGGCTAGATCGGCCGTCACTAAAGTTTGATCGTCCACTTTCTCGGGTGGTTTCGCCTCTAGCACCGTGAGAATGCTGGCCGCCGCCACATTGCCCAACTGAGGATCCACCGGTCCCAGCACCGCATTTTCATCCATCACAATTTCGTCGGCCGCCATGGCCAGCATCGTGCCGCCACTCATGGCGTAGTGGGGAATAAACACCGTTACCTTAGCCCCGTGGCGGATCAACGCCCGGGCAATTTGCTCGGTGGCCAACACTAGCCCCCCAGGAGTATGCAAAATCAAGTCGATGGGCACGTTAGCGGGGGTGAGGCGAATGGCCCGCAAAATCTGCTCTGAGTCTTCGATATTGATAAACCGCGAGATGGGAATGCCTAGCAGGCTGATCGACTCCTGGCGGTGAATCAACAAGATTACTCGGCTGCCGCGCTGCTGCTCTAGATTGCGAATGGCATTGACCCGCCGCGACTCGACCAGCCGCCGTTGAATGGCGGGTTGAAGAGAGGAGAGAATTAAAAAAATAAAAAACAGGCTGATGACGTTCATGAGCTGACGAATAGATACAGCACCGGCATCAGCACCCGCCCATCTTGTTTGATGGCAGCGGGGCCGACAACCCAACAATTAATGCCTCTGGCATCTTAGAAACTAACCGATGATCGGGGCGATCGCCCGGTGCGATTCTAAAATCTGGTTCCAAGCCCCCAGCCCATAGCTATGATGACGAAGGGAACGCTCAAGGATGTGAAACTGTGATTCAACCTTCTGTAGCCGTATTCACCACCGCAATTGTGGCGTTTGCCATCACAGCAGCGCCAGCGGCAGATCTGTCCTTTGCGACCCCCAATGGGCTGTTTCGCCTAGAGCCCGACAGCGGCGATCGCGAAGCCCTGCTGCCTGAGGGCGTTCGCCCCTTCAACGCCCTTGCCTGGTCTCGCAGCGGCGAACGGCTAGCCATTGTTCAAAACTACGGCGAGGTCTATCGGGTTGAACCGGGTGCGGACTCCCCCAAATTGGTGTTTTCCAGCGACTGTCAACGGCCACCCATAATTGATCTGACCTGGCAGCTCGATGGCGAAACCCTGGTCATTAAGCAGCGCTGCCCCGCCCCCACAGCCGGTGCCCCCGCTGAGTTGGCTCTATTCCTCAGTCGCCCTACCGGAGAGGTGACAGCCTTTAATACCTTGCCCGACAGTCCAGAGTCAGACGTTTTTTTAGCGCCCGATGGCAGCCAGATCGCCTATGTGACCGGCCAACATATCTTCGTAGCCGGGCTGGACGGCAGCCGCCCTCGCCGCATCACCCAAACCCCCGGCGTCTACGGTGCTGCCGGGAGTCCTTTGGCCTGGTCCCCCGATGGCACTCAGCTGGCCTTTTACGAGGGTAACTATCCCTTTCAGCAGCTCAATGTAGTGAGGGCTGACGGAGGCGATCGCCGCGTGCTGACGCCCGAAGCCAACCTCCAAATTTACCGCAGTACTGTGCTGTGGTCCCCTGACGGTCGCTACATCGCTCACTATCGGCCTCACAACCCACCCCTCAGCAATCAAGAAATCATTGCTCTAGTCAACGTCAACACTGGGGAGACCCAATCTCTCACCCGGCCTGGTTTCTACGACGCCCTCAGCTGGGCTCCCAACGGTCAGCAGCTCGCCTTCGCCTCGGGGGCTCAAGCCGGTCGGCAAACCCTGTTTCGCATGGATCTAGTCAGCCAAGAATTTACGGCTTTGACAAATCAGCCCCTGCAAAACATCCTCGAAAGCCAGTGGTCCCCTAATGGCGACTGGATTGCGTTTACGGCCACCCCGCCAGACGACCCGCTCGGTACCCAGGTGCTACACCGCGTTCACCCCGATGGCACAGCGCTGTCTCCCCTGACCGCCATTGACGAATACGTTTACCCCTTCGCCTGGGTGCCCACCCCGCTCGAAACCAACACCCAAGGCCTAAACGAGACTCCCTAACTGAGCCTGAATCTCGCTCTGTCGCTGCACCGCCGTCAAAGCCTGCCGGACAACCTCAACCCCGGCCCCAGGCTTAGACGACTCCTCAGTTAGCATTTGCTTCCACAGGCGGCTGCCGGGCTGCCCCGCAAACAGCATCAGCAGGTGGCGAGTAATTTTGTTGAGCTTCAGCCCTTGGCGCGCCCAGTGGTCGATGTAGGGCAGCATTGCTTCGGCCACCTGCTGGCGGCTGAGGGGATTCTCACGGGCGGCAAAAAAGCCCTGATCGACCTGGCTAAAGAGGTAGGGATTGTCATAGGCGGCGCGCCCGATCATCACCCCATCCACCTGGGCAAGCTGTTCTGTCACCTGGTCAAGACTGGTCAAACCGCCATTGATCTCAATCCACAGGTGGGGAAAGTCTCGTTTGAGGCGGTGCACGTCGCCGTAGCGCAGGGGCGGCACCGTGCGGTTGTCTTTGGGGCTGAGCCCCTGAAGCCAGGCCTTGCGGGCATGGACGGTAAAGTGGCGGCAGCCGGTTTGGGCGACGGTATCCACGAAAGTGGCCATGTCTTCATAGCGATCGCGATCGTCTATCCCAATCCGGTGTTTGACGCTAACGGGCAACGGGCTGGCAGCCAGCATGGCCGCAACGCCCTCGGCGACCCGCTCGGGCTGGGCCATCAGACAAGCCCCAAAGTTGCCGCTGCGGACGCGATCGCTAGGGCAGCCCACATTCAAATTGATGGCGTCGTAGCCAAAGTCAGCGGCAGCGCGGGCCGAGATTGCCAGAATTTGCGGGTCGTCTCCCCCCACTTGCAGCACTAAAGGCGATTCGCTGGGGGTAAAACCCAGTAAATGGTCGCGATCGCCGTGCAAAATTGCCTGAGTCGTCACCATCTCGGTATAGAGCAGGGTGTGCCGAGTAATCTGCCGCATGAAATAGCGATAATGGCGATCGGTGCGATCCATCATCGGCGCAATGCTGAGGGGCACCTCAATGGCTGTCGCCATTCCGGCTTGGTTTATCGGGCTCGTCTCTACGGTCATAAAACCGCGCATTTCTGTCGTTGTTGCTTCCGTAGTCTAGCACTCTGACTTTGGGTACCCAGAGTTTGCTTCAGCTAGAACCAAGGATTTTTGGGGGACGGTTCTCCACCGCTTTAGATCAGTTTTCTACACTAGGGCATCGCCTGTTTTTTTGGCATTATTTAAGCATCACGTTCAGGTGAGTGGCTCAATGAACAATGCGATCGGCTCCTTTTATAACTGGTATAAAGCAACCCTGCGCAATACCAAATATGGCTGGCTCCTAGGTTTAGGAACCATAATTTACTTAGTTTCTCCCATTGATATCGCCCCTGACTTTTTGCCAATTATTGGCTGGATTGACGACGGTTTGTTGGCCACCCTGCTTGTCACCGAGTTGTCTCAAATTGCGCTGGAGCGCCTCAACAAGCGCAAGCAGTCTGGCACTAACGCAGCCGATGAACCCATCACCACCATCGATGCGTAAGCCGAGCCAGGTCAGCCCCTGCCAGATTCTTTACCCTCAAACCTATCTCCCCGAGATGTCGCTAGCGGCATCTCTTTTTTTGAGCTTTACCAGGGCGGGTTTTGAGGTCTTGCGGTAGATTAAAAGCGAACGGCGACCTGCCTACCAGCCCTTTAGGTTAAAACTCCCATGACCACCGCCACCAACGTCTTGGGGACTGCCCTCGCCCCCTGCTGCACCTCACCCATGACCGGCTTTTATCGAGATGGCTGCTGCAATACCGGTGCGGGCGATATGGGAGTTCACGTGGTGTGTGCTCAGATGACCCCTGAGTTTTTGGCTTTCACCCAGGCCCAGGGCAACGATCTCTCGACCCCGATGCCAGCTTTCCAATTTCCGGGGCTCAAGCCGGGCGATCGCTGGTGCCTGTGCGCCCCTCGCTGGCAAGAAGCCCTAGAAGCTGGGGTCGCGCCCCCAATAATCCTAGACGCCACCCACGCGAGTGCCATTGAGCACGTTTCTTTGGCTGACCTGAAAAACTACGCCCTCTCATGAATTAATCAGGCAATCAGTCCTCCGTGCCGCTCTAGGCTAAATCTGAGAATTTAGTTTAGGAACCAGGTGCCTAGGCCAAGAACGTCTTATCCCAGACGCACCGCTGTACCGCTGGCAGCTACCATCAGCATGTTGCCGCCGTTGTTGATCTCCAACGATTCGTAGTCGATTATCTACGGCAATAATGGCGTCGGCTCCTAGCTCTTGGGCAGCCTGCATCATTTCTTTGATGGCGGTGTTGCGGGCCTGGCGCAGGGAATGTTCGTAGGCACCCGATCGCCCGCCTACCACATCGCGAATGCCTGCAAAAAAGTCCTTAAAAATATCTGCTCCCAAAATAGCCTCGCCATTGACCAGCCCGCAGTATTCAACTACGGGGCGACCGTCAACGTTGGGACCGGTAGTTAGGATCATGGGTTGCCTCGGGTTAGACCACTTCAGAACTGATCACCTGCATACTAATATCTAGCCACGGAGCCCGGGTAACGGGGGCACTGCTGGAAATAAAATCTACCCCTGTCGCAGCGATCGGCCCTAGGGTCTCCAGGGTTACGTTGCCCGAAGCCTCGATTTTGACAGTCGGCTTCTGCTCGCGAATACGATCGACGGCGGTCTTCATCAGTTCTGGTGGCATGTTGTCGAGCATGATGATGTCTATGGGGCAGGTAAGCGCTTCATCGACCTGATCCAGGTTGCTCGTTTCCACCTCCACCGTCATTGGGTAAGGAATCGCTGCTCGAATCTGGGCCACTGCCGCCCGAATACCTCCAGCAGCAGCAATATGGTTGTCTTTAATCATCACCGCATCGTCCAGCCCCATCCGGTGGTTAATGGCTCCACCAACTCGGCTGGCGTATTTTTCAAACTGGCGTAGACCAGGGCTGGTCTTGCGGGTGTCGACAAACTGGGTGGGGCTGTCGGCCAACTGCTCCACGTACTGATGGGTAGCGGTGGCAATGCCGCTTAGGCGCATCACCAGGTTTAAGGCAACACGTTCTCCGGTGAGCAGCACTGCTAGAGAACCGCTGATTTTGGCAACGGTGGTGTTTTTAGTACAAAGGTCGCCATCGTTCACCAAGGGCTCAAAGTTGACGTCAACATCCAGCTGCTGAAAGAGGCGGCGGGCAAAGGGAAGGCCGGCAATCACACCGGGAGCACGGGTGACCCAAAAGGCCTGCCCAGGCCGCTGAGCAAAAGACCCTAGCCCAGCGGTAGTCCAGTCACCGCGGCCAATATCTTCTTGCAACCAAGCTTGTAGGTATTTGTCTAAGGCAATATCAGGAATTGGAAAGCGAGGATCTAAGGACATAGGTTATGGGCTCTGGAAGGGCGTTGAGGGCCAGCGCTATTAGATTAGACCTCAGCAAAGCTCGCAGTTTCTACCACAGCCAGAAATTATTGTGCTAACTTACGAGTAATGCCGCTGTTACGGCAGCAACTCTACAGATTTTACCGTTAGGATTCCAGGAGGTGATGCCCATGCAAGAAAGTAGTAAACGTGTGGGTCTTCAGGTTGAGACAAGCCGGCTGCGCGCCGGGGCTGTACTCTAGCTTCAGTGTTGGTTGCTTCGGCAACTAGCTAAGCTCTCGAAGCTGGCTGAATAGGGTTCCTCCCGGCAGTCAGGCTCAACCTAAGATCCAACTAGACCGCCCCTGCTTAGGAAGACTTTCTTCCCCTGGCAGGGGCGGATAGCTTTTAAAGGGGCAACACCTCAGGGGGCAACGCTCGATTAATCCCTTCAAGAATCACGGCACCCGAGGCGATCGCAAAACCACCCTTAGGATAAGGGTGTAATTTATTTGACTCACCGCCATGGCTACAGTCCTTAGCGATCGCGACATTCAAACTAAGCTCAGCGGCCTCCCCGACTGGAGCCTCAGCGGCAAGACCATCACCTGTACCCGCACCTTCAAAGACTTTGTGGCGGCTGTTGCCTTTGTCAACCAGCTGGTTGAACCCGCCGAATCCGCAGGGCACCACCCTGACCTAAAGATTTCCTACAACCGCGTGGTTATCAGCCTCTCCACCCACGATGCCGGAGGGCTAACCAAAAAAGACTTTGCCCTGGCTCAAGCTATTTCTGCCCTAGGCTAGCCGAGAACAGCGCTTGAGGGAGTGATTTCAATATTGAGCTATTTTCCCAGCCAAGCCAATTTCCAGGGGTGAAAGCTGCGATCGCCCTCCTCCTCCGATTAATTCATGCTCAATGCACCTAGGGTCTCAGGTTAGTTCTCCTTTGACGCGGCCCTGGATAGCTTGGGTAGTATTCGTGATGCACAGACCACGAAAACCAAACTTCTTCGGATTTTATAGCCGATGGATATCTTGCTTTATCCAAGATCCAAAGTTTAATGAGCTGTGGAGCGTGTGGCATTTGTACCAGGCCCAATTTTGAACCTGCTTAACGGTGTGAGGAGAAAATACCGAATGGCTAAGTTATTTTGGCAATCTTTGCTGGCTGTGCCCGCTGCCCTAGGTGCAGCTGTGGCTGTCTCTGGCTCCGCGATCGCAGCTGAAGCCGCTACCCCCATGGTCAGCGACTTCGATCAAAACTCTGTTCAAGTGGCTCAAATCACCAGTGTTTCAGAACTAACCGACGTGCTGCCCTCCGACTGGGCTTTCCAGGCACTGCAAAGCTTGGTTGAAAGCTACGGTTGTATTCAGGGTTACCCCGACCGCACCTTTCGTGGTCAGCGCAGCATGACCCGCTTCGAGTTCGCTGCTGCTCTCAACTCCTGCTTGGACGTGATCACCGCCCTGATGAACCAGGTGAGCATCGAAGCTGACGATCTGTCCATCATCCGTCGCCTGCAAGAAGAGTTCTTCCCAGTTGAACTGGCTACCCTGCGCGGCCGCGTCGATGCCCTCGAAGCTGAAACCGCTACCCTGCGTGCTCAGCAGTTCTCCACCACTACTAAACTGCGAGGGCAAGCTGACTTCCACCTGGTAACCCCATTTGACGGCATTACCGGTGAAGCAAACACCAGCGTTGCCAATCGCGCTCGGTTAAACTTCGACTCCAGCTTCACTGGCGACGATCGCTTGCGTATTCGCCTGCAGGCTGGTGAGGGTAACGCCATTGACCCAAGTGTGCTCGGTGGCTTGGCCAACGCTCGGGGCAACGACTACAACGTAACCATTGACGACTTCTACTACCGATTCCCCGTTGGTAGCCGCATCACTCTAACCGCCTCTGCCCGTGGTCTTCAGGGCGATGACTGGGTCACCGACACCATCGTTCCTTTTGATGGCCCCTCCGTCGCCCAATATGGAGAACCAGCTTTCTATAGCAGCGGTGGCAGTAGCTCTAACGGTGCCGGTGCTGGTATCAGCATTGCCCTGACTGACAGCATCGTGTTGGATGCAGGTTACACGGCTGGTGGTCCTGGTGCCTTCAATCCTAATGTTGGTATCTTTGCTGCTGCCGACCAGAGCTACATTGCTCAGCTTAGCTTCCTGAGCGATGGCTTCCTGGATGCTGGTATTGCCTACCTGCACAACGACCAATCCACCAACTTCCAAGGTGGTCTACCTGGCGGTACTGACACCTATGCTGCTCTGTTGAACCTTGACTTTGGTGGATTCTTCATCGCTGGCCATGGTGCATATCAAGCCTTCAACGGCGGCAACGACTTTAGCTGGACTGCTGGTCTTGGTATCAACGACTTTGGGGTTGAAGGGTCTCAACTGGGCATTTACGGTGGTCAGCTACCTGAGGTGGCTGACACCACCAACAACCCTCTACTAATTGAAGGTTACTACGAGGTGCCCTTTAACAAGTTCCTAACCATCACTCCTGCAGTCATCTATGGGGATACCAATCTGGGTGGTGGTACTGATGAAACTGGTTTCTGGGGTGTCCTGCGCGCCACCTTCGAGTTCTAGGGGTTATCCCTCTTACTGGGGACTCTGACTTGGTTGACCACTAGTCAGAGTCCCCGGTCGCCAGAGCTTATCCATCAGCCTCAGAAATCGGAATCAACAGTCGTCCCATACGCCATTCCAAAAAATTTTTCTTACTCCTGCTAACTCCGATAATTTTGGGGAACCTTATGCCTAAGATGCTTGTCTAGGCACTAGATGAGGTGATTTTGTGACCACTTAGTCATTAGGTCAAATCTTATCTAGCCGCCGATGAGCAGATCTGCTACTATCGGTCTTGGATGTACATAAGGTTGAGTTACTGTCCCCTAACTATTGGGTCAGGTCTGAACTTCGTTCATTAGGTGCGGCTTTTGCCAAGCCTGCTGGTAGGTACACAATAAGCCTTAATTAAGGTGTGAGGAGAAAATCGAATGGCTAAGTTATTTTGGCAATCTTTGCTGGCTGTGCCCGCTGCCCTAGGTGCAGCTGTGGCCTTCTCTGGCTCCGCGATCGCAGCTGAAGCTGCTACCCCCCTGGTCAGCGACTTCGACCAAGACTCTGTTCAACTGGCTCAAATCACCAGCGTTTCAGAACTCACCGACGTTCTGCCCTCCGACTGGGCCTTCCAGGCGCTACAAAGTCTGGTTGAAAACTACGGTTGTATTCAGGGTTACCCCGACCGCACCTTCCGCGGTCAGCGCAGCCTCACCCGCTTCGAGTTCGCTGCTGGTCTTAACTCCTGCTTGGACGTGATCGCTACCCTGATCGCCCAGTCCGGCATCGACCCTGACGACCTCGCTACCATCCGTCGTTTGCAAGAAGAGTTCCAGGCTGAACTGGCTACCCTGCGCGGCCGCGTCGACGCTCTAGAAGCTGAAACCGCTACCCTCCGTGCTCAGCAGTTCTCCACCACCACCAAGCTGGTTGGTCAGGCTGACATGCACTTGGTAACCCCGATTGATGTCATCACTCAGGAGGCAGGCACCTCCTTTTCTGGTCGTGCCCGCTTGAACTTTGACTCCAGCTTTACCGGCAACGACCGTCTGCGCATTCGCTTGCAGTCTGGTAACGGCAATGCGATCAGCGGCGGCAATATCGAGGAGCCCAACGTCGGCCTCCTCCAGGGTCTTGCTAATGCCAGCACCAGTGACGCCGGTAACCAACTCAGCGATGACTACAACGTTGCTCTTGATGACTTCTACTACCAGTTCCCCGTTGGCAGCCGCCTGACCGTAACTGCTTCTGGTCGTGGTCTCCAAGGCGATGACTGGGTAACCAGCACCATCGTGCCCTTCGACGGTCCCTCCGTTGCTGATGCTGGTGGGCCTCAGTTCTACGACGCTGGTGGTAGCTCTACCAACGGACCTGGTGTTGGTGTGAGCTTTGCTCTCACCGACAACATCGTGTTTGATGCGGGTTACACCGCTGGCGGCCCTGGTGCCTTCACTCCTAATGTTGGTATCTTCGCTGCTACTAGCCAGAGCTACATTGGTCAGCTCAGCTTCCTGAGCGATGGCTTCCTGGATGCTGGTATTGCCTACCTCCACAGCGACCAGTCTGCTAACTACAATGGTGTGGCCGGTGCTGTTGACACCTACGCTGGTCTGTTGAACCTTGACTTCGGTAGGTTCTTCGTTGCTGGCCACGGTGCTTACACCAATTACAACGGTGGCAACGACTTTAGCTGGACTGCTGGTCTTGGCATCAATGACTTCCTGGCTGAGGGTGCTCAACTGGGCGTCTACGGTGGCCAGTTGCCCCAACTGCTGGGTGCTGATAACAACCCCACTCTTATTGAAGGTTACTTCGAAATTCCCTTCAACCAGTTCTTGACCATCACACCCGCTGTTATCTACGGTGACCTCAACTCCACCGCTGCTGATGACGAGATTGGTCTCTGGGGTGCTATTCGTGCCACCTTCCGTTTCTAAGTTGTTATAACTTAGTCACAACTTAGCTAGGTTTAACTAGCGTTAAGGCTCTGCCATATTGGCAGAGCCTTTTTCATTTTGGGAAGTTTATAAAATCAGGGCCGCTGTCCAATAGCCATGGGGTAACCATAGACCTCTGAGACTATTTACCTGTTCTGGGCTCATGGTGTAGACCCAAGCTCTCTCCAAGGAGTGCTGGTTCTGGTCATAAACCGTTTGCAAGCTCCGCTGATACTCGCTTCTCTGGGGTCGATCGGGGTAATATTCTTCAAAAGCGTCTATGGCCGCCAGAGCATCTGAATTGGACAACGTTAGCAAAACCCCTTGTACCCAACCGGGTTCTGTGGTCATGGCTGGGTAGCCTAGGGGTAAATGGTAGAGCCGTCCTGTCGTCTGTGCTGGTTGGGCTGCGATCGCGAAGGGTTCACAAAGGTTGGCAAACGCTCTTTCACCAGGTTTGAGGGTGCCATAAACAAACAAATAGCAAAAAGCATCACCAGACATAGAGTTGTTCAAAGAAGTGCACAGCTTGCTCGGCCTGAGTTAGGGACAACCGTTTAAGATAAAAAAACTTCATAAAGTATTAGCAAACTCATCAAAATTGAAGCAGTGTGGTTTTGATATCCGGATACTTTACCCTGGGAAAAGTAAGGATAGATGCAAGCTACACCCCCTAGTCTATAAATCTCTCTCTGGTTAATTGCCCATGAGAATTCTCGTAACCGGCGGAGCCGGATTTATCGGCTCCCACTTAATTGATCGTTTGATGACCGAGGGTCACGAAGTAATCTGTCTAGATAATTTCTATACGGGTCACCGACACAATCTGCTGCACTGGCTCGATCATCCCTACTTCGAGGTCATTCGCCACGACGTAACTGAGCCAATTCGGCTTGAGGTTGACCAAATTTATCATCTGGCCTGCCCTGCCTCTCCGGTGCATTACCAGTACAACCCGGTCAAAACCATCAAAACCAACGTCATGGGCACCCTGAATATGTTGGGCTTAGCTAAGCGAGTTAAAGCTCGCTTTCTGCTAGCCTCGACCTCCGAGGTGTATGGCGACCCTGAAGTGCATCCCCAAACCGAAGACTACCGAGGCAACGTCAATCCCATTGGCATTCGTAGCTGCTACGACGAGGGCAAGCGCGTCGCTGAAACCTTGTCCTTTGACTACCACCGTCAAAACAACGTCGATATTCGCGTGGCTCGAATTTTCAACACCTATGGGCCTCGCATGCTTGAAAACGATGGCCGTGTAGTCAGCAATTTCGTTGTTCAGGCCCTACAGGGTATTCCGCTGACTGTGTACGGTAGCGGTTCTCAAACTCGAAGTTTTTGCTACGTATCTGATTTGGTGAGCGGCCTGATGCGGCTCATGAATGGCGATTACATTGGTCCAGTCAATTTAGGCAACCCCGATGAGTACACCATTTTACAGCTAGCTCAAACCATCCAGGCTATGGTTAACCCAGACGCTGACTTGATTTACAAACCCCTGCCCCAGGATGACCCTCAACGCCGCAAGCCGGATATCACTCGGGCTCAAACGTTCCTCAACTGGAATCCTACGGTGCCTCTACAAGAGGGCCTCAAGCTCACCATCAACGATTTTCGTAGTCGTCAGAGCCCATCAGGAACAACTGAGGTTGTATCACCGACACTGCACTCTGTGACTAACTAGCCTTTGCAGGTATGCCACAGTTAGGAGGCCATAGTCTAGCTGTGGCCTCGGGTTTGTCAAGTCAAGAGCCTTAAGCTGACAGCTTAACGGTTATCAATTGTTCATAAAGTAAGGAATATTTTCTATGCGGGTATGTGTAATTGGTACGGGTTATGTAGGCCTTGTTACCGGTGTATGCTTGGCCAATGTTGGCCACGACGTAGTGTGTATTGATGTCAACGAGGAAAAAGTTAAGCTCATGCAGTCGGGGCAGTCGCCCATTTTTGAGCCAGGGCTGGCTGAGATTATGCAGTCGTCAATGGCGGCTGGCCATCTCCAATTTTCCACTGATCTCAAGGGTGGCGTTGAGCACGGCGACGTTCTATTCATTGCAGTGGGTACCCCAGCATTGCCTACGGGAGAAAGTGATACCCGCTATGTGGAGGCGGTAGCTCGGGGCATTGGCACTCACCTCAACGGCGGTTACAAGGTGATTGTGAACAAGTCTACGGTACCCATTGGTTCGGGCGACTGGGTGCGCATGATTGTGTTGGATGGCGTAGCCGAGCGCCAGCTAGTACCCGTGCCTGCTGGGGGTATTCCTGAGACAACCCACCCTGAGGTCGCTGCCGACTTCGATGTCGTTAGCAACCCAGAGTTTTTGCGCGAAGGCTCGGCAGTATACGATACCTTTAACCCCGATCGCATCGTGCTGGGCAGCAACAGCCCTCGGGCGATCGCCATGATGAAAGAACTCTACACTCCGATCATAGAACGGCGTTTTGCCGAAGATCCCAGTGCCGATCAAGTTCCTGTACTGGTCACTGATATCAGTTCGGCCGAAATGGTCAAATATGCCTCTAACGCTTTTTTGGCGACCAAAATTAGCTTTATTAATGAAGTCGCCAATATCTGCGATCGTGTTGGGGCCGACGTGACTCAAGTGGCGCTAGGCATTGGTCTAGATTCTCGCATCGGCAAAAAGTTTTTGCAGGCAGGCATTGGCTGGGGCGGGTCGTGTTTTCCCAAAGACGTATCGGCCCTGATCCACACCGCTGATGACTACGGCTACGAGGCTCAGCTACTCAAAGCCGCTGTGGAGGTTAATAACCGCCAGCGTCAAATTACCCTCGAAAAACTTCAGCAAGTGCTCAAGATTCTTAAGGGAAAAACCGTCGGCCTGCTGGGGCTCACATTTAAGCCTGATACTGACGACATGCGCGATGCGCCAGCATTAATTTTGATCGAGCAGCTCAATCGCCTAGGAGCCAAGGTTAAAGCCTATGACCCCATTGTTTCCCAGAGTGGGCTGCGCCATGGGCTAACGGGTGTCATCGTTGAGACTGACGCATCGCATTTAGCCGATCACTGCGATGCCCTGGTCTTAGTTACCGACTGGCAAGAGTTTAAAGAGCTCGACTACACCGCTATGGCCCAGCGGATGAATAGCCCCGTCGTCATTGATGGCCGCAACTTCCTCGATCGCGAAGCCATGGTACGGGCTGGGTTCCAGTACTTCGGCATCGGTCGATAACGCATAGCTGTCATGCCTATCGCTCTAGGTTTCTAGAGCGATAGGCATGGCTCTAGTAATGGCAGCTGTTCTACAAATCAGTGAACCTCGGGGCACAAGACCTGGGGTTTTTTGGTTTCCAGCAGCGGAACGTTCCCAACAATCTACTCCCTCGCAGTAAGTTGTTAGGTTAAGTCTGCGAGGCTAGCTCGACTGGCCTTAAGATGAACAGATAATCCATTATGCTGCCCTGTTATGACTGCCTACGCGTCTGCTTCAAGCTCTGCCTACGCTTTAGAAGATGAAGCTTGGTGGGTACAGCGCTGGGTAGAGTTGTTGAACACCTACCGCTTTAAGAAGCGCCTAGAGCGGGGACGCATCTACGCCCGAGAAGGCCACATTCTCAGCTTGGAGTACAAGGGGTCTAAGGTCACGGCCCTGGTGCAAGGCACCGCTGAAGAACCTTACAAGCTTTCGATCTGGCTCGACGCTTTTAGTGACGAAGACTGGAACTACGTTATTGACTCACTTTCAGAGCAGGCCATCTATTCTGCTCAGCTGCTGGCAGGGGAAATGCCGGCTGAAATCGAGGCTGTTTTTACCGCCAACGGCCTCAGTCTCTACCCGTTCAATCTGTCAGAAGTGCATTCTAAATGCAGTTGCCCCGATCCTAAAAACCCTTGCAAGCACATCGCAGCGGTGTATTACCAGTTAGGAGATTTTTTTCGCGAGGATCCGTTTGTGCTGTTTCAACTGAGGGGTCGCAGTCGTGACAGTATTTTGGACGCGCTACGGCAGCGACGGCAGAGTACCGCTACGTCTACTGAAGTCCTTACCCCTGATACAGAATTGGGCATTCAGCCAGAGTCTGGGAAAGCCACCAGCCAAATTGATCTCCAGCATTTTTGGGCCTATACAGACCCTCTAGATTCGGAACTGGTGGTAATTACCCCTGCCGAAACAACGGTTCTGGATGTGCTAGGTAAAATACCGCTCCCCCCTGAGGATGCGCCTGCAGTGATGGGCCACCTCAAGGAGATTTACCAAACCGTAGCTCAGCAGGCGATGATGCAAGCTTTGGGCTAGGCAGCTCGAGTCAGCGATAGCAGTCGTCGTAGCCCCAGCCAGCCAATGATTGAGTAGCCAGCGGCCAAGAGCAGGCTGATCACTGAGACGCGAATACCAGAGCGCCAGGCCTCAATCCTAACGCGCTGCTCGGCTTCCGCCCGACGGGTACCAATTTCGGTTTCAATTTGCTGCTGGGCTTGGTCGGCCCGCTGCTGCAAGAACTGGGTGAGCCCCTCTGGATCGTTGCGGTATTGCTCAATATCGGCAGGCAGCTGGCCGCTTTGGATCGCTTGGGATAAAAGTTCGTCGTTTTCGAACAGCGCCCCTAGCTGGGTCTGTTGCTGGCTGAGTTCGGTAGAAAGCCGTTGTTGCAGCTGAGTTGCGGCTTCGCCAGCTTCGGTGCTGACCTGGGCCAGAGCCGCCTGGCTAGAAAGGCGCACGGCGTTGAGGTGCAGTAGTATGAGCAGCAGGTAGACCAAACCCAGCACGCTGGCTAGAGCACAGACCCAAAACCGCGGATCGGTGGTCAGAGTTTTGCGCTGCCCTCCCTTACCAACCGAACTATCTAGCCAAAACCCGGTTAGCAGGAGGGCCATCCCGATGAGGGGGACGATGCCGCGATCAACGAGCTGAGTAGTGGTCGCCAACTGCCACTGCACGTTGGTGAGATTGGGCGGGATTAGCAGAATCAGAAAGTCGAGCAGGGCTGACAGAATGGCGATGGCACCGGCTACCTTGAGGGCGATCGCGGCTAGGGGAGATATCACCGGACTGGTAACAGCGGGTTCAGAGGTCATAGGAATGGTCGATGGCTACAGATAACCATTCTGCCCTGGCCCGGTCAGAAAACCACATATTCACTATAAAAGCTTGAGCTTTGCTGGCTTTCAACCCACTCTCAGTTCTGTTGCTTGACGGTCAAGCTAGGGCGTCAAGAACTGCGATCGCGATCATTCCTAACTACCACGCAACCGAAGGATTGAGAAACTGATCCCAGCGATCGCGCCTGCCCTAGACTATTGCTGCGGTTGTGCGGGCTGGGGGCTCCAGTCTTTGATCGCCCAGGTGCTGGCATCCCAGGGAGTGAATTCGACTCCAGTGAGGCGATCGCTGACCGCATTGGTCATGGCCCGGTGCACCACCGGAATGACGGCAACATCCTGGGCCAGCAGCTCATTCATCTGCTGAAACAGCGCGGCGCGGCGCGCGGGGTCAAGCTCTTTGCGGGCTTCATCCCAGAGGCGATCGTACTCCGGGTTGCAGTAGCGGGCGTTGTTGGGCTCCTGCCACTGGTTGGCCTGGGAAGCAATTTTGGCACAGGTCCACCAACCCATATAGATGCTGGGGTCAGGGCTTTCATTGCCAATGGAGTACACCTGCATGTCGGCATAGAAATGGTTGAGACTCCCGGTGTCCTCCGGGTTGCCTGAGAAAAATTCGTCCATGCGCACTCGCGCAATCTGCACATCTACCCCTAGCTCTTGCAGACTGTCGCTGACGATGGCCTGGGTCTTTTGGCGTACCGGATTGACTGCCGCTTGAAACAGCACCTCTAGGGGAACGCCATCTTTTTCACGCAGACCGTCACCGTTGCTGTCAACCCAGCCCGCCTCGTCGAGCAGCGCCTTGGCCTGCGCCAGATTGTAGGTATAGCTAATGTCTGGCGATTGATAGTTGGCAGGGGCCACCAGCAGTTGAGCAGTTGGCTTGCCCGAGGCACCGTAAAGCTCCTTGGCAATGCTGCTGCGATCTACAGCTAGATTGATCGCCTGACGGACTCGCACATCGCTGAAATAGGGGTGTGGAATCTCTGGACTAGAGCGCTCCCCGTCCTCAGTGCGGGCAAAGGGATTAGAAAAATTCAGCATGATGCGCTCTACCTGGGAGCCAAACAGGTGAGTGATATGGCCGCTAGCGTCAGTTTCTAGCTCGCTGAGGGCCTCAGCTTCAACCTGGAGGTTGTGAGCAAAGTCGGCGGTGCCAGCCTGCAATACTTCGCGCGCTGCAGCGTAGGGAGCCAGACCACCCGCCAATTCTATTTGCTTAAAGGCAGGTCGTCCGCCCCAGTAGCTGGGATTGGGCTCGTACACAACGGTGCCCGATTCAAACCCCACAACCTGGTAGGGGCCAGTGCCCACGGGCTGGAGGTTGGCCAACGCGTCTCGGGCCTTAGGGCCATTGAATTCTTCAAAGATATGGCGAGGCAAAATCAGCCCGGTTTGACCCGTAAAAGGAACCGACCAGGCGGGGGTGGGGGTGGCAAAGGTGACTTTTACGGTGTAGTCGTCGAGCGCCTCAACGCTTTTCACACCCTCATAATATTGAGCGGTAGCTGCCGCCACCACAGGATTGCGAATAAATTTGAAGGTAAACGCCACGTCGGCGGCGGTGAAGGGTTCACCGTCGGCCCAGGTGATATCAGGGCGCAGCGTCCAGGTAACAGAGGTGCCATCGGCCGCCACGCCACCATTCTCTAGAGACGGAATTTCGTCAGCCAGAAAGGGCACCAGCTTGCCGGCCTCGTTGTAGCTGGCTAGGGGTTCGTAGACGATGCGGGCAGCCTCAAAGTCCTGGTAGCCACTGGCTAGGTGAGGGTTGAGGGTAACCACAGAGCGACTGTACAGCAGACGCAGAGTTTCTGGGTCGCGAACTGGTGCGGCATCATCCGCCTCGATCGCAGCGGGCGGCGCGGTGGCCAGGTCGGTAGATTGGCTAGTGACGGTGGCAGCTAGGGCGATGCCAGCGGCGACCACCAAAAGTGCAGTGCGAAACCCTGATCTGATCATTGTTTACGTTATGGAACCCCAAAACGACAGTGTTGCCCATTCGCCCCCGCACTTTATAGTAGACAATTTGGGCGGTGAGACTGGGGGCGATCGCGGCAGTAGAGGGCAATTTTTCGCCTCTATCTCTATGTCTATCAAGGGCGGAAGCAGAGTTCCCGGAAACTTTGGCCCAATCTTGAGCAGGGGGTCAAACGGGGAAATCTAGAGCGGGGTTGGAGGGCAAATTTGGTTGATCGGAGCGAGGTGTAGCGGGCTCGGTGCGGTAGCGTTGCAGGTGGTGGCGGTAGCGATCGGGAGCAATTTGCGCCTTCGCTGAGATCATCACGGCGGCATGGTGGGGCTGCACAGCGGCAAAGAACTCGGCCAACTGATGGTCATCGAGGGGGCAGGGCTGCCAGTATTCGTGACACAGGGGAGACCAGTCGTAGACGTGACCAGCCGCATCGCCCAGCACCTGATCGACAAACACCCCGTAGAGAATATATTCTGACAAAGTTTTAGTTCGGGCCAAGGTCTCCAGCCAGGGGCGACCCCAGACTTGCTCTAGGCGATCGCACAGGGCAACTACATTAGCCTGCCGCCAGCTAATCAAATTGCCAATATAGTTGGGGCGCGTGACCCCATAGCGGTAACCTTCTAGCCCCAGCAGCCGGTAGGCCACCTCGTACAGCGGTTCAAAGTCAGGGCTATAGAACTCGGGCACTCGAAACAGTCGCGTTTGGGCTGGCTCGGCAAAGTTTGTCAGATCAAAGGGGCGCACAAACACCACATCAGAGTCAACAAAAACCGTGACGGCCTCCGGGGCGCGTTGGGCAAAGGTCAGCTTGACCAACTGCTGTAAAACCCAGTTGCGAATTGGCGGAGTTTTCAAGCTCAACCAAGCGCGGCTGACTAGGGGAAAGCGACGAATCCAGTGGGGCAGTAGCGACTCAACCGTTAAAATTTCGGTACTGGCGTTAGCCAACGACTTAAACATTGGATAGTCCCGCTGGTCGACAATGACGTAGTGGCGCATTGAGTTTTGACTGAGCTGGCTAACACTGTCGACTAGCAGTTGGCAACGGTAGAAGTCAGGGCCGTAGCTGAGGGTAGCTAGGGCAAGGGATGGAGACACAGAGGCCGGCATTAGTAGTTGCTCAGAAGGGCGACGCTAGCAGAGGGGATACAGCCTTAGCGTGCACCCAATCAAGCAAAGCAGCATTTTTACCTGGCTCTAACTCTAGGGAGAAAAGAAAAAGCGAAGGTAAAGGATAAACTGAAGTCATAAAAAGACATGTTGTAATTGAAGAGTCAATAAAAAAGTGAATAAGCTGGCAAAATTAGCTACTCTTAGGGGTCAACAGCCCCCTTAGTGGTTGAGTGTTCAATGTGAGACTACGCGACCAGGATCAGGCAACCTTATGACTGACACTACGGCTTCAAGCGCTTCCCCAGAGCCCCAGGGTACCCCTCTGCTGTACAAAGCCGAGGCCGAAGGAGCTCTAGATCAGCCCTTCCCCCCGGTTGGCAATGAGTGGGAAGCAGTTACCTTTCCTGGTCAACTGCCCTTAGATCATGACGTTGAGCTAGCTGAGGTCTATGGTTTGTCTTCTCCAGCCGCAGCAGATAGCCCGGTGGAGACCACACCGCCCGCCGAGCCTGCCCCAGAAGATCTGGTGCAGCTGATTCAAGATCTCAACCAGTGTAACGATGCCCTCCTGCTGCGCGTCACTGAGCTCGACGAAGCTTTGGAGCGATCGCAGGTGGCTCTCCAGGCTGAGATCGAGCGCACCCAAACTATACCGGGCGGTCTTCCTTTAGGGGCTACCCCCGGCCCGGTGCAGCAGCAAATTGCCCAGCTCCTCAGCGAGCTTGACATCGCCAACGATGGCCTGCGCCGCACTACGATCCACAACGAAACCATCCAGGCTGAGCTAGAGGCAAACCAGCAGCGGGTTGCCCAGCTCGAGCGCGAGTGCACTCTTTTGCAGCAGCGCTTCGGTGAAAAAAACACCGCCCTGCACCAGGCTGAAGAAACCTGCCGCGATCTCAAGGCGCGTCTGCATCGCCAGCAGCGCTACACCCTACAGTTCAAAGCGGCTCTAGAGAAGTGTTTGAATATGACTCCAGCCACCGGCTCGGCCGTTCCCAGCTCGGTTATGGTACAGGGGCAGCTGCTGAGCCCTACCGCCCTTGAGGAGGTGAACCAGCCTGTTGCCATGCCGCGATCGCAGCAGATTCAGCCCTGGTCAGCTAGTCAGGGCAGCGTCCCGGATAATCCTAGCCTGACCCACCTACTGCGGGGGCTGCGCAGCGCCGGACCGAGCGCGGTACCAGCTCCGACAGCAGCCCAGCCCGATTTTTTACCACCGCCCGAGCTGAGCACGGCGATCGCCCCCGAGCCTCTGCTGGCTCCTGAGCCCCTGCCAACGGTTTCTGCGCACCCATCACCTCTAGCTGACCCCAAACCCGCACCTGCCGCCCTCGACCCTTGGCTAGAGACGATGGACCAACCTGCAACAACTACTGCTTCAGAGGCAGCGTCTCTATTTACAGAGCCATCGCCGTGGGGAGAGCCCGTAGTGGCACCGCAGCCTAGCCCTGCTGCCGCAGCTATGCCCGTAGAACCGGTGCGAGTTCAGCAGCCTACAGCAGCATCCATACCAGCTTCTAGCCAACCAGCGGCTCCTGCCCTGCCCTCCTACAGCTATCCAGTGAACGCCCCCAAGGCTTCACCGTCGCCCCTAGTCCATCCGCTGCGATCGCAGAAGAAGATCACCTCCATTGCCGCCGTCGAGCTACCTAGCTTTGGCCGCGCGGTCCGACGACGCACGGTGTGACCCCATGCCATATAACACGAAGCGACCTAGTCCTAAAGACCAGGTCGCTTCGTGTTTAGGGATCCTAGGACCGCCGAGAAAACTACTTGATATGGTGGCCAATCACCATTTGCAAGAGAGTAGGCTCGCCGCCCGGCTGGTGATACTTATCGGCCCAGGTGCGAATCACTTCGTCTAGCTCTTGGAGAGCGGCATCGCGGGCGGCGGCGGGGATATCTAATTCTTCTAAAACGCGCATCGTGCCAGGAATGCCGTTAGCCCACTCGCGCATCATGCGAAAGTACTGAGCTGTATCTTCAACCATGGCGTACATGCGCTCTTGATCGTCAACCGGTGCGTAGGAAGATCGGACCAGCCCATAGTACGAAGCTCCCCAAGAGGCATCAATGCGCGCCACAGTACCCGAATAGATCAGCCGCCGCCGAATGTGCTCGGCCAGAGCTTCGCTCAGGGGCACGCGGTGCTCTACAGGCAGGTCATCCTGAGACTTTTCGTGGAGAATTTCAATCAGCTCTAAAAACTGAAACGAATTGATAATTCGGGCATCGGGACAGGGTTTGGGCAGTCGACTCTCCAGCAGCGCTTTTTCGTCACTGGTTAGAGAGGTGCCCGAGACCCGCGACTGCCCCGACTGCCAAGGATAGCGACGCAGCCACATGTAAGGAAATTGAATGAGATAGCGGGGTTCTTGAGAGCCCAGCATTTTAAGCAGCTTGCCCTCGGTGAGGGCCTGGCGCATTTCTTCAACAATGGCTTTGACCCGCTTGGGCTCAATGTGGTGCAGGTGGCCCGTCATGCGCAGGTTTTCGCCCTGCTCTAGATAGGTCATGTAGATGGCGCATTTAGCCGCCGTGGCCGCTGCATCTAAAAAGGCCCCGTGGCGATGCCCCCCCGTACGCATAGCACTGAAGGCGATGTAAAGCAGTATCTGGTCGATGGCACTGGGGCTGAGGCGGCGAATCAGGGCTTCGTCTTCTACCGCTAGGGCAGACATAGACATTGAGAGAAGAGGTTCGGCCATCGGACTTGGGGAAGCTCAGAACAACAGGCGGTATCGCGACCCCCGCTGCTAAGGGGGCAAAACCGCTGAAAATTGTCAGAAATAGCAGATACAGCTTAATTTAAATGCTCTGCAAGAAGACGCACCATGGAGAAGGCAATATAAATACGTTTAATTGTTTGAAGCTTTGACGAGGGTTAACGGCCAAGCCATCAGTCAAAGAAATTACACCTGATTAGGTTTTAGTGTGACTCAAAACCTGCCAAATTGACCCCTATTGCAGGTTAAATTCATTTAGTCATAGAGCAGGGTCACCAGAGACCCAACGCATCAACTAGCTGCCCCTAAGCCGACAAAAGGCAGAGCCAGCTAGGTAGTGCGAGTCTTAGTAATTCTGCCGCTGCCGCGGTAGGCAACGGGGTTATCACTGCCAAAGGAGGGCTGGGGAGGGGTGGGATCAACCCGACCACTGCCACGAAAGCTGAGCCAGCCTGCGATCGCAGGTACCCGGCTGAGGCGACCGCTGCCGCGATCGTCCTCAGCACGAACTGCTGTGCGCGAGGTAGCTTCGGAGCTAGCTTCGAGCCCGGCAGATAGGCCCAGGGGCGCGGCAGTAGCCATAACCAGGCCCAGGCTAGCGGCGCAGGCCAGACGAGTCATCAAGGAACAGGGGGAGGAAGGGTGCATAGGACGTGGCCTTGTTAGCGCTTCTAGTCCTAGTTACAAACCCATCCCTCCTTAGTCAGGAAAATCTTTATGCGTAAATCTGCGGATTTCCAAAATTTAGTAGTCACCAGCACAATCTTGTTCTGATTCAGGCAGTCTGCCGTCCAGTCTAAGTTCCTTCTAATAGAGGGTTTGAGGCCCTGAGATGAGCCTAAAAAGCGGGTGGGGTAGGTAATAAGAGGTTTAACCGACGCTTATTTCTAAGCAGGAGCAGCAGCGGCGGTTAACATCCCACCATTAGAAGCGATCGCAACGGCAGAAAAAACTCCGGCTGCAATGGTCAGAACCGACCAAACGATCTACTCTATGGGGAATGCAATATATTCTGGCTAGAGGCCTAAGGAACCACGGTTCTGAGGAAGGCCGATAGCCATGTTCGTTGAGGTCTGGCCGTGCCCCGATTAGCCCTGGCAAACCGTGTAACCTGCGTCACCCCGTCGATGACTTTGGCCATTGCGGCCCGGGCCAAGGCAATGAAGGCCGAAGGCCTGCCGGTGTGCAGCTTTAGCGCTGGCGAACCCGATTTCGATACCCCCGACCACATTAAGGCGGCTGCCAAAGCCGCCCTCGATGCGGGCAAAACTCGCTACGGTCCGGCGGCGGGTGAACCGGCTCTGCGTCAGGCGATCGCCCATAAGCTTCAGCAGGACAACGGCCTCTGCTACGGCCCCGAGAACGTCATCGTTACCAACGGCGGCAAGCATTCGCTCTCCGGCCTGATGATGGCCCTGATTGAACCCGGCGACGAGGTGATCATTCCAGCCCCCTATTGGCTAAGCTACCCCGAGATGGTGAAGCTAGCCGGGGGCACGCCAGTCATCGTCCCCACCACCGCTGAGCAAAACTATCGCATTACCCCCGAGCAGCTGCGCCAGGCAATTACCCCGAAGACCAAGCTGTTTATTCTCAACTCCCCGTCTAACCCCACGGGGATGGTCTACTCCCCCGCCGAAATTGCGGCTCTGGCGGCGGTGGTGGTCGAGGCCGACATCTGGGTGGTGTCAGACGAAATCTACGAAAAAATTCTCTACGACGGGGTAACCCACCTCAGCATTGGGGCTGTGTCGCCCGAGGCCTTTGAGCACACTATTATTAGCAACGGATTTGCCAAAGCCTATTCAATGACCGGCTGGCGGGTGGGCTACCTGGCTGGGCCAGCGGAGTTGATCAAGGCGGTGGCTACTGTACAGAGCCACAGTACGTCGAACGTGTGCACCTTTGCTCAGTATGGAGCGATCGCCGCCCTCGAAGGCCCCCAAGACTGCATTGCCACGATGGGCCGTGCCTTTGCAGAGCGACGGCAGGCCATTATTGAGCGGTGTCGAACCATCAAGGGCTTGAACTGCGGCGAACCTGAGGGAGCCTTCTACCTTTTAATCGACATCAGTAGTCTCGGTGTTTCTTCCCTCGACTTTTGCACCGCACTGCTCGACGAGAAATACGTAGCGGCCATTCCGGGGATCGCCTTTGGTGCCGAGGGCACCATTCGGGTTTCCTACGCCACTGACATGGAGACCATTTTGGAGGGGATGGATCGGCTAGAAGCGTTTGTAGCAGGGCGCTTGGGCTAATGCCTTGGCCCTGAGGATAGCCAGTTCGTTAATTGTGATGTCAAGCGCTAGTTTTGCCCCCCAACAGGAATACTAATAGGACTGTTGGTAACACATGCTACATGGGGCGTCGTCTTCCCACATCGCCAGATCGAGGCACGTTTAGCCGCTTATCACTGCGACTGCTGATTGTTGTTCCCTTTGTGCTGCAAGTTTCTATGGCGGTGGGGCTGACGGGTTGGCTCTCGTTGCGTCACGGACAGCGGGCAGTGAACGAGGTGGCCAGTCAACTGCGCTCTACGGTTTCCCATCACATTCAGCATGAGATGGAGACGCTGCTGGCCACCTCCCACTTGGTCAACCAGCTTAACTACGACGCTATTGTCCTCGGCCAGGTTGACCCCACCGACTCAGAGGCACTGTTTCGTCACTTTATGGAGCAGGCCAATACCTTTACCCACATCGATTCGATTCTGTTTGGCAACATGGGCCATACCAACCTGGGCCAGCAGGCCCACCAGCATAGGCCGGCTGGCCCTTCCCTGGGCAACCACATCCATTTTGCGGAGGTCGATCCGGCGACCGGGCAGGTTGCCCGCGTCATTTCGTCTACGCCCGATTGGAATACCCAAACCCGGCCCTGGTATCGGGCGGCTATGCAGGCCAAAGGCCCAGCCTGGGGAGAGATTTTTCCTTACCATGCTTACCCAGTGCTGGCTATATCGGCCTCTCGGCCTGTGTACGGCGACGACGGCAAGTTGGTTGGGGTGCTGGGCAACAACTTTTTTCTCACCCAAATCAGCCACGTTCTACAGGAAATATCGATCAGTGAGCACGGTCAAGCCTTCATTATGGAGCGCTCTGGCCTGCTAATCGCTACCTCTAACGACGCCAAGTCTTACACCGTAGTAGACGGTCGGCCCCAGCGAGTCTACTCAGTCACCAGCCCAGACCCACGCATTCGCGCCAGCGCTCAGCTGCTGCTAAACCAATCGGGGGGTGACTGGCAGAGTATTCAACCCCAGCAGACAGAGTTTTGGCTTGATCACGAGCGGCAGTTTATGCAGGTGGCCACCCTTCAGGACGACTACGGCCTGGACTGGCTGATCGTGGTGGTAATGCCTGAAAGCGACTTTATGGGGGAAATCGAGGCTAGCCGCCGTACCACCATTGCTCTTTGCGCACTGGCGCTGGCTGGGGCGATCGCTTCTGGCCTCTACACCAGTCGCTGGATCACCCGCCCCCTGGCAGCCTTTGGCTCGGCTTCCCAGGCGATCGCTGAGGGCAACCTAAACCAGGCCATTGGTCCCACCGGGCTGCAAGAGCTAGAAGGACTGGCCGTGGCTTTTAACCGAATGGCGACGCGGCTGGAGTCATCTTTTAGCGACCTGCAACGGTCTAAGGTTCAAGTCGAGCGAGCCAATGCCGAAATTCAGCAGCAGGCGGCGTTGTTTCGCCTCATGGCTGAAAATATGAGTGACTTGGTCTGTCTTCATGGGGTTGACGGCCGCTATCTCTACGTCAGCCCATCCGTGGAGTGGCTGCTGGGCTATTTCCCCAATGCCCTGGTGGGGCTACAGCCCTGTAGTCTGGTACACCCTGCCGATCTAGACCAGTGCCAGGTGCACTTTCAGTCATCCACCCCGGTTCGGACTCCAGAGCGAGGGCCGATAGTGTACCGTATGCGTCATCGCCAGGGCCACTATATCTGGCTAGAGACCTTCACCCGCCCCATTTTCGACTCGACGGGTACCGTGGTGCAGTTCCAGACAGCCTCCCGCGATGTCACCGACCAGGTAAGACTGCGCCGCCAGCTCGAGCACGATGCTTGCCACGACAGCCTCACCGGATTGCCCAACCGTAAGCAGCTACAAGAGCGCCTAGAGATGGCCCTAAAGCGGGCTCACCAGCAGAGCCAGTACCGCTTTGCCCTGCTGTTTTTAGACATTGACCACTTTAAGGTGGTCAACGATAGCCTGGGTCACCTGATCGGTGACGAGCTGCTGATGGAGGTGGCCAGCCGCCTCAAGACGGCGCTGAGCCCAACCGATCTGGCGGTGCGCTTGGGGGGCGATGAGTTTATTGTGCTGCTGGAAGACATTGGCCATTTTGAGATGGCCCAGGCCACAGCCGAGCAGCTATTGGAGACGCTGCGCCAGCCCTTTCAGCTCAGCAGCCACCAGATGTTTGCCACCGTTAGCCTGGGGCTGGTGATGGGCGATGCCCGCTACCAAAGTGCCCTAGAGCTAATTCGCGATGCCGACACGGCCATGTATCGAGCCAAGGCAGGGGGGCGCGACAGCTACCAGATCTTTGACAGCGGCATGCACGATCGCGCGATCGCCCGCCTCACCCTCGAAACCGAGCTGCGCCAGGCTCTGATCAACCATCCCGAAGAATTTGTGCTCTACTACCAGCCCATCGTCGATCTGCAAACAGCAGCTGTGACCGGGTTTGAGGCTCTGGTGCGGTGGCAACACCCCCAGCGGGGTCTGATCATGCCCGGAGAATTTATTCCAGTAGCCGAAGAAACCGGCCTAATTGCGCCCCTGAGCTACTGGCTGCTAGAGCTAGCCTGCCAACAGATGGCCACCTGGCAAAGCACCTACTACCAGGCCAAGGCACTCACAGTCAGCGTCAATCTATCGGCGCTGCAGCTGCACAACGCCGGCCTGCTCGATCGGGTCGATGAGATCTTGAGCAAAACGGGGCTTTTGCCGCACAGCCTGGTGCTAGAGATCACCGAAAGCATGCTGATCGACAACATTGACGACACCATTCGTGTGCTCAACGGCCTGCGGCAGCGGGGCATTGCCCTCAGCATTGATGACTTTGGTACCGGCTATTCTTCCTTGAGCTACCTGTACCGCTTTCCCATCAGCAGTCTGAAGATCGATCGCTCCTTTGTAGGCAAGATGAACAGCAGCCCGAGCCACGAAACTATCGTGCACACCATCATTAACCTGGGGCGACAGCTAGGCTTTCGCGCGATCGCCGAAGGTATCGAAACCTCCCAGCAGGTCAATACCCTCAAGCGCTTGGGCTGCGACTACGGCCAGGGCTACTGGTTTGGCAAACCCCAGGCCACCGCGGACCTCGAGGCTTGGCTGACCCAATCTACCGCCCAATATCGCCCTTACCCGGTGAGCTAAGCCGCCGATCGACCCACTGTCTCGCCTTATAGATGGCCTCAGAGCGGCTGACTACCCCTGGCACCGCCACCGCAAAGCCCGTGTCGTGAGTAGCCCACACCGCGTAGAGCGGCACGCCATCCTCGGTGCTTTGGTCAAGCTCAAGGCGAAAGCCCCGATAATCAAAGGACAGCACCACGTGGGGAAAGTCTGGGTCGGCGAACAGCATAGGAGCGAGGGTGTAGGGTTCAAGCTGTCAGGTTCAAGGGGCCGGCCTGGCTTCGGCCTTGGACCTTCAACAAAAAAGGAGGCGGGCCGTAACCCACCTCCCATGAGTCGCGGAGCACGACTGTGGTGTTGCCCCCCGTCTAGGCGGCAGCTAGGTTACTGGCGGCAAAATCCCAGTTGACCACATTCTTTAAGAAGCTATCGATATAGTCGGGGCGCTTGTTTTGGTAGTCGAGGTAGTAGGCGTGTTCCCACACATCCATGGTGAGCAGGGGCACCTGCCCAGCGGTGAGAGGGTTATCGGCGTTGAGGGTTTTGGTCACCTTAAGGGTGCCGTTGTCGAGCACCAGCCAGGCCCAGCCACTGCCAAACTGGGTGGCCCCAGCATTCTTAAATTCTTCGACAAACTTATCGAAGCTGCCGAAGTCAGCGTCAATTTTGCTGGCCAGCTCCCCAGCGGGGGTGCCACCGCCACCGGGCTTCATAGAGTTCCAGTAAAAAGTATGGTTCCAGGCCTGAGCACCGTTGTTAAACAACCCCTGTTGAGAGCTATCGCCGGCGATCGCCTTGATCACCTCCTCGATCGGCTTGCTGTCGTGGTCAGTGCCTTTGACCGCATCGTTGTACTTGCTGACGTAGGCCGCGTGGTGCTTATCGTGGTGAAATTCGAGGGTGCTCTTAGAGACGTAGGGCTCTAGGGCATCGTAGGCGTAGGGGAGAGGGGGCAATTCGTAGGCCATGGGGGGCTCCTGGTTAAAGGCCAGTGGCATGATAAATCGCCCCTCTGATAAAAACTATCCCCCTAAGGTGGAGGGGGATAGCTACCGCAAAGTCTTTGACTCTGCCTAAGGGTGGAAACTTAGGCCCAGCTTAGCCCTGAATCGCCACCAGCTCGATGTCAAAAATCAGAGTTTCTCCTGCTAAAGGATGGTTGGCGTCGAGGGTGACATCGGCCTCAGACAAGTCAGTTACCATCACCGGCACCATCTGGCCCTCAGGCCCCTGTAGCTGCAGCTGTTGGCCCACATCGAGGGGAATTTCATCGGGAATGTGATGGCGCTCGACCACCATCACCATCTCGGGCTGGTGGGGGCCATAGGCACTTTCAGCCGGAATCACTTCGGTTTTGGCGTCGCCCGGGGCCATGCCCACCACCGCCGCCTCAAAGCCGGGAATCACCTCGCCGTTGCCAATGGAAAACTCTAGGGGGTCGCGATCGCGCGATGAGTCAAACACAGTACCGTCTTCGAGCCTGCCGGTATAGTGAATCGAGACGCTGTCGCCGGGTTTAGCCTGGGTCATAAAACCATCCTTGCGTGAGAGCTTTTCTATAGGGCGCGAACTGTTCTCTTCACGCTAGCGGGCATTTTGTAGAACCCCAGCAATACTAGAGATTTTCCTAATGTTTCAAGCAGAGAACCTTCAGCAGATAGCCCTGATCTCAGCCCTTTTGAATCGCTACCTTACTATGCTGTAGATAGGTCTGATTCACCTGGCCCACATTAGGGACAATCCGCGATGGTCGAGTCGGTAGACGACACAACGCCTCAGCCTGCCAACATCTGGCTCATAGAATTGCAGGCCATTCTCCAAGGGGCGGTGGGAGGCTTTTTATTCGGCATTCCGCTGCTATATACGGTGGAGGTATGGGTGATCGGGGCCGCCACAGGGCCCCGCTGGCTGCTGACGGTGCTCGCCACCACCCTAGTCGGTGTCGGGCTGCTTACCCAGGTCGAAGGGTTTCGCCAGACCCTCCACCTGCACCCCATAGAAGCCCTGCTAGAAAGCATTGAGGCCGTCGCCATCGGCGTTGTCTGTGCTGCCCTGGCTTTGGTGCTGCTGCGCCGTATCACCCTCGACATCCCCCTGTCGGAAGTATTGGGCAAGGTAGTGTTTGAGACCGTGCCATTTGCGCTGGGAGTGGCCTTGGCACGCTCCACTTTGCAGGGCAAGCAACGACGCGACTCTAGCACAGACCGCGTGCGCCGCACGATCGCCCCCCTCTCTCGCCGGCTGGCCTCGCCTACTCTGGCCAACTTGCGCGATGCTCTGGTCGATTTTGACGCCGCCCTGATTGGCGCGGTGCTCATTGCCTTTAGCATTGCCCCTACCGAAGAAGTGCCACTGCTGGCCGCATCCCTGCCCCCTCTATGGCTGCTGCTGATTATGGGCGCGTCGCTGGGCCTCTCCTACGCCATTGTGTTTGCCTCGGGCTTTACCGATCGCGCCGAGCGGCGGCAGCGGGGTCTGCTGTTTAGCCCCGTTACTGAAACCCTGGTGGCCTATCTCGTGGCCCTACTAGCCTCAATGGTGATGCTGGTGCTGTTTCAGCAGCTCAACCCCAGTGACCCCTGGTCAGAATGGTTGAGCAATACCCTGGTTTTGGGCCTGCCTGCCTCCATTGGCGGAGCCGCAGGGCGTATCCTAATCTAATGGATTTGCCCAACTTCCCCGACCAGTCACCTCCAGATGCAACCGGGCGCTTTACCCAACGGTCCGCTGCCGAGTGGGTGACGTTTATAGCGGCTTCCCTGATTCTGCTAGGGCTGATCGGGCTAATTTTCTTCGACTGGCAGACCAACCAAAATCGCCCGCCCGCCTTTTCGGTGGCAGTGTCAGAGGCGGTGCGCGTCACCGATGGCCGCTACTACGTCCCCTTTGCCATTACTAATACCGGCGGCCGCATTGCCCGCATGGTGCAGGTGACGGCCGAGCTACATGTCACAGGGGTTGACGACGAAACCGGCGAGCAGCAGATCGACTTTCTCTCGGGTCACGAAACCAAAGCGGGTAGTTTTGTCTTTACCCACAATCCCCAGAGGGGGGATCTGATGGTGCGGGTGGCTAGCTATCGATTACCGTAGAATGCGTGATTAAGGGCGCTGGCATTGGGTCATCCCTCAAGCGTGATCGGGGGAATGCATGCTCGGCTATGTCTTAATTTTGCTGGCGACAATTTGCTTTGGGGCCCAAAACCTGATCACTCGGGTTTTGTTTACTCCGTCGAACCTATTTGGGGTGCTGGAGACCGGCGGCTTTGTGGAGCCCACTCTGCCCAACTCATTTCTGCTGATGTTTATGCGCATGGTGGTGGGGGTGCCCCTGATGGCCCTGCTGCTGCCGCCGGTTTATCCGCCGATGTGGAGCGACCTGCGCCGCTTAGGGTCGGCAGACTACCGCCGCGAGCTCTACCTAGCTCTGGTGGGCGGGGTGCTGATGTTTTCGTACCTGGCGCTGCTCTACGTATCGGTGGGACGGATTGCAGCGGGCATTGCGCTAACGCTGTTTTTCACCTTTCCAGTCTATACAGCGGTGCTGGACTGGTACTGGTTTGGCCACCGTCCCAGCACTAGCCGCTGGGCAATTTTGGCGCTGATTTTGCTGGGCAGCGCGCTGACCATTCCCATGACGGGGGCAGCGATCGAGAGCTGGGTAGGCGTTGCCTTTGGCCTAGCCTCGGGCATCGTGTACGCCTTTTACACCGTGGTGGCCCAAAAAGCGTTTGAGACCTTTCACCCGGTGCCGTTTACGGGCATTAGCTTTGCGGTGACGCTGGTGCTGTCGGCGGTCAGCCTGCTGCTGTGGCCGGGGGATTTGGCGGGTCTGCTGTGGCCCGCGCTGTGGGTAGGGGGTCTGCTGTCGGCGATCGCCACCCTCACCGGCCACGTGCTCAACAACCTTGGCATTCGCAGCGTGGGGGCCACCGCCGCCTCTATGCTCGGGGCCGCTAACCCAGCCCTCACTGCCGTACTGGCTTGGGGCATGCTGCAAGAGCAGCTTTCTGTGGTGCAGGGGTTAGGGGTGCTGCTAGTTACCGTCAGCGTGGGCTTACTCAGCCTGACCAAGCCGTCCTAAACAGCTACCAGTGCTGGAGCTGAGCCCGATAGCTAGCCGGATAAGTAGGGCGCACTAAAGTCAAATTCGACCAGCGTCTCATCCCCATCTAAGGCCAGGAAATCGTCTAGAGCGATGTAGTACCAGCGAATCGACGAGGCTGGATCCGCTTTCAACGGTTTAAAGCCCAGCGCCATAGCGAAGGCCTCTAAATGGGGGTGAATAGTAATGGTGTAGATGTCAGATAGATTAGGAAACTCCTGCTGCATTGCCCTTAGGGTGGCCTGGGAATCGACTAGAAACTCGCACACATTGGCATAGCACCAAAACTCAGGTCTAAACTGCCAGGCGCGCACAAACACGACATAGCATTCTGGATCGCCAGACGATGCTAACTGAATGGGATCAGTATCATCTAGGGTAACCAGATGGAGACTGGCACTCGGCGGACTGTGGAACATGGCCTCAGAATTGGGATGGGCGGGGTAAAACGCGGCAACCGCAACCGGCGACTGGTCTACAACCTGCCTCAGCACCCTCAGCCCCTGAGGATATTGAGTTGCCCATCGCCTCAAGACCCGGGTAATTTTGAACGACGCGTTCTCAGTGCGCTGACTAACCCAGCTGTAGCTTTCATCCATAAATGACGCGACCAGGGGAGCATCCCGACGGGGATCGAAGGCATTGGCCTCCACCTGAACCAGTCCTTCAGAGGCTGTCTGGGGTAAAAAACTAGGGGGAATCTGCAGGCTCAACTGAGAGGGATAGCCTTCATAGGTCGTCCGCTTCACCCAGTGCTTTTTCACCAGCTGATTGATCATCAGCCCGGCTGCCCGTTCGCTACCGCGCGGCTGGTCTGAATAAAATAAATCGGCGGCGGTGCTATGGGGACAGATAAGTTGATGAAGCTCGGGACTCAGCTCTCGCAGGAGGTTTTGGTGGGGGGCCTGTTGATAACAGGCGTAGGCCCATAGCCTGACAAAGCAAATCGCTTGCCGCCGGGTCAGGCCAGACTGACCCGTCACCTGATCTACGTAGCGGCGCTCAACCTCCGGTGGGAACCACTGATTGATCTTGCTAGCGGCAGGGGCGGTAGGCATCAACATCTCCCAATCAAGGCTGAACAGGGCTCTGCTAGATAGGTGCTGTTATGAAGTAAATTGTGACGCTGCTGGGACAATTGAGTAAAAAAACTTCACCCTACTTCACTCTGCTTCGCCCCTGTTCAGAACCCTATAACCCTTATACCGTCTGCTTTAGACCCCTGCTTACCAGTCCTGGGCAGAGGCAAGGTTTGACGGCATTGTGGTGTTTAGATTGAGTTGCAGCCCCCAAATTCATCGTCCCTGTAGATTCCCTTTCCTGCAATTCACTGCTGATGCTTTTTCACTGTGAGGTCAGAAGGGTGTTTGGCACTACCAACCAAGGTCAAATTCAGGCTACATTACCTCAGCTTTCCTCCAGCCCAGCATCCTCCGGATCGGTCCGTCCGTTGGGTCAGGCGGCTTCCATTGATTTTTTGTCAATGTTATTCGAGACAATCCTGGATCAGCTGTTTCCGTCGCAAGGGTTACTGCTGATCAGCCGGATGGGCCACGTGATTCAGGGTAGCCCTAAAGCTAGAGAGCTCTGTCAGGTTCTACAAGCTGGTGCTGGCTCTGCGTCACCGGCAGACCGAGTGGAATGGCATGCTCTCCGGTCACTGCCGACCCAAATTCGGACGCTTTGCAAATCCATGATTGAAAGCCGGGAGGACTTTCCCAATCAGCGCATACAGCTCCATGATGAAATCGATATTGAGGGTCAATGCTGTGTTCACTTAACCGGTGACTGGGTTAATTGGGGCGAGGTTGAGCCCACTTATCTGTTGATTTCCATAGAAAATCGGCAGGAAGTATCGGCCCAGCGCGCCGCCTTCGATACCTACCGCTATCAGCTAACGGCACGAGAAAGTGACGTTTGGCGGCTAGCTATGCAGGGCTGCTCCTACAGCGAGATCGCTGAACAACTCTTCATCAGTGTGAACACCGTTAAGCGTCACATGAAGAGTATTCACGAAAAAAGACGACGGTAGACGTCGAGCCATGCGATCGCCAGTAGCCAAGCATCATGCCTGGCTGCCGGTTTTCTATGACAGTGCCACGGTAACGGCCCTCGTGGTGCGGTTGAACCCCAGCTCCAGAGACCAGCCGTTGATAACGACAGGAGGGGGCGATCGCCCCTCAAATCCGCTAAGCGTCGCTAGAGGTGGGAACTTTAATCAGTGCCTGAGCTACTGGAACCACTTTTGCCGAAGGACAGAGATCCGCTAGCTCACATCGATTGCACTGGGGGTTACGGGCATTGCAGACGGCCCGCCCGTGGTACACCAGCCGAATTGACCAATTTTCCCAGTCGGTCTGGGGCAGCAGCTTCATCAGGTCGCGCTCAATTTTGACCGGATCAGCGTGCTTGGTCAGCCCCAGGAGATTTGTGATGCGTTTAACGTGGGTGTCCACCGTCACCCCAGCATTGATGCCAAAACCGTGGGCCAGCACGACATTGGCCGTTTTGCGGGCCACGCCCGGCAAGGTAACTAAATCTTCCATGCGGGGAGGGACTTCACCGTTGTACTCGGTGATGATCCGTTGGCAGGCGGCGCGGATGTTTTTGGCTTTGTTGCGGTAAAAGCCGGTAGACTTCACCAGCTGCTCCAGATCAGCGACATCTGCCTCGGCAAAGGCATAGACATCGGGATAAGCGGCAAACAGGGCCGGGGTGACTAGGTTAACCCGCTCGTCGGTGCACTGGGCCGCCAGCATAGTGGCGATCATCAGCTGCAAGGGGTTGGCAAAATCCAGGGAGCAGGGGGCTTCGGGGTACAGCCGTTTCAGGCGGAGAAGAATCTCCAGCGCCCGCTGTTTTTTAGAGGCTCGCCGCTGGTTGGGCATGGCGGGGGTGGGAGTGGATGGGTGAATGGGTAATGAAGTGTTGAGTTTTGAATGTTGAGCTTTGAATTGCGGGCCTTGACTCAAACTTAGAACTCAAAACTCAACACTTTCTAACGCAGGTTTTGGAAGATTTCGAGCTGGGTGGTGTCGCGGACGATGAGAAACACGCCCAGGCCTAGCAACAGAACAAGGCCAGTCTGCATGACGTTCTCTTGGAGGCGATCGGGCAGGGGCTTGCCGCCGCGCAGGGCTTCGATGAGCAGAAACGCTAGCTGACCGCCATCTAACGCAGGCAAAGGCAGAATGTTGATAATCGCCAGGTTGATGCTGATGATGGCGGTGAAGGGGAACAGCATAGCGGCGCTGTTCTTGGCCAGCCCAGCCCCCTGCTCGACAATTTTGACTGGCCCGGCCACCTGGCTGGCCATTTCGCCAAAGTTGGTTACCAGCTGCACGAAGCCTTTCACGGTGCGCACAAGGGTGTCTTGAAACTGCTGCGCCGCCAGACTAAACACTTCAAAAGGATTTTTGGGACGGCGGTAGCCAAAGTCGCCATTGGGTTGGAGCTGTACGCCGATTACGGCCGTGCCGTCGGGGCCGATGACGGGAGTGACCGAGACATCTAGCTCGCGATCGCCTCGCTGCACCGTAAGTTCCACCGGTTGGTTGGGGCTATCTTTAATTAGCTGGATGAAGAAGGGAATACTCTCTTCGCCGGAGGCCAGAGGTTCGCCATTGGCCGCCACCAAAATATCCCCGGAGCGAATGCCCGCCTGGCCAGCAGGAGAGCTTTCGGCGATCACCTGGGGCACCAGAATGCCGGGCTGGGGATTGAAAGTTTCGGGAATACCAACGGCGGTAAACTGAGTCACAAACACCAGGTAGGCAAACACCAGGTTGGCAATTACTCCGGCGCTAATCACGATGGCACGATCGAGAATCGGGCGATTTTTCAGCAGGTCGGGGTCGTTGGTGGGGATGTCGCTCTCGGGGTCATCGTCGGGGAAGCCGACAAAGCCGCCCAGGGGAATGGCCCGCAGGGAGTATTCGGTTTCAGCTCCCTGGTACTTCCACAGGATGGGGCCAAAACCAATGGCAAAGCGGTTGACGTGAATGCCCTGTAGCCGAGCGGCCGTGAAGTGCCCCGCTTCGTGAACGGCTACCAGCAGGGCAATGACCGCGATCGCAGCTAAAACCGACATAGACAAACCCGATAGGTTAAGAACAGTTTCCCTATTCTAGCGTTGCTTCTCCCCGCTCATGGCGGGCACAACCTTCGCAGGCTCATTCTCAACCTTTTGGCTAGCTGGCAAGCTGCACCCCACTGGGCACAAACTGAGCGGTCCAAACGCCTAGATCGGGGTCTGGCAACGCTGCCCGCAGCTTGGCCGCCAGCTCATTGGCCTCGGCCTCAGACCCGGCCAGGGTAAACACCGAGGGGCCAGACCCTGACATCAGGGTGCCGAGCCCACCGAGGTCGGCCATGGTGGCTTTGAGGGCAGCGGTTTTGGGGTGGGCATCTAGCACGATTTTCTCAAAGTCATTGCAGAGGTGCTGACTTACAGCGATCGCGTCTCGACGGGCCACCGCTCTTACCATCTCGCCCGAGCGCACTTGGGCCTGCCGTTCTTGCCAGCCTTTGGCATCGGTTAAATAGGTATCGCTATACTCGGCCCGGTAGGTTTTATAGGCCCAAGGGGTCGAAACAAATTCAGACTCGTACTTGGCGATGACCAGGTGCATATTGTCGATGCTGGGGAGCGCATCGAGCCGTTCGCCTCGGCCGGTGGCGATCGCCGTCCCCCCCGACACGCAAAAGGGAATGTCGGAGCCCAGCTCCGCCCCCAGTTCTTGCAGTTCGATCTGGGTGAGGCCAAGATTCCACAGGAGATCTAGCCCCACCAGCACCGCCGCCGCGTTAGACGAACCTCCCGCCAGCCCGGCCCCCACCGGAATCCGCTTTTCGATGGTGATTTCGACGCCGCCCAGTTTGGCCATGGCACCGGGGAATCGCTCTGTAATTAAGGCCGCCGCTTTGTAGGCCAGATTGGTTGCATCGGCGGGCACTAGGGGGTGGTCGCAGCGCACGCGAATCTCATCGACGCCAATGCTGCGAACGGTGATGCGATCGCACAGACTGACGCTCTGCATCACCATAATCAGCTCGTGGAAGCCATCGGGGCGACTGCCCACAATTTCGAGGTAGAGATTAATTTTAGCGGCGGCCAGCAGGGTGTAAAAGCGCATATAGAATCAGCGGGGGTGCTTCAGGATTGTATTACTCAGCGCCACCCACTGTTCAACGCTGAGGTCTTCAGCGCGGGCGGTGGGCTCAATAGCTAAGGCCGTCATCATGTCTTCCAGGTCATCCCGCTCGATTACACCCTTGAGGTTGTTGCGCAGCATTTTGCGCTTGCTGCCAAACCCCAGCTTGACTAAGCGATCGAACCCAGCTAGGTCATCGGATGGGGTGACAGGCGGACGCGGGGTAAGCTTCACCACCGCCGAGTCTACCTGGGGCGGCGGCTGAAAGGCGCGGGCGGGTACCGGACACACCAGTTCACAATCTGCTAGGTACTGCACCCGCACCGACAGTGCCCCAAAGGCCTTGCGACCAGGGCGAGCGTAGAGCCGTTCCGCCACCTCCTTCTGCACCAGCAGCACGATCGCGTCGTAAGGCGTAGGGTTGGGCGCGGCTAGAGTCCCCAGCAGCTTTTCTAATATTGGCCCGGTGATGTAGTAGGGAATGTTGGCGACAACTTTGTTGGGCAAACCAAAGTCAAAATATTTGTCTCGCGAGGCGGCAGCGATGTCTAGCGCTAAAATATCGCTCGGCACCAGGCGAAAGTTATCGTGCTTGGCGAACTGATTATTGAGCTTGCGGACCAAGTCGCGATCGATTTCTACCGCAATTACGGCGTTGGCTAAAGGCAGCAGCCAGCGGGTCAACGCCCCAGTGCCGGGGCCAATCTCCAGCACCGTATCTTGTCGAGTGACAGCGGCGGCCTCCAGCATGCGGTGGAGCACCTTCTCGTCGGTGAGCCAGTGCTGGCCAAAACGCTTGCGGGTCGATTGGGAAAACATTTCGTGATTAGCAACCTGTGATAGGCTCTCGCCCAAAGTCTTTTGCAAGGAGAGAATTATGACATTCTTCTCAGCTTGGTTAACGGTCTTTGCTGTCAGTTTAGTAGCAGTTGTCACCCCTGGCCCTGATTTCGCCCTGACGTTGCGCAACAGTTTGGCTTACTCTCGGCGGGCGGGAATATTTACCGCGATCGGTGTTGGAGCTGGCAACTTGGTTCATGCCACCTATTCCCTGGTTGGCCTTGGCGCTGTGGTTGCAAAATCTGTTCTGCTGTTTAACGCCTTGAAATGGGTTGGCGCTGCTTATCTCATTTATATTGGCATCAAGTCTTTAAACGCTAAGCGAGTGGCGATTTCCCTTCGGGGACACTGCGTGAACGCATCAGAATTCGTTGAGCAGCGAGATATTGGACGTTGGTCAGCGTTTCGCATTGGTTTCTTAGGAAATTTGCTAAACCCTAAAGCAACACTCTTTTTTCTGGCGCTATTTACCCAAATTGTGCAGCCCGCAACGCCGCTGGTAGCGCAAGCAGTTTATGGAGCAACCGTCGCGGCTGTCGCACTGATTTGGTTTGCAGTGGTAGCCGTAGTGATTTCTCAACAGACTTTCAAGCGATGTATTCTGGCCGTTGCCCACTGGCTAGAACAGTTAACTGGGGCAGCGCTCATAGTATTGGGGGTGCGCTTGGCTATGGCAGAAGCGCACGAGTAGCCTACCTAAGTTCAACAAAGCACCGAAATCAGACGGGAGCTGTGGGTTGAGCGCTACAGTTCAACTTATCTAGGGCTGTCAGTGCGATCGTCCACTTAGGGAACCCTACAGAGTGGTAATCCAGAGGCGATTGCATGGCACCTGTTTCCCATAGAGGGCAACTGACTTCTTGGAAGGATGACAGAGGCTTTGGCTTCATTAAACCTGAAGGCGGTGGTAAAGAGGTTTTCTTACACATCAGTGCTCTGCCGAGAGACTGTCGCCGTCCACAGGTCGGAGATACGATCCTATACGAGAAAGTCACTCAACCTGACGGCAAGGTACGTGCTGCCAAAGCCTCTATTCAAGGCATTTTGCCCAGCCCACTACAAACCCCTAAATCCAGCCCAACGACTACTCGCCTCCAAACCGCTAGATCTAGCCCAACAACGACCCGCCCTCGGACCGCTAGGCATCAACCCAAACAAGCAGGCTGGCTCGGAGCTCTTGTCGGTATTTTAGGCCTCACTACTGTTGCCCTATTCGCCGTACCGCTTATCCATAGAACCTTCTTGCTGTCGCCGGTTGCGAGTATTCCGCCCTCACCAGCTGCGCAGCCCAATACTACGACTCCACCCTCGCCCGTTGCGCAACCCAAGCCTACAACTCCGTCTTCATCCGCTGCGAAGCCTAATGCTGTGACCCCACCCCCAGCCGTTGCGCAACCCAGGACTACGACTCCGCCACCACCCGCTGCGCAGCCCAAGCCTACAACTCCGATCTCGCCTGTTGAAGCCGTTACAGAGCCCACCTGCATGGTCAAAGGCAATATTTCAATTTCAAGCGGCAATAAGCTCTACCACATTCCCGGCATGGAAGATTATGAGGGGACAGAAATTCATCTCGACAAGGGAGAACGGTGGTTTTGCACCGAGGCGGAGGCGATCGCTGCGGGCTGGCGTAGAGCACCGCGATAGCCATACCTTGCTGGTTTCCTAGAGAGCAAAAGGCCGCCAGTCTTGTGGTGGCCTTGTTATCATCCTGACATTGCCGTGCGGTTATTTGCCCATGTCTGTTGCCTTGGCCACTCCCCTGAGTCAAATTGTGCTGTCTCCCGGCAGCGCTATGACTGTTTCAGGGTTGACTTGGCAGCACTACCAGCTTTTTCTAGCAGAGCTAGGCGAGGATCGGGCCACTCGGTTGGCCTACAGCGATGGCAGCTTGGAGATTCGGATGCCCAGTAAACTCCATGAGATTGTCAATCGGCTGCTGAGCAAAATTATCTTTGCCTTAGCGGAAGAACTGGGGTTAGAAATTGTGGATCTTGGTTCAACGACCTGGAACCGCGAGGACTTAGACAAAGGGATTGAACCCGATAGCTGCTTTTTTATTCAGAATGCCGGGTTAGTGCAGGGGTTGAATCCTGAAATTCCGCCAAATTTGTCGCCAGACCTGGCGGTGGAAGTAGATATTGCCAGTGCGTCGAATCAGAAATTGGTCATTTACCAGGCGCTTGGGGTACCCGAACTCTGGCTTTACAGCAACGGTAAGGTCAAGATTTTAGACTTGCGTGGCGAGCAAATCCGTGAATTGGAGAGCAGTTTGGCCTTCTCCGTAGTATCGGTGGAGCAGCTGCAAGCATGGGTTGCGCTACGAGAAACCGGAACTGATATAACCGTGGTCAAAGCAGTCCGGCAGTTTGTTTCTAAGGCCAATTAGCTTTCACCGTCTATTACCGACCTAGGTAGTTCAAAATGCCTCGGGCGACGCTGTCGGCAATCCGATTCACGGCGGCGGGGTCGCGGAAGCGGGCGGCGTCTTCGGCTCCGGTAACAAAGCCGGTTTCCACCAGCACCGAGGGCATGGTGGTGTAGCGCAGCACGTAGAAGCGGGCTTGGCGCACGCCGCGATCGCGCATGCTGACATTTTGCAGCACCGCGCTGTGAATGCTGCGGGCCAGCCGCTCACCGCTGGAGAAGTAGTAGGTCTCTAACCCATTGACCTCAGGGCGGCTCATGCTAATGGCGTTGGCGTGGATACTCACGAACACGCTAGCTCCGGCCCGGTTGGCGTACTGGGCGCGGGCGTCTAGATCAACAAAGACATCGCTGCTGCGGGTCATCAGCACCGTAATGCCCGCCGCCTGGAGCTGCTGCTGCACCCGGTTGGAGATGGCGGTGTTGATCTGCTTTTCTTGCAGGCCGCCGATGCCCACGGCACCGGGGTCGCGCCCGCCGTGGCCGGGGTCAATCACCACCACCAACGACCCTTGGGGAATCGGCGGCAGGGTGGGCGTAGAGGCTACCGCTGGGGCTGAGGCCCCCAGAATTTTGGCGGGCAGGCTGGCGGCGACTAAGGCGTTGTAGACTTCGTCGGCCCGCTGGCGATCGCGAAACACCCCCACCTGCACTACCTCCTGGCCGTCAGCGGTGGTGCGAAAGGCTTCGGGCTCAACAGCCCGCACCTGTTGCAGGGTGTTAGGCCCAGTGATCGGCACCACCACGCGAAAGTAGTTGCCAGTAGCCACTGTGCTGGGCGGCGGTGGCGATGTCATGGGCGGCGTGGTGGGACGGCCAACAGGCGGCGTATTAGGGGTCTGGCTCAGGGGTGGGGTGGCCCCAGCGGCTAGGCGAACATCCAGCGGCGCGTCGTGGGTAAGATAGATGTGGCCGACGGGTTGGCCGTTGTAGGTGCGGCGGGTCATCTGCCAGCCGGGGTTGAGCTGAATTTTGAGAAATCCGTTGGTGCGGCCGTTGGTGCGGCCAATTTCAATGGGCGGGGCCGCACGATCGCGTGTAGGCCGAGCAAACAGCACCAGGTCATTCTGCCGGGCCGAAACCTCTAGGCGGTAGTGCACCCCCAGGTCTTGGCCGTTGATGCGTACTGAGTAGCCGTTGCCGTCGGTGCTGCGATCGCAGGCTCCGGTGAAGTCAAAATTCAGCAGCAGCGGATCGACGGTGATTGGGCCGCCCGCCTGCCCCTGCTCTTGCCAGCACTGCCGCTGGTTGGGCACCTGGGTCAAAATCATCAGGCTATAGAAGGCCCCGTTGCGCACCGGGCTGGCGATCGCCACCGCTAGGTTGGGGTCAATGGGCTGCTGATCAAACTGCTGGGCTCGCGCCATGGGGGCCGCAGCCAGCCCCGTGAGCACCACAGCAGCAGTGGTCAAAAACGTTTTCAGCGGGCGAGACAGCAGGGCCATAGCAGTTGGTGCAGCGGTGTGAGGAGTTAAGGTTGGAGTCAAATGTTGGCAAGACTCCTAATGCTACCCACGATTGTCGCGATCGCAAGCACCTCCCGCGCGTTTAGGGTGTCGCAGTTTACCAATTGGCCCTACCCAAAATAAAACCGGCCCAGGAATGCTGAGCCGGTGAGACAGGGCTAAGTCGCCCCTATAGACTTGGTTTTCACCAATTCTCTAGTGCCCTAGCTCCCGAAACGTTTCGTAGGCCCGCTCGGGGTGATAGATATGACAGCGGCTAGTGATCGTCCGCATCAATTCCCAGGAAAATTTGGTTTCCTTCATGAGAGGAGCCCAGTTTTCCTTCAGCGCCGCATAGGCAGGCCGCAGGTTGTAGGACGGAATCCCTACTGAAACATGGTGGGGAACATGGACGTTGATGTCGTGACACAGCACTTCAATCCACTTAGGATAGTCGCAGTGCAGCGTTCCCGAGAGCTGCGACTCGACCTCATTCCAGGTGTCGCCGTAGCGAAACTGAATCTCAGGGATAGTGTGGTGCACCAGCGTAAAGGTGCTCATCCAGAAGTGGTAGCCCAGCCAGGGCATGAGCCAAAACTTTACGACGCCCCAGGGGCCGGTGAAGTAAAACAGCGTGGGAAAGAAAACCAGCGCAAAGATCACTACCGCCGCGATCGAGCGCTTGACCTTGCTGTGGTCGCGGGGTTCAAAATTGCGCAAGTCAAAGTGCAGTGCTCCCCAGTGGGCCACCGACGCCAGCCACCATGCCCAGGTCCGCATGGTCTGATACACCACTTGTAAAAAGCCACCCGCACCGGAGTATTCTTCCTTACTCCACGGAGCCCAGGCGTTGTCGATCTCCATATCGTTGGTGTGGCGGTGGTGAATGTCGTGCAACAGCCGCCAGCTGTGGAAGGGGTAAATTAGCGGCAGAAACATGATGTGTCCCAGCCAGTTGTTGACCCAACGGCGATTAGCAAAGGAGCGGTGACCGCAGTCGTGGCCCACTACAAAAAAGCCGGTCAGTGCGGTGCCGGTCAAAAACCAGGCAAACGGCAGCAAGAACCAGGGGGAAAAGGCGATCGCCACATAGCTCAGGGTTACGGCCCCTACGCTGAGCGCTACGGCAGCCCAGGCTTTGCGCGGGTCTTTTTGAAAATAAGCTTTAGGAATAGTTTGAATAACCTGCTTTAGGGTCAGGTCGCTGTAAGGGGTTACATCCGCAGCTCTGGCGGAAGGCTCAAAAATTGCAGTCAAGGAATAGTCTCCACAGAAGTTAAGGTGCGCACATCAGAGCTGGACTGTATTTGCCCAAAAAAAATCTGTTCACCCCGTAGGGAACTGAACAGAGCCTAAGCTTGATTGCAAAATCGAGATATTAACAAGCCGAAACTGCAATAACTCTGATTAACCGCCGCAAACAGCTTAATGGGGGCAAAGATTGGCCCTTGAGAATGCTTATAATTCCTTAACATTTATAACATATTCCGCCCCGCTTGCGATTGGGCTGAGGGTGCGTTAGCAAGACTGCTGTCAGAGGACCGTTGCATTCTATAAATCAGCTCCCCGAAAGCCTAAGCGTTAGCTGACAATAGGGATACCCTTAACGGCAAGTGGCGTTTAGATCGGTAGCCTCTTGAGAGGTGTGAGTGGGCAGATAACGATGGCGGTTGGCCATTTTTTTCTGACTCTAAAGCGGCTGCCCCAGCTGAATGGGCAGGCTACCCCCTGCTGCGCAAGACAAGATAAGCAAGCTTCAAACCCAAGACACTGCCCGTTAAGGCTGATCTAGCCAAATTGTGGAGGCTGTCTTCCATGGATATTCAACAGTTTTTGCACGAATACAACCGAGGCGATCGCAACTTTTCAGGCGTTCGTCTTCATGGGGTCGACCTGCGCGGTGCCACCCTCAGTGGCATCGATCTCAGCGGGGCCGATTTATCCCAGGCTGACCTCAGCGGGGCCGACCTCTCACGGGCCAACTTAGAGCGGGCTAACGTGACCGACGCCGACCTCGTGGGGGCCGACCTCAGTGGGGCCAATCTCAAGCACATCAATTTAATCGGGGCTGACCTAGAGCGGGCCAACCTAGTTGGGGCCGACCTCAGCTGTGGCGACCTGCGCACGGCTAATTTAGAACAGGCCGATCTCCAGGGCGCAACTCTGCGCGAGGTAGCCCTTAGCGGTGCTAATCTCTCCCACGCCAAACTAGCCAATGCCTGGGTTGAAAACACCGATCTCACCCCAGCCGAACTGGATAATACCAGCGGCAATTGGGTCAGATCATCCGATGCTGGCGATGCTGCTGCAAGCTCTCGATGGATCTCGTGGGGGCTGCACTAACGGCCGCTTCCGGCCAAGTTGCCTTTTGCTGCATCGAGATACTTGAAAAAGAAACCGGGTTTCTGCGTCAGAGGCTATCCTCATTGGCAGAAACCCGGTTTTTTGCCGATCGCCGCTTAGTTAGGTGAAAGTCGCTCAGCCAGGCGCGGTTTCCGCTGAGGGTGTCCCCCAGCCAGAGCTAGGGCAAAGCTGTCATCCCAGCCGTTGAAAGCGTAAGTGTGGCCAGGGGCCTCAGAGACCCAGCGGCTAGAGAGAGCCAGACCGCTGAGCACGGTGCCATTACGCGCCGCCTGGCCTGCACTATTGGCGATGAAGGCCAACAGCTTAGAGCCAGAGGAGAGGCCAGCACCCAGGGCGGCGCTGACCTGCAGCGCATAGTCGTATTCCAACAAGAACACGGGCAGCGGCTCGGCGGAAGGGTTAGCAACCTTAGAAAGCAGGAAAGGCCCATAGCAACAGCCTCCGGCATCCCAACGTTGAGGGATACCGGAGGCCGTTGTTTCTACATGTTTCAGGAAATCGTTTAGCGACGGCGGCGAGTAAACCCTAGCCAAGCCAGCGCTCCACCAATCGAAATTACCAGCGGCATGAACGCAGCGGCGGCGCGATAGTGCACATCTTCAGTCGAGTCGAGGCTGATGCCGTCGTAGATGATGCCCTTGTCGCCCACGGGCACGGTCCAGTAGTCGGCGTGGCTCTGGGTGTCGTCTTCAATCGAGACTTCCCAATCACCTGGAATCGACTCGTCGGGCAAGAAGGAGAATCGGCCCTCGCGATCGGTGGTGGTCGCCATCCAGGGCTCGTCGGAGTTGTTGGGGGCATAAATGCTAACCGTTGCTCCCACAAAGGGTTCGCCCGAGCTAAACAGCGACTGAAACTCTAGCTGATTGTCGAGGGTGTAAAAGGTTTCAATCTGGTGCGCATCGGCCTGGGCCGGAAACCCCACCAGCGCTAAACACATCACCAAAGCAACAAGCAACCGTTTCATAGCACAAGCAATCCGTAATTCGTGTGGCCTTTATTCTAGCGAGAGTTGCAGCGAGCTGAAGGCCACACGCCCAAGTCAGGCAGGCGACTCTACCTCATAACTGCGCTAGCCCCTCCACCATCCGCCCGAACGACGGCTTGTCTTGAAGCCCTATCAGCAGAAGTTGGACTTTGGCCCTAGGAGAGATGAACCGTCAGGCACCCGGCAGCACCGCCTTTTTAATCACGCCGTGGACGCCCCAGTTGCCATCGACAATTTGGGTCACACCAAAGTCGGTCGCTACCGACATGAGGCTAATCGCTTCGTCTTCGCCCATGCCCTGGGTGGTCATGAGAAAGTGGCGCATTTTGTGGAAGGCATCGCGCATGGCCTTGTCGATGGATGACTGGCCAAAGATATCTTTTTGGGCTGTATCGCCCAGTTCTTCGAGGTAGTTGGCGTAGCTAAAGCCGTGCACTACATACTCTTCGTCGTTCTCTAGTAGGGGGTAGTAGAGGTCTTCGAGCACGGTGCCCGCCAAGTCGCTCTGCTTGTGGACCGTGACCTGAATCTTGCCGGTAAGGGAGGTTTCGATCGCAGTGCCAGACAGCTCAGAGTCACCTTGGGCGGCGTGGGGGTCGCCCAGCGACAGCAGCGCCCCTTCAACGGCAATGGGGTAATACATGGTGGCCCCTTCGCCAATGCGCCAGTTGTCGATGTTGCCGCCAAAGTAGCTGGGGGGCACCGAGTCGACAAAGTCGGCCTCGCGGGGGGCCAAGCCAATCAAACCAAAGTGAGGGCGAACCGGTACTTTGACGCCCTCTAAGACCTCGTAGTTTTTGTCGATGGTGGCCGGGTCAACGGGCACGCCGGGGTAGTCGATCGTCTCATGGACGACGCCAAAGGGATCGGTTTGGGGCATCCAGCGAAAGTTGTAGAGGGCGGTGGCGTAGTCTTCGGTTTCGGTGGCGTCTAGCTCATAGATAGTGATGACTTCGCGCGGTTTGGGGTCTTCGATCAGGTCCTTGTAGTGAAAGCCCCACCAGGCCGCGGCGTTGCTGCCAAAGGTGCGCCCCTGATATTCGGGGTTGCCACTGGGGCGCGGCACCACGTCTAAGATTTTGACTTCGAGCACGTCGCCGGGTTCGGCCCCGTTAATGTAGATGGGCCCGGTCAGCACATGCACGCCCGCCCCTTCGCCTGCGCCAGTGGTATAGACCTCGGGATCAATGGAGCCAGCACCGCGGCGATCGACACCTTTACCCTCGGGGGTCCAGGCAAAGACGCTCTCGGCACCAGGGTCGCCTGTGACCATGAGCGAGGCGTCGTCGTTGGCGTGGTGGGTGAGAGTTTCAACGGTGACAATGTCGCCGGAGTTAACGGTGAGCTTCGGCTCCAATGACTGACTGAAGTAGCCCCAGTGCACAGTGTCGGCATTGGCCGCCAGATAGTGCTCTTGGGGTGTCTGGGCGATCGCCCGATTGATCATCAGCCCACTCAAACCAAGGGCCACTGCTAGGCCCAGCCCCAGTAGGCCAAAACGCCATTGTCTAACCATTTCGAAAACTCCTCAATGCTGACCAGGAACGACTTAATTGACGTGGCTACGATGCTACGGGGGGGGATGGGTAGGGGTTGTAGTCTAGGGAACATTCCAAAGTAAAGAATTGAGCCGTGGGCAGCATCAGGGGGCGATCGCCGAGTAACTACCCCCCAATTGAGCTGCTGCATAGTAGATTGCTACAGGATGGCGGCGGGGAAAACGGGCATGGGTTTAGACACACTTGTTTTGGGGCTAGACGGATTGCTAGGAGTGGCGCTGGTGGCGATCGCGGCCTTCTACTTCAAGCTGACTCAGTCGCTGGCATCGGCTCCCCACCTTCAGCCGGTAGAGACGCCCCTGCCCGTAGCGTCCTCGTTAGATGTGGTGATTCCGGCCTATAACGAAGTTGACAATATTCGCGCCTGCGTAGAAGCAGTGGTGGCAACTGAACTGCCAGGGTTTGAAGTTTGGATTGCGGACGATCAATCCACCGATGCTACTGGGGCGATCGCCGCAGAACTGGCGGCCCAGCACGCCAATGTTCACCATCTAGCCGTGCCGCCCCGCCCCAACGGAGAAGTGTGGCGCGGCAAGAACTGGGCCTGTGCCTACGCGACAGATGTTGTTCAGGGCGACTACCTGCTGTTCATTGATGCCGACGTGCGGCTGTCGTCGGGGGCCATACCAGCCGCCTTGGCCGAAGCCCAAACCCACCAAGCCGACCTGCTGAGCTGTGCGCCCAAAATTGAGTGCAGCTGCTTTTCAGAATGGCTGGTGCAGCCGATCATAATGAGCGCGATCGCGATCGCCTACGACTTCGAAGCCATCAACGAGTCCACCAGCGTGGATGACGCCTTTGCCGCTGGACCGTTTATGCTGTTTCGCCGCGCTGCCTACGACAAAATCGGTGGCCACGCCACCATCCACGCCGCGATTGTAGAAGACGTAGAACTCGCCCGCCAGATTCGGCGGCACGGCCTGAAGCTGCGCTACGTGCTGGGCATCGACCTGCTGAGCGTGCGGATGTATTCCTCCTTTGCAACCCTGTGGGAAGGGTGGACCAAGAACTACTATCTGGGCACGGAAGAAAACCTGCCGCTGACGCTGCTGTCGGCCTTCACCATCGCCATGGTGTTTGTCATGCCTTGGGTTGGCCTGCTGGCGAGCTTGACCGTGACCCTACTCAAACCCGAACTCTCCTGGTCCATAGCGCTCCTATACGGATTGACGGCGTTAACCCTAGGGGCCTACGGGCTGCTGCGGATCACGGGTCATCGCCGGGTGGGGGTGCCGCTGCGCTACTGGTGGCTAAGCAGCGTGGGCGGCCTGGTGGTAGTGGCGATCGCTCTCACCTCCATCGTCAAAACTAAGACCGGCTGGGGCTGGACCTGGCGGGGGCGATCGCTCAAACCTCAGGCGTAGCTGTCACCGTGTCGAAGGGCTGGTTACCGGCGATCGCCAGTTTTCTTGAGCCGTCTTAGGCGCTCCGGCAGCGATGGCTACAACAGTAAACCCTTATACAGTTGTTCAGGGAGCCGCTAAGCGGTTGACTAATGAATGTACTGCCACTATCCCGTAGGAATGCCGTAGATGGTTAAACGAGTGAGGCCATCGGCTACATATCGCAGACGGTTGGTGCGCTGGCTAGTCGAGTCCGATCGGTCGGGGAAGAGCAGCCACGCTGTCAAACACCCCTGGTGGCAAGTCATGTGTCTAACTGGGGTTGATTACTTCTCCACGCTGGGCTACCAGCCCGGCATTGCGGCCCTAGCGGCTGGGGCACTATCGCCCATTGCGACGTTGATTCTGGTTTTACTAACTCTGTTTGGGGCACTGCCGATCTATCGCCGGGTGTCCGCCATGAGCCCCCATGGCGAGGGGTCGATCGCCATGCTGGAGAATCTGCTGCCGTGGTGGCAGGGCAAGTTTTTTGTGCTGTGCCTGCTGGGGTTTGTGGCGACTGACTTTATCATCACCATTACCCTTTCCGCCGCCGACGCCACGGCCCACATTGTCGAAAACCCCTTTGTCCAGGATTTGCTGCACGGATACGAAGTGCCGCTGACTATCTGCCTGATTGCCTTCCTGGCAGCCGTCTTTTTGAAAGGGTTTCGGGAGGCCATTGGGATAGCTGTTTTTCTAGTCGCGATCTATCTGCTGCTCAACCTGGTGATTATTAGCGTGGGGGGCTACCAGATTTTGACCCATCCCACAGTCATCAGCGACTGGTGGAGCCTAATGTTTTCCAATCACGGCAATCCAGTGGTGCTCCTGGCCTTGTCCGCGCTGGTATTTCCTAAGCTGGCCCTAGGCCTGTCTGGGTTTGAAACAGGGGTAGCGGTGATGCCTTTGGTACAAGGCGATCGCAGCGATACCGAAACCGCCCCAACTGGCCGCATTCGCAACACCCACAGGCTGCTGACCACCGCTGCGGTAATCATGAGTTTTTTCCTGATTACCAGCAGCTTAGTCACGACGCTGCTGATTCCACCGCCGGAATTTCAGGCGGGAGGAGCCGCCAACGGACGAGCGCTGGCCTATCTCGCCCACGAATACCTTGGGGATGGGTTTGGCACCCTGTATGACCTGAGCACGATCTCGATTTTGTGGTTTGCTGGGGCCTCGGCCATGGCTGGATTGCTCAGCATTGTGCCCCGCTATCTGCCCCGCTATGGCATGGCCCCCAGCTGGACCTTGGCCGCCCGACCGCTAGTGCTGATTTTTACGGTGATTGCCTTTGCCGTCACGATTATTTTTCGCGCCAGCGTTGAGGCCCAAGGTGGGGCTTATGCAACGGGCGTGCTGGTGCTGATGAGCTCAGCGTCGTTTGCGGTGACGTTGGCGGCTCGACAGGCGCGATCGCGGCGGGGCATGGTCGTGTTTGGCACCATTACCCTAGTGTTTTTCTACACCACCATTATCAATATTTTTGAGCGCCCCGATGGGGTCAAAATTGCCGCCTTCTTTATTGGTGCCATTGTTTTCACCTCACTGATTTCGCGCGTTTGGCGCTCTACAGAACTGCGGGTTGAGCGGTTTGAAATGGATCCCATCGCTCAGCGTTTCATCCGAGAAGAAAGCGAACATACCATTCGCATTATTGCTAACCGCAAGCAGGCCGGGGATGAACAGGAATATTCCCTCAAGGAAACCGAGGTGCGGGAAGACAATCATATTCCCTCGACCGATTCCATTCTGTTTTTAGAGATCGAGGTTTCAGATGCCTCAGACTTTATGGAGACGGTGCAGGTAGAAGGGGTGCAGGTGGGCAATTACCGCATTTTGAGAGCAAGAGGGTCGGCGGTGCCCAATACAATTGCCGCTATTTTGCTCTACATGCGCGATGAAACCGGCAAGTTACCCCACGCCTACTTTGGCTGGATTGAGGGCAACCCGATTCAATATCTGCTGCGCTTCATGTTATTTGGAGAAGGCGATATTGCCGTGGTCACTCGGGAGGTGCTGCGCAAAGCCGAAAAAGCCCCCAGACGCCGTCCGGTCATTCATGTAGGCGGTTAAGGATCGCTAGATTGCCCCTCGGACCCTGCTAGCTGCGAGGGGCATACATCATCACCAAAACGCCGAGCAGCACCACCCAGCCCCCCAACAGATCAAAGCGATCGGGTTTCACCTGGTCAACCAGCCACCCCCAACCGATGGAAAGCACGACAAATACGCCACCGTAGGCGGCGTAGGCCCGGCCAAAATGGGTGGGCTGTAGGGTGGGCACTGCGCCATAGATGCCCAAAATGGCCACCCCAAGCACCGCTAACCAGGGGCTCTTGCCCTCGCGTAGCGCCAGCCACACTAAATAGCCCCCGCCGATTTCGCACAGGCCCGCGAGGATAAAAAACAATAGAGATTTTGCCATCATGGTTGACGCTGCCCAGGTGGGTTGGCGGCAGTCTGCGTTAGAGCGGGGGCACGTTTTTTGAAAACGACCTTCAGCCCCGATCGCGGCCTGAGCGTAGGAATCGGCGTCATCTCTAGATTCTGATCGGGCACCAGATCCCAAGTGTAGTAGCGCAGCAGATGGGCCGCCACCAGCTTGATTTCGAGCTGGGCAAAGGCTAGCCCTAGGCAGATCCGGGGACCACCGCCAAAGCCCACTAGGCTAAAATCGGCGCGCTTGTGCTCAGCACGGTTGGGGCTGAAGCGATCGGGGTCGAAGCGATCGGGGTCGGTGTAGATGGTGCGATCGCGGTGGGCAGCATCGATTCTATACAGCGCCATCCACCCGGCAGGCACGCGGTAGCCATTGAACTCAAAGTCTTTGACCACGCCGCGAAAGCCACCGCCCACGGGTGGGTACAGCCGCTCAACCTCTTTGACAATCTGGTCGAGGTAAGGCATCTGCCGAATCTGCTCTAGGGTGACGCGATGGTCAAAGACCGGCCCAGAAGGGCCATCGCTCGTCTCCATCAGCCGCGCCTGCTCCTGCCGCGCCTGCTCCCATACCTCGGGGTGCTGCGCCAGCGACATCACCAGCGAGGTCAACATCGAAGTAGTGGTCTCGTGCCCGGCAAACAGCATCAGCAGCGCCTGGGCCTTGAGTTCTTCGAGACTGAGGCGGTTGCCCTCCTCGTCCTCACTCTGCACCAGCAGACCCAAGGCATCGTGGGTGGGGTGAGCTTGGCGCTCTTTCACCACCTGCTCAATGTGGTGCAGCAAGCGATCGCGCGCTTTGACGGCTTTGCCAAAGGGCATCCACCCCCAGCGAATTGGTGGAGCAAAGAGGCCATTGGTTAAATCGGCAAACCACTCCGACATCTGCGTGGTCTGGCTGCCCGGCTCACTGCCCAGCAGCAGTGTGCTGGCGATGTCAAAGGTGAGCTGCTTCATGTCGTCAAACCAGGTGAGCTGGCCCTGGGCAGCCCATTTTTGGGCGTAGCGCTCGGTGAGGCTCTGCATGGTTTCTACGTACCCAGTCAGGGCCGGTCCGTGGAAGGCGGGCATCAGCAGCTTGCGGTTGCGGCGGTGCTCTTCACCCTCCTGCAAAAACAGCGACTCACCCAAAAGTTCCTTAAACGTGCCAGGCCACCCCTCCCGCCACGAAAAGCTGTCCATATTGGTGGAAAGCACAAACTGGTTGGCCTCTGCCCCCATCAGTACGACCGTAGGGCGACCCAGTAGGCGCGTCTTGAAGATAGCGCCGTACTTAGCCTGGCGCTTTTTGGCAAACTCGCGGTCAAACAAAAAATTGAGGGTTTCGCCCACAACCGGAAGGCCAAAACTTCCGGGAGGCAGCGGGGTAGAAGCAACCATAAACAGTAGTGGAATGCAGTGGTCGAAGACCGATCGCGAAGACTGTAGTCAAAGACCAGTCCCCAGAACCAGTGCATTTTAGAGTAGCGCGGAGCCGCGATCGCATGCCCTAGGCAATTCAGCCAACTCTAGCTAGCAGAAGCTATTTTGTGCCCGGATGCGGTGATCAGCTGCTTGAAGGTTTCTTCCGAGGCCTGAGAGCTAATGGTGACGGTTTTTGCCTGAGTATCGATGTCAATATCGGCCTCAGGTTCAGTGGTCAAAATCAAATCTTTTAGCTCTTGCGCCGATTCTTGATCGCTCAGCGTCGGAACCTGGAACGTCAATGCCATGCTGATTTCTCCACTTCTACGTCCATACTGTAGGCCGTCCACAGCAACGCTGCCGTCTGTAGAAGGGTTGAAACTGGTGGGAAGGCAGGATGGACTTTGTGAATGCGATCGGGGGTTCAAGGTGCAGGGTATAGGGTTTAAGGCTGACCATAAACCTTATACCCTATACCCCTTCAACCTTTCTGCATGAGTCTCCCACCGCCCTAACCCAAGACCGGCGGCAGTTCTTCGCCCTTGTAGTCACGGGTTGGCACCGGAAACCCGCAGGAGGTGCCGTCTTGATGCATCACCTCGTCGTCCCAGGGCAGACGGTAGCGCTCTTTCACCATGTCTTTCATGTAGGTGTAAGGGCAGTCTTGAGCACCGCCTTTGACCGCCACATAGCCGCGATGGCCAAACTGATAAATGTTATTCTCCACGCCCCAGTGAATGCGGGCCTCGCGCACCAGGTCGGGGCGCACTTCGGCGGTGATAATTTCGTCGGGGCGGTGGCTGCCCATCACCAGCGGCGTGCCGTCAAAGTTGACGATCATGCCCTCGCCCATGGAGTCGAAGCTGCCGTCGCTGCCGCACATGCACACCGATGCCGTTACCATCAGGTTGCAAAAGGCGTTGGCCTGGTTGGTAATTTGCCAAGAGTGGCGAATGGGGGCTGTGTAGCCCGCCGTACGAATCATGATCTCGGCTCCCTTGTAGGCGCACTCACGGGCCATTTCAGGAAACATGCCGTCGTGGCAAATAATCAAAGCAATCTTGCTGCCGTTGGGGCCGTCGCAGACGGGAATGCCTACGTTCCCCGGTTCCCACGGCTCTACAGGAATCCAGGGGTGGAGCTTGCGGTAGTAGAGCTTGAGTGCGCCCTGGTTATCGATAATGATGCCGCTGTTGTAGGGGTTGCCCTCGGGGTTGTACTCCATGATCGAGAAGCAGCCCCAGATGTCGTTGTCGATGCAGGCCTGGCGAAAGGCGGCAACCTCAGGGCCATCCAGGCTGCACATGATGGCGGGGTTGGTGTCCATCGACAGCCCGTGGAGCGAATATTCGGGGAACACCACCAGATCCATTGAGGGCAGGTTGCGGCGGGCTTTGGCAACCATTTCGCAGATGCTTTGGGTCTGGGCGGCGAGGTCGTCGGGGGTGACAACGTTGGGCAGTTGCATCTGCACCATGCCCAGCACCACGCCGTTGGGAGATTTATTTAAGCCACCAAGTCCACTCATTTGCTATCTCTCTGGAACAACCTGACTCGAAAGTCGAGTAGCACTATAGGTCTAAGGCATTGCGGTGTTGGTGTTCAATATTACGTAATTATTGCCTCTTCCCTAACTGGGGAATGGCTACAGCTATAGTTCGGCGGCTGCTACAGTAAAGGCGCTTGTATTGCCGGATCCTTAGCGCTATGCCTACCCCAAAAATCACCCTGGTTGCGCTCGGATCTACGGGCGACTGTATGCCCATGCTCGCCCTGGCCCAGGGTCTCCGGCAAGCCGGATACCAACCTACTGTTGTCACCCACGAGGCCTTCACAGGCCTGGTGGAATCCTACGGTGTAAAGGTTGCGCCCCTGGCAGGAGACTATCGGGTATTCTTTCGATCGCAGGAGGGGCAGCGGTTTTTAAGGGGCGAGTTTCTGCCGTGGGAACCAGTGCCCCAGTTTGCCAAGAATTTGCCCAGGCAGCTAGAGCAGGTTTTGGCAGCGGCCCAGGGCAGTCAGGCCATCATCGCGGGGCCACTGGCGCTGTGGAGCTATCACGTCGCCGAAGCGCTAAACCTGCCACTGATTGTTGCGGCCAGCCTCCCCATCGTAGAGACCGGGCTGTTTCCGTTTCTTGGGTTTGGCGACATACCAACGAGCGTCAATCCGGTGCAGTCAGCGCTGAATTGGGCCAGCTATCGCTTAGTGGGTGTGCTGGGCTGGGTACGCGATCGCCCTATCCTAGAGACCTTTCGGGAGAGACATCAGCTGCCAGCGCTGCCGCCGCTTGGCCCTCGGTATCGCGCTCACCATCCCAAACAGTTGCAGCAGGTGCCAATTTTGCACCTCTACAGCGAAGCCGTCATCCCCCGCCCTGCTGACTGGGCTCAGTCGTCCCATCCGGTGCATGTGACCGGCTACTGTTTTCCTCGAGCGTCTCAACCCTACACGCCGTCCCCAGACTTGCAAAACTTTCTCGCCCAGCCCCAGGGAGAAGGTTCTACTCCGACGATTGCCCTCGGCTTTGGCAGTATGGCGGTTGCCGATGAGCAGGCAATGCTTCAGCTGTTGCTGGAAGCGGTAGATCGAGCCAACGTTAGTGCGGTGCTGCTGGCAGGCTGGGGGCTCACTCAAACTGGGCAATTGACTGACCTGGTTTACGCCACCCCCTCCATGCCCCACGACTGGCTGTTTCCCCAGGTGTCGGCTGTGGTGCACCACAGCGGATCAGGAACAGTTGCGGCTGGGCTTCGGGCCGGTTTACCCGCCGTAACGGTGCCTTTTTTTGGCGATCAACCCGCTTGGGCAAACCGCCTAACTCAGCTTGGGGTTGCGCCGCCGCCCATCCCCATTCAAAACCTGACGGCGCACAATCTGGCCGCTGCGATCAAGCAGGTATTGAGCAGCCCAACCATGGCCGCAAAAGCCATAGCCCTAGGAGAAACCATTCGCGCTGAGGATGGCGTTAACTGCGCTGTCAGCATTATTCAGGCCTTCGTAGATTCAGTGGGTTGGTGATCAGATGCTCTGGGGCTTAGCCCACCAACCACTGCCAGCCCCAAAAGGTGGCCATACCGCCCGCGATGGTCAGTAGCAGGTTTTTGCGCCACAGGGCGAGGATGACACAGGCGATCGCCCCCACCAGCCGCGCATTCTGCCAGCCCAGCCATAGCGTTTCGCCGTCGGGCAGCACCACCGCAGGCACCACGATCGCCGTCAGCACCACCGCAGGCACGTAGCCCAGCGCCCGCACCAGAGTTGACGACAGCTGAATGCGGCCGCTAAAGGCCAGCAGCACATAGCGAATAGCAAACGTTACCAGGGCCATGGAGGCGACGAGGAGCCAGTCATTCATAGAAAGTTTTGAGTTTTGAATTTTGAGTTTTGAATTGGCCGGGCGTTATCGTTTGGCCTTGGGTCGGGAGGTGAGGCGGGTTTCAAGCCAGTAGCCGGTTGTGACACCTGCGATCGCCGCCACCATCAGCCCCAGTTTGTGGGGCAACCCGTTCGCCAGCACTGCTACAATCCCGGCCACGACAATCGCCCCTACCATCGGTCGGGTCGTCGCGTAGGGGACGATCATGCCGATAAACGTGGCCACCATGGCAAAATCTAGCCCCCAAGCTGCTGCGTTGGGGATCAGCTGGCCTACCGTCAGCCCCAGCCAGGTGCAGAGAATCCAGTTGCCGTACATGGTCACGGCTGCGCCCAGGTAGTACCAGTGCTTGTGGGGGCTGAGGTCGGGCTGCACGTAGCGGCGAATAGCGATCGCAAAGGCTTCATCGGTCAAAAAGAAGCCAATCACCACCTTCCACCGCTGAGAGGCCCCTTGCACGTAGGGCAACAAGCTAGCGGCATAGAGCATGTGGCGCAGGTTGACGACCACCGTGGTGAGCACAATCAAAGGCAGGGTGCTGCCCGCCGCCAACAGCCCCAGGGCAATGAATTGCGACGACCCAGCAAACACAAAGGCCGACATCCCGATCGTCGCTCCAAAGGACAGACCGCTGCCCTGGGCCAGGGTGCCAAAAATAATGCCGAAGGGAACTGCCCCCACCACTAGGGGAATGATGTCTCGTGCCCCGGCCAGCAACTCTTGGCGGGGAGAGCGCACTCCAAAGTCTGACGCTATAGCCAAAAGAAATCTCCGAAAAGCAGGATGACTCTTTCCATTTTGAGTTAGAAGGTAGAAGAGGTATCACGGCTTTTCACTATGGCAGACGCTCCCCAGCAAATTTGTATTCTCGGTGGTGGCTTTGGTGGCCTCTACACCGCCCTGCGCCTCAGCCAGCTGCCGTGGGAAGGCACCCCACCGACGATTACTCTAGTCGACCACCGCGATCGCTTCCTCTTCCTCCCCCTGCTCTACGAGCTGGTCACCGACGAACTGCAAACTTGGGAAGTAGCACCGCCCTACGCCGAGCTGCTGGCCGGGACTGCGGTGCAGTTTCGCCAAGCAGAAGTTAGCAGTATTGACCTCGACCAGCACCGCGTCAGCCTTAGCGACGGCGTGACGCTCACCTACGATCGCTTGGTTCTAGCCCTGGGCGGCAACACCCCGATGCACATGGCTCCCGGTGTGGCCGAACACGCCCACGCCTTCCGCACCCTAGAAGATGCCTACCATTTAAAGGAACGCCTGCGTCTGCTCGAAGCCTCCGACGCCGAGAAAATTCGTGTTGCGGTAGTGGGCGGCGGCTACAGCGGTGTCGAGCTAGCCTGCAAAGTAGCGGAACATTTAGGGGAACGGGGCCGGGTGCGCCTGATCGAAAGCACCGATATGATTCTGCGCACCTCGCCTGAATACAACCGTGAGGTGGCCCAAAAGGTGCTCTCTGACCTGAGCGTTTGGATCGATCTTGAAACCACCGTAGACAACGTCACCGCCGACACCATCAGTCTCACGTTCCGTGAGCAAACCGACATCTTGCCTGTAGATCTGGTGCTGTGGACCGTGGGTACTCAGGTCAATCCTGTCATTGCCGACCTACCCCTCAAGCACAACGAGCGCCAGCAGGTGGTCGTGAAGCCGACCCTAGAGGCGATCGATGTTCCCGGTGTCTATGCCCTGGGCGATGTGGCCGACTGCCGCGACGCCGAGAGTCAGCAGGTGCCCACCACGGCCCAGGTTGCCCTGCAACAGGCCGACTTTGTCGGGTGGAATATTTGGGCTGAGATCAGCGATCGCCCCCAGCTCCCCTTCCGCTATCGCCACATGGGCGAAATGCTTACCCTTGGCACCAGCCGCGCTACCCTCACCGGGTTGGGCATTCAGCTCGATGGCGAGCTGGCCCACGTCGCTCGGCGCCTGGCCTACCTCTACCGCATGCCGACGTTCTCACACCAGGTGCGGGTAGGGTTGAACTGGATGACTAAACCTCTGCGAGATGCGCTGGCAGCACAGTAAGCAGCAGTAGCAGAATCACGTTAGCTCCCTGTAGGGGTAGGGGGTAGAGACCGCAGTGTTTTCCCCGCCAGTGCTGCTGGGGATGAACCTACGGTTTTGAACCCAGCTTTGGTAGAGCTGTAGCCACTTCGGTGTGGGAAGATTGGGCATCTCTGAAGCGTTCAAACCTCTGAACACTCAGACCCTGGCAATGTCTCGACTGAACTGGCGACGGCTACACCTGGGGAGATTATGTATCGATCGCGCCCAGCTTGTTTGGCGGCATAGAGCGCCCGATCGGCTAGGGCCAGGGCGGTGGTAGCCTTGGTGCAATGCTGGGGCACTGCCGCATGGATGCCGAAACTCAGGGTGAGCTTGTGCGTGGGGGCATCGGCGATCGCCACTTTAGCGATCGCGCCCTGCATCTGCTCGACCACCTCGATGGCACCCGCCAGTTCAGTATTGGGCAAGAGCACCACAAACTCTTCGCCCCCATAGCGAGCTACCAGATCGGCGGGGCGTTTGAGGCAGCGCTTGAGGGCCTGGGCTACCGCTACCAGGCAGGTGTCGCCGCTGGGATGGCCATAGGTGTCGTTAAACTGCTTGAAATAGTCAATATCAGCGAGAATCAGCGACAGAGACTGCTTTTCTCGCTGTAGGCGTCGCCATTCTCGCGATAGCTGCCGGTCGAAACAGCGTCGATTGGCAATTTGCGTGAGGCTATCGGTGTTTGAGATGCGCTCTAGCTCCTGGTTAGCCGCGCTCAAACGCTGATGCAGCTCGGCATGTTGAATCGAAATTTCGAGCTGCTGCACAACCAGGGTCAAGGTTTCGACCTCTTGCTGGGCCCAGGGACGGGCGCAGGGATCATTTTGCACCACCAAGCCGCCCCACAACTGACCCTGTTGGTGAATCGGCAAACACAGCTCTTGAGGAACGCTGGTGCTGCAAGACGCCCCGCCGTGGGGAGGAATCGGGGCCGCTTCGATCAGGCAAATCTGTTGCTCGGTGAGGGTAGGCACCACCGGGGAATGGTGCTCTAGACAGGGGCAACCCAACCCTTGGACGCAGAGCTCTGAGGCCAGACTGTCGCCGGAGAGGGCCAGCAGTTTGCAGCCCTGGGGATCGCAGGAGCGGTAAACCATCACCCGACGCGCCGTCAGCAATTGCTGAATCGCCTTGACGGTGCTGTTGAGAATGTCTTGCAGATGAATAGAGGCGTGAATGTCCTGCACGATCTGCCGTGAGATCGCCTCCCACTGAGCCTGAAACTGAGCCCGCTTGCGCAGCTGGCTCAGTTCTAAATGGGTGCGAATGCGGGCCAAGAGCTCGATCGCATTGAAGGGCTTGGTGACATAGTCAACCGCGCCGCACTCAAAGGCCTGGGCCAAATGCTCAATCTCATGGCTAGCCGTCAAGAAAATAATCGGGATATGCGCCGTCGTCAGATTCTGCTTAAGCTGGGCGCACACGTCGATGCCGCTCATCTCTGGCATCATCAGATCGAGCAAAATTAAGTCGGGCTTGACATCGTTTAGTCGGTCTAAAACCTGCTGCCCCCGGGTGGCAAAGGTGGTGCGATAGCCCACCGCGTCGAGCATCTTCTGCAAAACTTTGAGATTGGCAGGCACGTCGTCAACGGCCATAATCAGGCACTGATCGGGCGCAAACTCTGGGGGCTTAATCATTGGAGGGAGCCTCACCAAAAGCCGCGACCTGGTGAGTCAGCGTCTCTAGCAGGAGCGCAAACGCATTCACGGTGTAGGGCAAATGCTCCCAATCAAACTGCTCTAGCTGCATGGTCAGGGTGGTCAGGTAGTCAAATAGCGGTGGGTAGGGGTAAACCGCGATCGCCCCTTGCAGTCGTTCGACAAAAGTTTCGAGCGATCGCGTTTCTAGGGTTTGCCGCAGCGGTTGCCAGCAGTCAACGGCGATCGCCTGGAGCTGGGTGAGCAACGCCAACAGCCGCTCTGGGCCGATGATTACCGAGTCAGCGGCGATCGGACTGGATGTGATCGCCGCCGACCTGACGCTAGAACGACCCTCTAATGCTGGGAGCATCCCAGAGCCAACCACACGCTGCATCAATTCTAAGATTTGCTGACGCTTGACGGGCTTGTGCAGCAGCCCATCGTACAGGTCGTTGGCGAGCATGGTTTCGCCCTCATAGCTGAGCGAAGCCGTGATCAAAATGATGGGAATAGAGCGAGTTGGCTCATGCTGCTTTAGGGCCAGGGCCGCCGCCTGACCATCCATCAGCGGCATCCGCAGATCGAGCAAAATCAGGTCAGGCAGGTGCGTCTGCGCCATCTGCACGCCCTCCAGCCCATTCTCGGCAAACAACAGGCGATGGTGAGTATTGCGAAAGTAGCCCGCGATCAACTCTTGGTTTGACCGAGCATCATCTACTACCAAAATTTTGAGCGGTGCCCACTGGTTTAGATCGGCTTCTGCCTCGATCGCCGTCGGCTGGGAGCTACCCTCAGGGGCGATCGCCACCCGATTAAATTCACAGATAAACGTACTCCCCCGCCCTAACTGACTCTCGACCTCAATAGTGCCGCCCATCAGCTGGGTGAGCCGATAGGTGATCGCCAGCCCTAGGCCCGTACCACCAAACTTGCGATCGCTCTGGCCGTAGCTTTGGGTAAAGGCATTAAAAATGCGCTGCTGATCGGCTTCGGCAATGCCAATGCCCGTATCGGCCACAGAAATCTTTAAATTGACTGAGGGTTCGCCTTGGGCCGCTGGCAGCCTCGTACAGGCCACCTCGATATCGACATGGCCCTGCTCGGTAAATTTCAGCGCATTGCCGACTAAATTAAACAAAATTTGCCGCAGTCGTACCTCGTCAAGCCACAGCGCCTTGGGCAACCCGGTACCCAAAATCATGCGCAGCCGAATGCCTTTTTGCGCCGCCTTTTGCTGAAAAATATGCTGAATATCTTGGATCAACAGCGCAATATCCGTCGGCTCCAGCTTGATATCCATCTGACCCGCCTCGATCTTAGACAGGTCAAGAATGTCGTTAATCAGCGACATCAGGGTCTTGCCGCTAGACGAAATCGCCTCTAGATAGTCCAGCGCCACCGGGTTTTGAATAATGGTTTGCAGCAGATCGGTAAATCCCAGTACGGCATTCATCGGCGTGCGAATCTCATGGCTCATGTTGGCCAAAAATTCGCTCTTGGCCCGGTTCGCCACCTCGGCGCGTTCTGCCGCCTGCTCTAGGGCCACATTCGAAAAGTTCAGCACGGCCAGCATGAGGGTGCTGCGTAAATCGGCGGCCGCTTCGAGCTGCCGGGGCGACCAGACCACAGATCGCTCCCGCACCAACTCTTTCCACAGGTCAAACGAATGGCGGGGGCAAAGCTTGGGTTCCCCGGCCTCATCAAGGGTGACGCTGGTGCCCAGCTCGCCCGCCCAGTGCACCGTTTCGATCTGCTCCGGGCGAAACAGCAATATGTGGTACGACACGGGCCGGGGCTGCTGCAAAAAGATCGAGATCGCCAGAACACCAGCCGGTTTCACCGACCACTGCTGGCTGGAGGGGTAGACCTGCGCCAGCGACTGGGTGGCAAACACTTGGTCTTCGCCCTGCTCGGCCAGCCAGTCAATCAGAGCTTTGATCTCGGCCTGGGCCGGAGTAGACCCCACCAGGGCGTAGTCCTGATCTAAAACCAGAGCGGCCCCCTCGGCCCCAAACATGTCCAGCAGCAGATGGGCATTGGTGGTGAGGGTTTTGAGCACCGCGTCTTCGGTTTCGTTGATGGCGATGCCGAGCTGACCCAGCAGGGTTTTGTTTTGGGCCTGGTAATAGCGGCGCTCTTGCTCTTGGCGACGCATCAGCTCTAAGCTGGCCACCTTGACCAGCATCGTAAACGCCATGCGGGTAATTTTGGGCACCGACTTGGGCTGGTAATGATGGCAGGCCACCAACCCCCACAACCGCTGATCGTCGGTGAGTGAGAAGGTCATGGAGGTGCTAACGCCCATGCGGTGTAAATAGTCGATGTGGGGTGGCGATACCCCCCGCAGCTCGGCGGCACCCAGGTCTAGGGGGCCACGCGTGATGGGGTTTTCCTCCGGGATCAGCGGCACGGGCACATAGTCGAGATCAGGAATAAACCGGAGCGGATTTTCATAAAATAGCGATCGCGCCTCGCGGGGAATATCCGTGGCCGGATAGTGTAACCCCAGATAGCTCTCGTGGTGGCTGCGGTTGACTTCCGCCACCACCACCCCGCTCTGATCGGGCTGAAAGCGATAGACCATCACCCGGTCAAACCCCGTCAACCGCTGAATCTCGTGGGCAAAAATCTCGACCAGCGCCTGCAAATCTGAGGCGGTGCCAAAGGCGGCGATCGCCGTGTTGATTTGGCAGCACAGCTCCTCCGAGATAGGTTCATCGGCGGTCTGCGGCTCTAGCTCCATCAGCAGAGTCTCTTGCTGCCAGTGCAGGCTAACCGCAAAGGACTGCTCAGTCGTCGGAGGGGTCAGGGTGAGGTAGGCCGACGCGTGGGTTTGGTTGAGGCAGTGGCGCAGCAGCTCAATATCGGCGGCCGCAAAGACCACAGTCAAGGGCTGCCCGATCAGCGCAGCGGGAGGCTGGTGCAAGAGTCCTTCAACGTTGGCGCTCACCTGCAAGATCGTCAGGTCTGGATAGCTCAGGGAGAGCAACAGGCCGTGGGGCTGCATGTTCTTGATAAAGCGAATCGGATAGGGATTGCAGACCTCTAGGGCAAGCAAATCGTCATTGTTGAGCGATCGCGGGGGTCTACGGTCAAGAGTTTCAGTCATGCCAACCTAGCCGAGGAAGTGCTAGCAGCCGGCAGCTGTTAGCGTTTACATCATGTTCAGCTGAGAGCCGCTAATTGTGCTTTCAGATACACGCCATACCGTTCATGATGCCCATAACTAAGGCCTTTGGGAGCTAAATTACCCAACCTAAAGTAATTCGAATTGTTCGATCGCAACGTTGACAATTGCGGCTTTGCTCAACCAAATATGCTGTCTAGCATCCCCATAGCAAAACCACCCTAACTGGATGCCTAGGGTGGCCTTGATCTCACTGACTGAGCTTCTACGAGAGGGGGCTAAATAACCGGCATTTCACCGTTGGCTAGCCAGTAGGCGCAATCTTTGCCGAGCTGGGCCTGGGCCACAGACTCATACCACTCAATATCCTCAGCCGTGAGAATGTCGCGCCAGCGGCCATTGGTGCCCTTGTTGATAAAGGTTTTGGCTCCACCCGCAAAGATCTGGCCACCCAAGGGGGCGATCTGCTCAGCGTGGCGCTTCATGTAGTCGAAGGTGCAGTGCTTCACAACCTGGTCCCACTGAGCCTCGTCGGCGGGGATTTCGAGAAAATCGGCAATGCGGCGCATCTGACCGGGCAGATCTTGCTTGAGCTGGGCGTAGTGCACCATCAGCACGTTGGGCAGGTGGCGCACCTCCCACCACGAGCGCATGTTGTCCCACAGCGACCAGAAGGGATAGCCGTCGTCCTGCAACCAGTCATGGAAATACTGCCGAATCGAGCTGCAGGGCGGTTCGAGGGGTGGCCCCACCAATCCAGGGGTGTTGTTCACCAAGTCGTAGAACAGGTCATTGGCGTTGGCATGGTGGTTGTAGAGGCTCCACAGCACATCGCGCCCGTCGCGGCCAATGTAGATGTACTTCGCTTGAGGTGAAAAGACCAGGGCATCCACCGGCAAATGGGTCTTGAGAAAGCGGCGGTGGGCTTGGACCTCCATAGCGGCCAGTTTCACCGGGGCAGGGGGCACCCGCAGATCCATCCAGGGCGATATATCGCCGACATTGAGCCCCTCCTGACCGTTAAAAATTAGCTGGGCGATAATCTGCTGCATCCAGGTGGTGCCAGACTTGCCGTAGGTGGCAATGACAATGTCGTCGTCGCGAAACTGAAAGTCATTCCAGATGGTGGAGTCGAAGTGGTGGCTATGCAGTTCGCGGGTCTTGACTGGCCAGTTATTGGCCCAGGCTCTGCTGGGGTCTGCAACGGAGGTTTGAGCAGGCTTGTGGATGGCTTGGGTCATAAATGGATCTCCTTGGAAGAGGCAAAATGTAGTGGTTGTTACACAGCTCCAATAGCTACAAGCGGCGGCGTGGGCTTTCCTGACAAACGGTGATTTTGTTAATCAACGTTCGTAGCATCCCGCTTGGCTTTGAGAACAGTCGAGCGTTACAGCCTCAGAACACGGACAGAACGGCGGTAGGGCGATCGCCCGCCCAACCCATCTCCTATTCCTAGGGCTGCCAAAAATCTGTCAGCGCCACGGTGTAGGTCTGGGTGGCCTCGTTGTAGGCAAGGCGGTAGCGGGTGGGGTAAAGCCCCGGTTTGGCGTAGCTTTGGGGAAGGGCAAAGGCTCCTTCAAAGTCCTGCTGGCTGCGGAGAAAGTCGAAGGACACCATGGGTTCGATAAAGGCGATCGCCCCTTCATAGAAGCCGTAGATCAGCGTGTGGTCAAAGCCGTGGGGATGGCCCTGAAACTCTGCCGCCGTGGGGTCGGCCCAGTGGGCACCCATGCGGGGTTCGGCACTGTCGGGGGCCATCACATAGCCGGCCGGAATGTGTTCTGGGGCGGGAGTTTTGTAGGCTTTCTGCAGGTCGGCCCCTTGGGCGGTAATGGCCTCGCGCTCGGCGGGGGTCAGGGTGTAGGCATGAATATCGAAGTGGGCATCGCCGTAGATGGGCTCGGGGGAGTGACCATGGGGCCGCCAGTCAATGGCAATGTGGTCGATCGCCGTAGATTCAGCCTGAAAGGGCAGGGGCAAGAGGAGTTCAGTCCCCTCCTGGGGCAGCCCGGCCAGGGCCGCCGCCGTGATCATCACCCCCACCTCTTGGGGATGGTTTTGGCTGTCTAGAGCAACATAGGTGCGCACGGTGCCCTTGCCCAAGGGTTGGGGCTCGCCTTCGATCACCGACGGGTCGGTGTTGTCTTCAGAGGCTGAGGCCATGCCCGCGATCGGCTGGGGAGTGCTGTCTAGCGTCAGGGTTGACACCTGAGAGTAGCCAGTGGCTGAGAGCAGCACCAGGGCAGCGCTGGAGCTGTAGAGCAGAATTTGAAAGGGACGCATGGGGGGCTTTGGGGGTGAAGGGGTGGATGGGTAGGGGGTGGGCGGGTAGGCGGGTAGGTGGGTAGGGTGGGTAGGGTGGGCATTGCCCACCGGGGCACTGCGGGGTGAAGTCGCTATAGGCTGGACCATCGATACGTTGATCAATGGCGGGGGCCGGACACTGAGAGTGAAAGAAGGACTCAACTTAGCCGAGGGAACCTTTTGCCCAGGGCAGTTGCCAGGGGCAGTTGCCAGGGGCAGTTGATGCAAAGAGGACATCCTGGTGGCTTGCCAGCCTGACTATCGAGCTTCGACGAGGGTGAGCTGATCGACTAGGGCGGGCAGGTGCTCGGGGCTGAGGACGGCCTGATATTTGACGGCCATCGCTGGGGTCAGCAGCTCTAGCATGAGCCGGTTTTCGACCCAAAACTCCACCACGTCAAACACACCGTCGCGGCTGGCAAACAGCACCCGCCAGCCCTCGCGATCGCCAATTCGCTCAATTTCTTCGAGGTTAATGGGCACCGAGATGGCGGCATGAAACGCGGAATACTGGGTCGGCTGCGGATTTAGCCGAAACCCTGCCTGGCCCTGGTGGCTATCGGGAAAGATCTCTGACCCGGCGGGATAAAACTCGATCGCGGTGCCAGCGGTATCCGCAGCGAGGGTCATATAGCTACCGGGGTTGACCGGGAAAGGCACAACATAGCCCTGAAAAATTTCGGCCATGACGGTGGCCACGTGGAGCGGGTTATAAACGCCGACAGAAATGTGGTGAATCATTGAAATCTCCTGGGTTGGTAAGGGAGGACAGCGGATGAGTTAGCGCAGTTGGACGCCGTACTTGGCGCAGATTTCCTGCATGGTTTCCATGTCGGTGGTCAAGTCTGAAATGCGATCGCCCATTTCGAGATAAAACGCTTCGGCAGAGGCGGGGGCGAGCAAGAGCAGTGCGCGTGCCATCGGGGAAAGAATCTTAAAGCCGTGCACAGCATTGGCTGGCACATGGGCCACACTGCCCGCCGTGCAGATTTGCTGCTGGTTGCCAATTTGTACCTCCAACTCCCCTTCGAGAATGTAGAAGGTCTCTTCCCAGGGGTGGCTATGCAGAGGGGCACCTGACCCAACGGTATCGCTGAGTTCAGCTAGGGCGTAATAGCCGTTGGTGTCTACGGTCGTGACTTTGCGAACAACAGTGTGGGTCAGCATTTGATAGGCTCGACCCTCATCGGCACCTAAGAAAACCGGGCGTTGGCGTTGCAGAGTAATCGTCATTGGGGGTTCTCCTTACAGCAAGTAGTGAAGGTGGTTCTGCAACCTTGGCAGCGGCAGAACCACCAGGGGCATTCCCGATCGGGAATGGGAAGCAAAGCATCGAGTCAGCCAGGGAAAGCAACCTTTGCACGGCCAGTTGCTAGTCCCTGATTCACTCAACCCTTGCCGGTTGGTGATTAACCATGTCCCCAATATCGTCAGAAAGCCCCGCTGTCACCAGAGAAGATACGGATAGTTAGGCGATCACTTAGACCCCTCAGTTAGGCATCAGATTTGAGTTAGTCGGACCTGCTTGAAGGGCGGCTCATCCAGGGTTATGCGATGGTCAAGACCAACCCGGAGCCATCGCCCTAGCCCATCCTTAACTCGAACTTATCTCGGTTAACTGAAGTAAAATAAGTGACATTCTTGGGTTTGCTGCTGACGTATTGCTGAATTGTCATTTTTTGACCCATCTGACCATCTATGCCCGCCAAAAAGAGTCGCCGCCGGGGAGTCGTACTATCGTTAACGGGCCAGCGCAAGCTCGATGCAGCACGGCGGCAACTTGAGCAAACCCTCAACAATGGCGATCGCTTCACCCTGGAAGAAATTAGCGATCGCACCCGCCTTGCCCTCAGCACCGTCACCCGCGTGCTCGACGGCCAAAACGGCGTCGACAAACAGACTCTCGACCTATTCTTCGCCGCCTTCGACCTGCTCCTAGAGCGCACCGACTACCAACACCCCAACGCAGGCGATCCCCCCTCACCAGTCCTCCACACAGCATCCCACCCCCCTACCCCCTACCCATCCACCCTCCCACCCCCTACCCCCCTCACCCTCGACCGGGGCGAAGCCATCGACGCCTCCCTCTTCTACGGCCGCGCCACCGAGCTTGACACCCTAGAGCAGTGGATTCAGCGCGATCGCTGCCGGCTAGTCGCCATCCTCGGCATGGGCGGCATCGGTAAGACCGCGCTGTCGGTGAAGCTGGCACAGCGGGTGAGTGAGTGGGAGGGTAGAAGGGTGGATGGGTGGATGAGTTCGCCAAAAGCCGATGCCTTAGACAACCAAGCAACAAATTCCCTCTCTACCCACTTACGTACCCATCCACTCTCCCACTCGCCTACCCATCCACCCTTCTCCGCCATCATCTGGCGCACCCTCCGCAACGCCCCACCCCTAGAGCTACTGCTGACCGATCTGATCCAGGTGCTCTCGGGTCAGCAGGAAAGCCCGTCGACGCTGGCCGTTGCGCCGCTGCTCTCGCGATTGATGCACTACCTGCGGCAGCAGCGCTGTCTGCTGGTGCTCGACAACGGCGAAACCCTGCTGCAAGAGGGCAAACTGACCGGGGCCTACCGCGAGGGCTACGAAGCTTACGGCGAGCTACTGCGCCAGGTGGGCGAGCTGCCCCACCAGAGCTGTGTGGTGCTGACCAGCCGCGAAAAGCCCTCGGTATTAGCCGATATGGAGGGGGCGACGCTGCCGGTGCGATCGCTGACTCTGCCCGGCCTGCCCCCATCGGATACTGACCAAATCTTTGACGCGATTGGGCTGTCGCGATCGCCCACCGGTCGCTACCAGCTGCTCAACAGCTACAGCGGCAACCCACTAGCGCTCAAGATCGTCGCCACCTCTATTCGCGAGCTGTTTGGTGGCGATGTCGATGCGTTTGTGCAGGAAGAAACCACCGTCTTCAAAGGCATTCGCCGCCTGCTCGACCAGCAATACCAGCGCCTCGCTCCCCTGGAGCAGCAGATTATGGGCTGGCTGGCGATCAACCGCGACTGGGTGACGATTGCCGATTTGCAGACCGACATCGTGCCCGCCATCCCCAAGCAGCGCCTGCTCGAAACCCTGGAGTCGCTGGCGCGGCGCAGCCTGATCGAGCAAAAGCATGCCCGCTTTACCCAGCAGCCCGTGGTGATGGAATATGTGACCGAGCGACTGATTGAGCAGATCAGCGACGAGATCATCGCTATGCCCCAGGTGGCCCCAGCCGAGGGGCTGCTAATTGACCGCTACGCCCTGCTCAAAGCCACCGCCAAAGAATATATCCGCGACAGTCAGACCCGGCTGATCTTGCAGCCCATTGCCCAAAACCTTTGCGCTCGCTTCAATTCCACCGCTGCCCTCGATCGCCAGACGCGGCAGCTGCTGACCCTGCTGCGGCAGACCTTTACCCATAGCTATAGCTACGGCGTCGGCAACCTGCTCAACCTGATGCAGTACCTCAAGCTCGACCTTACCGGCTACGACCTCTCGGGGCTGACCATTCGTCAGGCCTGCCTGCAAAAAACGCCCCTGCACCGGGTCAACCTGGCCCACGCCAGCCTGATGGCCTGCCGCTTTGCCGAGCCGGTGCCCCACCCCAACTCCCTGGTGGCCACCCACGACGGCGACTACATCGCCATGGGTGGCGAAGACGGCATGGTGCAAATGTGGCAGGCATCTACGGGGCTGCCCGTATTGATTACCCAGGCCCACAGCACCTACATTTTTGCCCTGGCCTTTAACCCCGACGGGCGCACTCTGGTCAGCGGCAGCATGGATACGGGGATTAAGTTCTGGGATGCGGCCACCGGCAACTGTCTACAAACCTGGCACTATGACCACCCCTGGGGGCTGACCTTTAGCCCTGACGGCAACGTGCTGGCGGGCAGCCTGGGCGACACCAGCCGCTCGATTTTGCTGTGGAACTGGCGCACGGGTGAGCTGCTCCAATCGCTCACCGGACACAGCGGCCCCGCCAACGGCGTGGCCTTTGCCCCCTACCCGATCGCCCTTGCCCCCGGCGAACCGCCCCGCCACATTCTCGTCAGCTGTGGTCAAGATGGCCTGGTCAAAGTGTGGGATATCGACAGCGGTGAATGCCTGCACACCATGACCGAGCACAGGGGCATGTGCTGGGCGCTGGCTATGCACCCGGCGGGCGATCGCTTTGCCACCTCCAGCTTTGACCACACCGTCAAAATTTGGCAGATCGCCACCGGCACCTGTCTACACACCCTGCGCGGCCACACCGCTGAAGTCTCCGGCGTTCACTTCAGCCCCGACGGGCAGCTAGTCGCCAGCGCCAGCAGCGATCGCACTATCCGCCTGTGGAACGTCGCCACCGGCGAATGCCTCGCCGTGCTTACCGGGCACACCGACAGCGTTTGGGGCACCGCCTTTATCAAAGGCAACACCCCCGATGGCCAATGGCTCCCCGGCCAAGCCCTAGTCAGCATCGGCATCGACCAAACCATCCGCTTCTGGGACGTCAGCCACCCCCTAGCTCCATCTTCCCCCCAGTCCCCTACACCTACCCAACAGACACCCCCCACCCCCTCACTCACCTCATCTCCCTCACCCTCCCCACCCATCCACCCATCCACCCCCTACTCCTCACTCCCCATCGCCGCCCCAATCTCCGGCCACTGCCTCAAAACCATCCAAGGCGGCAACGCCGGTGTGCGCTCCATCGCCTACCACCCCCACCGGCCATTGCTCGCTGGCGGCGGCCTAGGCGGCACCATTCGCCTATGGAACGAAGCCGGTGAGTGCGTGCAAACCTTCACCAACTACGAAGGCAGCGTTTGGAAAGTTGCCTTTCACCCCCGGGGCGATCTGCTGGCCAGCGCTAGCCTCAACGGCGAAGTGCGCATCTGGGAACTGGCCACGGGGCGCTGCCGCCACACCCTGCGCCGCGAGAACAATTCGTGGATTCAAGCCTTTGGCTACACACCCCAGGGCTATCTCCTCAGCGCCACCAGTTCCGACGCCACCATCCGATATTGGGACAGCGACAGCGGCGAATGCCTGCGCAGCATTGTGCTCGACCCCGGCGCTTACATTCTGGGCATGGCGATCGATCCCCAGGGCCAGTATTTCGTCACCACGGGCAACGACGGCGCTTTGCGCTGGTGGGATATAGAAACCGGTGCCTGCCTGCGGGTGGGCGGTGGCAAAGAGGGGCACACCTGGGGCGTTGCCATTCATCCCCAGCAGCCTTTGATCGCCACCGTGGGCAACCTGTTTGACATCAAGCTATGGCATGCCGAGACGGGGGAATATCTGCGCCAGCTGGAGGGGCACACCGGCATTCACGGCAGCGTGGTATTTAGCCCCGACGGGTCGCTCTTGGTGAGTGGCCGCAGCGATCGCACCATTCGCCTGTGGGATGTCGCGACCTGGCAGTGCCTGCGGGTAATCGAGGGCCACACCTCCGTCGTTACCGCCATGATCTTTTTGCCCACCCTTGCCCCCGGCAGCCGGTACCCCATTCTGGCCAGCGCTAGTCTCGACGAAACCATTCGCCTGTGGAATGTGGAAACTGGGGAATGCCTCACCGTCATGCGCCCCGATCGCCTTTACGAAGCGATGAACATCACCGGTATCACTGGTCTCTCTCCCAGCGAAATTGACATTCTCAAAAGCCTAGGGGCGGTAAACCTGTAATTTAAGTTGCGGGTCAGCATAGGGGCAGGCAACGGTAAAACCCCAATGTACTGCTAGCAGCGGCAGTGCCACTTTGATCGAGCGTCTATTTCAACCCATTACTCTGCATGGCCTAGGACAAGATTGGCGGTGTGGAATGCTGTGACTTTCTGCCGTTTGCAGTCAGTGCTTGGGCAGCGCCAGCTCTACGCAAATGACTATGTACCGGGCAGAGTTTGCCGCGAGCCAGGTGCGCTTTACCCTAAATTTCGCCGGTGATCAGGCGGAAGGCATTGGCCTCTGGGGTTTCTGTGGATCGCCCCTACGTCTTTTGGCGGGCGATTGAATAGACCTAGCGATCGCTCACTCTACCTCTCTTAACCCATCATTCTCTAGCAACTATGATTCGCTCTATTCAGTCGGTTTTGTTGTTGGGTGTGCTGGCGATCGCCCCTCTGGAAAACGCCATTAACCCCGTTTACGTGGCGCGGGCGCAGACGGCAGCTCCTGTGGTTTGTAACCCCGATGCCGCCCTGCAAAATCGGCTGGGCGTAGCGGGAGAGCAAGCGCGGTCTGCCCTAGAAAACGCTCAAACCGACCAGGCTCTGCAATCACTACAGGAGACCTTGGCAATCGGTGGGCAGCTTCGGAATGGGCGGCTGCAGGCAGATCTGCTAGAGCAGTGGTTGTTGGATTACCGCGAGGGCTACCTAGCTACGCGATGGCAGCGCTTGACCCAGGGGGATCAGCAGGTGCGCCGGCCCCAGCTCCAGGCCATCCTAGGGCAGTTTATGGTGTTGGCCAATCAGGTGCCCTCGAGCCACAGCTATGCTAAAACGCGATCGCTCACGGCGATCGCCCGCTACTACACCGTGCTAGAGCAGCGTGAAACCCCACTTGCTAGGGAAGCCTTGGAACAGGCGCGGCAGGCAGCAACCTTGATTCAGGGCAGCGATTTTACCGCCAGTGCGCTGATCGACATTGCCGAAACCTACGCGCTGATGGGTGACACGACCTCGGCACTGGTGGTGCTGAGCCAGGTGGGTGGAGCGGCGGCGGAAATTCCGCCCGGCACCTCGCAGTGGCTGAAGTTGTCTATTTTGCAGCGCATGGCGACCACCTATGCTCACATTGGCCACTTCGGACCGGCCAAAGCCATGGCCGCCGATTTGCCCGATGAGTATGAGCTGCAGTCGATCACCCTGCGGGGGGTAGTGGAAGGGTCAATTACCTTTCAAAGTTGGAGCGCGGCAGAGGCAGAAGCGCAAGCCATTCCCGCTGTCACCCAGCGCATTTGGGCCCTGACGAAGGTGGCGATCGCCTACCACAACGCCAACCAGCCCGCCAAAGCCGCTGAGATGCTGGCCCAGGCCAGGGCCCAAGCTGATTCAGCTACGGGTTTCCCGGATCCAGAGTTTGTCTTTAGAACCTTGGTTGACGCCTATTTACAGCTGGGGCAGCGCGACGAAGCCCTTGAGCTGGCCCAAACTCAGCTCAAAGCATCTCAACAGGGGTCGATCAAATCGGTAATGGTGGCCTATAGCCAAGCCGGGCAGCAGGATGTGGTCGAGGCGTGGCTGTCAGACCGGTTGAGTTTTCTGCAAACGGTTGCCGACCCCTGGGAACAAAGCCTTTACCTGGGAGACCTGCTGCAACTGGCGATCGACACCCAACAGTTTGACTGGATTCGCCAATCCTGGGATCAGATTGTGGCCATCAACTATGGCCCCCAGGATGAGCTAATAGTCAAGGCCGCCACCGCCTACGCGGCCACCGGGCAATACGAGCAAGCGGCGGCCTGGGCCCAGCAGCTGCCCCTCGCCAGTCGGCCCGTCTTGCGGGTTCGACTGTTAGCGGCGATCGCCCTGGCTGCCCATCAGGCCGGTCAAACCACCTGGGCCAACAATTTGCTCCAGCAAACGTTGGAAAGCGTAGACGATCTGGTCGCCACCTATCAGCGCCAGTTCCCCGACGATATGACGCAAAGCGCTCTGATCGAGCCCAATGCCCTCACCGCCATTGCCGTGGTCTATGCCCAAACGGGTCAAGCCGACCCCACCCGCGAACTCTTGCAGCGGGTCAGCGGGTTGGATAGCTCGATTACTGATCCCACATTTGGGGGGCCAGTTGACCGCCCCTTTGAGGTCTTTATGGCCGCAAGGCAGTACGTTGGTGCCCTACAGCTGGCCCAGGCTACCCCTCCTTCAGAGGTGCGCACAGCACACTTGCAGCGAAGCGCAACGGCTCTGCTGCAGCAAAATCGTCTTGACCTAGCCCTGCCTGTGGTCAATGAACTCACAGAACCCAGCAGCCGGGCTCAGCTCCTGCTGGCGATCGCTCAACGCTATGGCGATTTGCAGCAGGTCGAGGCTGCGCTTCCCGTTCTGGCCCAAGCCTTCCAGGTGGCGCAGACCATTCCTGGGGAAGAATCTCAGGTCGATCGCCTAGGGGCCGAGGGCTACACCATCATCGATAAAACCGACGATCGGGGCAGTTTGCTAGAAGCGATCGCACTGCAATACGCCCAGTTGGGACAGGGCGATCGAGCCCAGCAGGTAGCCAATCAACTTCAGGCGGTTCGGCGCGAGCAGGTCCTGGCATCCATCCGCTGCGTTCTATAGCGTTAGCCCGTCTGATTTAGCCCTTGCCTAGGTGAACATTGCGCACGTTTGAACGTCTCAGCGTTGCTGAATGAGGTACGAATTTGGTAGGGCTTAGGGGCAGCCGAGCAAAGGCTTTGTGGCCGTTCGCCCCTACAGACAATGCAGCGTCAGCCTCAAGCGCCGCTGTACCCGCCGCTGTGGTCTGTCATAATAAACATTTAAATTTTGGGGGCTAGAACGGGCCTGTGAAAATTAACGGCGAGCCGACAAGAAGCATTCGTTTACACCCAGATAATCCTCGCGTTGTGCAGGTGATTGACCAGCGTCAGCTGCCCCACCAGCTCACCTGGATGGACCTGAGCTCGGTGGATGAAGCAGCCTACGCCATCAAAGACATGGTGGTGCGCGGTGCTCCGCTGATTGGAGCTACCGCTGCCATGGGCATGTATTTGGCGGCTCTGGACGCGGCTTCTGAGCCAGGCTTTCGCGACGTTTTGACCCAGGCCGCCCACGCTCTGGGCCAAACCCGCCCCACAGCCGTCAATCTGCACTGGGCATTAACTTCCCAGCTGAATGCCCTGGGGCAGGTGGCAACGGCCTCAGAAGCGATCGCTCGACTGCGGCAAAACGCTGAGGCCATCCTCGATGCCGACGAAGAACAGTGTCGCCAGATCGGGTTGCACGGAGTGCAGCTGATTGAAGATATCTATGCTCGCACTGGGCAGCCCGTCAACATTTTGACCCACTGCAATGCTGGCTGGCTAGCCTGTGTAGACTGGGGCACGGCCACCTCGCCCATCTACCATGCCCACGATCGCGGCCTGCCGGTTCACGTTTGGGTCGATGAAACCCGCCCCCGCAACCAGGGGGCCAAGCTCACCGCCTGGGAACTAGGGCAGCATGGCGTGCCTCACACCGTCATTTCAGACAATGCTGGGGGCCACTTGATGCAGCACGGCCTGGTGGATCTGGCGATCGTGGGCACCGATCGCACCACCCGCCAGGGCGATGTGGCCAACAAAATTGGCACTTACCTCAAAGCCTTGGCTGCCCACGACAACGGCGTGCCCTTCTACGTAGCCCTGCCCTCCTCCACCCTCGACTGGACTCTGCGCGACGGGGTGAAAGAGATTCCGATTGAGCAGCGCAGCCAGGACGAAGTGAAGTACATCGATGGGCTGTCTCCCCACGGGGTCACCTCGGTGCTGATCTGCCCCGAATCTTCCCCCGCCGCCAACTACGCCTTTGATGTCACCCCCGCCCGCCTGGTAACGGGCTTGATCACAGAACGGGGCATCTGTCCGGCTTCTGAGGCCGGGTTGCTGGGTCTGTTTCCCGAAGCAACCTAACGGCTATGGCTATGGACGAGGGTGTCATCAAGTACGTCGGCCACTGGACGACCGGTGCGCCGCTGGAAGATGACGAACTGGCTGAGCTGATGGCGTGGCGCGATCGCATGTGGCAGGCACAGCAAATCGGGCTCTACCCCAACGGCATTGGTTACGGCAATATCAGCCTCCGGCGATCGGCCCGCAGCTTTGCCGTCTCGGGCACCCAAACCGGGCACCTGGCCCACACCTCTGTCCACCATTACACCCTGGTCGACGACTGGGATATCGATCGCAACACCCTGCACTGCACTGGCCCGATTCAGGCCTCATCTGAGTCGCTTACCCATGCGGCCCTTTACGCCTACAGCAGCGCCATTCAGGCGATTATTCATGTGCACAATCGCCCGCTGTGGCAGCGTGGCCAGGGGGTGCTGCCCACCACCGCCGCCAGCGTTCCCTACGGCACCCCGGCAATGGCCTACGAAATGAGGCGGCTGTTGAACCATGACGACCTGATGCAAACGCGCATTTTGATCATGGCGGGACACGAGGAAGGGGTGCTGGTGTTTGGCCCCACCCTGGAGGCTGCGGCTCAGGTGCTGCACCAGCATACAGATAACTATCGGTCTGTCTAATCCTAGAAATTGGGATTGTGGCTACTTCTGGTGCGATCCCTGCACTGCATCCTTTAACCTGTGTTATTCATGACGAAAATTGGAGAGTAGACAGCCGGGACGGCTATCCTACAAGAATTTCCCAGAGACCTCGAAAATTTGAATAAATCTCTCTTGTGGGATGGGCCTCTGGCCCGTCTTGTCATGGTTGGCTTAGAACCTAAATAGTCCAGGCTAAGCCTGCATCGGCAAACCCTAGGGCTAAGACACTATTGCCTCCAGCGCCTGCCGTCCCTGGGCCACGATCTCGTCATAAACTGCTTCTAGGGCTGGGTTGCAGCCTCGGCACCCGGCCACGACTCGATCGGCCCAATCTAAATATTCGCGCTTTCGTTCTAGCGACCAGCCGTCGGGGGGCGAGGTGGTAATGTTTTGCACGTTGGCGGCTTTGTCGGCAATTTTGAGCTGCTTGGCTTGGGGCGACAGGTGGGGAGCGTGCTCCACCTGCTGCTGTTTGCGCTCCGCCTTGGGCAACTCTTTGTCGTCGGTGACTTCTTCCACCACTCGCCGCACCTCGGGGCCAAAGTGGCGCTCGATCTCCTCTGGGGTTGTGTCGGTGTCTTCTACCGTGTCGTGGAGAATGGCGGCCTGTAGGGTCACCAGATCGGTCACGCCGCCCTCGCTAGCTAAGAGTTGAGCCACACGAATGGGATGGTTAATATAGGGCGACGCTTCTTTATCTTTGCGGCGCTGATCACTGTGTTTGGTGGCTGAAAAGTGCAGGGCCTCTAGCAAAGCAGTGGTAGCAGGGGCGGAAGCCAAAGCAGATGGAGTCATGGTTGTGCAGAAAATCGCTTTTTCCAGCATGACCGATCGCGATGGGCAACGACATCAATTCGAGGTGTGGCCGCAGCGATGGTTAGGCACCGCAGGTTTAGATAGATGCGCCTTAACTGGTTTGCCAATCGCCATTTTGGTATCGCGAGTCATCAATTTGATAAACTCTACCCGCCGAACCGCACGCCGACAGGTCGGCAGCGATCGCCACCCGACGCACCGGCTCGTCCAGCAAGGCTTCAGTCAGTGCCCCAAGCGCAAATTAAATTTAGTCAATTTGTCATTCTGCCTACTAAATTGTCGCTAAGTTGAACACTAATCTCATGGCCCATAGGTATACGTTTTTAGCTGCATAAAGCATGTGACTCAACAACTCGACATTCAACTCAGTTTTACGGTTAATGGAGAGCCTGTCTCTGTTAAAGACGTTTCTCCCGCAATGACGTTGCTGGAGTATCTGCGCCTGAGCGGGCGATCGGGCACCAAAGAAGGCTGCGGCGACGGCGACTGCGGGGCCTGCACTGTAGCCCTGATTGGCGAAGGGGCTGACGGCCAACCCCACTACCAAGCGGTGAATAGCTGCTTGATTCCCTTGGGGGCGGTGGCGGGGCGGCAGGTCTTGACCGCCGATGGCATTACCCAATGTCAAATTCCCAAAGTTGCCTTTGTCAAGGAGCCCGTCACCGCCGACCAGCTTCACCCTGTGCAGGCCGCCATGGTCGAAACGGGCGGCTCTCAGTGCGGCTACTGCACCCCTGGCTTCGTCATGAGCTTGTTTGCCGCCTACTATGACGGCACCCCCAGCGACCTCTCGGTGGAGGGCAATCTCTGCCGCTGCACGGGCTACATCCCCATTCGCCGCGCTGCCCAGATGGTAGCCGCAGCGGCACCTCAGGATACCTTTGCAGAACAGCTAGTGTCAGCATCCACCGTGCTTTTGCCCCTGGCCTACACCACCCGAAACAACGGCCACAGCGAGCAGTTTCATCGGCCCACTCAGCTGTCAGAGGTACTGGAATTGTTGCAGCAGCACCCCGACGCCACCCTGGTGGCTGGAGCGACAGACCTGGGCCTGGAGATGAGCTGGCATCGGCAGCACTACCCTATGTTGATCTCTCTGGAAGCGATCGCCGAACTGAAGCAGATCCACCAAACCGAGGACTATGTCGAAATTGGCGCGGCAGTGCCACTCAGCCACATTGAGGCCAACCTGCACGGCATCTTCCCCAGCCTGGACGAGATGATTCACTGGTTTGCCGCTCGGCAGGTGCGCAACCGGGCCACCCTGGGCGGCAACATTGGCACCGCTTCCCCGATTGGCGACCTGCCCCCAGTTCTCCTATCGCTGGATGCGATTTTGAAGCTGGCTGGCCCTGGGGGCGAAAGAACGCTGCCTTTAGCAGACTTCTTTACCGGCTACCGTCAAACCGAATTACAACCGGGAGAGGTAATTGTGTCGGTGCAAATTCCCAAAGCTCTTACTCCTGGCACCGATCGCCGATTGAGCCAGTCTTACAAAATCGGTAAGCGCGGCACCGACGACATCAGCATTGTGGCGGCAGCTTTCGTGGTGGATGTGGACGGCGGCAATCGGATTCTCCATGCCCGGTTGGGCTATGGCGGAGTAGCAGCGACTCCGGCTAGGGCGATCGCAGCGGAGGAATTTTTGCTGGGTAAGCCCTGGACGCTGGCAACCGTGCAAGCCGTAAAACCCTTTCTGCAAGAGGCATTTACACCGTTGACTGACCTACGGGGCAGCGCCGAGTACCGCAAACGCCTGGTGGTGAATTTATTCGAAAAGTTCTTTGTGGAATTCCCGTAGCACAGTTCCCTCAGCCCTCACCCCCAACCCCTCTCCCAGGGAGGAGAGGGGAGCCAAGCCACAATCAAAAATCCCCAGCGAGGTATTCCATGAGCCCAGTCGGCAAGCCCAAAAGTCATGAAAGCGCGGTGGCTCACGTCAGCGGTACGGCGGTTTACACCGACGATCAGCGTGAACCCGCGGGGATGCTGTCGCTGTATCCTGTGCTCTCACCCCATGCGAGGGCGAGAATCACCAAGCTAGATGTGGCTCCGGCCATGGCAGTGGCGGGCTGCGTCACGGTGCTCACCGCCGCTGACGTGCCGGGAGAAAACAACACTGGCGTCATCGTCCACGACGAAGTGCTGTTGCCAACGGACGAAATCAGCTACTACGGCCAGGTCGTAGCCTGGGCCGTGGGGAAAGACGAAGCCGCCGCCAGGGAAGGGGCAGCCAAGATTGTGGTGGAGTACGAGCCGCTGCCGGCAATTAAGACGGTGAAGGAGGCGATCGCAGCCCATAGCTACCACGACGGTCCTCAAGTCATTCGCCGGGGTGACCCTGATGCAGCGATCGCCCAGGCTGAACATACCTTTTCTGGGGAAATCGAAATCGGCGGCCAAGACCACTTTTATCTTGAGACCCAGGTCAGCTGGGCCATTCCCGATGGCGAAGGCAACCTCCAGCTCTACAGCTCTACCCAGCACCCGACCGAAACCCAGGAAATCGTTGCCCGCATTCTCGGCCTGCCCAAAAACCGCGTCGTCTGCACCTGCCTGCGCATGGGCGGTGGCTTTGGCGGCAAAGAATCTCAGTCGAACCCCTTTGCTTCGGCGGCCGCCCTGGCTACCTACAAAACTGGCCGACCCGCTCGCTGCCGACTGCGCCGTCACCACGACATGCTGATCACCGGCAAGCGCCACAGCTTTTTGGGTCAGTATGAAGTCGGCTTTAACAACGACGGCACTATCACGGCCATGAACGTCACCCTAGTAGCGGATGGCGGCTGGAGCTTAGATCTGTCGCCTCCGGTGTTGGGGCGGGCGATGCTCCACGTCGACAACGCCTACTACGTGCCCAACCTGGTGGTTGAGGGGCGCATCGCCAAAACCAACCGGGTGTCGAACACTGCCTATCGCGGCTTCGGTGGCCCCCAGGGCATGATCGTGATTGAGGAAGTGATCGATCGCGTTGCCCGCACCCTCAACCTGCCCCCCGATGTCGTGCGCGAGCGCAACTTCTACCACGGCGAGGGCGACACCAACCGCACCCACTACGACCAAGACATCGTTGACAACCGCATCGCCCGCGTCTGGCAGGAGGCCAAAGCAGGGGCTAATTACATGGCGCGGCAGGCGGCGATCGCCGCCTTCAACGAAACCAGCCCCTACACCAAGCGCGGTCTAGCCATCACCCCGGTCAAGTTCGGCATTTCCTTCAACAAAGTGATGTACAACCAAGCCGGGGCGCTAGTGCTGATCTACACCGACGGCAGCATTCAGCTCAACCACGGCGGCACCGAAATGGGCCAGGGACTGCACACTAAAATGATTCAGGTGGCGGCTAAAGCGCTGGGGGTGAAGAGCGATCGCCTGCGCATGATGCACACCAGCACCGATAAGGTGCCGAATACCTCAGCCACCGCCGCCTCTAGCGGATCAGACTTGAACGGCCAAGCGGTCAAGAATGCCTGCGAGACACTGCGCGATCGCCTTGCCGCCGTCGCCGTGCGCATGCTGAATCTGGACGCCCCCGAAGACATGGTCTTTGAGGACGACTGGATCTACTGCCGCACCTACCCCAGCGCCCGCATAGCCTTCGACGAAGTGGTGCAGCAGGCCTACAGCGAACGCATCAGTCTTTCGGCCACCGGCTTCTACCGCACTCCCAACATTTTTTGGGATGCAAAATTGGGCAAGGGACGCCCCTTTTACTACTTCGCCTACGGCACAGCGGTCTGTGAAGTAGAGGTCGATGGCTTTACCGGCACCTTCAAACTGCGCCAGGTCGATATCGTTCACGATGTGGGCGAATCCCTCAATCCGTTGGTAGACAAGGGTCAGATCGAGGGGGCCTTCGTGCAGGGCATGGGCTGGCTCACCATGGAAGAGCTGGTGTGGGATGACGAAGGTCGCCTGCGCACCTTTGCCCCCAGTACCTACAAAATTCCCACCATCAGCGAAGTGCCCGAGCAGTTCACCGTGCACCTGCTGGAACGTGCCGCCCAGGATGGCGTGATCTACGGCAGCAAGGCTGTGGGCGAACCGCCATTTATGCTGGCGATGGCCGTGCGGGAAGCGATTCGCGCCGCAGTGGCAGCGTTTGGGAATGCCGACTATGTGCCCCTAGCGCTACCGGCGACTCCAGAGGCGACGCTGTGGGCGATCGAGGCGGTAAAGGCATCGGTGGGGCAGGGGCAACCTGTGGAAGTTGTGTCGTAATCCGCTGAGTTGAAACGGGGCTTTGGGGCGATCGCTTGCTCAAACAGCAACCCAGTTTCTTGCCATCCAAAATTTGTCTAACTCATGGTGAACTGCTTTCAACAACTGGCGCAGGCTCTTGCCTATGGCCCTACGGTTCTTGCTACCGTTACCTGCGTGAGGGGTTCCGTCCCTCGCGAAGTGGGAGCCAAATTAGTCGTTGATGCTAACGGCCAAGCCTTCAATACCATTGGTGGCGGTGCTGGGGAGGCTAAGGTGCTACGCCAAGCCAAGGAGGTGATGCAAACCGGCGAAAAACAGTTTGTCGAGATTGACCTCTCTGGCGCTGCTCAGCGACAAACTCAGGGAATTTGTGGGGGCCATATGCGGGTGTGGCTTGAGCAATGGCAAGGGGAAGCCGCAAAATCTCTAGCTCAAACGATTTTGCACCAGCTCCATCAGGGGCAGTTGGTAACACTGGTGACGCCCTTAGACGGAGTTCACGATCCTTACTTGGCAGATGAACCTGTTTCAGTAGATGCGGCGATCGCCTTTGTAGAAACCCTCGAACCGCCACCCACGCTGCTGATTGTTGGGGCAGGCCATGTTGGCATTCAACTCGCTAAAGTCGCTGACCTAATTGGCTTTCAAATAGTTGTGCAGGACGATCGCCCCGAGTGGGCCAACCCAGAGCACTATCCCCAGGCCAGTCAGATTTTGACGGGGGAAGTTGAGGGTGCGATCGCCGCCCTCGCTGCCCACCAAAACCTTTACGCTGCCCTTGTAACGCGCGGTTACACCTACGATCTCGACGCCTTGCAGCTGCTGTTTCAGCGTTCTATTCCCTGCCGCTATATCGGCATGATTGGCAGCGAAAAACGGGTGCGTCAAGTTTATGGGGCGATCGAGCAGATGGGTGTGGCGAGAGAAAAGTTAGTCAATATCTATGGCCCCATTGGGCTAGATATTGGGGCGCTCACCCCAGAAGAAATTGCGGTTAGCATTAGCGCTGAGTTGATTTTGGTGCAGCGGGGAGGCACAGGGCGATCGCTTTCTGAACGGCTACGTCAAAGCCTGTATCAGTAGAGCATATATCTAAGAAGGTGGCTCTTTTTAGATCAGAAATAATAAGTATAAATTTGATGTTAGCTATGGCAAGTAAAATGTGGATTAGGACAGCCCAAACTGTCAGTATTCAAGCCTGCCGGGCGTATTTTCATTCTTCGTTTTTCACGAAAAGTGGGCATTGCTACGACTTTAGATTTAGCCGAAGCAATGCCCACTTTATATCAAAAAGTCCAGCTAGAAGCCGGTTTGAGCGGCACTCATGTCACAATTCGTGCTTAACGCTAACTCTCAAAGGATCTTAGTTGCCAGGCATTGCACCGGTGCTGCTTCCAGAGTCATGGTCGTCAGCTTTGAAGTGCCACTCGCCACTGCTATCTTGGGCAAAGGTGTTTTTCACCGAGCTCCAAGCCACATCGCGGGCACCATCTTCGCTAAAACCGTCGCTCGAAGCAGCATTAAAAGCCGCCATGAAAATTTGCTTAGCCTCTTGGGGCAGTGACTGAGTATCTTGGGGCAAAGCTTCTACATTTTCGTAAGGCATGGGATTGTCTCCTTAGTCATGCGGTAGTTCTTGCATAGACCTTAAAGCACTCGAAGCGGCCTCAACCTCCTTCTTCAGCTGTAAAATTTCCTATTTCTAACCGCGCCTTAGGATGGAAATTGCAACCGCTTTGAGTAGTGCCTCAATTTTCTCTTTCCAGACTAAATTACAGCACTGATTTGACCGATCGCGCCGTTGCTGGCGTTTTGCCTCAGACAAATGCCAGGGGTTTGGGCCATAATGACCGCTAAAAGTGCTGGTGACTATGCGATCGCCCCTCCTCACCCTGCCCAAAGCCGAACTCCACATCCATATCGAAGGCTCCCTCGAACCCGAGATGATGGTAGCCCTCGCCCAGCGCAACGGCATTACGCTGCCCTACGAGTCGGTAGAGGCGGTGCGGGCGGCCTATCAGTTTGAAAACCTTCAGTCATTTCTCGATCTCTACTACGCCGGGGCGCAGGTGTTGCAGAGCGAACAAGACTTCTACGACCTTACCTGGGCCTACCTGCAAAAGTGTGCCGCCCAAGGAGTGCGCCACACCGAAATTTTCTTTGACCCGCAGACCCACAGCGATCGCGGCATTCCCTTCGAGGTGGTGCACAGCGGCATTACTCAGGCACTGCTAGACGCTAGAGTTCAACTGGGGGTTTCCTCAGCGTTGATTCTTTGTTTTTTGCGTCACCTCAGCGCCGAAGCTGCCATGGCCACCCTAGAGCAAGCCCTACCCTACCGTGGCAGCATCATCGCCGTAGGACTAGATTCTTCTGAGCTGGGGCATCCACCCTCAAAGTTTCAGGCGGTGTTTGACCGAGCTAGGGCAGAAGGCTTTCTCACCGTAGCCCACGCGGGCGAAGAGGGGCCATCAGAATACATTTGGGAGGCGATTCGCCTGCTCAAGGTGTCGCGCATTGACCACGGCGTGCGCTGTGTAGAAGACCCAGCCCTAGTGGACTATCTGGCCGAGCACCAGATACCGCTGACAGTGTGCCCGCTGTCGAATATCAAGCTCTGCGTGTTTGATGAGATGGCCCAGCACAACCTCAAGCACCTGCTAGATCTGGGCCTGTGTGTGACGGTCAACTCTGACGACCCGGCCTACTTTGGCGGCTACCTAGCCGAGAACTTTGAGGCGGCAGAGCTTGCCCTAGGGCTAACGTCAGAGCACCTAGTGCAGTTAGCCACAAATTCGTTCAAAGCATCATTTTTGCCCTCAACAGAGCAGCAGTCCTACCTACAGGAGCTATCGGCCTACAATTGAACTATGAAACTTCTGGATGTAGTGGCCCTTACTCAAAACTCGCCAGATCTTGACCTGTACAAGGGCCAGGTTGGTACCATTGTCGAGGTGCATGAGCCAACTGTATTTAAGGTTGATTTTGTGGACCCTTGTAGTAAAACTTATACGGTCGAGACACTCGGTGCTAATCAACTAATGCAACTTTACCCTTTTCAGCCTTAATGATTATAATGTTCTTTAGTATTTTAGGTTGAGCATTTTCAGACCTTAAATCAAACAAGTAGGAAGATGAATTTGAAGATCAAGTCAGCAGCTAAAATATGGTTGAAGTGACAGATGAAGATACGTTTCCAGGGCAGTCAGCGCTAGCAAAAATACTTTGCGGAAATCTAGTTTCTAATGGCAGCGAAATTGACGAAGTGCTGGAACATTTATCAAATTCTATCGATAATGCTGTCGAAGAACTTATAGCGCTGAAGTCTTTAAGCCCCAAAAAAGTTGCTCTATTTGGCCCTTTCTTGGGAAGAAGCATTCTGGAGTTGGGATGTACTGCGCTTATCGCCAGGCTCGATCCATTTCGCCTTATAGTTCTCAGAGAAAGACAAAAGCAACCTGATTTTGAAATAGATAAACCCAACAAGTCTTCTATTCGCTGGCAGGGTGATGTTCTTGCTGAAAAGGTTAAAGACCTATGGGATGATAAATCCTTGCAAAACCCCACTAGAGCTTTGCTTGGTGATTATTACACCTCTCTCATATGGCATAAAAGCTTTGATCTATTCTTAGACTCCGTTGAAGATGTAAGCGGTGACGAATGGATCTCTGATCTAAGGAGGAAAGACGCTAGAAGATTATGTGCGGAATTGCAAAGAGATTTTTCAAGTTTATATTCTCAGCTTTCCAAAGGAGTGCATCATGAGTTAGTAATTCCTTCAAGCTCAGCGTTTGATAGAGATACTGCTAGAGATCTAATATGGCGCACTATCTACAATGTCTCCACGCTAGGACTAATTGTCTCTGTAGTGAGCTATGCAGTTAACAAGCTTGATATAGAAACTGCTGTTGAAGCCTATAAAGAAATTCAGGAAATGGAGATATTAAAGTGACTGATGATAACAGTGACAATAAGTCTTTGATACTTGCTGCAGAAGACTGCCCTCCTGACTATTTTGAGCAGCTTCACTTTTTTTCAACTCAAGAAAAGCGGATTATATCTAAGCTGATTGCCCACGGACCAGTACTCTTAAAGGGTGCTAGGGGTAGTGGTAAAAGTGCTCTTATGATAGAGGCTTCAAGGCAGATGTACCCTAGGCAAGAGAATAGTCCTGCGTTTGGTATATATATTAGCCTTCGCCATCTTGAGTTACTTAGGAGTGAAGGTGAAAAGTATGAAAGAATGCTATGTCAGCTCATAATTGATGCTGTAAATAAGGCTATGGATGAGGGTAAACTAGACATAGCTTTTGAAGCTCAACCAAACATAACATCATTACAAAAAGAATTGTCCAATTTATCAAGCTCTACAGGGAAGAGGATAGTAGTATTCTTCGATGACGCGGCTCATATTGGTCGTGAAGCTCCTCTTCATGAATTTTTTGATATATTTCGAACTTTATCAAGCAGCACAATATCTTGCAAGGCTGCAATTTATCCAGGAGTAACAAAATTTGGGACAAGATTTGATGTGTATAACGATGCTACAGTAATCGACGTCTCAAAAAATGACGAGGTAAAAGAATATAACTCTAGTTTCGCCGAAATAATACGAAAGAGATTTTCCGATCGACTTCCTGAAGAAGCATTTTCCAGTCAATTCAGCTTGGAGAACGTAGCGGGCTTTATGGGAAGAGCCGTGCTTGGTAATATGAGGGGGTTTCTCTTTGCTTGCAATAAATTAGGCGAGGAAAATATAGATAGCAGAATTGGTTTGACAAGTATAACAAATACGTTGATAGCTCTTGCTAGTAATTATTACTGGCCATTAATTGAGGAGCTTAAGCCCAAGCTCGGTATATATGCACCAATGATTGATCCCGCTATCACCATAGCAGAGGACATTTTCGAAGAGGCAGGAAGCCAAAACAAAAGAAATGTAATTATTTTAAGAGAGATTACTCAGCGATTATCAAAACCGTTAGAGATTCTTGAGTACACTGGATTCATTTCGATCAAAGACGTTTCACGTGCCATGAAATCGAGAGGCCGTGGAACACGATATAGCTTAAATCTGTGTACCTTGTTAGAAAATATACCAGGCACTAGAGTTACAAGTGATATTTATAACATGTGGCTTCATGAAAAAGATGATTCATTGGAGTTGCATAAGGGAAGCAGTTTGTACAAATTTGATCTTCCCAAATTGCTTGAAAGTGGAGAAATGTTGATACTAAGTGAGGACTTAGGAAAGCTTGGAAAGTCGAATGCTTATCCTTATGGACTTACCCCTTTTCAGATAGACATACTAAAAAAAGCCGGCTATGAAACAGTTTCCGACTTAGCTGAAGCAAATGATGAAGCTCTACTTACTCTTGATAACATTGGGCCACAAATCTTGAAGCGCATTCGAAGCACTGTTGCACAGGCTATCTGGATGTAATTATCTGAGAATCCAAGAGCATAACTTATGTGAAGTTGATTTGAAAGCCCTCGGTTTTCAAAAATTAAGTTTGAGAATGGTAACGCCGCTGCTGCATATTCAGTAGTTACCCGACCCAAGCCGACATGAACAATCTCTAACGTGGTTGACAAAAATTGCAACAAAATCACCTCAGTGCTCAGCGATCGCTCTTACAGAGACAATCTCCAGCCTTAAACCCGGCCCAAGCTTTACCAAGTTGGCCAATCCTCCCTCGACCCTATGAATTGGCAAGAACATATCACTATTGACCTCAACATCAAGCAACGCTGATTCAAAACTGGTGAACGGCCCAAAACTGCAAGACGCTAAGAATGCTGTCCATACTCAACACCGACAGCACGCTACCGGCGCTGCCAACGCTCAAAATGCTGCCTACACTGCCAATGCTCAAGATACTACCCGCGCTGCCAATGCTGAGAATGCTGCCGGTGCTGCCAATGCTGAGAATGCTGCCGGCGCTGCCCAGACTTAACAAGCTAAAGTAACTCCCTCGGCTGAGAATAGCACGATGCCGTGGGGGAAGAGCACGACCGTTAGTAGAGGTAGGGGAAGTTTGCTGTCTTTCAAACACGCTTCAATAACCTGATCAAGCTTGGGTATGGAAAACTTTCTCTCATTATGATTATTCTTCAGCTACCTCAAAGCTAACCGATCAAGATTGAATCGATGTTCACGCAAAGCGCGATGGGTTTGGTAGGGGGCGATCGCACCTCTACTCATCGGTTATGGCCTCATAGGTCTCAACGTTCCTTCTCCCTTATGAACCGGCAGGGTCGTTGAGATAGATCGAACATGCAAAGCCCCTTAGCTGCCCTCAATCCGCCCCGCCTTCACCGTCAAAATCTGCGATGAGGTCATCCACTGGCTGCCGAAAGCTCCTAAGTGAGTGGTGGTGATGATGGTTTGAAACCGGTCTTGAATCGCTTCCAAAAGCTGGTTTTGGCGGTTGAGATCTAGCTCGGCCAGCACGTCATCCAGCAGCAGCAGGGGCGGTTCGCCAACCACCTCATCGATCAGGTGCAGCTCCGCCAGCTTGAGCGCCAGCACTAGGGTGCGCTGCTGGCCCTGGGATCCATACTGCCGGCTAGGGGTGTCATTGATGGTGAACTCAATGTCGTCACGGTGGGGGCCAACCAGGGTGGTGCGCTGGTGCTGTTCTGCGATCGCCCTCAACTTAATCTTCTCCAAAAAGCTGGCCTGGATGACTTGCGGATCATCCTCCGCCATGGGCACATTGGGCTGGTAATGCATGCGCAGGTCTTCTCGCTGGCCGCTGATCGCCTGGTGCCACTGGTGGGCGATCGGGGCGAGGCGATCGATTGCCCTGGCCCGACGCCGAATCACCCGCGTGCCCAGGGCCGCTAGCTGGGCATCCCACAGGGCAAACTCGGTGGCGTCTAGGGCAGGGGCAGGCTCGCCATCGTCATCGCCAAAAGATTTTTTGATCAGGGCATTGCGCTGCTTGAGCACCTGGTTGTACTGGCTGAGAATGTGGGCGTAGAGCGGCTCTAGCTGGATCAGCAACGTATCGAGCCAGTCGCGCCGCGCCCCCGGCCCGCCCCGCACCAGGTCGATATCGAGGCTAGAGAACTGTACCGCGTTGAGGGCGCCGAGAAAGTCGAGCTGTCGCCGCAGCTTTTCGCCGTTGAGAATGGCTGTGCGCCGCCCCGCTTGGCGCAGCACCAGAGAGAGATCGGCTATGCCCAAATCTCTGCGCACCGAGGCGGTGATTTGAGCCACGGGCTGGTCTTGATGCACCAGATCGCGATCGCGGCTGGTTCGGTGCGACTTGAGCGTCGCTAACAGCTCTACCGCCTCTAGCAGATTCGACTTACCCTGGGCATTTTCCCCCACCAAAATAGTCTTGGGAGCGGCAAAGTCGATCTGCTGCTCGCCGTAGTTGCGAAAGTGCCTGAGCGATAGATGGGTAAGGTACAAAGGGCACCAGGGCTGAACTTGTTTAGGATACAGGACGGCGTAGAGAATCTAAGAGCTAAGCCCGCAGGGCACTAACCCTGAGGCCGGCTCATCAGCACTACGGTCGATCGCGGCTCCACTGGGTACAGATCGCTTTCAAACACCGGGGCTTCCTCGGGGTAGCAAAAGTCGCGGGGCGGCGGCACAGCAGTATCGACAATGCGGTGCCAGCGATCGTGAGGACCCAGCCCCGGCAGGTTAAACATCAGCACCTCCCAGTAGGCGTTGAGCATGACGTGAATTTGCTCCTTGGCGTCGGGGTAGCGCAGGGTAAAGGCCAGGGTGCGAGAGTGCTCTGACCAGTCGGGCTGGTTGAGAGCGGTGCCATGCCAGACAATGTGGGGTTCGTAGTGCCAGGTGGTGGTCACCCGCAGTAGGTGCTGGAGCTGAAACACCTTCAGGTTTTGAATGAAGTGAATCAGCCCCTGGGTAAAGCGCAGCAGCGGCTGTTCTTTCTCTACGGCATCCCAGTTAAACCAGCTCAGGTCGTTGTCTTGGCAATAGGCGTTGTTGTTGCCCCGCTGGGTGCGACGCACCTCGTCGCCCATCAGCAGCATGGGAGTGCCCTGGGACATAAACAGCAGGGTGAGAAAGTTTTTAATCTGCCGCTGGCGCAGCTGCTCGACCTCGGGTGGGGCCGAGAGGCCTTCTACGCCGCAGTTCCAGCTGTAGTTGGCGTCGGTGCCGTCGCGGTTATGCTCGCCATTGGCCTCGTTGTACTTTTGGTCATAAGAGACTAGGTCGTTGAGGGTAAAGCCATCGTGGCAGGTGACAAAGTGGATGCTGCGGTTGGGCTCGCGGTTGGGTTTTTGGTAGATGTCGGGGCTGCCCAGCAGGCGGGCGGCCAGGTCAGGCACCACGCCTTCGTCACCTTTAACAAACTGGCGCACGTGGTCGCGGTAGGGGCCATTCCATTCGGCAAAGCGATCGCCGATAAAGCTGCCCACCTGGTATAGCCCCGCCGCATCCCAAGCCTCGGCGATGATCTTGGTGCCCGCCAAAATCGGCTCCGACTCAATATTCCACAAAATCGGCGGGTCTTCGAGGGGGTTGCCCGCCATGTCGCGCGACATCACCGAAGCCAAGTCAAAGCGAAAGCCATCCACATGCATTTCCGACACCCAGTAGCGCAGACTGTCGAGAATCATGCGCCCCACAACAGCGTGGTTGGGCGAGAGCGTATTGCCGCAGCCACTGTAGTTGGAGTAGTAGATCGGGTTGTCTTCGAGCATGTAGTAGGTTTCGTTGTCGATGCCCTTAAAGCTCAGGGTGGGGCCTTCATGGTTGCCCTCGGCAGAATGGTTAAATACCACGTCGAGAATGACTTCGATGCCGGCTCGGTGCAGCGCCTTAACCATGTCGCGAAACTCGTTCACTGGCCCCAGGGGATCTTTGCGGGAGCTGTAGGCGCGGTGGGGGGCAAAAAAGCCCAGGGTGCTATAGCCCCAGTAGTTTTCTCGTCCGGGCATCGCATCTTGGGCGTCGAACTGATGAATGGGCAGCAGTTCCACCGCCGTAATGCCTAGCGCTTGCAGGTAAGGGATTTTTTCGATTAGCCCAGCGTAGGTGCCCTGCTGCTCGTCGGGCAGCCCCGAGGAGGAGTGGCGGGTAAAGCCACCCACATGCATCTCATAGATGACGCTACTGGAGTAGGGGATGTGCAGGGGGCGATCGCCCTGCCAGTCGTAGTTACGGGTGTCAACCACCACTCCCTTGAGAGCGGTGGCGCAGTTGTCGCCGGGGCCAATGGCGCGGCTGCGAGCGTAGATGTCGTCACCGACAATGGCTCGGGCGTAGGGGTCAAGCAATACCTTAGTGGCGTCGAAGCGGTGGCCGTGGGCCGGGTCAAAAGGGCCGTGGACGCGATAGGCGTAGACCTGGCCGCTCTTTAGCCCCGGCACAAACAGGTGCCAGTAGTAAAACGTGCGGTTCCACAGCGGGTCGAAGGCGATTACCCGGCTGGGTTCGGTGAGGTTATCGGCCTCAAACAGCAGCAGGTCTATGCCGGTAGCGTGTTTAGAGTAAAGGCAAAAATTCACCCCCACGGCGTAGACGGTGGCCCCTAGGGGGTAGCTTTGGCCAGGGAGAACTTTTGGACTCATAGCGCGACCTGTGTGCTGAAGGCTGACTGTACCTCTCTACCAGAGATAGCCTTACGTACTAAGGATTTACCTTATCACCGAGAGTTTGCCAGATGCCCAGGCTCAATACTTAGTTAAGCTCTAGGCTCCGGCTCACTGGGGCCGAGCGCTCCAGCTGCCACAGGCCGAGCGGGTCATCTAAATCCAGCGGCGTCCAACGAGGTGGGGTGCCCAGGCTGGCGTCAGTGCCAAACAGAGCCTGCCAGGTGCCCTCCCGATACTCCCAGGCGGTGGCAGAAAACGCACGCCAGCTCTCCGCCTCCCAGGGGTCTGCGGTGGACGATTCTTGACTAGAGACGCTTTGTAATTCTCCACTGGAGACGCTTTGCGAACGCCACTGGTGCACTAAGACGGCCCAGTTGCCCACCCTGAGGGCCTGCCCCTGGTGAGCGGCCCGGTCCAGACGCCACATCTGCACAGGGCCAGGGTGAATGCGATACCAGTGCTCAACAAAGGGGTGGAGACCACCCTCGTCATCTTCACAAGTGCCCTGCTCTAAAAAGTCGTCTGGCCCCAGCCATTGATAGTTGCTGGTGTCGGGCCAGTGGCGGGGTGTAAGGGCAAGGCGATGGTGCCAGGTGCAGGTCGGGGGGACCTCAGACCAGCTAAAGGTGCCGGCAAAGCCCAGCAGGTCGGCATCGAAGCGCGATCGCCAGTCCATTGCCCGGTACCGCTCCGACGTCAGCCGTCCCGCAAAGGGAGTGCTACGCACATCGGCAAAGTAGGTTTCGGCCTGAATCCACAGGACGGATTGGCTGGTTTCAATGGGGCCTTGGTCAAACTGAATGGAGCGGCGTTGCCAGACGCCGAGGAAGGGGTTGAGGGGCATGGAGGGGTGGATGGGGTAGGCGGGTGGATGGGTAGGTGGGTGGATGGGTAGGGTGGGCACTGCCCACCAGCGTTACCCTAGCGCTATACAACCGGGGTTTTGCGTAGGGGCATAGGCAAAGCCAAGCCAGAGGCTTTACGGTGTTTGCTCGGCATCAATTTATACCGCTAATCAGCTGCACCAATGGCGGCAAGGGCATCCCAGATCAGCTTTTGCTGGTGAATGATCCGCGATTCTAAACCATTCACTGGGCCGGGGGTGTAGGCACCGCTGGCGTAGCCTTGCTGCACGCTTTCGGTGAGTACCATGTCTTCTTGCATAAAGGCTTCAAACTCGGCCAGCAGGGTTTCGTTGGGCGGGCAAAATTCGGGGTCACCATAGAGTTCTAAGGAAACCTGGCAAGACTCAGCGGTGAGCGGCTCGATGTGCAGCCAGGCCAACAGGCCGTTGGGCAGACCCAGCAGGTGCAGGTTGGGGTAGATACCGTAGGTAAAAAATCCCTCGCGGCTGCGGCCCTGGAGGGTTGGCAAGATGGGGTTTTCGGCTTGCCAATCGGCGGTGGTGGGGGTGTAGAGCAAGTTGACGAAGGTTTCGAGTTGGTGCTGGTAGTGGCGAATGGGGCCTTGCACCTGGTTGAGGGTGGTGCGGTGGGCGATCGCCACGTGGTAATCGCACAGGGTGTTGTCGTGGTAGTTCTTCCAGTTGCAGGCGACGATGTACTGCTTGGCCGCCAGCGGTTGGGTGGCGAGGGTGCGGTGCTGCCCCAGGTGCTGGGGGATGCTGCCTAGAAACTCGACTAGCGGCGGCGCACTGTCATCAAAGCAGACGAACATAAAGCCCGACCAGGTCTCTAACCGCAGCGATCGCAGGGCAAACTCTTGCTTTTCAAATGACTGAGGAAACTGATCTTGGGAAGGCACCCCCAGCAAATTCCCCGAGAGGTCATAAACCCAGGCGTGGTAAGGGCACACCAGCTTTTGGCAGGGGTGAATGCCTGCTTGAGGCGACAAAATTGCAGCCCGGTGGGGGCAGAGGTTGTAAAAGGCCCGCAGCTCGCCACCATTATCTCGAACAATCAGCAGGGGAGCCCCACCTACCGACCTGGCCCACACCATCCCCGGCTGGAGAAGTTCGCCATCGCCCACATAGAGCCAGGTGCGGCGAAAGATCGCCCGCTGCTCTATCGGGAGCCACTGAGGATTGGTGTAGTGGTCGGCGGTGAGCAAAAATCGTTCCGGCAGCCCGTGAGCGTCGGGGGGAACCGGCGATGACCCTTGGGGATCAGTCTTTGACCATTGCAGCGGCAGACTAGAAACCATGGCTAGATACTCCCTATCAGCTCACCAAGGCCGGCGTTGTCTTTCCCCGCAGCAGATCCATGATGCCTTCGCGGTAGTCCTGAAAAGCCCGATCGCGGCGAATGGTATAGGTGCGATCGCTGGGTAAATTCACAAACACCTCTCGCTGAATGGTGCCGGGGTGCGCCGTCAGCACATAAATGCGCTGGGATAGAAACACCGCCTCATCCACATCGTGGGTGATCATCAAAATGCTGACTCTGGTGCGGTTCCACAGGTCGAGCATGAACTGCTGCATGGTTTCCTTGGTCTGCACATCCAAAGCCCCAAAGGGCTCATCCATCAGCATAATTTTGGGCCGCGAGGCCAGGGTGCGGGCGATCGCCACCCGCTGTTTCATACCCCCCGAGAGCTGCTTGGGCAGCGATCGCGCAAACTTGGTCAGCCCCACCACATTTAAATAGTAGGAGGCCATTTCTCGCCGCTCCCGTGGCCCCACGCCCTGGAGCTTGAGGCCAAACTCCACATTCTTCTGCACCGACATCCAGGGATATAGGGTGTAGCTCTGAAATATCATGCCGCGATCGGATCCTGGCCCCGTCACTACTTGGCCATCCACCGTCATTTCCCCCGCCGTGGGCATATCTAGCCCCGCCACTAGCCGCAGCAGCGTAGATTTTCCGGAGCCCGAGGCCCCTACCACGCAGACAAATTCGCCCGTTTCTACGTGCATATTGATGTCATCGAGCGCCAGCACTGGTCCCTGGCGGGTGTCGAACTGTTTGGTGAGGTTGTTGATTTCTAAGTGCATGGTGGGGTGAGGGTAGGGGGTGGATGGGTGAAGGGGGTGGATAGGGTGCGCGAGTACCGTAGGGTGGGCACTGCCCACCAGACCAATGCGACAGACCAATGGACGGCCTAATTCACCGCCCATTTGCAGGTGGCTTTCATCAACCCTCGAAGCGACAAATCTAGGGCAAAGCCGATTACACCCAGAATGATCAGGCAGGCAAAGATTTCGTCGGTGTTGAAGAACTTTTGGGCCAGCACAATCCGCTTGCCGAGGCCGTTTTCTGCCGCCACCAGCTCCGCTACTACCACCAGGCTCCAGGAGGTGGCAATGTTGATGCGGAAGGTGTCGATGATGTTGGGCAGCACGTAGGGGGTGATCACTTGAAATAGCGCCTGCCTCCGCTGCCCACCCAAGGTATAAGTGGTTTCGAGCAGGGCCTTAGGCACAAACTTTACTGCATCCATGATCATCAGGATGTTGAAGAACACCGTGCCCATGAAAATCAGGGCAATTTTAGGTGCTTCTCCCAGACCCAGATAAATGATTAGCAGGGGAATGAAGGCTGGGGGAGGCATGTAGCGGACCACGCCAATGATCGGTTCGAGCAGCGATCGCACGCTGGCAAAGGCTCCCATGGCAATGCCGATGGGCACCGACACTAGCGCCGCTAGCCCAAAGCCCACCGTCACCCGCATGATGCTGGCGGCGGTATCGTCCAGCAGAAAGCCATCCGTCCACAGCCGTCCTAGGGCTTGGGCCACCTGAAGCGGCGACGGCAAAAACTTATCATTCACCAGGTCGAGGCTGGCCACCAACCACCAGATCGCAAAGGGCACCGCAATGGAGAGCACCATCAGCGCCGTGCTCATCGGCTTGGGAATGTCGTCGGCCAGTCGCCAAAAAACACTGGGCTTCATGCCCTGGGAGGCGGTGGGCGCGGTGGAAAAGGAAGGGGAAGTGGGAGTCACAGGGGTTAGCCCAAACGTACAACAAACCTGAAAAGTATTAGCCCCCATCATCCACAGAACGGCGATCGGGGCTTGCATCAACGGCTACTTCTTGGCGGTGTAGGCCTTAACAAATTGGTCATCGAGAATGGCCTCTAGGTCGGGGGCCTCGGGGATAAACTTAAGCTCCACCATAAATTCGGCCATTTCCTGAGAGGCGTAGGGCATGTACTTCATGTCGTCACCGCCTGCGCTAAAGGCTTCTAAGTTTTCGTCTAGGGTGAAGATTTTGGTGCCCTCGGTGTACTTCTCAAACTCAGAGTCGCTAACGCTGGCACGCTTCGCCATGATCTCGTTGGCCCGGTCAGGGTTTTCTTCGATAAAGGCCAAAATGTCGAACCAGGTATTCACCAGGGCTTGCACCTGGTCGGGGCGGCTATCAATCAACTTTTGGGTTACCACCAGCAGGTCAGGAATTGCGCCCGGGTAATCCTTCGATGTCGCCAGCTCTTTGCTGCCCTCACGCGAAAGCGCCGTTTCCCAGAAAGGTACCCAGCCCGCAAAGCCATCTACTTGCCCTGCAGCAAAGGCCGTGGCCGCAGCCCCGGTTTCCAAATTCTTAATTTCCACATCAACTCGGCTTAGGCCCGCATCTTCCAACGCCAGGTTGAGCAAAAAGTCGCCCACTACGCCCTCTTCTAGGGCGACGGTTTTGCCGGCCAGATCGGCGACGGTGTCGATGCCCTCGGCCCCAATCACCTTGTCGTTACCGGCGGAGTTGTCGTTGACCAGCACCGCCACCATGCCGTTGACGGCATCCCCCGCGAAGGAGATGGTGTCGTTGAGAGTTTGGCTGTTGGCATCGAGCTGCCCGGTGGCTAGGGACTGGATTGATTCTAGGTAGCCGTCAAACCAGATCAGCTCGACATTGGCCCCATTCTTTTCGAATAGACCCTCTTCTTCGGCGATCGCCCAGGGCCACCAGCCCGCCCAGCTGCTATAGCCAAGCTTCAAGGGCTCCCCGGTCGTAGCGGGCGCAGACGCATCGGTGGGGGTATCGGATTGGGGGGTAGTTTGGGCACAGCTGACGGTAATCAATAGGCTGCAAAAGAAAGCAAACAGCGTGGGCAAAAAGGTGCGTCGTTTCATAGCAGTGGATAGTTGAGACTCAAAAACTACAGGAAAAGCTGCGGGGCAATCTGGATGCCGCTGGGTAAAAGCTATGCGTCTAGGCGATCGCTAGAAGAACTTCAGATACCGCTTAAGTTCCCAGTCGGAAATGTGGGTGTGGTACTCCTCCCATTCCCGGCGGCGAAAGTCGATGTAGGTCTGGTACATCAGCGGCCCCATCACGGCCTGGCTCAGGGAGTCGGCCTCAAAGGCGTCGATCGCCTCTTGCAGCGTGCGGGGCAGCATGTCGATCGCCATCGTCTGGAGGTCGGCCAGGGAATAGTTGTACATGTTTTCGGTGTGGGGCTCACCGGGGTCGAGCCCCTCGGCAATGCCCTCTAGCCCGGCGGCCAGAATCATCGCGGCTCCCAGGTAGGGGTTGGTGGCAATATCGGCGGCGCGGCACTCGACCCGGCCCCCCGCGAGGGGAATGCGCAGCATGTTGGTGCGGTTGTTGTTGCCGTAGCAGATGTAGACCGGGGCCCAGGTAAAGCCCGACATGCTGCCCTGGCGCAGCAGCCGCTTGTAGCTGTTGACCGTGGGGCAGGTGACGGCGCAGATCGCCTTGGCGTGGCGCAGCACCCCAGCAATAAACTGGTAGCCCAGCTTCGACAGCTTGCAGCTGCGTGGATCGTCCGGGTCTTCAAACAGGTTTTGCCCTGTGTGGATGTCGGCTAAGGACAGGTTGTAGTGGGCACCGCTGCCGGTGCGATCGCCAAAAGGTTTGGGCATAAAGCTGGCAAAGTAGCCGTGCTTGCGGGCAATTTCCTTGACCATCAGCCGAAAGAAGGTGAGCCGGTCAGCCATGGTCAGGGCATCGCTGTAGGCAAAGTCGGTCTCAAACTGGCCATTGGCGTCTTCGTGGTCAAAGGAGTACACGTCCCAGCCCAGATCGTTCATGTACTCGACCAGTTCGCTCAGCCAGGGGGCGTTGTCGAGCAAGCTGGGCAGGTCGTAGCAGGGCTTGGCCAGATGGTCGCGATCGCTCACCGGCCCAAAGCTACCGTCCGCGTGCTCTTTGAGCATGAAGAACTCGGTCTCAATGCCCAGGTTAAAGGTGAATCCCATTGCCGCCGCCTTGGCCAACATTTGCTTGAGAATCGTGCGACAGCAGGCCTCGAAGGGTTGCCCTTTCAGGTAAAGATCGCTGGCGAACCAGGCGACCTCAGGCTTCCAGGGCAGCACCGTGGCCGAGGCCGGGTCGGGCATCGCCGCCACCTCTTCATCACTGATCTCCTGGGGCACCCCGTCGAGGGCCGCGCCGGTAAACAGCTCTGAACCCGCCATCATCTGGCCTAGGTGAGCCAGGGGCACCATTTTGGCCTTGCCCATGCCGTGAATATCGACATAGCTGGCCAGGGCGTATTTGACCCCCTTCGCCTCCAAGGATGTTTTGAGCGCTTCGATTTCAGGCGTTAGAGAATGGGCCATAGGTGGGTAGGTAAGCGAGTCAGTGGGTGAATGCGTGAGCAGGGCAATTTAAGAAAAATGGCATCAAAAACAGCAGCCCGAGAGAATGACGAAGCCATGCTACGCCTATCCTCCCGGGCTTTTATCCCGCCGTGTACCAGATACCTTAGGCCGCTGCATGCAGGGCTGATGACAACCTGGCGGTTCCTCTCGGACCAGGCACTTGACCGCTGCGGCGGTCAGCCGGAACCCTAGAAACACTTTTGGGTATTTACTTTTGACTATTTAGAATGGCTAATTAATCGATTAATTTTTGACTAGCGTTGGAGCAAGGTCGATGCCTTAATAGGCTTAGCAATTGCTCAAGCATTAGAAAGTAACCGCTGTTACTAAACCACCCTTTATTCGGAATTCTTCCCCGCTCAGCGGTGAATTAAACCTACAATTTAAGGCAGTCATAATTTCTAAACCCATGCCCCCAGTTGAGTTTGATCACGCCATTGCCCTTCGCTATCCCCGGCGATCGCTCAAGCGGGCCGAACGCGCCTTTCAGTGCTCGTCGTTTCGGCTAGATCTGCTGGGAGACATGCGATCGCAGAGCATCTCCATTCGCCAGGTGTGCGGCCAGAGCGGCATCAAAAGTGGCTATAGCCGCCGCCCTCTTACCGAACTAAAAGCCGAAAACGAAATGATGTGGCTGATCGCCGTGGGCATGCTGCGCCGCGAAGTCGATGGCCAGGGCCTCACCGACAGCTTTCGCCTCACCCCTATGGGTCGCCAAGTATTTGATGCCCTCGCACCCCTCACCCCGGCCCAGTATCACCCCAGCCTGGGCGATCATCTTTATAATGCATGGTGCCGATGGGTGCGCTCACCGAGCTGGTGGCACGGCTAGACTTGGCCCCTGTCTTTTGCCCATCGTCCTGATGGGTTGTGTTGTTCCTGAAGAATCTGCATAGGGAGTGGCTAGGTGCCGGGCAACCGTCCCGACTGTCGCCCTACCGTCAAACTCATTCATCTTTGGAGACGCTCCATGAGAGCAATCATGGTAGTGGGAACAGCCTCCCACGTGGGTAAATCATTGATTACCACAGCCCTCTGCCGCATTCTCAGCCGTCGGGGCTGGCGGGTCGCCCCCTTTAAAGGGCAAAACATGGCCCTCAACTCCTACGTCACCGCCAACGGCGGCGAAATGGGCTATGCCCAGGCGGTTCAAGCCTGGGCCGCAGGCGTGCCCCCCCAGGTGGAGATGAACCCCATTCTCCTCAAGCCCCAGGGCGACATGACCTCCCAGGTCATTCTCAAGGGCCGGGCCGTGGGGCGCACCACCGCCATGCAGTACTACGAAAACTTCTTTGACCAGGGCTGGCAGGCCATTCAAGAAAGCCTCGCCCGCCTCGGCCAAGACTTTGACTTTTTGGTCTGCGAAGGGGCGGGCAGCCCCGTTGAGGTCAACCTCAAACACCGCGACCTCACCAACATGCGCATCGCCAAGCATCTCAACGCCCCCACCGTTCTAGTGGCCGACATCGATCGCGGCGGCGTGTTTGCCCACATCATCGGCACTCTAGAGCTGATGGATTCTGAGGAGCGCGCCCTGGTCAAAGGGATCATCATCAACAAGTTTCGCGGCCAGCGCGAGGTGCTAGAGCCCGGCCTAGCCTGGCTCAAAGAGCGCACCGGCATCCCCGTCCTCGGCGTAGTGCCCTGGATTGAAAACGCCCTCCCCGCCGAAGACTCCCTCAGTCTGCTCGATCGCACCCCCGGCAGCAAAAAACAGGCCGACATCACCATCGCTGTCATTCGCCTACCCCGCATCTCTAACTTCACCGACTTCGACCCGCTGGAGGCCGAACCCAACGTGCGGGTGGTTTATCTCAGCCCCAAAGAAAAGCTCAGCTACCCCGATGCGGTAATTATCCCCGGCACCAAGACCACTATCGCCGACCTGCTGATTTTGCAGCGCACCGGCATGGCCGAAGAAATTCAGAACTACGTCGCTGCTGGGGGCACCGTGATGGGCGTCTGTGGCGGCTTCCAAATGATGGGCCAGTTCTTAGCCGATCCTGAAGGCATCGAGGGTCACGAAGGCCGCTTCCCCGGCCTCGATCTGTTCCCGCTGAGAACAGTCATTACCCAGCAAAAGATCGCCCGTCAGCGCACCGTCAGCTCCCGTTTTCCCCAGGAGGGACTACCGGTGTCAGGCTACGAGCTGCACCAGGGCCGCACCCAGCTCCTCCTTTCCGAGGGGCAAGACGAAAAGGGCACCAAGTTCGAGTTCCTGTTTGAAGACCGCAGTCTAGGCGTAGTCGATGTCAGCCAGTCGTTGTGGGGCACCTACCTGCACGGCATTTTTGACAACGGCCCCTGGCGGCGGGCTTGGCTCAACCGTCTGCGCCAGCAGCGGGGTCTGGGGTCACTGCCCACCGGCATCCCCAACTACCGTGAACAGCGCGAGGCCATCCTCAATGAACTCACTGAAGCGGTCAGCGAGCATTTAGATCTGACGCCGCTGCTAGGGTAACCAGCTATTGAGCGAGAGTTAAGCCCCAACGCAATGCAGCTAGTCATGGATTGTAGGGCGTACCCTGATGAAAGCGCATGGCCCAACCCTGCTCAGTGCGCGACCAAATAGAACTGCGTCTGGCATACTCTATGGTGCCATCGTGTTCAACCTGACTGTTGTAGGTAACCTGTCCCACATCCCTAGCCAGCAGTCGAATTGTCAGGTTGGGCAGAGGCAGCACCGCCTTAATAGGCTGCGAATTTGAGCAAACGATTTGCTCGCGGGTATAGACGCGCCCCGATCGCCCAAACTCGATAAAGTCGGCGGCGAACCGCTGGTCTTGAAAAGTGGCATCAAAGCGCGTTACCTCGCGCCACATGGCTTCTTCAAGCTGGGTCAACATTGTATGGTCATCTTGGGACAGGGAGAGAGCCATGTTAGGTAAGGAAAACTGGGGTGCTATCTATCAGAATTATCCGTCGTGGGGCAGACACTCTGGGCTATTCTGACTACGGGCGTTCAGCTTTCTCGGTATCCCATGACCGCATCTCCGCGCAATCCAGCGGGTCGAACCTGGCCGTTCAGCATCACAATTCCCCAGACGGCCATCCCCTACCTGTTTCTGCTGCCTGCCTTAGCGGCCCTGGGGATCTCGGTGTTTTGGCCAGCGCTACAGGCGTTTTATCTGAGCTTTACTACCTTTGGGGTGGACCTGACAGCGGCTCCCACCTGGGTGGGCTGGGCTAACGTGCAGCGGCTACGAGCTGACCCGATCTTCTGGCAGACGGTACGCAATACCTTGGTTTACCTAGCTGGGGTGGTGCCGATTTTGACCTTTGCACCGCTGGGCCTGGCAATTTTAGTCAATCGGCAGCTGCGGGGCATTCACTGGCTGCGGGTAGCCTATTACTCGCCCGTGGTAGTGTCGATGGTGGTCGCAGGCATTGCCTGGCGCTGGCTCTATGCCGAGACGGGTCTGTTTAACCAGGTGCTCAAGTCCTTAGGGCTAACGGAGAACGGTATTCCCTGGCTTACCAGTCCAGCCCTGGCGCTGTTTAGCGTCATGGTGGTGACGGTGTGGAAAGGGATGGGCTACTACATGGTGATCTATCTAGCGGGGCTCCAGGGCATTCCCCAAGACCTCTACGAGGCGGCGGCGCTGGATGGCTCTGACGGCTGGCGGCGGCACTGGGATATTACGCTGCCGCTGATGCGGCCCTACATAGTGCTAGTGAGCGTGATCTCGGCGATCGCAGCCACCAAAGTCTTTGAGGAGGTCTATATCATGACTCAGGGCGGGCCGCGCCACAGCTCTAAAACCGTGGTCTATTACATCTACGAGCAGGCCTTTCAAAAGCTGGAAATTAGCTATGCCTGCACCATTGGGCTGGGGTTGTTTTTAGTCATTCTCGCGCTGTCTGCCCTACGTTTGGCAGTGAACAATGGTTCAACCCCCGTGACCTAAGTAATTTATGCGCGTCAAGACTAGAAATCAAAATTCTCGTAGGTGGGGGCAGCGGAGCATTCGCAAAGTGTCTCTAGAGAAAACAACCTTACAGCAGCAAGCCTCGTCGGGTTTTGCTAACGCGCCACCCAATCTACGAATCAGCAACTAGGAGGCTAACAAGTGAGCCAATCAGGCACTATTCCCTTAGCCTAAATTGACGGGATCCCTAACCTATTTTTTCAGAGGAACGCTTAGGCCACTCGCACGGGCTGGGCTAGTTCTAAAACATTAACCTGCACGTCATGAACTTCGACATGGGTCGTGCCTTCGGTGTGCAGAGCCAGGTCAATCAGCCGATCGAGCAAGTCTAAAGTGTCTACCTGGCCACTGAGAATGACCGCTGACCCACGCTGTTTAACGGTGAGCTGCTTGACGGCCTCGCGCCCCACGTGACCGTGAAAACTCGTCTTGATGCGCTTAGCTAAACCGTAGTAGTCGTATTCGCCATTCAGCCCAACCCGCTCGGGGGGAATAGCTGACAGGGCCGCGATCGACTGGCTCAAATAATTGGTTTTTGCATAACAGACCCCACGAATGGTGTGACCAGTTGCTACCAGCGATTGTATGACATTAGCCATCTAAGCCCTACCCCTCTGCCTCTTGGACAAAAACGCACCTACAGCCGCAAACCCTCATGGATTTGCTTAGACGAGACCTAGATCAAGGCTCAGCAGTAGATACACAGCCATTACCGCAAATTCCGCTTCAAACCCTTATCAAACTTGAAGATATTATAAAGTAGTTTACGGGTTTCTCTAACAGATTAAGTATCTTTTACAACCATTGCTGAGAGTTGTTCAGGTCAAATCTACATCGGTGACGAACTGTCCATAAAGATTTTACAAAGTGGTTTGACCCCCCACGAAACAAAATGTTCCCGCCTTGCATAAGTCAATTCTCACCATCCTCATAGACGCTTGTGGGGGAGAGCCGTCTTAGTTAGCGGTTGTCAGAAGCGCTACCGCATAGGCAGCGATCCCCTCTTGGCGTCCCACGGGGCCGAGTTTTTCGTTAGTAGTCGCTTTTACCCCGACCTGATCGGGGGCCAGACTCAGCTGGCCCGCTAGACGCGATCGCATCGCTTCAATGTGGGGCTTTAGCTTGGGCTGCTCGGCTACCACTACCGAGTCGATGTTGCTCACCTGCCAGCCCCGCTCTTGCACCATGGCATTCACCTGGGCCAGCAGCTTCAGGCTGTCAGCCCCCGCCCACTCTGGGTCACCCGGCGGAAAGTAGAGGCCAATATCGCCCAAACTCAGCGCCCCCAGCAGCGCATCCATAATCGCGTGGGTCAGCACATCGGCATCGCTGTGGCCATCGAGCCCCAGGTGGTGGGGAATAGTGACACCGCCCAGAATGAGCGATCGCCCCTCCACCAGCCGATGAATGTCGTACCCGTTACCAATCCTGATCCCCATAGTTATCCCCACGCTTAAATGACTTTATTCAAGACTTTTGAGATAGTGCATCGCTGCACGAATGCCCCCTACGGCCTAGCCCATCTACCCATCCACCCACCTACCCATCTACTCACCTACTCCCCACACTCCTGCACCCACCGCTCATATAGATCGGGCCGCCGCTGCTGCGTACGCTCGATCTGCTGCTGCCGTCGCCACTGGGCGATCGCCTCGTGGTTGCCCGATCGCAGCACCTCCGGCACCTCCCAGCCGCGAAAGCTGGCGGGGCGAGTGTACTGGGGGTAGTCCAGCAGCGGGGTCTCAAAGCTCTCGTAGCGCAGGGAGTCAGTTTTGCCCACGGTGCCCGGCAGCAGCCGCACCACGCCATTGATCAACGCCAGGGCCGGAATTTCGCCACAGGTGAGCACAAAGTCCCCTAGGGAAACCTCCCGCGTCAGCAGATGGTTGACCCGTTCATCGACCCCTTCGTAGTGGCCGCAGATCAGCACCAACTGATCCAGCGTGACGAGATGGCGAAACAGATCTTGGGTCATGGCCTCGCCCTGGGGGGTGAGCAAAATCACCTCGCGACGGGGCAGCACGGGCAGCGATTCTACTGCCGCAAAAATCGGGTCGGGCTTCATCAGCATGCCCACACCACCGCCGTAGGGTTCGTCATCGACCCGGTGGTGCTTATCCGTTGTAAAGTCCCTGGGATTGGTAAGATAAACTTCTGCAATTTGGCGCGCCAGGGCTTTACCAATCAGCCCTGACTCCAAGGGGGACGCAAAAAAGTCTGGAAACAGGCTGACAACATCTACTCTCAGATGGGAAGCCCCCGAAATGCCAGTTGTCATAGCCTAGACTGCTGAGGCCTAACGACCTGATGGGTTGAGTAAATGTCATCCAAGTCCAGAAGTGGAGCCCTACCGGTAGGAAAACTACAGATCTTGAGCTGGACTTGGTATATAACGCTCTCTATCATGCAGTAATTGAGTCTAGGTAGCAATTTTCGTCCCTTTGTTGAGCGGCCCATGTCTCCCGTCAAGCACCATGCGATTCTGGCCATTGGTGGCGCAGAAGATAAAGTTCACGGCAAAGAGATTTTGCACACCTTTTTCGAGCGGTCTGGGGGGACGGCGGCTTGCATTGGTATCATTCCCTGTGCTTCACGAGACCCGGTAGCCATTTCGGCTCGCTATCAAGAGATTTTTGCTGAAATGGGCGCTCCTGAGACGGTGGTGATGGATATTCGCGATCGCGCCCAGGGGGAAGACTCTAGCTGGAAAACCATCGTCGAACCCTGCACTGGTGTCTTTATCACTGGCGGCGACCAGGTGCGCCTCTGTGGCCTACTGGCCGACACCCCCTTAATTAACGTGGTGCGTCAGCGGGCGCAGCTGGGCGAAATCACGCTCGGCGGCACCAGCGCGGGGGCCGCCGTTATGGGCCACCACATGATCGCCGGGGGCGGCAGCGGCGAGTCGCCCAATCGCTCGCTGGTGGATATGGCGATTGGCCTGGGCTTTGTGCCCGAGGTGATTGTCGACCAGCACTTTCACAACCGTAACCGCATGGCCCGGCTGATGAGCGCCATAGCCATGCAGCCCAACCGTCTCGGTTTGGGCATTGACGAAGACACCTGTGCTCTATTTGAGGGCGACGGTAGCTTTCGCGTAATCGGCAAAGGGGTGATTGCCGTGGTCGACCCCGGCGATATGACCCACACCAACGAGCCCGACATTGCCGCCTCCGACCCGCTCAGCATCCACGGGCTGCGGCTGCACCTGCTGGCCCACGGCGATCGCTTCGACATTAACCACCGCAAAGTACTCTCCGCCACTCATTAGATAAATAGAGAATATCTGCCTAAACGGCTGGCGATACTGGGTCTAGGCTCAACGTCGGTCCTCAAACCACAATCCAGCCTTGACCGCCACTTCACTTGTCGGCGTCAGCAGGCAGGCTCCACAGCGACAAAAGGTTTTCTGTGCCACCGATGGTAACAATGTGGCCGTTGGGCTGCACCGCAAAGCGCCAAATGTCGGTGTTGAAGCCAGTGATGGTTTCAAGGTAGGTTTTTTGGTTTAGATCCCACACCAGAATGGTGTTGTTGGCGTCAGAACTCCATAGGCGCGGGCCATCAATCCTGACGTCGTTGACGTAGCTTTGGTGACCCGGTAGGGTGGCGTAGAGTGTCTGGTCGGCCAGGTTCCACAGACGTACGGTTTTGTCGCTAGAGGCACTCACCAAAATGCGGTTGTCGTCGCTGATATCAAGGCGATTAATAAAGGTCAGTGGCTCATGGCCTTCTAGGGTGGCAGGATGGTCCAAATTCTCCATGTCCCACAGGTGGAGGCTTTTGCCCCCGCTCACCAAGTAGCTGTCGTCGCGGGTAAACCGCAGATCGTTAACTGTGCCATCGGCCTGGAGGGTATGGCTTGGCCCGGTCGTTGCCAAGTGCTGGGGATCGATGCTGCCGTCGGGGCCAACCAGGTTCCATAGATAAATAGTGCCGTCGCTGTCGGCGCTGACCATCAGCTTGCCGTTGTTGCTGACCTCTAGAGCTTTGATGGGTACTGCATGGGCATTGGCCAGCGTCACCAGGGGACGACCATCTGCCATAGCCCAAAATCGAATCGTGCGGTCATCCCCAGCACTGATCAAAATTTCTTGGTCAGTGGTCATAGCTAGAGTCTTGACCACGTTGGTGTGATCGCTCAAGGTGCGCACTAGGCGGCCTGCGTCTAAGTTCCAAAAGCGCACGGTGTTGTCGGTGCTGGCAGTTACCAGGGTGCGACCGTCCTTTAGCAACAGCAGATCTTGGATGTCAGCTTCGTGCCCGGCTAGGGTGCTCAGCAACTGCACCTGCACCTGTGCCTGGGGTAAGGTTTGAGCCGGCTCAGACAACAACCCCTGGGGACTCGTCGATCGCATCAGGGCATACCAGCCCAAAGGCACCGCCAGAGCTAACCCGGTTAGGCCGGCCAGCAGCCAGGGGCGCTGGTCTAACCAAGGGGGCAAAAAGCTGCGCGAGGGTTCAGGGAGGGTCTGGGCTTCGTGGGGGTTGAGAGTAGTCAGGGGCCAGGTTGGGGCAGCGACTCTAGCCGAGCGAGGTAGACCGGAAACTTGACGCGATCGCACCTGGGCCAGACGTTCTAAAATCGCCTCGGTGTTTTGGGGCCGGTTGGCCGCCGCCGGAGCGATTAGATGGTCAATCAAATCGGCCAGGGGAGCCGAGATCTGCGGCGCTGCCGACCGCCACCCAAACGCATTGGTGCGCGAGTTGTAGATAGCCGGGTCGTTGGGCAGCTTGGCCGTCATCAAATAAATGAGCGTGCGGCCGAGGGCATAAAAGTCAGACTGGGGCACCGCCTGGCCCTGCTCCTGCTCGGGGGGCGTATAGCCCGCCGAACTCACGGTCGTAATGCCGCTATCGCCCAGGTTGGCCATGTAGGTCTGGGTCATCTCACGGGCTGCGCCAAAGTCGACCAACACCAGCTGCCCCGACGGACGCAACATAATGTTTTCGGGCTTGATGTCGCGGTGAAAATAGTTGTGCTGATGCACCAGGTCGAGCACATCGGTCAGCTGGGTGAGCCACAGCATGGCCTGCTTTTCGCTGATCGGGTGGTTGCCCTGCTGCACCATCCACTGCTTCAGGTTGGGGCCTTCGATCTTTTCCATCACCAGACAGTGAGAAGGCTCGCCACCATCGGCTGGGTAGTAGAGAAAATAGCCCTCGGGCTCTACCCGAGGCACCCCTGGGTGGTTGAGCTGGCTCAGCACCTGGGCCTCACGGCGAAACAGCTCCACCACTTTGTCGTTGGTGTTATAGCCCTCTTTGAGCACCTTGAGAATTTTGGGGACGTTGCGCTCGTAAGCCTCATACACGCGGCCAAAGCCGCTGTCGCTGCTAATCAACCGCATCACTCGGTAGCGACCCTGGAGCACCAGGCCTGACCCACAGGCCACGCAAGTAGAACTGCCCCCATTATCTGGATGATTAGGCTGACGGCAACGTGGGTTAATACAAAGACTCATAGCCGACGTTAGAATGCATTCCCTGTGTAGCAACAGTGTTCCACGGAATGCAGGCGGTTTACCTAGGCAACCGCCTTTCTTTGCAATTGGTCAACCGCCAAAAGTGAGGGTTCAATTACCACTTGCCGCTGGCTCCGCCCCCCGAAGACGACCCGCCGCCAGAGGATGAGCTACTGCTAGAGGATGAGCTATCGCTATCATGCAGCCGGGCAAGGGTAACGGTTTGCTGGTCGCTGTGGTCGCAGTGGCGGCAGTGCCGGTTGACCAGCGCTTCGCCCGACGAATGGTAGGTCGGCTCTCTCACTGTGGTTCGCTGCACTTCCTCCAGCGTTTTATAGTGACAGCTTGGGCAGGCCTCAAAGGAAGAGATGGGGTTAGCAAAGTGACGAACGGTGTGCTTATGGCACTGGGGGCACTCAGCAACAGTGTGAAAGACCGACTGCAGCTCCAGCTCTAAAATTTGCCCTGCGTCGAGGTGAGCTTTGGCCTCGGTATCACTCAGATTGGTCATCCGCACCTGGCATAGCTCGCACTGGGGTCGCCACAGGTTGAGCAGCAGTTTAGAACCCGCGATCGCAACTCCACCAGAAACAAGTCCGCCTATACCGAGTATTAACCACCCCCAGGGCAGTTTTTCTAGAGCCGTAGGCGGCGCGGTCAGCTGCCCTACCAATGCCTGGGTGCCTTCGTACAACCCCGTGCTATAGGCCGAGGCCCGAAAGTGCGGCAGCATGTAGTCATCAATTACGGTCTGCATACGAGCGTCGTAGACGCGGCTATAGCCCTGACCTAGCTCAATGCGCACGGCGCGATCGCCCTGGGAGAACAGCACCAGTACCCCATCGTTGCGTTGGGCATCGCCAATGCCCCAGGTGTTAAAAAGATTGGTGGCAAAGCTCTCAATAGCGTCATCTCCGGTTTCGTAAACCCCAATTGAGGGCACCGTCACCACCACGATCTCGATGCCATCAATCGTCTTCACCTGCTCTAACAGCTCTCGCAGCCGATCGGCGTCCGCCGGTAGCAGCACCTCGCCGTAGTCATTGATCAGGGCGTCTTGGCGCTGGGGATAGCCCGTTCGTGCCTGAGCCAGCAGGGGGTCGGCAGCGGTTTGGGTCAGAACGGACTGGACGTTAGCGTTGCCTAGGGCGGAGTCAGGAGCGCAGAGCACTAGACCCATCAGGGCACTTGCGCCCATTATTAAGATCCACTTCTGCCGCAGTGTTCCACTAATTGTTGCCACTGGTTAACCCCGCCTCCGCCGTGTTGGTTAACTCCAGAATTCCCCTGAACTCGGCGGCGATCACTCCTGCCGCAAAGCAGGAAAGACTCTATTTAAGTTCAGCCGATCGGCGCGCTTTTGCCAGCCCGCTCAACTCAAACAGCCTTAGCGGCGGGCTGAGATAGAGACACACCCGCAGCGGCAATCGTGACTAAGCCAATGGCACCAATCATGGTCAAGCTCAGAGTTTCGCCGAGCCAGAAAAAGCTGATGACGGCGGCGATCGCAGGCTCTAAACTCATCAGCACACCAAACACGTTCACCGGCATACGGCGCAGCGCCGTCATCTCTAGAGAATAGGGCAGGGTCGAAGCCAACATCGCCACCCCTAACCCCAGCAGCAAAATATTGGGTGACAGCAGCAGTCGGCCCTCCGCCATGATCCCGACGGGCAGCAACAACAATGCCCCTACCGCCATCGACAGGGCCAGCCCCTCCCCACCGCGAAAGGCCTGTCCCATACGCGCCGACAGCACAATATAGGCGCCCCAGGCCACCCCGGCCAGCAGCGCCATCACCACACCCCAGCTGTCGAGCGCCGGAGTATTGAGAGGCGACAGCAGCACAATGCCCGCCGCCGCCAGAGCAACCCACAGTCCGTCGAGCCAGCGGCGCGAGTGCAGCAGCGCCACCGTCAGCGGTCCGGAAAATTCTAGCGCCACCGCAACTCCGATCGGAATCCGGGCGATCGCACAGTAAAACAGCGCATTCATCACCGCCATCGACAGCCCAAAGGTCACCAGCAACCGGTAGTCAGCCAGCCGGTGCCCGCGCCACCGGGGACGGCACCAGGCCACCAGCACCACCGCCGACAACCCTACCCGCAACAGCACCATGCCCAACGGCCCCACCTGACCAAACAGGCTCTTGGCCAAGGTCGAGCCCAGCTGAGTCGAGCCCATAGCGGCTATCACCAGCAGCGGTGCTGGCGGGTTGAAGGCAGGCAGCAAGGGCTTGGGTAGCCAAGAATTAGGCAGCACAGGGCAAAGCTCCAGGACCAAGGAGGTGAGAAAGAGTCCTCCAACTCTAACGCCCTCCGACCACCCCCACCTAGCGACGGCATCGATACGCTGTTATCACCCGCATAAATATATAGATGTATGGATGGCCGCACCTCCAGCCGTCCTGGCGGTGGCCCTGGTTTTGGCTATGATCCGCTTTAGACTGTGGCAATCACTCCAGCACCCTGCCCCTAGAGGTGCAACATTTCTCCAGGATGTTTTCTATGCCTGATTTTCTAGCCCTTGATCCGACTACATCACCTCTGACCCAAGGCCTCTCCGGGGTTTACTCCCAAGTAACCCAGTGGGTAGCTGGCCTAGTCAACAGCAGCAGTAGCTCCCTGAGTCAGTTCGGTCACAGCATCGCTAGCTTGCCTGCTCAGGTGCAGGTGCCCACAGCGATTGACACCACCGCGGCGTGGCATCTAGCTCTGTACTGGCTGCTGGTGTTGATTATGGTGGTGGGGGTAGTTGGAGCAGTAGTGCCGGCCCTGCCCGGAATCACGCTGATTGTAGGGGCTATGGTGATCTGGGGTTTGGTGGTTGGGTTTGTCGGCCTCAAGTGGGCGCTGGGGGTCGCGATCGCCGCTCTTATCCTCAGCTTTGCCATCGACTATTTGGCTGGAGTGCTGGGGGCACAGCGGGTAGGGGCAAGTAACTGGGGTCAAATTGGGGCTTTTGTGGGCATGTTTTTTGGCCTGTTTGGGCTACTGCCCCTTTTGCCAACGGGTATTCCCCTGCTCGGGCTTTTGGTCGGTACGGTGATGGGAGCTTTTATCGGCGAATTTTTGCACCGCCGCGAGCTGAAACTGCCGCAGCGGGTTAAGCAATCAGCCAAAGTGGGCTTGGCCATTGTGGTTGGCACGCTAGTCGGCAACGTTTTACAAGGCATTCTCGCCTTGATTAGCCTGATCGTGTTCTTAGTCACCACCTGGCCAGGGAGCTGGGCCTGAACCCTAACTCTCTAACGGCTTTAGACCCGCCAACAGCGCCATCTCGCGCCATTTCCAGTGACAATCGACATCGTCAAACCCAAGCTGCCTGAGCCAACTCAGCTGAGTCTCCACATCCAGCAGTTGGTTAGAGGGATCTTCTTCCTCGGGGGTATAGCCAATAGCAACTAAAAACTGGTGGTGCAGCCGCTCTGTAGGAGAAGCCACATGCTCTAAGTTGCAAAAGCAGCCTTCAGGCTCCAAAATTTGGCATATTTCTGCGTAAAGCGCTGCCTTGCGAGGATGGTCGAGGTGGTGAATGGCAAAGCTTGAGACCACTGCGTCAAAGGTGCCGAGGTTGGGTAAAGACTGAGACAGGTCGTGGCTGACAATGGTGACGCTGGGGTCTGCGCCGAAGCGATCGCCCACCGCCGCCAGCATAGTCGGCGAAAAATCCAGCGCTACGCAGCTGGCATCAGGACGATCAATTTTTAGCAGTCCTAGGAGCCGCCCATCCCCCGTACCCAGGTCAAGAATACGTCGAGCAGTCCTAGGCACCAGATTTAGCAGTACAGCCTCCCCTTCGATGCGGTGCGGAATCGTATCAGCCCGAGCCAGGTAGTCTAGGGCATGGCTGGCCGAGGTCCATTGGTTGCCGGTCGAAGATCGAGTCATGGGGTTTGCGGGTGTAAGGGCGTTTGGCATTGCCCGTCGTGCAGCGCAGAGATTTCCTCAGCTAGGGCAAAATCTAGGTTCGTCAACCCTCCGGCGTCATGGGTGGTCACAGAGAGCGTGACTCGGTTGTAGGCGATCGCCAGATCAGGGTGGTGTCCCAATCGATCAGTGGGTTCTACCAGAGGCTCTACGAAGGCGACGGCGGCAGCAAAGTCAGCAAATAACCGTCCTCAGGCTCTCGCTCTCCTGTACCCACTCAGAAGGTAGGTCCGCTACACCGGGCAAGGCATGAGCTCCCCCCAGTATCATCCCCAAACCCAGTACGCCCAGCTTTCTACCCAAGCCGCATCTCTAGGCGATGCGGCCCTCCCCTACGTCAGGCTTCACCCATGAACCCTTGGGCCATGATTCTGACATAGGTCCAGATATAGAGTATTACCGCCAAATTAAACTATCGGTAGCGCAGAGATGTCAAACCTGTTGGCGATCGCTGGTTAACAAGGCAATCGCCAAGGGCTTAATTGCACCATTTAGACAGTCACTCTAGCGATTCAAAAGACAACAAATCTGCAAAAACCTGCACCCACTTTTAGAAACCAAGAAATAAACTTTCGTTTCAGCCAGATGACGGAAGTACAAGACTACCTCTGTAATCCTACGGAGACTCACTGCCAATTGGCCAATTCGATCCAAAAAAGTGTGCCATATTTTTCGGATTTCTCTGTTGCAATTAGACCGATAAGGCGCTTAAGAACCGGGTATTTACGCAGATCTACGGATTGATTTATTCCTAAAAAAATTTGATTCCTCAAGATTTTTTTTAGGGGTGAAACCCCTCTTAAAGGATTTCGACCGCTTAGATAAACTTAACCTATTGAAGCGTAAGCGCTCAGTTTGAGAGCTAATTTTCTAAAGCTCTCAATCAGCTGGGTCACTGAAATCTCACCTGAAGTGATGGCTAAAGTTTTCATGTTCCCTTTTCTATTTACTAGTTAATCAAATTTAGAGAAAGCCAAATCAGGGTGCGAGGAAAATGTCAAGGGATGCGCTTGTTGTCGGGATCAATACGTATCAGCACCTGCCAGTTTTGCAGGCGCCAGCCCACGATGCTGAGTCGGTGGCTCGCTGCTTAGAAAGCTTTGCTGAATGCCGCGTAGTCAGGCTGCCAGAGGCCATCACCCATCAAAAACCGGAGATTAGTCAGCGAGGCGGTGTGACCACAGCCCTGCTTGAAGAAGCGCTCATCAAACTATTTAAGCCAGCTGGCAAAACCATTCCTCAAACCGCCATTTTTTATTATTCCGGCCACGGTTTACAACGCCAGGCAGGTATTCAAGAAGGCTATTTAGCAACTAGCGATGCCAACCCGGCCGCAGGGCATTACGGACTGTCGCTGCACTGGCTGCGGCGACTGCTGCAAGAGAGCCCAGTGCGTCAACGAGTTATTTTGCTCGACTGCTGCAACAGCGGCGAGTTCTTTAACATGCTAGAGGCCGATCCGGGCGCCCGTGCTGGCACCGATCGCCTCTTTATGGCAGCTGCTCGAGAGTATGAAGCCGCCTACGAATCTCTCAACAGCAACCACAGCGTCTTCACCCAGGCGCTACTGTCAGGCCTCAACCCCTACAAAATCAAGGGAGGCATTGTTAACGGCCACTCCCTCACAGACACGGTCAACCGAGAACTCAAGGGTGAGCTGCAGCAGCCTCTGTTTGAAAGCTCTGGCAGCGAAATTGTGCTCACTCGCATGTCAGGCATGACTTCGCCGGCTGGAGATACGCCGCCCCCGCTGCTAGAGAGACTGCAAAAGCTGCGCTATGGATTTTGCCCCTTTCCGGGAATCGCCCCCTTCGAGGCTGCCCACAGCGAATTCTTTTTTGGCCGTGACGAGATCACGCAAACCCTAGTTGAGCAAGTGCAGTCGTCTCGGCTGTGCGTGGTTACAGGAGCATCAGGCATTGGCAAGACTTCGCTACTGCGGGCCGGGCTGCTGCCGCGCCTAGCCAAAGGCGAAGGCTCCACCCCTTGGACTCTGCGCTACTTAGCTCTGGGGCCTTCGCCCCTCGCCAGCCTGGCAGACGCCTTTGTTGACCCCGCTGCTACAGGCTTGCATCGAGCCGAACAGCTGCGTCGGGCCGAATCGTTTTTGCAGCGGGGAGCTGAGGGATTTTGCCAGCTGATCCAAGCCCTGATGGGGGAGCAAGGCCCAGAAGCCCACCTGGTACTCGTGGTTGATCAGATAGAAGCGCTGCTGACGCCTGGTTCAATCCCCGATCGCGATCGCCGCCTGGTGATCGATTGCTTGACAGCGGCAGTACAAAACCCCCATATTCCGGTTCACTTAGTGCTGGGTCTACGGGCCCACCACCTTGAGAGCCTGAACGAGTTCCCAGACTTTCAGGCTTTGGTAGCGGCCCACAGCCTGGCCGTACCGGCCATGACCTACAACCAGCTCAAGGCCACAATCATCGGACCCCTTGAAAAGGTGGGGCTGAGCTATGACGCCAACCTGGTCTACACGCTACTGCTCGACATTGTCAGCGCCCCTGCCGACTTAGCTCTGCTTCAGCTGATCTTGAAAGAGCTGTGGCTACGGCGAGAAAGCACCCCCAACCTCCCCAAGCCGCCGCATCTAACCTTAGCCGCTTACGCAAAGTTAGGGGGCATTCGTCAACTGCTCAACCAGCGGGCTAACGAGCTGTACGAGAGCCTTACGGTTCCTGAGCAAGCCATTGCCCAGCGCATATTTCTGAGTCTTTGTGACCTGGGCGATGGCGCCATGGTGACTCGTCGCCCAGTGTCTTTGCCTGAGCTGGTCACCGAGGCTATGCCCGAGCCAGCCGTTGTCGCTGTGCTAGACAAGCTCATAGCAGCCCGACTGGTGGTTGCCCAAACTCAGCTACAGTTCCCCAGGTGCAACATCACCGCCCATCCAGTGCCCGGCTGGGCACCAGCAGCTCCTGACGGTAGCCTATCCACCATTACGGGTGAGCTGTTGGCTCAGCCAGCCACCCCCAGCGTCCCCTGCTTTGACATTGCCCATGAGGCTTTGATCCGCAACTGGCCGCTACTGCAAGACTGTTTGCAAACTCAAGGGCCACGAATCAGGCAGCAGCGAGCGATTGACAGTGCCGCCCAAGAATGGCAACAGCAGGAGCAGCCCAACCATCCCGACTATTTTTTGAGCAAAACCCGCCTCAATGAGGCCAAAGCTTTTCAGCAGACTCACCCCGAACAGCTCTCGGTGCTGGCCAACCGTTATTTGGAGGCCTGCGATCGCTATACCAAGCGCTGCGGCCGTCAGCGCCACCTGGTCCGGCTGCTGATTCCGCTGAGCATGGCTACCGGCATGTTGACGGCCTACGGCCACAGCTACCTCAGCCAGCCAGCGACTGGGTTTAGCTTGGCGAAACCTGGGGTGAGCACGATTACCCCTTCCTTCAACCTTGCCGACCCGCCAACTCCTATCGATGCCGGCATTCCCACCCATTTGGGCTCACCCCAGACCGGAGTGGTGCGCACCAACATGCTGCCTTTAGGGTCACCCCTGCCCAGCCCACCGCCTCAAGCGCATCGGGCGGCCGCACCGCAGCTGCAGTCAGCTCTGGCTAAAACGGCTCAAGAATTGGCGCCGCTCACCCACAGTACCGCTGACTTAGAAGCAGCTCAGACCACCCTTGCCACTTCAGCCGCCCCTAGCGAAAGCAATAGTTTGCCTCCAGCCAACCAGGTAGTCAAGCTTGAGGCCTGGTGGGTTTCGCCCGAAAACCCATCGGTAATGATTCAAATCTGGTGTACGCGCACCCAGGCAGAACCGGTGTGTTTTACCTCCACCGCCGCCCGCAGCCAACCGGGGCAGCCCTAGCCCCAGCAAAGAAAGCTATCCTAGTCTTCGTGGCTAAAGCGATGGAACGGGGCAAGCAATGCAAATTTTGTCGGTGGCGCTGCAAAACTTTAAGACCCACCGCGATCGCTATTTTGAGTTTCAACCGGGCACCAACGCCATCTGCGGCGAAAATGGCGCGGGTAAGACCAGCATTCTAGAGGCGATCGCCTGGGTGCTCTTCAACTACCAGGGCGACTACGGCAAAGACGACCTGATTCGCAACGGCAGCGGCAGTGCTCAGGTTACGGTGGCGTTTACCTCCAACTACGACGGCCGCACGTACCATGCTCAACGCTGTACCCAGCGGGGCTACGCCCTGTTTGACCCCCAGCTTAACGAGCGGCTGCCCTACACCCGCATCAAAGATGAGGTGCTGCCCTGGCTGCGCCAGCACCTGGGGTTAGGCCCCACCACCAACCTATCGCAGCTGTTTGCCCGCACCTTAGGAGTACCCCAAGGCACCTTCACCGCCGACTTTTTGCAGCCTGCTGAGCATCGCAAGGCTGTGTTCGACGCTATTCTCAAGGTTGAAGACTACAAGCTGGCCTTTAAGCAGATGAACGCCCTGCGCCGCTACGCCGAAGATCAGGCGGAAGCTACTAAGCGGGAAATTGCCCAGTACGAAGAAGCGCTCACCCTTTGGGATGACTTGCACCAGCGGCAGCAAACCCTAACCAACGAAATTGGCACCAGCGAGCAGCGCCTAGGGACTTTGCAAACCATGCTCGCCACTCTGCAAACCCAGCGTGACGCGCTCAAAGCCCAAGCCCAAACGGTGCAGACCTTGGCTGCCCAGCGCCAGGGGCTGGTGCATCAGCTTGAGGTCAAGCAGACTGCGCTTGCCCGACTTCAGCAGTCGGTGCAGCAGGCGGAGCAGGCGATCGCCCTGTGCCAAACCCATCAGCAGTCCTTCAAAGGCTATCAGGCGGCAGAGCAGGCGTTGGAGGTGCTAGGGCAGGCCCAGCAGCAGCGCCAGCGCTTGCAGATCGAGTACCAAACACTGCAAACTGCCCAGAGCAAAACCCAGGTTGAGCTGGCTAGGTGGCAAACCCAGCTCGAGTCGTTTGCGGCCACGGAGCGGGAGCTAGCCCAGCTGGAGCCCCACATAGCAACTCAGACTCAGCTGGAGGCCCAGCGCCAAGAGCTGGTGCAGCAGCTAGAGCAGGGCCAGCGGTGGCAGCTCCAGCAGCAGCAGTACCAAGCGGAGCTGAAGCAACTCGACCAGCAGCGGCAGCAAGCGATTCAAACTCGCGATCGCCTGCTAGCTCTACAGCCCCAGGTCGAGGCTATTGCTGCCCTCGAAGACCAGCGCGATCGCCTCCAGCAGCAGCTCAGCCGCCTGGCTGCGGCCCGCCAGTTTGAAGCTGAAATTAATGCTTTAGTGGCAGACAGCCGCCGTCAGGGTCAAGCCCAGCAGTCTGAGATTGAAGCAGTGCTAAGGGATTTAGCGGTGTTAGCCGAGAGCCTGCCGTTGCTCTCAAGCCCGACCCTAGATCGTTTGGAACAATCGCTCCAGGGAGCCACCGACCTGCACGGGTCGCTGCTCTCGGCCCTGGAAGCCATTCTCAGTGACCTAGCAGATCAAACCGATGAGGCCGCCCTCAAAACTGCGCTGCAAACGCTGGAAAACGACCTCAGACAGCGCTATGGCTGGCGAGCCGAGCTGGCGCAGCTCGATGGCATCGCCGTCCAGCTAGAGCACATTCAGCAAGCCCAGGCTAAGTTGATTGCACAGGGAGAAACCCTCACCCAGCAGCTGGCCCAGCATACCCAGGTACAGACCATCCTAGAAAAGCTGGAGCGAGAGCTTGAGACCATGGGACGACCGCGCGAAAAAAGCCAAATTCTCGGGCGCACTCTGCAAGACAAGGCCCGAGTAGAGCAGGCTGCCACTGCCCAAACCACTGCCCTAGACACGCTAGACCAACAGCTAAAAGCACTCACCAGTCAGCTAGCGCCCTTCGCCGACCTAGACCAGCGCCTGGCTCAGGTGCAGCGCGATCGCGCCCAACACCAGACGGGCTACAGGCTGTATCTACAAAACCAATCGTTGGCGAACCAGCACAGACAGCTGGAGGCCGAACTCGCCGCTGCCCAGGCCGAACTTGCCCATGCGTTGCAGCAACAGCAGGATGCTGACCAGGCTTACCAGGCTGCCCTAGCGCAGTTCAACCCCGAGGCCGCTGCCACGCTGGAAACCAACTACAGCACGATTAAATCTGAAGCCGACCAGCTGGCAGGGAGCGTGCCCCAGCAGCGCCAGCGCCTGGCCGACATCAACCAGCAAATTGCCGGGCTTGAGGCGATCGCCCAGCGCCGCGATATCGCCAAACAGCAACTCCAGGCTCAGGAAAAGGCCAGGCGCTTTATCAATTTTGCTCGTAAGGCCTATAACGAAGCGGGGCCGCGCATTACAGAGCAGTACCTGCGCAGCGTTTCGCAGCAGGCCGATCGCCTGTTTCGCGATCTGCTCAACCGCCCCAATGTGGCTCTGCAATGGACTAGAGACTACGAAATTGTGGTGCAGGATGGACCCAACCAGCGGCGGTTTATTAACCTATCGGGGGGCGAGCAGATGTGTGCAGCCCTGGCGGTGCGCCTGGCCCTGCTCAAGGTGCTGGCCGATGCCGACATTGCCTTCTTTGACGAACCCACTACCAATATGGATCGCCCCCGGCGCCAGGGGTTGGCTGAAGCGATTAGCCGCATCAAAACCTTTGAGCAGCTGTTTGTAATTAGCCACGACGACACCTTCGAGCAGGTGACCGAAAACGTGATCGTGGTGGAGCGGGAAGTCAGCTAATCATCCTTGGCAAGAGCAATACTTTGTGCACAGGCCTGATTTGAAGCAACAAAAAGCCGTCCCCAATGCGGGGACGGCTCTAGAGGTAGGAGTCCTGATATTGCTGGCAGACGGGAATCAGCAGCTAGCTACTAGTTAGGAATCACGTTGCTTGAAAAGGCATCACCGCTGTAAGCGGGTACGCGATCGCCGAAATCAGTCGACTGGCCAGTTACAGACTGAGCTAGCTGGTCAAAGGAATCAGAACGCCAGTTGCGCTCGTGGATTGGCTTAGTTTGCTCACCCCGGAAATAAGCCTGGGTGCCAATCAGTGCAGCAGCGACCCAGCCGATGACAAAAAGAGAAATCAATAGGGCAGTCATAAATAAACCTCCAGTGCGGAATGGTGACAGTGGCAAATCGCGCCGCTCACCCGGTTCAGCGATGCAATCGATGCAGACGCATTTCGCTTATGTAAACCAATGTAAATTAAATGTAACAAAATGTCAAATTAGGTTGCGGCAATGTGGTTATAAGTGATAAGCGTTTTTGCCTAAATTGCGGAGCCAGATTTGGCACGTCCCCTCTGCCTTTGTGAGTCGTCGGCAGGAGCGCTTAGGGAGGACACAAATATTAAGAAGGCTGCTGGGTATAAGCTCTGCCAAAGCATTTAGGATGAAGCTCAGGGTTAAATGGCGTCAATGTCCTTCTCTACAAGGGTTTAGGGCAATCGGTGAGGCGCATAGATCATCTACAGTGCCCAGACGGTTATCTATCTGCGATTGCTCAATCCAGCCTTCCCTACAGGGCTTTCCCATGCCTGCTTACACTCACCACTCCCTAGACCTGCTTGCTCAAAACTACAGCCGTGGGCAGCTCCAGTTTCACCATTTAGACCTGCGGAATGTGTCGCTGGAGGGCATTAAGCTGCCTTTTGTTGAATTTATTGACTGCAACCTCTCAGGATTGAATCTATCAGGCGCTTTTATGCCGGGGAGCGTGTTCACCCACAGCATTCTGCGCAAGAGCAAACTCAACTGGGCCAACCTTATCGGCAGCGACTTTTTTCGGGCCGATTTGTCTGGCGCTCAGCTCAACCGAGCCCTGCTTTCGGGGGCTAAGCTAACCGGCATCAATCTTCACGGCGCTATTCTCAAAGAAGCTATCCTCAGTGGCAGTGACCTCTGCGGTGCTAACCTCAAACGCGCCTGCCTGCGGGGCGCTAATCTCAGCCATGCCAATCTCCAGAGAGCCGATCTGCGCGAAGCCGACCTGACCAACGCTGACCTCGACGGCGCCAACCTCATCGGGGCTATGATGCCCGACAACACCTACATGGATTTTAATTTTGACATGCTGGCCGCTGGGGCAGAATAACGCTCCAGCAATTTTATCGGACAGTCGCCGCCACAAAAATCAAGCGGTTTTGGCAAGGGAGTCTGCGGTGGCTAGAAGTCAGCTAGTCGTCCCCGTTTTTGCGATCGCTCAACCATGGCCTCACCTATCAATAACTTAGTGCAGCGCCACCCCGGCACCACCAAACAACACCAGCGACAAAAAGAAGTCGACCATAAACAACCCCACCCAGGTAGTGACCACCGCGGATGTCGCGGCTCGACCGACTGACCGACTACAGGTAGTCGTCAGCCCCCAGGTGCAGCCCGCCAAAGCAACGATCGCCCCAAACAAAACCGATTTGATCAAGACAGCAATTAGGTCGTTGAGCACCATCAGCGATCGCACTGAGTCTAGAAACTGGCTCACCGGCATTTCGTAGAGTAAAAATGCCACCCCAGCCCCGCCCACAATTCCTAGCACTAGGCCCAGCACTGTGAGCACTGGCAGCATCACGCAGCAGGCCACCACCCGAGGCAGCACCAGATAGTCGATGGGGTCTGTGCGCAGCACCTTGAGGGCATCGATCTGGTCCGTTACCTTCATGCAGCCAATTTCAGCGGCGTAGGCCGTGCCCACCTGCCCAGCCATAATAGCCGCAGTCAAAATGGGAGCCAGTTCCCGACAGAAGGCCATGGCAAAGGCCCCACCCAGGGCGTGCAGTGCTCCAAAGCGCTCCAGCTCGCGCGCGGTCTGAACGGTAAAAATCATGCCGGCAAAAACATTTGTCAGCAGCACTGGAGTCAGGGTCAACGGCCCTGCCGCAACCATTTGCTCTAGGGTACGCTGGCGATTGACTCGACCACGCAGAATTCGCATGAGCACCTGTCCGCCCAAAAAGCAGGCCATCACAATGTGATAAGGACAAGATTTTGCCTGCACCGTCATTGCCGGTCGGGGTTCAGGCCGGGAGCCACAGCCCGAGTTGGTCAACTTTGGCAGGGCAAGGGAACGCCGCAGGGTTTTGTCGTAGGCCTTAACCATGGCAACAACTCATAGGGTAGATGGGCAGAGGCAAATTACCGAGCTCAGGGTGCCCTAATAGAGCGGTTCTGTGGATCTATACTGCAACGGCAGCGACGCCAAAAAATGTCTTCTACCTGAGCGTGGCATCAGCCCGATTAAGGCCTGATGCCACGCCCCAGGCCAGCGCAGCCGACATTGCCAAGGCCAAGCATTAGAGGCAATCGTGATAAATCGTCACCCGATTGACCCCAATTTACAGAGTCTGACCGGGTTACTGACGTTTCTTCGGATAATTTTCACAATATTGGCTGCTTTTTGAAGCGAAACCCGTTTTTAAGAGGGTGCTCAGCACTGCAGCCGCTTCGGGCCCTATGGCTTCTTACCTGCTGCCAGCCCTCCCAGCCAGCTTTCTCTAGAAGCCGAAGAAAGTAGTACATTTTTAGTACGCATTCCGAAGAGTCATGGTACACTTGTACCAAATTCTGTCGAGACTGCCCCTGGGCGAGTTGACTAGCGATCGCAAACGATCGCTCTACACCAGCCAGCTTGAGTTGATGGGCAGGGTTAATGGTTTTTGGCTGCTCTTCAAACGGTTACCAGGCAATGGATTTTCAAAGCATTCAAACCAAACTCACCAACACAGTCAACGCCCTGAGCCAAAGCGATGCCACTGTACAGGTGGACTGGGCCAGTGAACCATCGCTGCCGAGCACCGTGGTGCGAGGGGCTCAGACTATCCCTGGAGGGCGATCGCGCCCCAGCGTAGATTTTTCTACTGCTATTGATGCTCTGCAATGGCGATCTGAACAGGCAGGGGGAGCCGATCTAGCAGCCAACTTACCCGCTGGATCAGCGCCTGCAGAAGTCTACCTCAAGCGCCTGAACGCTATGGCGCACAAGATTAACCAGCTGTCGTCAGAGCAGGAACGGGCGATCGCAGAAATGCAGCTGATCCGGGCTCGCTTGACTCGCACTCATCCCATCGCCAACACCCTGGGGCAGCCGGTGGTGCCTCCCTACCTCGATGTCGATCGGGCGGTTTTAGCGTCGGCAGAAATGGATCACCAGGGCAACATCGTACTGGCTTACCGTACCGTTAGCCCCACCCCATCCCCAGGACCTCGGGCCAATCCGATTCCAACCGAGATCAACCAGCTGGCTGGCCACCTGCGCACCACCTATGGCCCTTCTAAACGTCGCGATCGAAGCCAGTGGAGTGCCCTGGCCTCTGACCTGCTCGCACTGGGGCAAGAGCCCTCTGAGCTGATTGCCCGCCTGAGCCGCACTGTTTGGGATGCGGGTTTGGCGATCGCGCGCTTTGTTGCCCCTCAGCATGCCAAGCCCTCGGTTACGTCTAGTTACCCCTTGGGGCATCCGCGGCGAGGATCGTCTCTTTCTGTGGTGGATGGGGTGCTGTGGCTTGGGGGTGGAGTCATCGGTCGACTGGCATTGAATCTGCTATTGGCCGCCTTTCCAGCCCTTTGGTCAGTGGCGGTAGCCGCGATTACCGCGATCACAGCCTACGCCCTCTACCGAGCAACCCTGGCCCCCAAACTGGCCTTCGGCCCGGCCATTCGGGTATTTTTGCTGGTTTTAGGGCTGGTTGTGGGCGGCCAGCTCTAGTGCGGTGCAGCTCTATTCTTCAGTGAGTTTTAAGGAGGCAGCTTATGGTTTCAATGCATCCCCAGGGGGAGAAAATCACCTTGGCAAACGCCAAGCCCTTTATTGCGGGGGCCATTGTACTGGCCATTGGGCTGCTGGCCATCGACGATCAGAAGCTGGGCGGTTGGTTGCAAGCCGCTGGTACCCAGAGCGCTGAGGGATGCGAAAAGATTGTGCAGAGCAATGCCCAGTTGAGCCGTGAGCAACTCGCTCAGCTGCTGGTCGTGCCCGAGCGTGACCCAAAAGAAAATGTGCGCAAGATTGTTGCCGAACCCTACTGTAGCCTGCCTCAGCTCCAGGTGCGCTCTGGGGTGGTTTCAGAGCGCGAAGCATACCCGATGGCATGGGATCCGACCGTTCAGCTAGTAATTTTGTACGAAAATGACGAGTACGCTGGCTATCGCTTTCGGTTTCAATAGTGCCCTGCTGCTGATCGGCCAGTTTGACTGGAGACCTTTAGGCCCCCCGGCAAGAGGTCAGTTTTTTCAGCACTTGCACTTGGGTGGACTACCCCTTGGACTCGGTCGGCTGGCCCTAAGCCTGGGGTTAGGCATGTTGCTGCTTGGCTTGAGTGGTTGTGGCAGGCTAACGCCGACAGTACCCCGTCAGATCGTGCTGAAGCAGGCTTGGGAGATCGAATCGGGCGATCGCGTGGCGGGGCAGTTAGTCACGGGCAGTCTGGGCGATATCTCGATCCGACTGCAGGGCGCTCGGCTGCGCGCTCCTTTTACGGGCCAAGTAGAGCTAGCGGCCAAGGGATTTAACTGTATTTATTTTTCGAGCCCAGAGGTACCGGCTTACTTGTTTCGCTACTGCGGTGTTAGCCACCCCCATGTGGGGCCCATTGAGGCCGGAGACGTTATGGGGCGCGGGCGCTACATTCATTTCGCCACTCTACGACGGCAGCCCGATGGCTCCTGGGCTATGGTCGAACCCTCCGATCGCGTGCTGGAGCGATCGCTCAATCGACCACCACCACGCTTACCGTTCTAGGCCTAGCCGCGCTGTTTCAGAACTGCAATCAACTCCCCTAAGCTTGCCCCGGCAATTTACCCCCTTCTGCCCATGAAGCTCCATCCCACTCTTCTAGCCGCTAGTGCTCTGCTGGCAATGCTTTGCCCTACTGCGGTGCAGGCCGACGACGGCATTCTTAGCTTTGAGCTGTCGCCACCTCAGTGGGTGGAGCCGCCGCCGATTGCCGATGCGATCGCACCAGCGGTAGACAACGCTAACCAGCCCCTGCCCATTCCGGCCCAGGCAGCCAATCCACCGATGCGCTACCACTCCCCCCAGCAGCTACCGGCGGGGGTATATCGGCGCGGGGTAGTAGTAGCGCTGAATGAGAGCACATCGGCCACTGCGCTGCTGCCACCAGCTCCACCGCTGACCCTGACTCCAGTTATGGTGGCCGTAGCGCCTGAACCAGTCGCTCCAGGCCACAAGGTTGAATCGCCCAAGGAAACGCAGCGGCTAGCCCTTGACTTTGGGTTAGAGCCATCAGCGGCGGTGGTTACGGCCCAGGCAAAATTGGCTGAGCCAAAAGCCACTCCCAACCCATTGCTGAGCTTATTTGAAGGCAACTCAGATTCTTTAGTGGCCAGGGCAGTGGGCAGCGCTGAGGGCACCCGCACCCCTAGCGGAGCGATTAATTCTGCCTATTTTGGCCATACCGACCCCGGTAACCGCGTGTGGAACATGGGCACGTTTTCCTACCAACACGGGGCTCAAACTCCCGAAGAAGCCGACCAAAAACAGCTGGCCCGACTTCAAAATCAAGGGGATGTGCTGCGCCAAAGAGCCCTCAAGCACGGCTTGAACCTCACCCTTGAGGAAACCCTCAACGGGCTAGACCTGGCCAATCAATCGCCCTTAGCTGCCATCGGACGGGTAGGTTACATTGAGCGACTCGCTGAGGCTAAGGCTAACGGATATGAAGGATCTGAGGCCATTTTGGTAGCTCGTACCCGTTCCTATATCAATCCAAATACCGGACGATGGAACGCCCCTGGGTTGGGTAACACCGAAGTTGGCATTCGCCGCGACCAGCTACGCCGAGCCAATGCCGTGGCCCAGGCGATCGCCGCCTATGAGGCCCAAAATCCTGACCTTCGTCCCCAGACCTGGGCACTGACTCCCGACCCCGAGCCTGAAACTCTAGTGGCTCTAGACAGTCCTGAGGCAGAGCCTGTGGACGAGATACTGCAAATGTGGACTTCTCCCAGTGACCCCGTTGCCCAGGCTAAACCAGCAGACAACGAGGCGACCGCCGCTGCGCCAAACCCGGCCGAAGCTAGTGACGTCGATCCATTGGCAGCGCTCTGGCAGGTCACCGTCGAACGCTTCTCCCAGGCGGCGTTCCCGTCAGGGGGCGGGACCTCACCGCAAATAGCCTCCCTCGCTAACGTGTTGTTTAACCGGGGCGATGCTTCTGCTACCAGAAATGCCGTCCCAGAAGCTGACGAGGCCGCCATAGTTCCACCACCAGCACCGATCGCCAATGACAATGATGCACCCTCCGCCGATGAGGTGTTACCCCCCTCAGCAACAGCAGCAGCTACCGAGAGTGACGAGCAAGAAGCCGTAATAGATTTGACGCCGTCTGCCGCTGCACAAACAGCAGAGACAGTAGCCCAGCCAGCTGCGATCGCCCCTCCATCCTGGGCCGAGGCCAAAGAAGGTAGCCAGACCGTTGTCCCAATTACCACTACATCTCCTGTGCCTGGGGCATTTCCCGACAGCACGGTCTACATACCTCAAGCTACCGTTGCAGAACCCGATTGGCAGTCAGAGACAGCGCCGCAGGAAGCCCCTGAGTCTCCCGTGCTCGAGGTTGCCACTCCAGAGGCTGAACTATCGGAAGCCCCCACCTTAGATGCCTCAGAACCACCTATAGGTACCCCAGAGGCCGAGCCTCAAGCTCTGCCGTTAGAAACCTCTGCCTCCGATAACAAGACGATCACTTCTGAGCCAGAAAAGCCTTTGGGGTTTGAACAGGTTAGCCCGGAAGATCTGTCGCTGGGGACTTCCCCCACGAATGTAGAGCCTTTAGGAGAGGCGATCGCCCCACCAGATGCAGAGCCAGACCAGGCCATTACCCCAGATGCTGCTCGGGAAGGCACCTCAGCTTATTAATCCCTAGGTATCTTGAGTTAACTTACAGAAGCAGAGCCAGATACAGATACAGAGAGAATAACATCAACGTTTCATGGGTTGTCGACAGAGAGTTGTCGGCAGAAGGCGCGATCGCCACAAAAATTGCGATCGCGAGCAAAACAGCCAGCTTTCAGTGGTTGACAAAAACAGCACTGACCACAACACTGGGACAGTCCTTTCTAGTAGCGTTTTAGTCCTTGTAAATACCCTTTTCATCGCTGCCGGTTCTTTAACGGCCTGGGCAACCGACCACAAATCCAGCAAAATAGTAAAGTCTCTCATAAAGATTAATGGGCTGGAGCTTAAGAATTCACCTTCGCGTCTTGCCCCACGCCTAGCATAGGGAAATCCTGATCGTTAACTTGCCAGGCCCATGCCGGAGCCCGACACCCACTCTCCATTCAACGACCTTTCTGCCCTTGACGTGCAGAGCGGCAGCGCGGCTATTGATAGCCGCCTCAATGTGGACCAAATGCTCTCTTTAATCGACAGCATTTTGCCCTTTGAGGCCTGTCTCTACCACGAGATCATTCCTCTCTCCGTGGAGTCGAGTTGCCTGCACCTCGGCATGGTCAACCCATCGGACACCGTTGCTACGGAATATGCCCGCAAGCAAGTCTCCTTCATTCACTGCTCTGTGGTGTCGTGGCCTGTGGCCTCTGACTGGCAGCGCAAAATGCTCTCCAAGTATCTAAGTCACGCATCTCGGCAAAAGGCTAAGCCCCAGCCGCAGGTTGAGGCACTACCCCAGGCGCAAAACCAGGTCGATGAGTTTCTTACATTTATTGTCGACAGCCCGGAGGATTTGAGAAGCGATCGCCCCACCCCGACTGTTGACAGCTCAGAAGAACTACAGAACGATCGTCCAGCCCCAGTTGTTGACAGCCCACCAGAACTGCAAAGCGATCGCCCAGCCCCTGACCTGCCGCCTGCTCCCTCCACTCCACCCCTACCCCAACCTCCAAGAATTGAGCTAGAGTCTCAACCCCTGGCCCTCACGCTTGACCCGATTCTTAGCCAGGTACCGCTCAACCAACTACATCGCTTGCCGCCGCCCAAGCTCACCCAGGCGCTGCTTTATCAGGTGCTAACCGAGGGCATTGGGCGTCTGTATCTAGAACGCCGCTCCACCAATGGCCAAGTGCTTTGGAGCAGAGACGGCGTGGTTCAAGCTGCCCTAAAAAACCTGAGCCTCGACCAGGTTCAAAGCGTCATCAACGAACTCAAGCGGCTGACGCACCTGCCCCTGCTACCAACTGCCCAGCCCAAACAGGCCGACATTGAGCGGCTATACAAAGGCGAACGCGTGCTGCTGCGCCTGCGTCTGATGTCGGGTGCCCACGGCGAAGAAGCTACCCTTCAAGTCCTAAGGGGGGCCGCCCTTAAGTTTTATCAGCAGCAGCAAATCAAACAGATGGGAGAAGATGCCCTTGGGGTTGCTCAAACCCTGCAAAAACGTATTGTTGAGATTCGTCAGCGGGCTCGCCACTCACTGACGATTGAGCCTCCCTCGGCGCAGACGCTAGGGGCCCTGAGTCAGTTGCTCAAAATGATGGAAGAGCAGATTGAGCAAATTATGAAGTCGTCTACTGACCCAGACGGCGAGGCATAGCACTAATCAAAAAGTCAGGGCATTGCTGGATACAGGCATGAATCATAACTGCAACGTCTTGTAGGGGCAAACGGCCGTTTTTCCCTATAGATTCATGCTTCGATTCAACAACACCAAAGTCAGAAGCTACGACAAAAAATACAACGCAAAGCACAAAAATCGCAAGAAATATCGGGTGTGCCTAAGCCCTGGCATTCTGGACAGTCTTCACTGGTACCCAAGCGGCTATATTGCAATACTCTCGGAGCAAACTGAACGTCCAGTCTTGGCCCTAGCGCTCTGACTTGGCACCCCAGGCACCGGTTACACGGCCAAAGTTAACTTGAAACTCGTCTAGGCCCAACCAGGTGCCGGGACGTTCTTCATCCCAAGACGCTGACAGCACACCGTAGGTAAGGCCTACTACCCCCAAGCCAAAGCAGCCTAAGGTCACTAACAGTACAAAGTAAGAAGGCAACTCTACTACTTGATTTGCAACCAGGTAGTAGCTAACAAAAAAGGTCAGTATTCCCAATCCTGTGGGGACACCGGAGAAGGCCAACATGCGACGCAGCATGCGATCGCTCACCTCCTGAGGAATAGAGGTTGTTTCACGGTCTGCCCGCTTAGCTCTAGCTGTCTTTTTACTAGAAACAACTGGCTTAGCCACAGCAGTCGTGTTTACGGTGACTGGCTTTTTGGCTGATTTCTTTTTAGGGGCTGGCTTAGCAGCCTTTGGCGCCTCATCGGCAGGCTTGCTACCGCTCTTACCTGGCTCAAAGGGCAGCCGCTTTCGGGAAGACTCAGAGGCCATAGCGCTACGTGACAACAACAAGCGATGGGAACATATTAGAAACGTTGGGCTAGCAGTGCTAGCCCAACGTTTCTAGCCTAGAGAAAAGGTTGGAGGAATGCGGTCGCAGCACTCAGCTCGGGCTACTTACCAAAAAGCTTTGCTAAGTTCAACTCAACCCACCTAGCTGATCTGGCTTTGGCGGAAAACCTAGCCGCGAATACCAAGCTTTTGAATCAGCGCCCGATAGCGCTCGGAGTCTTGCTTTTGCAGGTAGGCCATAAGGCGCTTGCGGTGACCAATCATTTTGAGTAGACCACGGCGAGACGAGTAGTCTTTTTTGTTCTTTTGCAGGTGGGAGCTCAGCTGATTGATGCGTTCGGTGAGCATAGCAATCTGCAGATCGGCGGAGCCGGTGTCAGTTTCGTGCACCTGATAGTCGGAAATAAGTTCCTGCTTACGCGCTTGCAACAGAGTCATGGGACAGACAGCTTCTCTAGAAGAATAATTTTGAGCCAGGATTTTTCACTATAGCATAGGGGCTGTTGCACCCATCTTGTCTCACCAGAGGATTACTCACTGAGCCAGGCGATCGCCTCGCGCACCCAACTTTCTGGATCCGCTGTCTTTTGCAAAGTAGAGCTGCGGCCTACCGCCTGAAGCGCCTTGAGAATCTCGCTTTGACTATAGCCCAGGGCGCTAAGCGTGGCTTCGACCTCTTCGTAGAGGGTTGGTATCGGTCCAGCATCAGGCACCAGGCCCACCCCCGACTGAGTTTGCCAGTCTTGCAGCTTGGTTTTAAGTTCCAAGACCAGACGTTCGGCGGTTTTGTTGCCTACCCCTGGGGTACGCGACAGTAGACGGGTGTTACCACTAACTACCGCCTGGGTTAACTCAGTCTCGCCCAGGGTGTCGATCAGGGCCAGAGCCATCTGGGGACCAATGCCGCTAACGCTGATTAACAGCCGAAACAGGTCGCGCTCTTGACGCTGGCCAAAGCCAAACAATACCGCCTGGTCTTCGCGAAAGTAGAGGTGACTAAAGAGCTGCACCACCTCCCCGAGGGGCGGCAGCTGCGACAGCTGGCGGGCGGGCACCTGCATGTCGTAGCCCACCTGATTGACGTCTAAGGTGACGATAATTTTGTGGTTACCGGGCTTTTGAACATCGGCCAGCACCCCCTTGAGATAGCTGATCATGCAGAGGGGTCAGACTTTTGCGGTGAACGAGGGCGATTTGAAAGGCGATCGCTTCCCGCATCGGCACGGGGGTCGGATAGCACCGCACTGGGCGACACACCCTTACCAGACTTAGGTCGCTGGGTTGGAGCCGGTGCTGGGGCTTCTTTCACCGGCTGAAGGTGGCTGCGTCCGTTTTGAATGATCCGCAACATCTGAGAGAGCTGCTGCTCTACGCTAGAGAGCACCTGGTCAGCGTAGCCATCGGCCTCCTGCTGAATCATGTCTTGCTCGTCTAGGGCCTTTTGGCGCAGGGACTCCCACTCACGCTGAGCTTGAATCTGCATTTGCTCAATGTCACCCATCACCTGGGTACGCAAGCTATCGCAATCCTGCTGGGCCTGGGTTTTGAGCTGTTGGGCCATCTGCTCGGCTTGGCGCACAATGCCCAGTTCATCCAGTATTTGGGCCGCCTGCTGCTCGGCAGCAGCAATTAGTTCTTCGGCGTAGCGCTCAGATTCAGCAAGTAGGCTGTTGCGCTGCTGCAAAATTTGCACCGCTTGGCGAAAGGCCGGAGGCAGGTTGAGGCGAATAGCGTCGAGTTGGTCCAGCAGCTGATCCTCATCGACCAGGGTACGACCACTAAAGGGCACCCGAGGACTAGCCAAAATCAGTTCTTCGAGCTTATTCAGCTCCTGTTGAATATCGATATCGCCGGGGTTGGGCAGGCCCGAATTGGTTTCCGTCGCCTCTAATCCATTGGCTTGGACACCGGCACTGCGGGACTGGGCGGTGCGGGGCTGAGCATTGAGGCGGGAGGGTTCTGGGCGTAGCATTGGTAAATGTCTCGCGCTACATGGTGGGGAACAAGGTGGTCGATGGGGCCGCCAAAGCGGGCGATTTCTTTGACCAGGCTGCTGCTAAGAAAGCTGTACTCTGTGGAGGTTGACAGAAAAAGAGTCTCAATATCATCGGCCAGGGTCTTATTAGTATGCGCCATTTGCAGCTCTTTTTCGAAATCGGAGAGTACTCGCAACCCCCGCAGCAAGACCTGGGCATGGCGCTGTCTAGCATAGTTGATGGTAAGACCATCGTAATGGTCAATATCAATATTGTTGAGATGCCTCACCGATCGCTCAATTTGCCCAATACGCTCGTCGGTAGAAAACATGGGCACCTTGTTGGGGTTGCTAGACACCAGCACAATCACCCGCTCAAACAATCGACTGCCGCGGGTAATGATGTCTAAATGGCCCAAGGTAATGGGGTCAAAACTGCCGGGATAGATGGCAATCAAAACTGCTTAGCCAGTATTCCAGGGTTAATGTGGCGATTATAGCTAACTTCTGGCTATAAAGGCCTAGACCCGCTTTTCTCTAAGCCGGGATGGTTGGCCGGAAAGGGCAGGCGCTTACGGTAGACGCGATCGCATCGAGCCGTTTCCACCCCAGTGGCCGCTTCATAACCACTGGCTTCGTACAGCCCGACCGCTTCCTGTAGCACCGAGGCGGTTTCTAGCCAAATGTCGGTGAAGCCGCGCTGCTGAATAGCAGATTCTAGCGTGCTGAGCAGGTAGCGCCCCAGCCCTTGCCCACGCGCCTGAGCCAGCAGATACATCTTGCGCAGCTCCACTGCGCCATCTCCGCGCTGGGTAGGACGATAGCCAGCGGTACCGACCAGCACGCCGTCAAGCTCTACTACCCAAAATTCGCCACCCGTCTGCCAGTAGCAGTCTTCTACTTCTAGGGCGTCGCGATCGCTATCGATCGGTTCACAGGTGAGGCGGTATTCTTGCAGCACCTCGCCAATGATGGCCACGGCGGCGGCGCGATCGCTCGGCTGCCAACTGCGAATCAGGTAGGGGCCAAAGGTGCTGCGGTGTTCTAGCGGCATCGAACTTCTCTAGCTATGAATGCGGGGCTGAGGGTGAAGGCGAGCCAAAATCTCGCTTTCGGCAGCGGCTAACTCAGCTAGCCGCCCTTCTACCTCGACACGGGGAAAGCGGCCGGTAGCCAATACCCAGTAGGCCCCGTAGTGGCGAGCTTCTGAAGCCATGAGGCTGCGGTAAAACTGGGCTAATTCTAGATCGGGGCAGTGCTGGCCCAACAATCCCAACCGTTCGTGGCTACGGGCTTCGATCAGAGCCGACACTAGCAGCACGTCAAGCTGACGATGGGGTTCGTCGCCTCGCACCTGCTGACGCAGAGCGGCTCCATAGGGGGGTGGCGGCAAGGGGCCAAAGAGAATGCTGCGGCGCTCCAGCCACTGGTTGACCTGGGCGAAGTGGGCCAGTTCTTCTTGGGCGATCGCGGTTAGCGCTTTTACTAACTCAGCATCCGATGGATAGCGGTTGATCAGGCTCATCGCTACCCCCGCCGCCTTGCGCTCACACTGGGCGTGATCGAGCAAAATCACGTCCAGGTTAGCCAGGGCTTGCTCAACCCACGCCTGAGAAGTTGGCGTTTCTAAAAATTTAATCGTGGCGGTGGCCATACAACTTTGGGGAGGGTTCAGGCAGGTCCTAGTCTAAACCACTAGGAATTTGCGGACACTTGATGTCGGTCTTTGAGATGTTTCACCAGCGCGTGCAACCCCAGACGGTAGCTGTCAGCGCCAAAGCCGCAGATTTGCCCCACGGCCACCGCAGCAATATACGAGTGATGGCGAAAGGCTTCACGCTGGTGAATATTGCTGAGATGTACCTCGACAGTGGGAAGGCCAACGGCTGCGATCGCATCTCGAAGGGCCACGCTAGTGTGGGTATAAGCCCCAGGATTGATTAGAATGCCGTCTTTTTGCCCAAAGGCCGCCTGGAGGCAGTCCACAAGCGCCCCTTCGCTATTGGATTGAAAGCAATCCAATGAAACGCCCAGGGCAGTCGCTTCAGTCTCTAAGGTCGCTTCGATGGTAGCTAGGGTTTGCCGACCATAGATCTCGGGTTCTCGCAAGCCCAGCATGTTGAGATTTGGGCCATGAACAACTTGAACCCTTAGCAATGATTGTTGCCCTTTGTATTAGTATTTGCCCTAGCAATACCGTTTGCTTGTTCATTCTCTCAACAAACACAGCGATCGCAAGTATTAAGTGCCGCACTCAAGAACAATATCAAGCGACAGCATCGCTAGACTCTAGTTAAAATCTTTTCAAGAGCACCCCTAACGGCGGGGTTCTTCTACCGGAATAGGAATCAAGTCAGGTTCTGCCTGATGCTCAGGGCCAAATAGAGCTTCAATGACTCTATCAACCCAGTCGCTCAGTTTTTCGAGAGCCTTTTCGATGTAATCCATTAGGGCAAACTCCTTACTGGCACATGCCACCCTGGTTGCTCTTACCTAAAACCAGCTCTAGGCCAGATGGGGGCTGCATTTATCCATAATTACATAATAGCCATTTGAGGCAAATGATCAACCTACATTACAGCAGGTTGCGTCGCAGAGCATCTAAGGCAGAGAGGGCGCTGAGCTGGCGCACCCAATCGCGTCCCCGATAGCCAGAAAACTCGTGTTTATACGTCAACACATTGCCCTCGGGAGTAGCCAGGCCAATATAAACCAAGCCTACAGGTTTAGTCTCGCTGCCCCCGTCTGGCCCGGCAATGCCAGTGATGCTCAAGGCCCAGTTGGTTTGCAGCAGCGCCTTAGCGCCTAGAGCCATCTGCTCCGCCACGATCGCACTCACCGCTCCCTGCTCCTCTAAAACAGCGGCATCCACCTTGAGAAGATTGATCTTAACCTCGTTGTCGTAGGCAATCACACCGCCATAAAAGTAAGCAGAGCTGCCAGCAATGTCGGTCAAGAGCTGCCCTAAGCCACCACCCGTACAAGACTCGGCTACAGCGACGGTTTGTTGTCGGGCCAGCAGTAGTTTGCCAACCACCGAGGCCAGAGTATCATCATCGGCACCATAGCAGTCAGCGCCGACTAGCTCCCGAATGCCAGCTTCGACCGGCTCGATTTTGGCCAGGGCCGCAGGGGTGGAGTCGGCCTGCGCGCTAATGCGCAGCTTGGCTTCGCCTTTGCTGGCGTAGGGGGCGACCGTCGGGTTGCCCTGGCTGAGGTAAGCAGCGACCTGCTCCGCTAGGGCCGATTCACTGATGCCCCAAAACCGCAGCATGCGGCTGACAATGGTGGTCGTCACCCAGCCCTGGGCGCGCAGATAGGGTACGGCGGTCTCTTTCCACATCGCCTGCATCTCTCGCGGCACGCCGGGAAAGGTCATTAGGGTTAGGCCAGGTCGGGGCGACCAGATAATGCCGGGGGCAGTGCCCTGGGGGTTGGGCAGCACCATCGCCCCCTCGGGCAGCAGCGCCTGTTTGCGGTTGCTGGGGGGCATGGTTCGGCCCCGAGCGGTAAATTTGGCCTCAATATCAGCCAGCAGGTCAGGGTGCTCAACTAGAGGGGCACCAAACAGGTCAGCCAACGTCTCTATGGTGAGGTCATCGGGGGTAGGGCCCAGACCGCCAGTAAAAAGCAGGAGTTGCGATGCCGTACTCGAAGGCTTCGCGAACCGCTCGGCCGCGATAGTCACCGCCTGCTGAATGCGGGCCGGATTGTCACCCACAACTGTTTGGTAGTAGTGGGCAATGCCTAGACTGGCTAGCTCTTTAGCCAGAAACTGGGCGTTGCCATTGAGAATATCCCCTAGCAGCAGCTCAGTACCCACGCAGATAATCTCTGCACTTCTGGTGCCAGAGGGCAAATTGTCGGTCTCGGAGGGCTGAAACGCTGAGCTTGGGGTCATAGAACGTCCTAGGGTCGAAATGGGCCGGAGATGGGATGGCCGAGGCGCAATAGTGTCATTATGGCCATTGCAGGGAAGCCAGGAACAGCCCATTTGGCTCATTGGCAAAGTCCCTAAAATTATGTCGCGCATTGGTTGTTTAGGGGAGGCTACCCGATGGTAGGTTGGAGCGAGGGGGATAGACCCGCCGGGGGCGATGGTCAAAGACCCGCCCTAGGAGGCGATCGCAAACCGGGTTGGGCTACCGGGCTGCTAGCCCTAATGTTAGGGGGCCTACTCTACCGCGCGATCGTGGCGCTCTGGCTATTTCCAGGGTTTGACGAAGCCTACTACTATCTCTACAGCCGCTACCTGAGCCTGAGCTATTTCGACCATCCACCCATGGTGGCCCTCACGACCGGGATAGGCTGGTGGCTCACTGGGGTCATTTCACCTTTCACCATTCGCTTAGGGGCGTTGCTGATCTATTGTCTCAGCTTGGGGCTGCTGTACTTGGCGGCGGCACGGCTGTTTTCAGCGGCGGTAGGACAGATGACCCTGGCTATTGCCACGCTGATACCGCTATTTGCCATCGGCTTTGGCATTCTCACCTCCCCCGACAACGGGCTGATTTTGTTTTGGAGCGCCACGCTGCTAGTCGCCGCCTGGGAATTTTTTCCCTACAGCAATCAACTTGGAAACTCCAAAGCAGTTAAAGCGACCTACGTACCCACCTGGCGCATTGTGCTGCTGGGGCTGACAGTGGCTCTAGCGGGGTTGAGCAAATATCACGGTTTTGTGCTGGGCGTTAGTCTAGTGGGGTTTTGTGTCGCCTATCGACCCTACCGCGCGGCGCTGCGATCGCCCTGGACGCTGCTTGCCCTAGGCGTCTTCATGCTCACCCTCTTTCCCCTGTGGTACTGGAACAGTCAGAACGACTGGATTTCCTTTCGCTTTCAGCTGGGTATGCGATTTGACGGGGGCAGTGAGAGCAGCGGGTTTAGCCTAGGGCAAATGGTGAGCTACTGGCTACTGTCAATTGTTTACCTATTTCCGCTGTTTGGCTTTCCGCTGTGGTGGGTAGCGGCACGACAGGGTACCAAACAGGCGCTGTTCGGGGTTTCTCCCAGCCTCAACAATGGTGAGGCCCAAGAGAACTACAAACAGGGGCTAGTGCTGTGGCTATCGCTGCCAATCATGCTGCTATTTACCCTGCTGGGGGGCAAGCAGCAGATTTTGCCTGCCTGGCCCGCCCCCGGCTACTGGGGCATTGTCATTTTGCTGGCTGCTCAGGTGCTGATTTGGCAACGCTATCGTCCCCGCCTTATTCGCCGCTGGCTGTGGGGTTCGGGGCTGTTTTTAGGTTCGCTTTCCATGGTGGCGCTGCTGCACCTACAGCTCGGCGTTTTACAAAAACCGAGCACCTACGCCCTGTTTGGTGGGCTAGTACCCGTCGAGCAGGATGGTTCTACAGAACTGATTGACACTAGCCAGCTCAAGCGGCGGTTTGCCGATATTCCCGAAATTCGAGCGGCCCTAGATGACGTGGGGTTTGTCTTCACTAATCAGTACTACCTGGGGGGCTACTTTGCCATGGCTATTCACCCCATAGTCGATCTGCCGGTGACGGCCTTTAGCCAAGACGCGCGCGGATTTGCCTACTGGTTTAACCCCCAGGACTGGGTTGGTCAAAATGCACTCTATATGACGCTCGATCGCTTTGCTCAAGACGACGAGATTGTAGCGGGCTACCGGCCCCTCTTCGACAGTATTCAGCCACTAGGCACGGTGCCGCTCATGCGCGGCGGCGAAGTGACCGAAACTATTCACGTATATCGCGCCAGCAATTTGCGGCAGGCCTACAAATATCCCTACGGTCCCTCAGCGAGTGCGCTGCCGCAGCCGCCAGCCGGTGTAGCTGAGTAGCGCTGTGGCGGCTAGGGCGTAGACTAAGCCACTGGGCATGCCCGCAAACGCTAGGGCCAGACTGCCGGCCCACAGCGTCAGCACGTAGATGAAGAGCACCGTCACCCGATGAGACAGCCCCGCCTGAAGCAGTCGGTGGTGCAGATGGCGCTTGTCGGCCACGAAGGGCGATTTACCGGCTCGCAGGCGATCGACAATCACGGCCGACATATCGAGAATTGGCACTGCCAGAATTAGGTAAGGCAGCAGTACAGCAGCAGTAGTCACCGTTTTAACCAAACCGATGACGCCAACTCCGGCCAGGGTAAAGCCCATAAAGTAGGCTCCCCCATCTCCCATGAAAATTTTAGCTGGGTTGAAGTTGTAGCGCAAAAAGCCTAGGGCTCCACCGGCTAGAGCGGCAGCAATCAGCGCCGCCGCGGGCTGGTTCATGTAGAGACTCACCACCAGCATAACGACCGCAGCGATACCGGATACCCCTGCCGCCAGACCATCGAGGCCGTCGATCCAGTTGATGGCATTGGCCATGCCCACTAGCCACAGAATGGTCACTGGCAAGCTGATGAAGTCGGGCAGCTGGGTGAGCCCGTAGAAGGGAATGGTGAGAAAGTCGATGCTCACGCCCACATACCAAGCCATGGTGGCCACTACCGCCTGCATAAACAGGCGACTGAGGGGCGATAGACCAAATAGGTCGTCAGTGAGGCCAATCAGAAAGAAGGCTAATCCGCCGAGGGTCACCCCCCAGATCTGAAACTCCTGAGGTGGGGCTAAATGGGCTCCGGCGGCATCAATAAAGCCGCCCATGGACCATACGATCAGCAGGGCTAACAGCGTACCGATAAAAATTGACACCCCACCCAACCGCACCATGGGCTTGTCGTGTACCTTACGTTCGCCGGGCTGATCGACTCGCCCGCTTTTAAGGCCGATGCGGCGCACGATTGGTGTTGTGCCCAGCACCACCGCGGCGGAGATACCAAAGGCCAACACGTGATACAGATAAAACGGCATCTCACTCCCCTCTATGGTTGGAGAAACTCTCTCCTGGCTAGCCACCTCCCTAGCCCAGGCCTAACCCCAGCAAACTAGTTCTGTTGGCCATCGCTAATCACCTCGGGTAGCCCTAGGGACTGCCCTGAACCAAGGCCGACCAGACCAAAGGGTATTTTGGTCCGAAACAGTCCATAGGATAGGCCGAGTCTTGTCAAATAAGCAAAAACTCCATGCAATTATGACAGATCATTAAGGAGTAACCCTAACTTTCTGCGGTTTTGCATGGAGTTAACGCCTGACCCAAGGGGTCAAAGGCTTGCCCGAGAAGGTGTTACACCCTTAGACCAGGGCCGGAACTAGCCCACCCAAGTGGGCATAGAGGGGGAAGCGATCGCACAAGGCCGCCACCCGACGCTTACAGTGCTCAGCGATCGCCGCATCCTCGGGGCTGAGCAGGCGATCGGCGATGATGTTGGCGATCTCAGTGAACTCAGTCTCACCCATGCCGCGGGTGGTCATCGCCGGAGAACCCAGGCGCAGACCGCTGGTGACAAAGGGCGACTCGGGGTCGTAGGGCACGGTGTTTTTGTTGGCCGTGATGTTGACCTCGCTGACCAGCTGGTCAGCACGCTTGCCGGTCATGCCGATGGAGCGCAGATCGACCAGCACCAAGTGGTTGTCAGTACCGTCAGACACCACCTTGATGCCTCGCTGCTGAAGCTGAGCAGCCATGCGCTGGGCGTTGGTGATCACTTGAGCAGCATAGGCGCGAAACTCGGGCTTGAGGGCTTCGCCAAAGGCTACGGCCTTGGCCGCAATGACGTGCTCTAGGGGGCCGCCCTGGCTGCCGGGGAACACCGCCTTATCAAACTTTTTGCCCAGTTCGGCATCGCGGGTCAAAATTAGGCCGCCGCGAGGGCCGCGCAGGGTTTTGTGGGTGGTGGTCGTCACCACATCGCAGTGAGGTAGGGGGTTGGGATGATAACCAGCAGCCACCAAACCGGCGATGTGAGCGATGTCGGCCATCAGGTAGGCGCCAACTTCGTCTGCGATCGCGCGAAACTTCTCAAAATCAATCACGCGAGGGTAGGCCGAGTAGCCGCAGATGATCAGCTTGGGCCGATGCTCCAAAGCCAGCTCACGAATTTGGTCGAAGTCGAGCTGTTCACTGTCGCGGCTGACGCCGTACTGAACGACCTTAAACCACTTGCCCGACACGTTCACGGGCGAACCGTGGGTTAGGTGCCCGCCGTGGGAGAGATCCATGCCCAAAATGGTGTCGCCGGGCTGGAGAAGGGCAAGAAACACGGCAAAGTTGGCCTGGGCCCCAGAGTGGGGCTGCACGTTGGCGTGGGCGGCACCGAAGAGTTCTTTGGCGCGATCGATCGCCAGCTGCTCGGCCTCATCCACAAAGGCGCAGCCGCCGTAATAGCGCTTACCGGGCAGCCCTTCGGCATACTTGTTGGTCAGTACCGACCCCTGGGCCGCGAGCACCGCAGACGAGGTAAAGTTCTCGCTGGCGATTAGCTCCAGGTGGTCGCGCTGGCGCTGCAACTCGCGTTGAATGATGCTGGCTAACAACGGATCGGACTCTTGCAGAAAATCAAAGTTAGTTTGAGGCACGGGCAAGGCTCCCAACAATCGACAGAACTAGACAGACAAAGGGGACCGTTAACGGGTAGCCGATAGAGCGCCTTCCCCCACGGTGCTGCTTGCTGCCCTGCAATTCCCTCAGAAATCGCTTCGCAAGGCGCAGCCCATGGTGGAGCGAAGAGAACCCACAGCGGGGGCTTGGCATCAAGCAGTTTAATACGCAGTCTATTATCTTATCTGGATGGCCTTCAAATGGGTAGTCAGCCTTGAAGAAGCTGGGAACAGAGAGCACGCATTTGGAATTTGCGGGCAAATGTTACGGATTGCAACATATAATCTTTAAGAACGGCAGAGGCAGAGTTGCTTCGGAGAATGGGCCGATTTCAACTGTTTTGCCAAAGTTGGGTGCAGTTGTGAGAGGCTAGGTTAAGCAGAATTGCCTGTAGTCGGTTTGAGATTTATATTCTCCAGGTTTGGGTCATTAATGCTGCAACTGACGGATTCTCCCCCCATCCAATCGCTATCCTCCGTTGAGGATGCCTACGAGGTGTGCCGACGCGTCACGGCGAAGTATTCCAAGACGTTTTACACCGGCACTATGTTGATGGCCCCCGCCAAGCGGCGCGCCATCTGGGCTATTTACGTCTGGTGCCGCCGCACCGATGAACTCGTGGACGGGCCGCAGGCGCAGTTCACCAGCGAGAAGACGTTGGATCGGTGGGAGTCGCAGCTAGAGTCAATTTTTGCCGGTTGCCCAGTGGACGACGAAGACGTCGCCCTGGTGGATACCCTGGAGCAGTTTCCCCTTGATATCCAGCCTTTTCGCGACATGATCGCGGGCCAGCGGATGGATTTGCACCGCAATCGCTACGACACCTTTGAAGACTTAGAACTGTACTGCTACCGCGTGGCCGGCACCGTGGGGTTAATGTCGACCACAGTGATGGGCGTGGACACCCAACTGCAAACCGCCCCCTGGAGCCAGCAACAGCAGCTCGACCCCACTCCCCAAGCGATCGCCCTGGGCATTGCCAACCAGCTCACCAACATTCTGCGCGACGTAGGCGAAGATGCCCGCCGAGGCCGCATTTACCTACCTCTAAAAGACCTGGCCGCCTTTGACTACACCGAGGCTGACCTGGTTGCTGGTGTTGTGGACGATCGCTGGCGAGCCCTAATGGCCTTTCAGATCGATCGCGCCCGTCGGTTTTATGCCGAAGCAGAGAGCGGCATTGGGCTGCTAAGTGAAGACGCCCGCTGGCCTGTGTGGTGTGCCCTGGCCCTCTACCGCCAAATTTTGGACGTGATTGAAAAAAATGGCTACGACGTATTTAGCCAGCGTGCCTACGTGACCTCTCTGCGCAAGCTGCTCACCTTGCCAAGCACCCTGTTAAAAGCTCGGGTGCTTTAAAGGGTAAACGTCGCCAGTATAAAGCACCAAATTTGATGGCCCTGGCAGCAGACCAATGTTGAGGTTGTTAAGATATGTGTAGGGATAGTCTCCCTCTCTTCACTATCTTGGCCCCAAATTTCTATGACGACTGCTGCTGCATCTTCTGCCCAAGCACCCCACGCGATCGCTTGGAAAATCAAGCTGCTCTATGATGGCGACTGTCCCCTATGCTTGCGAGAAGTCAATTTTTTGCGCAAGCAAGACAACGGGCGTGGACTGATCGCCTTTACCGATATTGCTGATGATGACTACAGCCCCGCAGACAACGGCGGCGTCGATTTTGCTACGGCCATGGGCCGCATTCATGCCGTCAAGGCCGATGGCACCGTAATTCAAAACGTGGACGTGTTTCGCCAGGTGTATGACGTTCTAGGCATTGGCTGGATCTACGCGCCTACCCGCTGGCCCTTGCTTGGTCCGCTGGTCGATTGGGTCTACGGTCTATGGGCTAACTGGCGTCTAGCGGTTACCGGAAGACCCAGCCTTAAGACGATTTTGGCCGAGCGTGAAGTCCGCCTAGCCCAAGGTTGCAGCACCCCAGGAGTTGACCCTGGTTCTGAGTCGGTTGCCGATCGCTGCCGCCTTTAGAGCAGTGCCCATCCTAGCCTTCCAAGCAAAAGCAGGCAGGTACCAAAAAGGCTGAGTTCTCTCAAAGCGGAACTCAGCCTTTTTGCTTCAGAGGTGTTGGTTAAAGAGTGACGTTAGCGCTCGGGCTCAGAGCCGCTATCTTCTGGCTCATCGAGCGGGCTACCGGTGCCGTTGTAGAGGGCGTCGAGTTGCTCACGGGCATCTTTGACCGAAATGGACCGCATCACCAGCAGCGGTTCGCGGATCACCTGTCCGTCTTGGTCAAGCAGCTCTGGGTGAGGCATAGGCCGATCGCCTGAAGCGTTCTGTTGTCCGCCGTAGGTCTTAGACGATTGGGGATTACGGGCGTTGCCGCCGAGCAAAATCAAGTTCCTAACCAGGTTTGCGATCGCCATAATCGCCAGAACCGCAAACGCAATAATGTAAACCACGTGCCACATAGCTGCTGTCCTCTGGCGAACCTTTGCCTGTACTGACTTTAACGCGTTTCAGGTCTGCGTGCTTCGCTAGACTGAAAACTCAAATGTCAGCACCTTTAACCTTTAGTTTAACCAAAATAAGTCTTCCTCCGCCGGGGGAGCTGACGGGTTGAGGGGTTGCCACCCCGGCTGCCAGAGGACGCGATTTTTGAGCTGTTTGGCATTGACCCACAGCCTCACTGTGGGATCACAGGAGGCCACCAGCTCCGCAAACACCCACTGGCCATCCTGCTTGCGGTTGGTCACCTGAAAATGTCGCCAGCCTTCGGTCTTTTGGCAGGCCGTCCATTTTGAGCCGAGCAGGTGGGGATACTTTTGCTTGCGGGGCATTGGGGGAGTGAGGGGTCAGGGGGTGGGGAGTCAGGGGTAGGGATTGGGGGAGTTTTGAGTGCTTAGTTTTGAGTTTTGAGTTGGAGCGGAAGAATTCAAAATTCAGAATTCAAAACTTTTATCGCTTTCCTATCGTATACCGCTGGCTTCGAGGCGTTTTTTGATGCTGCCCATGTGCACGGCTCGGCTGCTGATTTGAGCCTGCTTTTCACTCAGCAGCACATACACGCGGCCGGAGAGGAGCTGGCGCACGAAGGGACGGCGGTAGACCAGAATGCCCTCTAGGTTAGCCTCACTATCTTCGGTATAGCCCATTTCAGCCAGGGCGGCATCTAGTTCCCGCTTAAAGGTTTTGCGGCTGCTGATCGGCAGGGCCAACGTGGTGCTGCGGTTCACAAAAGCACCCATCAGGCCGCCTACCGTGCCAAATAGGGTGCCGTATAGATTGGGCATGCCAGTGTCGAAGCCAATGCCGAGGGACTTGACCGCCAGCAGGGCTGTAACCAGAGCAGTGCCAGAAAAGTAATACAGAAATGTTAGGCCGAAACCGGGACCGGAGGGCAGAGTAGGTTCGTCGGACATAGTGGGAAAAATCTCTTGAATCCGGGCACTGGTGTTATCTTTTCATCAATCTTGGCCCTTGGGAATGGGGGAAGATTGATAGGCTGATAGAGATTTTCCAAACCTTGGCTATGCTCGACCTGCTTCAGCTCACTGGCAAACAGCGGCAGTTTATCGACCTGTTGCAGCGGCAGCAAACGGTTGAGAGTCTGCGATCGCTCTGTGCCGAGGCCGGGTTTGACTTCAACTTTATCAATGGTTTTTTGCTCAGCGGTGCTTTAAATGGCTACGTGCAGTGGCAGGAGCACACTCAGCAAACCTGGGCGCTGACGGCTAAGGGAGAGGATTTGGCCGGCGTGCTGCCGGGGTTTCCTTTAGCGGATAGGCTGTTGCAGGGTCAGCGCGCTCGCGCCCTACTCCAGGCTGAGCTTGGCCCTGCCTTTAGCCTCAACTATGGCGCCCTGCGGCGCGAGCAGGCCGTTGATTTGATCGATGGCGAAGGTGAAGGGACCGTGGCCGTGCTGAAATCATCAGTGCTGGGTGCCTACCAGCAGCGGCAGGGGGTATTTGAGGCGATCGCGGCGGGCAAGGTTTTAGATGCCAGCGCGTCATCCTCGTTGGAGTGGCTACAGCAGCAGGGCTACATTGTCAGTCGGGTCGAGACAGACTACAGCCTCACCGTGCTTCCGGCTCTGCAAACCCTGGACCTGGGGGATGTGGTGACGACTTTGACCAGCGAGCTAATTTTGTCGGGCCAGTGGCGGCAGGCTGACCTCAAGCCCTATGACATTCACGCCGAGGTGCCTAACGTCGCGTACGGGCGGCCTACTATTCTCACCCAGTGCATTCAGCGCATTCGCGACATCTTTTTGAACATGGGCTTTGACGAAATGTCGGGCTACATGGTGGAGTCGGCCTTTTGGAATTTTGACGCCCTGTTTACCCCCCAAGACCACCCGGCCCGCGAGGTGCAAGACACGTTTTACCTAGCCAACCCCCAGACCCTGCCCCTGCCCGACGACCCAGCCCTGGTGCAGCGAGTCAAACAGGTGCACGAAGCCAACTACGGCGGCCAGTGGACCGAGGACGAAGCCAGTCGCGCCATTTTGCGGGCCCACACCACGACTTCTACCGCCCGCCGCCTGCACCAGCTTCAGGGCAAAGACGGCAAATACTTCTCCATCGATCGCGTCTTTCGCAATGAAACCGTCGATCGCACTCACCTGGCCGAGTTTCACCAGATAGAAGGCGTGGTGGTGGGTGAACTGCTTAGCGTGCGCACGCTGATGGGCTACCTAACCTATTTCTACGAGCGACTAGGGTTTAAGAATCTCAAGTTTAAGCCCACCTATAACCCCTATACGGAGCCGTCGCTGGAGGTGTTTGCCTACCATCCCCTCAGCGATCGCTACATCGAAGTGGGCAACTCGGGCCTGTTTCGCCAAGAAATGCTGGAGCCCCTGGGCTGCGGCGAAAAAGCCACCGTCGCCTGGGGGCTAGGTCTAGAGCGCATTGCCATGCTGCTCTACGGTGTAGAAAAGCTCTCCGACCTAATTGGCCCCGATATTCGATTCTGACATTCGCCGGTCAGACTACCTCAAAACTATCCCTAGGCGGGAGCTATTTGAAGAGCCCATCAGGTATGTAAAGCAGGAGTAGCGTAAAGGCACGACCTTGGCCATTCCCCACATCCGATTTCGCCAGCGGCTGACCCTCGCGATCGCCCTACCCGTGGTCCTACCGCTGCTGCTGTCGGGGATCTCCATCTGGCAAATCACTCGATTGTTGTCTGCCCTAGAGTCGGTAGACCGCACAGGGCAGGTGATTGCGCAGGCCAACTCAGCTCAAAAGCTGGTGCTAGATATGGAGACTGGCTTTCGCGGGTACCTGCTGACCGGAGAGTCGGAGTTTTTGGAACCCTACGAGCAAGCCAGTGCGCTGATCGAGCCTAGCTTAGAGGAGTTGCAGAATCTGGTTGCAGACAATCCAAGTCAGACCCAACGCATTGTTGAGCTGACGGCTGAATTTCGGCGGTGGGAACAACAGGTTTTACCGGCCATTGCCCGCAGGCAACGGGGCGGACTGGAACCTCTGAGCGAGCTTAGAAGCCGAAAACAGCTTGTGGATCAAATGCGTCAGCAGATCGCGACTTTTGTGGCCACAGAGGAGCAACTGCGAGATCAGCGCAGCCAAAGGGCTCAAGCCGCGACTCAATCGGTAATTGTGACCAGTGGGCTTTTGGCCATCGGCATCGGGGTTATTCTGGCCTATTTTATCTATCGCCAGATTTTGCGGGTATCGCAGGCTTATGAAGGGGCCTTGCAAACCGCCCAGGCCCGCACTCAAGAATCCGAACAATCGGCTATTTCACTCCAGCGGAGCGCCCAGCGATTGGCGGCTCTGCATGACGTCGACCGAGCGATTTTGGCCACAGAGCTGGACAAACCTCTGATTGACAATGCCCTGACTCAAATGGGTCAAGTTGTTCCCTACCAAGAAGCGCTGGTGGCCGTATTTGATTTAGAAGCTGAAACCGCGCAAGTATTAGCCGGAATTAGGCAAACTGGGGATCTGACCATGCCTGTGGGCACCCGTTTAGCCCTGGCTGATTTTGCCCCAGAACAGAGCCTGCTGCACGGGGTTCGCTACATTCAAAACCTGCCCACCGCCGAGTCTTGTCCACCTGTACTGGTGCGCTTGCGATCGCACGGTTTTTTGAGCTGTCTATGTGTGCCCTTACGGGTAAACAACACGCTAGTCGGAGCACTCAACCTGTCATCGGTGAAACCTGCGGCCTTTGATGAAGAAGCCCAGGAAATTGCCGTTGAGGTAGCCAATCAGCTGGCGATCGCGCTGCAACAGTCCCGCCTGCGCTGGCGGCTTCAGGCCACCAATCAGCAGCTACAGCATGAACTCCAGGAACGATTGCAGGCCGAGATGGAGCTACGCGAGCAAGAGCAGTTGTTTCGCTCCACGTTTAACCAAGCCGCCGTTGGCATTGCCCATGTCAACTCAGACGGTCGCTGGCTGCGGGTCAATGAAAAGCTATGTCAGATTGTTGGCTATACCCGTAGTGAATTGCTGCAACGCACGTTTCAAGACATTACCTATTCAGAGGACTTAGATATTGACGTTGCTTACTTTCACCAAATGTTGGCCGATGAGATTCAAACATACTCCATGGAGAAACGCTATATCCGCAAAGACCATTCCCTGGTTTGGATTAACTTGACGGTATCTCTAGTGCGAAAATCCACCAGAGAGCCCGACTACTTCATTGCTGTTGTAGAAGATATCAGCGATCGCAAGCAGGCTGAAGACGCCCTCCAACAATTAAATGACACCCTAGAGCAGCGCGTTAGAGAACGTACCGCCCAACTGGCCGAAACCAACCAGGAACTAGAGGCGTTTACCTATTCGGTTTCCCATGATTTGCGGGCACCGCTGCGCACCATGCAGGGTTTTGCCCAAGCACTGTTAGAAGACTGTGGCGACCAGATCGAAAACTTTTGCAAAAGCTACGTTGACTCCATCATTGACGATGCAGTGCAGATGAATGGGCTGATCAGCGACTTGCTGGACTACAGCCGCCTAACTCGTACGCAAATTAATCTACAGCCCACAAATTTAAATGAAGTCGTAGCGGAAGCTCTGAAGCAGTCAACGGCTCAAATTGAGGAAAAGCAGGCTCAGATCAACGTTGCGGCGGCCTTGCCCTCGGTTATAGCCCATCGTTCAACCCTCATTCAAGCCGTCACTAACCTGGTTGGCAACGCGATTAAGTTTGTTGCATCCACTACCCAACCCCAGATAGATATTTTCGCTGAAGAAACGTATCAAGATGAGGTCCGCTGGGTACGGTTGTGGATTGTAGACAACGGTATTGGCATTGGCCCTGAACACCAGGAGCGTATATTCCGCGTTTTTGAACGCCTGCACGGTGCCGAAAGCTACCCCGGTACAGGCATTGGGTTAGCCATTGTGCGCAAAGGGCTAGAGCGGATGGGTGGACAAGCCGGAGTGGAATCGCAATTGGGTCATGGGAGCCGTTTTTGGATTGCACTGCCCGGCGTTGTGCTCGCTCTGAATGAAGAAACCCATGACCTCACCCCTCCGCATTCTCCTGATCGATGACAACCGCAGCGATCGCGCCCTGGTTCTACGAGAATTGCAGCGGGAATTTGATTCACTAGATGTTCAAGAAATCACCAGTTCTGGGGAGCTAAATCGGGCGATCAAGTCTGGTAACTTTGATGCGGTAGTCACTGACTTCCAGCTGCGCTGGACGACCGGGCTAGACATTTTAGAACTGATCAAACAGCGGTATCCTAACTGCCCAGTGGTGATGTTTACCAACACCGGCACCGAGGAAGTCGCCGTCGAAGCCATGAAGTTAGGCCTCGATGACTACATTATTAAAGAGCCGAATCGCTACATTCGTGTACCCATTGCCGTGCGGATTGCCCTAGAGCGCCGGGAAAGGCAGCAACGGGCAGCCCTGGTAGAAATTCGCCTGCAGCGGTTGCTAAATCAGGTCAAGATCGGCATTTTTAGGTCTAATGCAGACGGCGGATTGATTGAAGCAAACCGTGCTTTTCTAGAGCTATTGGGCGCACAGTCGCCGGATCAAGTCAATGCCACAGACTGGCTCGATCTGCGCGACTGCTACAAGCAGCTAATGGATGAATCGCCACCCCAGCAGCAGGAGCGAGAAGTAAACCTGAAAAAAAGCGATGGCACCCAGTTTTGGGCGCTATTGACCACCACCCTAAACACCGTTGAAGGAACTACGGTTGTCGATGGGCTGCTCGAAGACATTACCAGCCGCAAACAAGCCGAAGTAGACCTTCAGCAACTCAATGCCACCTTAGAGACCCGAGTGCAGGAACGCACTGCCAAACTGGAAGCGGTGAATCAAGCTCTTGAGGAGTTTACATATTCTATTTCCCACGATTTACAGGCTCCCCTGCGAGCCATTCAGGGGTTTGCTCAAATTTTGCTAGAAGACCTGAGCGCAACACTGGACGCCAATTCTTTAGAACTTCTGCAGCGCATTAGGGCCAATGCTCAAAACTTAAATACGTTAATTACCGACCTCTTAGCCTATAGCCATCTAAGGCGCGCTGAAATCCAGTTAGAGCCGGTCAACATCTCGTCTGTGTTAGCCGAAGTCATAACCCAACTCAAATCAAACATTCAGCACCAGCAGGCTCGCGTTTCTATTGACGAACCGTTACCGATTGTTCAGGCCAATCGCCTTATTCTCATGCAGGTTGTGATCAATCTACTCTCGAATGCGATTAAATTTGTCGCAGCCGGTGTGCAGCCCCAGGTGCGAGTATGGGCTGAAGAGCGGGCCGGGGAACCCTTCACCGTGCGGCTATACATAGAGGACAATGGGATAGGTATTGCGCTAGATCGGCAGCAGGAAATTTTTAGCCCCTTTACCCGTCTGCACGGTGAGGCCGAATATCCGGGTACTGGGGTGGGACTGGCCATTGTCCGCAAGGGAGTAGAGCGTATGGGAGGGCAGGTGGGGGTTAACTCTCAGCCAGAGCAAGGGAGCCGGTTTTGGGTGGAGTTGCCGAGGGCCAAGGATAGCGTGAGATGAACACAGAACACACCATACTCCTGGTCGAGGACAACCCAAAGGATGTTTTTCTGGTGCAGCGGGCTGCTCGTAAGGCTGGAATCACCACGCCGCTACAGGTGGTGAGCGATGGCGATGCTGCCGTAGGATACCTCTCTGGGGACGCCCCCTACGGCGATCGCGCAGCTTACCCACTACCTGTGCTCGTACTGCTCGATCTCAAACTGCCGCGCCGGTCGGGGGCAGAGGTGCTGTTGTGGATTCGGCAACATCCCCATCTCCGGCGCTTGCCAGTGGTTGTGCTGACGTCATCAAGGCAATATACCGATATCAATCACATCTATGATTTAGGTGCCAATGCCTACATTGTCAAACCGCCAGATTTGGATCAGCTGGTCGATATTCTCACAACCCTGAATTTGCACTGGATTACTTATAACGAAAAGCCCCAGTTCGACATGATGTGAACCAGCCCGACGGCTAAGGTTTGTTGGCCCGATTCTGATACAAAAGACTGGCGATCGCACAATTAACGTCTTCAGCGCGATCAGTTTGGCCAAGGGCAGCTGAAATCCTGCGGCGCTCGCCTCTGCTTATAAGCTGCGCCGTCAGGACTTATCCTAGGCGGCAGATTCTGTGGTTACATCACCAGATACATCGTCTAAGGAACCCACCGGGTCTAGGGAATTCACTGGCACCTCTAGTTCTAGGGTCAGCTGCTCGGTCGGTTCAGAATCAGGGCTGGCTTCTGAGGTGGCTTCAGCCTCACTTTCCTCAGGGGTCACTTCGGTGTCGCGATCGAGCCAGGGAGAGTCAAAGTGGTGCCAGGGCAGCACAGGCTCGTTGGGCAAACTCTCGGTGAGCACGGTAATGTTGCTCGCATCAGGCTCGGGCAACGCTACGCGCCGCTCTAGAGTCGTTTCTTGCTGTCCATCACTCATACTGGTTTCCCGCTAAATGCGGTCAAAAACGTTAGAGCCAGAGCTTCTAGCTAGAGTCTCTAGACTGGCGCTAGATTAACCCAGAAGATGACCCGGTAGCCACGTAAATTACCAGGATATGTACCAGCATGATAACAGTTGTGCTCCAGATGGTGTAAGCCGCATATTTAAGGCTTTGCGAAGTATCTTCAAGTCGCTGCTTGTTGGCGTTGTAGGTTTCAGACAGGTTGACCAGCATTTGCAGCTGGTAGTCTTGCTCAGGCAGAGCCAGATAGGTTTCTAAAAATTTACGATCTTCTAGGTTGGGGGTAACGGCTACCTGACGGGGCAAAAACGCCCCCATCAGCAGCGAAAAGCTAGCCAAAAACCCGATGATTTCGGCGATGCTAAACACGCTACCGCTCACCAGCAGCCGCGAAATGCTGAGGCTAGTGAGCAGCGCCCCGTTGGCCACGAACAAGATGTTGAGCTTGGTGGTCAAAATTTGGCTTTGCTCATTTTGCTCGCGCAGCACCATACGCACGTCTTGGGCCGCCAGAGCCAGCGTCGCCGGGGGAATAGTCAACGGCTCTAGGGCGGGCTCATCGACGGGCAAGCTGAGCTGCACCTCATCGAGGGGGTCATCGACTAGAGGCAGCGTATCGGCAGGGGCAGGGGTAGGGGTAGAAACGGCATTGACCATGGCAGCAGCCACTCAGACGACCCTCTTGAGGTGAACAGATAATTGGGAACCCAGTCAAGTTCCAAAAACGCGTTTTTATAAAATTTGACCGGCGGCCGTGCTTAATTCTGTGGCGGCTACCCTGCATCTATGGTAGTCAGAATTCTTTCTGCTGAACGAGGTTTGAACGCCAAATCTGCTGCTAAATCAAGGTTTGGTAGTGGGTAACGTGCAGGCTGGCCGATCTGCCCCAGGTGTAGTTGGGCAGCACCGCCTGACTATGCTGGACCAGCTGATCAGCCGCCTCAGAATCTAGCGCCACAAGCATGGCTGCGGCAATAGCCGAGGGCGAGTCAGGATTGACTAATAGAGCCTGCTTTGAGCTGAGAAATTCGGTAAAGGGGGGCTGGTCAGCGGTAATAACGGGTAAGCCTGAGGCGATCGCCTCTAGCACCACCAATCCCCAACCTTCTTTAGTCGAGGGAAAGCAAAACACATCGGCGGTGCGGTAGAGGGCGGGCAGATCATCATCATCAATTACCCCCGGCAAAATCACCGAGTTACCAATCAGCGGCCCGTGCTGCTGCGCCAAGTTTTCAGCCAGGGCAAAAAATTCCTGCCGGTAGGGTTCGTAGTCAAAGAGGGTAGCTCCACCAGCAATGACTAACTGAGCCTTGGGGTAGATGGTCAGCACTTGGGCAAAAGCCTCTAACAAGCGCAGGGAATTTTTACGCGGTTCGATGCCACCCACCGTGAGGTAAATGGGGTAGCCCGTGAGGCCATAGCGCGCTTTGAGGGCATCTTCCTGGCCTGAGGGGCTTGAGGAAAATCGTCGTAAGTCGACGCCATTGAGCACTCTGGGAGCTTCGATGCCGTATTGATCGCGAAGGGCTTGGTGCCAGCGATCGCTCACACACAGACAGAGATCTAGGTCGCGAATCGACTTATCTTGGCACTGCTGGAGATAGATGCTGGGATAATCTTCGATGTGGTGAACGGTACGCACCACGTTAGGCACTCGGCCCTGCTGCCGCAACTGCACCAAGGCGTTGGCCCCAATGCAGTCTTGGGCGTGGTAGATGTCGTGACGGTCTTCGGGATGGGCCAAGAAGTAATCGACAAATTCTTGAATGCGTTGGCGAATTAGCGCGTCGGTAGCCTGGTCAGGAGGCAGGCCAGCCGGAGGCAGTTTGGCAGGTACTAACTGAACTTTGGCTGGGATCGCTCGCTCAAAGCCTCGACCGTCTTTATCGAGGGCGTAAACGCAAACTTGATGCCCTAATTCTGTTAATGCCGTCGCCAACTCTAGGGTATGCACGACGCTACCCCTGAGCTTGGTGGAGTAGGTAAGCAGAGCAACCCTGAGGGGAGAGACCATCAAAGGATTAACCAGCCAAAGATCTGAGCAACCGTGAGCGATAGCTCAACACCTTCGATCACGGGCAGCAGCGCCTCTCCTTCAAAAAATTGCACCCGTTGGTCGGGCCAAACAATCAGAACGGTCTCATCGGCTGGATCAATTAGCCAGCCTAGCTCAGTACCATGCTGAGCACAGTGGAGTAGGTTGCCCAGTACTCGGGACTGCCTTTGCTCGGGCGATAGGATTTCAATAGACCAATCGGGATGAATAGGGAAGCGATTTAGGATGCGACCAGACGCTTGGCGAGGAATTCTTTGCCAGCGAACAACTGCGATGTCTGGAACGATCGATGCTCCTCCAAATGAGCAACGTAATTCTGGGAATGCATAAGCTGTTTGAGATGTCTCAGTCACCGCATTAATGGCGGTGCTGAGTTTACCCTGCAATCGGCTATGCTCTCCCTGAGGCATGGGTTTTTGAATGATTTTGCCATTGATAAATTCTGAGGCGGGCTTGGTCTCAGGGAGTTCTAGAAACTCATCGAGGGTAAGTAATTGTGTGGCAATAGTCATAGGCAGCGCCCTCGCAACGGTAAGAACCAGCGATACTCTCTGTTATAAATTATGCAGATCGTGAGTCATTGTTTTTTCTGAGCTATTCACCCCTGCTAAATCCAGTCAGGGATTCAGTAGCGAAGTCCCAAAAGCTGAGGGCAGCATTGCCAAGCCGAAGAGTGAGAGTTTGCCCATCAGTGATGTTTCCTACGGGGTTGCACACCAGTCCTCGACTATGGAATTGGGGCTGTATCTGCTCTACAGCTTCGGGGCACACGCTGAGCAGATAGCCGTAGCTGGGGAAGCTGAGCAGCCACGTCAGCAAGTCTACTTGAGGGGGTGGGGCGATCGCCCCTAAATCCAGCACGGCCCCACAGTTTGATGTCTCTAGCAACATCAGTGTGGTGCCCACAATGCCGCCCATACTGATGTCTTTACCGGTGTCGCAGAGGCCCGATTCAGCTAGGGTAGGCAGCAGATTTAGGTTGGCTTGTAGGCGATCGCGCTCACACTCCGTCGCTGCATTCCAAAACGGATATTGAGGGTGCATGTGCCCCTGCATATCGGTGACGTGGAGCAGCACATCCCCCGGTTGAGCGCTGAAGCTAGTGATCAATCGCTGGGCGCGGCCCAGAATGGCGACTGATAGAGCCGCGTAGGGGCTATGGCAGCTGGTGTGTCCGCCCACAATTGGCACGTTGAAGGCTTGAGATGCTGCCACCATGCCTTGCCACAGGGGATCCACTGATGCTGCGGACTGGCTCCAAATGGTATCGACTACGGCGATCGGGCGGCCCCCCATTGCATAGATATCGCTGACGTTGACCATCACGGCACACCACCCGGCAAACCAAGGGTCGGTCTCCACCAAGGTAGGCCACATGCCCTCCGCCGCTAGCAGCAGGTAGCCCTCTCCGTCGGGAATGGCGGCACAATCATCTCCTAGCAGAATGGGTTCCTGAGTGGTGGAACGCACGTGGGTACCCAGGCGGTCGGCCGCTGTTTGGATGTCTTGTTTATGGAGAATGCCGAGCGATCGCCGTAGTTCAGCGGCTAGTTCCCGTAGCTTTAGCTCGTCTGACATAAACGCTTGAGGGGTGCTTGGAGAGGTTACCTGGTGATGCATGGAATGTATTGCTAGCGAAGGCAAGTGGGGGGAAAGCCAGATCTACCGCTGGGGCCATTTCGCTGGCCCCAGACCCCCGTCTCGAAGGGCGTTCCGCCGCCCTTCACCCCACGGAAAGGAGTAACTGATCATCGGTTTAAACCTATGTCTTGCAAACTAATTGGTGGGCGGCTGTAGACCCTGAGGTCTGCGACCATTCTTGCCTCACCCCTTACCCCTCACCCCCCCACCCCTCCACTCCTCAAGACACTTCTCGCAATAGCCCTGCTAACCCAGGCCGCACCTCATCGCCAGGGGGATAGTGGGCCAAATCGGCTTCCATCAAGTGATGGTTGCGATCGCACAGCACCATCTCCTCCAGCGAGTCCCAGTGGAGTCGCTGAAAGAAGCGTACGTTTTGCTCTTGGACAGTAGCGAGGAAGCGATCGCAGCCCCAGGTATTCGCCGTCGTCACCGCTTTGTGAATCAGTCCTTTGCCGATGCGCCCTACCCGGCGGTAGTGGGGATGCACTCCCAACCGCCCGCCATACCAAAGCCGAGGCGACTTTTCGTAAATGCGCACCACACCCACCACGCGATTTTCTGAGGATGCCTCGTGGTCAATGGCGACGATGGGATAGGCAACGCCATCTAAGTTGTCGGCATCATCGTGGTCGAATAGTCCCTGTTCTTCGCAGAAAATGGCCTGACGCAGGGCGAAATACCCTTCTAGATCATGGGAAGTCGTAGCCAGTTCGAAGCTATAGCGATGGAGAGCCATGGTCGTTAACCTTCAAAGGTAGACAACGCCGAACAAGCGCCGCACTTGGCGCAGCCTGCCTTCATATCTGCCGAGGCCATGCCCGACTGCTTCAGCAGCGCCCCCACCCGCTGATAGAGCGTGAACATAAACTCGCTACTGGGGGAAGGATGGTGGGCCAGCGGCGTTTCACCAATGGGGACAAAGGGCACCACGAAGGGGTACACGCCCATTTGAATGAGGCGATCGCTCGCTTCCACCAGAGTTTCTAAACTGTCGCCCAGGCCCGCCAGCAAGTAGGTACTCACCTGGCCCCAGCCAAACACCTTCACCGCCTCCTCAAAGGCCGCGAAGTAGACGGTGAGAGGCACCTCCGCTTTGCCGGGCATAATTCTGGCTCGCACGTCAGGATCCACCGCTTCTAGGTGCATGCCTAGACTGTCGACGCCTGCCGCCTTCATACGGCCAAACCAGGCGAAGTCGTCGGGGGGTTCGCATTGGGCCTGGATGGGTAAGTTTGGTACTCGCTGGCGAATGGCGGCAGCGCATTCGGTTAGGTAGGCGGCCCCGCGATCGCTCGTATTTGGCGTCCCCGTCGTCATGATCATGTTGGTTACCCCATCTAGCCGCACGGCAGCTTCGGCTACCTCCGCTAGCTGCTGGGGCGTTTTGCGGGCAATGGTGCGCCCCGCGTCTAGGGGTTTTTCGATAGCGCAGAATTGGCAGGCCGTAGCCGGGTCGCGATAGCGCATACAGGTCTGCTGCACCGTAGTGGCCAGCACATCGCGCCCGTGGAGCAGGGCAATCTTTGAGTAGGGAATACCATCGGCGGTGGTCAGACCGTAGAATTTGGGTGCGTTGGGTACGTCGATGGGGGTGATAGCTTCCCCCGAAGCTTCTATATGCAGGGGGCTGGCGGTGGTAGCTCTGAGGGTGTAGGGAGAGCGGGCGGCGCTATCGTTGTAGACCGGCACCATGACGGTAGTGCCGTCGATGGTGATGGCGCGGTGGTCAGAGGGGCCTGCCCCGCCTCGCCGCCCCGCTGCTCCAGGGGTAGATTCCACCAGCCGCAGCCCGTGGGTTTGTAACTCTGTAATCAACCGCTGCTTGTTCATGGCCTGGTGTTCAATACCCGATAAAAACTTGCGTCAATCACGGCCGCTAACGACTGGCTAGCAAGCACACACATATCTATTGAGCTGCGGAAATTTTGGCTAGGAGGTTGGCAGACCAAGGCTCTTGGGGGGTAGGCCAACGGCTGCTTCGTCCGCCAATGCTGGGGCAGTCTGCGAGGCTCCGTTCACGCTGGAGGAAACCTGTGCCGCTTGCGCAGTCGTTTCTACCACCGACCAGGGTTCAGCATTCAATCGCAGGCGCAGCAGGTCGGGGCGGGCGTAGTGGCCCACCGAGTCCATCATGCGCTTGCGCTTGGTAATCAGGGAGAAGTCGAGATCGGCGATCGCCAGCCCCTCCCCTGCGGTAATGGGCTCACTCAGGGGGACCCCTTCGGGACTAATAATGGCGGTGTAGCACCCCCCCGACAGCACTCGGTGCATCCCCTCATCAGCAGTAATCTGCTGCTTTTGCTCTGGCGTGAGCCAGCCGGTGGCGTTAACCACAAAGCAGCCCGATTCTAGGGCGTGGTGACGCATGGTGACCTCCATCTGGTCGCCAAAAATTTGGCCCACCATTGATCCTGGAAACTGACCGCAGTGAATCTGCTCGTTCTGAGTCATCAGCGCGTAGCGGGCGAGGGGATTGTAGTGCTCCCAGCAGGCCAGTGCCCCGACGCGCCCCACCGCCGTTTCTACCACCTTCAGCCCGGCCCCATCTCCCTGCCCCCAGACCATGCGTTCATGGTAGGTGGGAGTGATTTTGCGCCGCTTCAGCACCAGGGTGCCGTCAGTGTCAAAGATTAGCTGGGTGTTGTAGATCGAGCCGGCCTCCCGTTCATTCACCCCCAGCACCACCACCATGCCGTAGGAGCGCGCCGCCCGGCCCACCGCATCGGTCACCGGCCCCGGCACTGCCACGGCCTCTTCGTACAGCCGCATGTGCTCTTTACCCATGAGCACCGGCGGCTGCACAAATGAGAAATAGGGGTAGTAGGGGATAAAGGTTTCTGGAAAGACGATGAGCTTGACCCCGGCTTGGGCCGCTTGGGCGATCGTCTCTAGAACCTTTTCGGTGGTGCCGTCGCAGCTAAACAGCACGGGGCTGATCTGCGCAGCGGCGGCTCGAATGGTTTTGGTGTAATCCATAGGATTGGTGGTGAGAAGAGGGGTGGTAGGCAGGGCCTACCCTGCGCAGGCTGACGAGTTTCTACATGGTCCAGGTGTCGAGAATGAATGCCCCTTCTTTGCGGTGCATGAGCACGAGGTCGAGCACGTCGAGGGGGTTGATAGGGCGAATGCCGGGGATTAGAGAAGGCTCGCCGTGGCCATAAAGGGCCTGGAGGGCAAAGCGGCAGGCGTAGACCTTACCGCCCAGTTCCATCACCTTGACGATCTGGTTGTTCATCGCCATGTGGCCGGGGAAGGCTTCATCGCCTAGCTTGGGGAAGCCGCGCTGTACGCCTAGGGTCACTCCAGGGCCGTAGAGCAGTATCGAGGTGTCAAAGCCCTTGCGAATCAGGCGAGTAGATTGAAGCAGGTTCACCAAGCCGATGGATCCTTCAAAAGCCACCGTGTGGAAGGTGATGAGGGCTTTTTCGCCAGGCTCGGCCTGCACATCGGGAAATACTTTCTCTTCGTAGTCAACCAGAAAATCCCCAGCCTGGTGGGCTGGCAAAGTTACTTCAGGCATAGATTCAGTTCCTTGCAAAGTTACTGGCAGCGCGGCATGTCTGGCTGCATGTCTCAGCACCTTACGGGCGATCGCTTGAGGCTCTCGTATCAGCAACTACAAACTTTAGCGGTCTGCCCTAATCAACAGGGGCGCGGGTGCAAATCGCTAGTTTGGGGTCCTGGGTTCATGGATACCCCTATCACTTTCGATAGGTAGGCTGGTCAAATTTACCTTGGAAGAGGGCAGGACAGGGCGATCGCACCTACCCTCCCTACCACTAGCGCTAGATCAAGACTTTCGGTAGCTGGGGTTACAAGCGTCCCCTGGGCAAGGGCCTAGGGTACGAAAAAGAATGACCCATCCCACACCATTTTCAGGACTTACGGTATGACTATGTACTACGGCGTAATTGTGATCGGCGGCGGCCAGGCAGGGCTGTCGATTAGCTACTGCCTCAGTCGCCTAGGCATCGACCACATCATTTTTGAACAGCACCAGGTCGCCCACTCCTGGCGGACCAAGCGGTGGGATTCGTTCTGCCTGGTCACGCCCAACTGGCAGTGCCAGCTGCCCGGCTTTTCCTACCCCGGCGACGACCCCGAGGGCTTCATGGGCCGCGACGCCATCGTGGAGTATATCGAGCGCTACGCTAACCACTTTGACCTACCGCTCAAAACCGGAGTCAAGGTAGAACGGGTGCGCCAGCCCGAGGGCGCCGGCTTTGAGGTGGTGACCAACCAGGGCATCTTTACCGCCAGTCAAGTGGTGGTGGCCACAGGCGGCTACCACACCCCCAAAATTCCCCGTTTGGCTGAGCGGCTAGCTCCCGACCTTGTGCAACTGCACTCGGCAGAATATCGCAACCCTGAGTCTTTGCCCGAGGGAGCCGTACTGGTAGTGGGCACTGGGCAGTCGGGCTGTCAGATTGCCGAAGACCTGCATCTAGCGGGCCGCAAGGTGCATCTATGCGTCGGAGGTGCGCCGCGATCGCCCCGCCGTTACCGAGGCAAAGACGTGGTGGAATGGCTCGACCAAATGGGCTATTACGACCTGGCCATTGACGACCACCCGCAAAAAGAGACCGTGCGCCACAAGACCAATCACTACGTCACCGGGCGCGGCGGCGGGCGCGAAATTGACCTGCGCCACTTTGCCTTACAGGGGATGAATCTCCATGGGCGACTCACAGATATTCAGGGCACCCAGCTGACATTTAGCGACGACCTGAAGGAAAATCTCGACCAAGCCGACGCCGTTGCCGAAAGTATCAAGCGCACCATCGACACCTACCTTGAGAAGAATGGCATTGACGCGCCCATAGACCCGCCCTATCAACCGGTATGGGAACCAGAGGCCGTCGAGACTGACATCGACTACCGCGCCGCCAACATCACCTCGGTGATTTGGTGCATCGGCTACGGTCTGGACTTTCGCTGGATCGAGCTACCCGTGTTTGACGGTCAGGGCTATCCTGGTCATCGCCGGGGGGTTACTACCGTGCCAGGGCTATATTTCCTTGGCCTGCCGTGGCTTTACACCTGGGGCTCTGCCCGGTTCTCCGGTATTGCCCGCGACGCCGAGTATTTAGCAGAGCAGGTTGCTGCTCGATCTGGAGCCAGCCCTCTCCGCGCCCTACAGACGGTCAACGAAGTGGCGATGGGTTCATAAAGAATCTCTGAGATAGTGCATTGCCGAGCGTTTAGCGTTCGTGGCAAGAATACTCTTCCCTCAGCCACACTTCAGCACTAGGCGTGCTGCGAGCTTCATGCTTGAGGATTTCGGTTTTCGAGCCACCGTTGCAGCGAGGTTTGACTTTCTCCCGAAGGTTGCCCCAATAAAATATTCTTCAAGCTAATGTCTTCATCAAGTTCTGGCCAGTGGATGCCTGCTTGACTGCCGGTTAATTGCCAGTTGTCACGTTCTGCCGAGGTGCTGTGGAGCAATCGAGGATACCAGGCCAGCGGTACAGCGATAACGCGCCCATCAGATAGATCAACCGTGAGCAGGTCGGCAGAAATAGAAACCTGCTGAATTTCAGGGATGTTGAGGATTTCAACCATTGAAGAAGTCATGCCAAGCCTCCAATAACTGCTGCTGCTTGTCCTCGGTCAACGTTTGAAGGCGGTTTATCTCGTTAGACGAAAACCCCTTGTTGAACTGAAGCCTTACTGGAGTCAGCCAAAACTTGGCCTCACTACTGTCGCGCTCAATATGAACGTGGGCTGGCTCATCGCGATCGCCCGCGTAACAGAAGAAGCGGTAGGGGCCAACGCGAAGTAACGTGGGCATCGTGGCTATATACACTCCCAAACACTTCAATTGTATGCTTGCATCGCCTGAAGCTTGATCAGGACTGCCCCAGTTCTCTAGACCGCAGATAGGCCGATCGCACCGCCTGCATCAACGCCGATCGCAATCCACCTGCCTCTAGAGCCGCAATTCCCGCAATCGTTGTCCCTCCAGGGCTCGTAACGCGATCTTTGAGCACGGCGGGATGGAGGTTGCCCTGGTGCAGCAGCTCACCGGTGCCGCGTACGGTGGCGATCGCCAGCTCTAGCGCCGTTGCCCGGGGCAGCCCCACCGCCACTCCGCCATCGGCTAGGGCCTCTACCACCAGGGCGATATAGCCTGGCCCAGAACCTGAAAGCGCCGTCACCGCATCCATCTGCGCTTCTGGCACCTCTACTACGGTACCGACGCTGGCAAAGATAGCGCGAGCCTGTTCTCGCTGGGTAGCGCTCACGGCCTCCCCTGCAGCCAAGGCCGTTACTCCAGCCCCTACAGTAGCGGGCGTATTGGGCATCGCTCGCACTACCGCCCAGCCCAAGAATTCTTTTTCTAGCCGGTCCAGGGGCACCCCAGCCAAGATCGACAGCAGCAGCGGCGGTTGCGATCGCTCTGGAGTCTCCAAACTCGCCGCCACCGCCGCCAGCATCTGGGGCTTAATCGCCAGCAAGACTGTCTCAGCGGCATCGATTACGGCTTGGTTCTCTGCGGTAGTCTGCACGCCGTAGGTGTGGTGCAAGACCTCTCGCCGCGCTGCCTGGGGATCGCTCACCACTACCGCGCCAGGCTCAAAAATCCCTTGATCAAGAAGGCGGGCAATGAGAGCTTCTCCCATCATCCCGCCGCCGATAACCCCAAATGTTGCCTCAGGCATATCAATCCTCACCGACTCAACCAATCATGATCGCTAGTGAAGACAATAACCTAAGGTAGCCCCCGGCACTAGACCAGGGGCTGTGATAGTCGTGTGTTGCAAGCGTGGATAACGCTAGGCCATGCGAGCCATAGCCTCGGCACCCCAAGCGGGAGCGGGAGGCATTTGGCCGGGCATGGGCATACCCTGGGGCTGACCCATGAAGACTTCTTCTTCGTACTCGGTGGGGGTGCTCACCTGCACGCAGTTGGGCGTAAACAGGAAGATGCTTTCGCCGATGCGCTCTTGGTGCCCGTCAATGGCATAGGTGCCGCCTGCCACAAAGTCAACGGCGCGTTGAGCCTGGTCAGGATCCATAATGGTGAGGTTGAGGACAACCGACTTCCGCTCCCGCAGCGCCTGAATGGCCTGGGGCATTTCCTCAAAGGAGCGGGGTTCCATTACCACCACTTCGGAGGTGCCGTTCATGGCACCGGGCATACCAATTACGTTACTGGCCATCGGGGTCATTCCTGCGTCAGTGGGCATCATTCGTTCGCGGCGGGGGCGGCTCCGGCGAATTTCTTCGGGCTGGGGCGGCTGCACAATGGGCTGGGTGTTTTCTTCCTGGTAGAGGTTCTGGTACTCCTCTCCATCCATTTCTTCGTATTCGTAATCGTAATCTGCTGGGTCGTTGAGGCCAACGAAGTCCCGCAGTTTAGAAAACATGTTGCTCACAACTTACACTCCACGATGACTATCACTCTGGTAGACCAACCCCGTGGCCTTCGACCAATGGGGCACATCATGCTCCGGTTATCCGAGGGCCATGATAGCGCCAATTTTCCATTTGCAACGGCTGTTTTGAAAATTAGTGGGGCTAGCCTGGGGTTATGGGTTAGCCAGGCCCTTTAGAAGGGTTGCTGACTGCCTAAACCTAATCTAAAAACCCAGCGATAAAACAACACTATCAGGTGACGCTTCTCTCTGAGCTAGGGCAGACTTAGGATTTTGCCTTAATATTCCGTGCATGGAATATTGAGTCCACAGTATACATGAAATCAAAAAAAGGAAAAGTCCATTCACAATTAGTTAAAGTTTTCTCAATCTCGTTTTGGTCCTGCGTCAGAACACAAATTTTTGACTGGGAGAATAACCGGCATCAGTGGCCGCTAGCGATCGCCCCAACCCGTTGCACCGCCGCTGTCTCTGCTTCCGGTTCAAGTTAGGAACCTAGGGTAAAAATGGCCGGATCCTGCCCTAGCTGAGTTGGGGAGATGGCGGTCGAGCGCCAAACAGTATGGTGCCTAAGCGCACCATGGTGGCTCCACAGGCGATCGCAGCCTCATAGTCCCCCGACATGCCCATGGAAAGCTGGTCAATGTGCAACCGGTTAAAGCTGGTTTCGTTGATGGTGTCAGCGAGGGATTTGGCCCCCACAAACACCCCACGTGCTGTATCCCCGCTCGACCCTTGGGGGGGAATGGTCATTAGGCCGCGAATTCTAAGGTGGGCTAGCTGATCGAACTGGGGCAGCAGCGCATGCAGTTCGGCGGCATCAAGGCCGGCCTTGGGCGGGTCGGGCACCAGCTTGACCTGAAGGCAACACTGGGGCACTTTCCCCAGTTCTTGAGCCGCCTGGTCGAGCCGCTGGGCTAACTTCAGACCGTCTACCGAGTGAATCCAGTCGAAGTGTTCGACGGCTTTGTAGGCTTTGTTGGTTTGTAGGCGGCCAATCAGGTGCCAGGTGATGTCGGGCAGGTCGCTGAGGTCGGCTTGTTTCGCGATCGCCTCCTGCACCCGGCTCTCGCCAAAATGACGTATGCCTCTGTCGTAGGCAGAGCGGATTGTTTCTACCGGCAAAAACTTGGTAACCGCAATCAGGGTTACCGTGGGGGGAATGCTTTGCCGAATCCGATCAAATTGCTCAGGCAGAGCACCGAGGGCAGCGGTCATTGAAAGGTTTGCTTATAGGTGTGCTGGAGGCGATCGAAGTCGGCCTGCTGGCCTGCTCGCCGCAAAATCCGCAGGCGGCTTTCTAGCATCATGCGAGCGTTGCTCCGGCCTAGGGGTTGAAACACCAATCCCTCAGCGGGGGAATTGGTGACCAAAAAAAACAGCCGCTGGGCATAGAGCGTGGCATACAGCTCTTGACCGTCGTCTACTATACACACTCTAAAGAGCAGGCCAAAATTGGGGTGATTTAGATAGGTTTCTGTGCTCATTCGAGTATGAGAGAGGCTCTTCCTTATGGCAGGATGATGGTCGTGTCTGTTCAATTCGCCACATGCATTCTAGAACCTGGTGCGCTGTCTGCATGCATTCCCAAGCAGATCACCCGTTATTTACGGAGAATGGCGGAGCTACCCCAACCCCAGCGCCAGCAGTTGTGCCCTAGCTTTTTGCAGAGATTCTTGCCACTCTTTGGCCGGATCACTGTCGGCGACGATGCCGGCCCCGACCTGACCCCACACGGTAGACGCAGTCATTGAGCTATCAGTGTGCCCAACCAACAGCGTGCGAATCAGAATGTTTAGATCGAGGTGGCCACGGCGATCGAGATAGCCACAGGAGCCGTAGAACAGGCTGCGGCGAACGGGCTCTAGGTCTTCGATAATTTCCATGCAGCGCACCTTAGGACAGCCGGTGATGGTGCCGCCAGGGAAAGTAGCCTGGATGAGGTCAATGGCATTGTATTGGCGAAACTCACCAGCGCGGGGATCGCGCCCCAGTTCCCCCACTACGTTGCTAACTAGGTGCATCACATGGCTGTAGTACTCCACGGTCAGCAGCTCATTCACCTGCACGGTGCCCCACCGACACACCCGGCCCAGATCGTTGCGTTCCAGATCCACCAGCATGATGTGCTCGGCCCGCTCTTTGGGGTTGCTGAGCAAGGTTTTGGCCAGCTCTGCATCCTGTTCTGGTGTTGCTCCCCGCGGCCGGGTGCCGGCAATGGGGCGAGTCTGGGCAATGCCATCCTGTAATTTCACCAGCCGCTCGGGCGAACAGCTAATCACATCGCCCCAGGGGGTGCGCCAGTAGCAGGCAAAGGGCGACGGGTTGATGCGGTGCAGCTGACGGTACAACGCCCAGCTGTGGGCTGTGGTAACCGTTGAGAAGCGAAGGGAAAGATTGACCTGAAACACATCCCCCGCCTGAATATGCTGCTTCGCCTGAAGCACGGCTTGCTGGTACTCTGCCGCCGCCATACCCAGGGTCACAAGGCGGGGATCGCCTTCTGGCGAGGTAAAGCAGGCTTCGTCTGGGGTAGGCAGCTCCAGCTGCTTCTCCATAGTATCTAGCCCTGCGGAGGAGGGGGCAAACAGCCACAGCCGCTGGGTCTGATGGTCGAGCACGGCAAAGGTCTCTGGCTCGTACCAAAGTGCCACCGGAAAGGGGAGGGAATCGGTTTTAAGAATAGGCAAGCGCTCGATTTCCCAGGCCAAGTCATAGCCGAGCCAGCCCAACCAACCGCCGGTAAATGGCAGGGTTTGCTCAGCGGTCTCGGCCTCGTCTCCAAGGAGCGCTAGCTGCTCGCCCTCGACCAACCGCTCCCGTAGCATGGGCAGAATGCTCCCCATCGACGGAGTCCACATCTGGGGCAGTCCCTCGGCTTGGCGAGGCGGCCCAGCACAGATCGAGTAGTGCCCCTGGGCAGCGTGGAGCTGGGCCGCAGCTGGTGAGGGGTAGGGGCTCTCTAGCAGGGCCACCAGGGTGGAGGGGCTGGGGGGCTGCCGCAACAGATCACCGTAGAGGGCCTGGAAAATGTCGCTGCCGGTGCGGTGCTTGAGGGACTGCGATCGCACCCAACAGGTCAAATCTCGCCTCCCCATACCCAGCGCGCCCACCAAAACACGACTAACAGCCCCAGGGCAAACCAGTCCCACGACCGGAGCAACAGCTGATACCAGCGCACCCGATGCTCATTGGGGCTGGTGAAACCGCGCACCTCCATTGCTGCCGCGATCTGCTCGGCCCGCAGCAGCAGATTTTGCAGCAGGCGCTCCATCACCGATAGCCACACCTGAGCCGAGCCACGAAAGCCCAGTTTCTTCCAGTTAATAGCGCGGGTCTGCACCGATCGCACCAAATTTTGCACCTCCTCCAGCACTAGGGGGATGAACCGCAGTGAGAGTGTCACCGTCAGGGCAATCTCGGTCACCGGCAGACGAAACCACCGCAGCGGAGCCATCAGCGCCTCTAGGGCCACAGTAATTTCTTCAGGCGCGGTGGTGAGCAGGTAGAGGTTGGTGCCGTAGATCAGCGTAAACAGCAGAGTGCCAATGCGAATGCCTAAATCGAGCGATCGCCGCGTTACGTTAATCGGCCCCCAGTCAAACACCACATAGCGGTAGGACGTGGGCTGCGGCAGCGCGGGCAACACCTCCGGCGGATTCTCTAGGGTGACCATATCGCCTGGGGTGGGCAGCCGAGGCGTCTGCGCCACCTGAAGCCCGTCGGGCATGACAAAGGTCAACAACATCACGATGCCGCTGAGCACCACCAGCCAACCCATCTGCTGGCGCCATACCCGCAGCGGAATCAGCGCCGCCAGAGTTAGCAGCACCAGCAGCGCCACCAGCCCAAACCGCCAGTAGGCATTCGCCAAAATGGGCGTCACCAAAATGCTCATCAGCCAAGCCATCTTGACCCTGGGATCAAGCCGGTGCAGCCAGGTCACCGGCTGCTCCAGATAAAGGCCAATGGGTAGCGATCGAAGAAGATCCATGGAGTTGTGGGTTGGTTTCTGACTACCTTTACCGATTTCGGATTTTGGATTTGCGATTTTGGGTTACAGCTATCTCACCAGAGACAGCCTGCGGACTCAAGTCGCAAGGATTTTAACCAACACGCCTAACTAATCCTAAATCCAAAATTTCACTTCACCTTCGTCGCTCGGTTGGGGTTGTTGCGCTCCAAGTCGCGTATGGCCTTGCCTCGCCAGAAGATGCGAATCGGCGTGCCCTCAAAGCCCAGGTTTTCGCGGAACTGCCGCTCCACATAGCGACGGTAGTTGTCCTTCAGGAGGTGGGGATCATTGACAAATAGGGTGAAGGAGGGCGGCCGCACGGTGACCTGAGTGCCGTAGTAGATGCGGCCCTGACGACCCTGGCGGGTGGTAGGTGGCGTGTGCCACTTGACCGCATCCTCCAGCACTTCGTTGACCACCGAGGTGCTGACCCGACGACGGTGCTGCTCCACCGCCTGATCGACCAGCTCTAGAATTTTGGGCACCCGCTGACCGGTCTTGGCGCTGACAAAGATCCGCTTGGCCCAATCGAGAAAGTTTAGTCGGGCGGAAATTTGGTGGTCGAAATCGTAGATGGTGTGGCTATCTTTTTCCACCGCATCCCACTTGTTGACGACAATAATGCAGGCGCGGCCGTCTTCTTCGATGCGGCCCGCCAGCTTTTGATCTTGCTCAGTAACACCATCGAGGGCGTCGATCACTAGCAGCACCACGTCGGCTCGGCGAATGGCCTTGAAAGCGCGGTTAATGCCAAAAAACTCTGGCCCGTACTCCACACTCTTTTTCTTGCGAATGCCGGCAGTGTCGATCAGGCGATAGATTTTGTCGCCGTGCTGCACCTGCATGTCGATCGCATCCCGGGTCGTCCCCGAGATTGGGCTAACAATGGCGCGGGTTTCGCCCACAAAGGCATTCAGCAGGCTCGACTTGCCCACGTTGGGCCGCCCCACAATAGCGACTTTGACTTCTTCTTCGGCGGCTTCCTCAACGGTTTCGGGCAGAAACTCTACCAGGGCATCCAGCAGTTCGCCTGTGCCGTTGCCGTGAATGCCGGAGACGGCGTAGGGCTCACCCAGCCCCAGCTCCCAAAACTGAGCCGCCTGCACCAGGCCGTTGTCCAACGATTCGCACTTGTTGACCGCCAGTAACACGGGCACCGACTGCTGTCTGAGCCAAGAAGCGATCTCCCGATCAGATTCTGTGGGGCCAGCTTTCCCATCGACCACCAGCACCGCGGCACTGGCTTCAGTGAGGGCCAGCTGGGCCTGCTCGCGAATGTAGGGCAAAAATTCGGTGTCGTCGTCAAATACTAGGCCACCGGTATCGACGACTAGGTAGTCGCGATCGCGCCAAAAGGCGGGCTGGTAGGTGCGATCGCGCGTCACCCCCGGCTGGTCGTAGACAATGGCGTCTTGAGCCCCGGCCAGGCGGTTCACCAAAGTAGATTTGCCCACATTTGGGCGTCCGATAACCGCAACAACAGGCAGTGGCATAGCTTGGGCCTTTTAGGCAGATGAATGGTTCAGCAGACCTGGAAGCCACACATTGCTAGACGCCCAGATCATCGATGAGAAAATCTTCTCAATCTTTCCATTGTAGTCAAGAGATCACTGTCTGGGAAAGTTAGGTGATTAAAGGATGACCTGTAGAAGGCAACTGAGACCAAGGCTTTAATGCGATCGAGGCGATCATTAGCTGGCTGTCATAGCACGTGAGATAGCTACCCCTCATCACCCAGACTTAGGGTGAGCAATGCCCACCCTAGCGAAGTATCGCAAGCTTATCTAAGCACCTAGAATTTTGTCGTCTAAGGAAAAATCCACTTCGGCTTTGTCTGCACCAGAGGCCAAATAATCATTTTGAAGTGAATCTTTTAGGCCCGCAACCAAGTCGTAGGTGGGTGCCCAACCCAGTTCTGCTTGAGCCTTATCGATGGCGGCAAAGAAGTGCTGCACCCGCATGGGGAAAGCCTTGACCTTGCCAAAATCAAAGGCTTTGGGGTCGTAGTGAACAATCCTGAGGCCATCAGGATCCTTACCCGCTGCCGTGGCGCAGGCGCGAGCTAGGCCATCGAAGGTGACGGCTTTTTCGCCGGAGATGTTGTAGATTTGGCCGATCGCCGTCTCGTTGCCCAGTACCGCTGCCATGGCGGCCGCCAGATCTTGCACATGGCCCAGCTGGGTGAGGTGCATGCCGTTGCCGGGGATGGGAATGGGGCGATCGCGCACCACCCGATCAAAGAACCAGGCCTCTAGTGGGTTGTAGTTCTGCGGGCCATAGATATAGACCGGACGCACCGAGGTAAAGGGCACCCCCTGGGCTTGCAGATAGGCTTCGGTTTCAAACTTGCCTTTGTGGCGGCTCTTTGGATCCACTGCATCGCCTTCGATGTGGGGCATTTGGTCAGATTTGAGATATACCCCAGCCGAGCTAACGTAGACAAAGTGCTGGAGCTTGTCGCCAAACATCTCAACCAGCGGCTGGGTATCCGACAGCTCGCGCCCGTTGTTGTCGAAGATGGCGTCGAAGGTTTCGCCCGCAAGCTGGGTTTTGAGGATGTTGGGGTCGGTGCGATCGCCCACAATGGTCGGCACCCCCTCCACCGGCGCGGGATGGTTGCCCCGGTTAAACAGCACCACCTCGTGGCCCTGCTCAATCAATAGTTTGGTTAGATACACCCCAATGAACCGGGTGCCACCCATGACCAGTACACGCATTGCCCTCTCCTTCCTGCTAATCAGCCGCCTAGAACATGCTGAAAGCAACATGCTGGAAGACGCACTGAACTTAATGTATGTATATTAAGCTGCGCCGATCCCCCAAATTCTTTCGAAGAATCAAGGGATTTAGGTTCAAAGCCGTTAAGCAAACCAGTAGATAACGGCCCAGATCTTACGCTAGGGGGGGAACCCGCCTAAAATGTTATGAGTTGAGCACCGGCCTTGACACCCTAAGCGCGAGATTGTCTCTACATGCGAGAGCTGGACAACGCCTATAGAATTTTGGAGCTAGAGCCCGGTGCCTCTATCGAGGATGTCAACCAGGCGTATAAAGATCTAGTGTTCGTCTGGCACCCCGATCGCATTCCCCAAGACAACGAGCGCCTGTATCAAAAAGCCCAAGAAAAGATCAAAGCGCTGAACCACGCCCGAGATTTGCTGCGATCGCACAACCGCAATAGTCGCAGCAGCGCCAGCTCGGCCAGTACCCGCTACGGCACCGCCAGCAGCAGCTATCGACCCTCGGCCACAAGCGGTTACGGCAACGGGGACTATCGCTCGACTTACAGCAAGGGCTACGGTAGTGCCCAGTCCCAAGATCATGACAGCGAAGAGGAGCAGCGATCGACCTCCCACAATCGTTACTACCGCTACCAGCGCAGCACCTACGGCGGCAGCTACTACGGAGCCAGCCAAAGCGACGGCAACCCATCCTCAGGCTCTAGCACATCCAGCAGCGATCCCTCTTCCTCAAGCTCTAGCACCAGCCAGTCGCAAACCTACCGTGAGCGGCGCGATGCAGCGGCAGGGGTAGGGGGCGATAAGGCTGCCAGCGCCAAGGGCAGTTCTTCGAGCAGCCAGAGTCAGGCCAGCTCTACCAACGACAAAACACCTAGCTCCCCCCCCAGCAGCCAGGCCAGCTCCAAACCCCCTAGCGATTCCTACAACAGCTACAACGCCCACACCCGCAACGGAGCCGCGCGATCGCGCCAGAGCCCCGACCTCAGCGGCACCGACATGAGCGGAGCCAACCTGCGCGAAAAAGACTTCGGGGGACGCAACCTTAGCGAGGCTAACCTCAGCGGGGCCGACCTCAGCGACGCCTTTTTGCACAAGGTTAATCTCAACCGCGCCAACCTCAGCAAGGCCAAACTGTTTCGCGCCAACCTGCTCCAGGCCGACCTCAGCCACGCCAACCTACGCGAAGCCGACCTGATCGGGGCTGACTTTAGCGGGGCCGACCTCAGCGGGGCCGACCTCAGCGGCGCGAAGGTAGCCGTTGGCGGTCGCACCATGGTCAAGCTCACCGGCGCCATTCTCACCGGGGCGATCATGCCCGATGGCTCCATTCACGATTAATTTGTGATGGATTGGGACAATGGTTCAAGGTGTAGGGTGCAGGGTGCAGGGTTCGGGACACTGCCTAAAACCTTGAACCCTACACCTGATACCCCTTCTCCCCAGTCACCCTCCCAAGTAATTGGCCACGCTTTGATTAAACCCCTCAGGTTCTACCAAGTGGGGCCAGTGGTTGCCGGGGATGGTTTGTATTTTCAGATTGGGCAGATGGGTGCGATAGGGTTTGAGCTGCCAGTCCGCGCGGTTGAGCCCGGCTTGGGGCAGCAGCAGTAGGGTTGGCACCGCCAGCTTTGAGGTGAGCCCTGCCCGATGCAGTGTGTCGTGAAACACGCCGTTGCGGGCAGCGATCGCAAACTTACTTCCCCAGCGGCCATCGGGCTTCTTCTCCATGCCGGCTTGAAACGCGGCGGCTTGCAGGGGGCTCCAGCCCCGGTACTGCTTCAGGGTGCGGGCGACAGATTCTGCCGCCTTATAGTTCTCAAACGGCCCCATCACCTTTAAAAAGGGAAGGGTGCGATAGAACAGCGGCAACATGGGCTGCAACCATCTCGGCAGCTGATTCACAAAAACGGATCCACCAAAACCAGACGGCGAACGCGGTGGGGTTGCCGTTTGGCCCACAGCAGTGCCAGTTTGGCGGCCCACGAATGGGCCACAACGGTGATTTGATCACCGCGACAGGCGATCGCCAGAGCTTCTAAATCGTCAACCAGTTCAAGCGCATCGTAAGCGGCGACATCGCCGGGTTTGCCGCTGTCGCCATGGCCGCGCAGGTCAGGGGCCAGACAGCGATAGCGCGGCCCTAAGGTTTCGGCCAGGCTTTGCCACACTAACCCGTGGTCGGCTAGCCCGTGGAGCAGCATCAGTGGTTCTCCGTCTCCCCATTGCCGATAGGTCAGAGGCACGGACGCGCTAGATAAGTTGTGACGAGCAAACGACATCGTTCGATCAGCCTTGGCCGGAGAACAGGCAGGGTTGCCACCTAGGTAGGGTACCGAAGCGCGATCGCCGAGCTGCCAGCCTGAGCCATCCCTTACCGCTCGATATTTTCACCTTGGACTGCCTCAGGCAAAATTAGCATGGCATCGCCAAAGGAATAGAAGCGGTAGTCGTGCTGAATAGCGGTTTCATACAGCCCCAGCAACCGCTCTCGGCCAATCAACGCGCTGACCAGCATCAGCAGACTAGAGCCCGGCAAGTGAAAGTTGGTGATCAACCCATCGATCGCTCGGTACTTGTAACCGGGGTAGATAAATAGGTTTACTTTGCCCTGGTAGGGTTGTAGCTCGCCGCCTTGGGCAGCCCCTTCTAGGGCACGCACCACCGTTGTACCGACAGCAATCACTCGCCCACCTCGAGCTTTAGTAGCGTTGATCTGGGCTACGGTTTCTGGCGAAACATCGATCCATTCGCCGTGCATTTTGTGGTCGAGAATGTTGTCGGCCTCTACCGGGCGAAAGGTGCCTACGCCGACGTGGAGGGTGATGTGCGATCGCCCCACCCCCTTCTCTTCTAGCCATTCAAACAGCTCTGGCGTAAAGTGCAGCCCCGCCGTCGGAGCCGCCACCGCCCCTGGAGCCTCAGCATAGACCGTCTGATACTGGTCGGGGGAAGCCGCTCTGTCGGTGATGTAGGGCGGTAGGGGGACTTCCCCCAGCCGCTCAAACAGGGACCATAGGGACTCACTTCCCTGGGGCTCAAACTTCAGCAGGCGACCGTTGGTCTCAGGGTCGGTAGCGAGCACCTGAGCCACCAGGTCGGGCTGGTTGGGGTTGGGGCCAAAATGCACCGTGGCCCCTGGCTTGAGGCGGCGACCCGGGCGCACCAGGGCCAGCCACTGATCGTCACCCTGATCCTCCAGCAAAAACACCTCCACCTGGGCACCGCTGGGTTTATACCCAGGTAGCCGGGCCGGGATTACTCGGGTGTCGTTGAGGACCAGCAAGTCCCCCGGTTGCAGCAGTGTAGGTAGGTCACGGAAGTGGTGATGACAGTGGGTAGTGGGGCTATCAACCACCAGCAAACGCGACGAATCCCTTGGAGTGACGGGAGTCTGAGCAATTTTTTCTGTCGGCAGAGAATATTGGTAGGCCGCCAGGGAATACTCATCAGAAGGGCTCTGGGTCCTTGAATCCGTCTCTGGGGCAAGTTTTGAACTGTTGCACATCACCTAGCAGGTTGGGTGAATACACCCAGGTCGAGTAGGGGGACTTAACCCTAACAACCTGAGAGCTAATCCCAGACAATAAGGACATAAGAACTCTAGCACCTGCCTAAAGGTCAACGATGGAATACACCTACTATCTCGCCAATGCCAGTTTGACCCTCCGCGTAGTCGAACACCTGCTGGGCACTCCGAGATTACCCCTGGAGTTTATGACGGTGATTCATCAGATCGATGGATGGGTCATCCGCGTCAAAATGAACGACAACATTGGCGTTCCCGACGCCGAAGATTTTCGCGCTTACATGAATGAGCTGGGGGTAGCCTACGATCCCGGCATTCGAGTCCGCATGGCTCTGTGGGGCCTGGAAACTGGGCAGTCGCCCATTGATGTCATGCGCCGCTACCAGGTGGCGATCGTCTCCCACGGCAAGCCCGATCGCGAAGAGATTGAAGCTTTTCGCCGTCAGTTTGTGATGGGCCTGGGCTACTGCCCCGAAACCTTAGCCTAAGCGGCTTCGCAGGGGCATCTTCACCTGTAGCCTCTGATTATTTCAAGACATGTCCATTGGGGGCGGGGTTGACCCGCCCCTATTTTTTGACCCATAGGGCCAGCCCACCGCTGCGCCCCCGAGCGGCAACATAGCCCTCCTCAGCCACAAAGAAGGAGAAAAAGGGCAGCTTGGCAACCGAGGTAGCCACAAAATCGCCTGCTTTGGCGGCTTTGCTGCGCAGGGGTAAATTAATCAGCGTTAAACTACCCACCAGCACTTGAAGGCGAACAAAATCAAAGGCCAGCAGGTTTTTTTTGGGCAAAAACTTGGCTGGCCCCGTAAACCGCAGTTTGGCCGGCCCGACCTGAAGCTGGTTTTGAATAGTTAGCTGGTCATCGTCGTCTCGACTGAAGCAGAGAGAGGCGATCGCCAGTCCTGGTACATAAAACCCGCTGCCCTGGGGTTTTCCCGCTTTGTAGGCGGGCTTTTTGGGGGCCGTAAACCGCAGCCGCCAAGTGCCCAACAGCGCCTCGGGGGAAAACTGCCGCCGCTCTGCCTTGGTTTGCCGCTCGGCCGCTAGCAGGGCGGCCGTCACCTGCTGAGCGCTAGGCTTTGTCCCAGAGGCGGCGGCCTCTAGAATCTGGGGCGTGGGTACAGTGGCGATATCGGTGACGGTCATACGGTCTCCAGAAAATGAGGTTTAGGGTTCAAGGTCTAGGGTTTAGGGAAGGCCTTGAACCCTAGACCTTGAACCCTAGACCCTAGGCTGCTTAGGTTAAAGCCGACTAAATTCATTATGACAAGGCCAGCCGGTAGACTGGGCGATCGCCCCTGCCCCGGTCTTTGGCCCTGGCTCTGGCATAATAAGAGCCTATTCACTACTGCCCGGTGCGCTGCTATGGCTACCACTCCGCGATTGCCCCTGCTGCGCAACCCAGCCGTTAAACCGGCTGCCAACGTGTCGATGGTGCTGATGGGGGTAGGCTTGGCCATCACCCTGGTGTTTATTTTGATTGCCCTGCTAGCGCCGCTGATGGAGAGCTGGGGCTGGCTGCTTGACCCCACCACCGCCCTACAAAATCCCATCCATGAGCCCCCTGGTGGTGCCCACTGGTTTGGCACCACGCGGCAGGGCTACGACGTGTTTTCGCGTACGCTGTTTGGCACCCGCGCCGCCTGGCAGGTGGTGCTGCTGGCCACGCTGCTCAGCGTAGCGATCGGGGTACCCCTGGGCATGGTCAGCGGCTACCTGGGCGGCTGGCTCGATCGCGCTCTGCTGTTCTTTATGGATACGCTCTACACCCTGCCGGGGCTGCTGCTCTCGGTCACCCTGGCTTTTGTGGTAGGTCGGGGGGTAGTAAATGCTGCGATCGCTCTCAGCATTGCCTACATTCCTCAGTATTACCGGGTGGTGCGCAACCACACCGTCAGCGTTAAGACTGAGCTGTTTATTGAAGCCGCCCAGGCAATGGGGGCCTCGACCTGGACGGTGCTAACCCGCTACCTGTTTCTCAACGTGATTCAAAGCGTGCCGGTGCTGTTTACCCTCAATGCCGCCGACGCCATTTTGGTGCTGGGAGGGCTGGGGTTCCTGGGATTGGGTCTGCCCGAACAGATACCCGAGTGGGGGGCTGACGTGCGCCAAGCCCTCGATGCGCTGCCTACGGGCATCTGGTGGACGGCACTGTTTCCTGGGCTGGCTCTAACCTTAATGGTGACCGGGCTTTCCTTAGTGGGCGAGGGGCTGAATGAGTTGATGAACCCCCTGCTACGCCGCGAAAACTGGCGCTAGTCTAGCCATACTAAACACTCACCGACCTAGCCCGCAGCGCCGTGACGGAATACAGCAGCAGCGCCGTCCAAATGCAGGCAAAGGTGACCACGTGAACTGGGGTGAACGGCTCGCCGTAGACAAACACTCCCAGCAGCAGCGACAGGGATGGGGCGAGATACTGAAAGAAGCCGAGGGTTGCTAAGGTCAACCGTTTGGCCGCTTTGTTAAACCACAACAGCGGCATCGAAGTCGCCACCCCAGCCCCGATAAACAGCAGGGTGATCGGCAGGCTTTCCCCAAAGTGCCCTTGGCCGCTGGCCGCGAGCCAGCTTACAAACAGCAGCACCAAGGGGGTAATCAGCAGGGTTTCGACCGCTAGGCCCGCCAGCGGGGCCACCGCCACCACCTTGCGCAACAGGCCGTAAAACGCAAAGGAAATGGCTAGGGCCAAAGCAATCCACGGCACGGTGCCCAGCTGCCAGATGAAATACCCCACCCCCACCACCGCCAGCGCTACGGCCACCTGCTGCCCTCGGTATAGGCGCTCTTTGAGAAAGATAAACCCCAGCAGCACGGTCACCAACGGGTTGATGTAGTAACCCAGGCTGGCTTCAACGACGCGATCGCTGTTCACCCCATAGATATACAGCCCCCAGTTGAAGGTCAGCAAGCTGGCGGTCAGCAGCAGCACCAACACTTTGCGGGGCGATCGCAGTAGCGTTTGCAAATCTCCCAGCCGCCGCTGTACCAGCAAAATGCCTACTAAAAATACCGCCGACCAAATCATGCGGTGGCTGAGCACCTCCACGGCAGAGGCAGCGCCCAACAGCTTCCAATAGGCGGGCAGCAGCCCCCAGGTGCTGTAGGCCAATAGGGCATATATCGCCCCCGTCCTGCCATCGGAGCGATCGTCGGGAGCAGCCGACGCAGGTTTAGGTAAGGTCAAAGAACAAACCGCCGATTCAAAGCACACATTCTAACGATCAGGGTCGCCTATGGTGAATGGGCAGCCGCACCACCATTGTCGTCCCTTCACCGAGCTGGCTGCGGGCTACTATATTGCCGCCGCAGTACAACAGCAGCTGCTGCACAATCGATAGCCCTAGACCGGCCCCCTCGGTTTCAGCGGGCGGCAGGTTGCGGCCTCGATAGAAGTGCTCAAAAATGTGGGGCAGATCGCTGGCCGAAATGCCGGCACCGGTATCGCGCACTTCGATCTCGGCGTGGTCTGCGGTGCTAGAAGCCGTTACCCAAACCTGGCCGCCGCTGGGGGTGTATTTCAGGCTGTTGTTTAGCAGGTGAATCATCACCTGTCGCAGCCAGCTGTCGGGGCAAAGCACCGGCGGTACCTGGCTGGGGATGGTGTAGGCCAGCATAACGCCCTTTTCTGCAGCCAGGGGCTGGTAGGTGCTGACTACCGGAGGCACGGTTTCCGACAAATTTAGCGGGTCGAGCTGAGCCTGGCTAACGCTGGTCTCCATCTGCAACAGGTTGAGTACGCCGCTAATCAGCGCACTCTGGCGATCGCACTCATGGCTGATCATCTCCATATACCGCTGCCGCTGGGGGGGCTTGAGGTGGGGCGAGTCGAGCAGGGTCAGGGCGGTTTTGATGGTGGTGAGGGGAGTGCGCAGTTCCTGGCCCACCGTATTGAGAAAATCATCTTTGAGGCGCAGGGTGTTGATCAACACCTCGTTTTGGGATGACAGGCTCGACATATTCAATGCCTGTCGGCGGTAGGTCGAAGCCGACTGGCGCAGGTGTTCCTGGCGCGTGAGCTGCCAGTTGAGCCAGCGATCGACCAGGGTCAGGTAGGTCGGGGTGAGTGAGTGAGTAGGTCTCAGCTGGGGCCACTGCTGAGTCAGGGCCGCCAAATCAAGCTCGGCATCAGCAGTGCCCAGACCTTGATCAATCTGGCGGCGAATGGCACTTACCACCGTCGCCACCAGGTCAGGATTAATGGAACAGCACACTGATAGATACGACGATCGCGCCGCGGTCGATTCTCCTAGGGGCGGCGAGGCCTCATCGTCATCCTCTGGGTCGCGTTGGCCCTCGGGGGTCAGCCGCTGACTCTGCCCTGTGGGAGTAGCCGACAGGGGCTGCAGCCGATGGGCAATCAGCATGGCCGCAAAGGACTCAGATTGCACCACTACAAAGTAGTCGCCTCGCCAGGTGTGGCTCTCCGGCAAGGGCACCACGACCTCATTGCCCAGGTTAGGCGAAGGCTCTGCATCAGGGCGCGCGAACCGCAGCACCCGATGGGGCGGCTCCAGCCCTCGGCCGTAGCGCAGCACATCCTCATTCCAGGGCTCGCCCACCGGCAGCTTCACCAGCAGGTGGGCCTGAATATCGTGGGCTTCGAGGAACTCTACAGTCGATTGTAGAATCGCCTTGAACCCCTTGGGTTTTACCTGGACGTAGTCTGGAGCTGCCGCAGTAAGCTGTAGAAGCCGGTGCAGCGACACCTCTTGTTCTTGGTAAGACTGCATAGTGCTCCAACGGGCCGGGGCCAGGCTAGCGCCTACCCAAAATCAGATCAGCACTAACACCTATTAGGGTATCTTTAACCACTGAAAATGGTGGGGAGAATGTTGCGTGTATTCACATAACCCTGCCACTTTGACCCTAAATTGTTAGCTCGAATACCGTTTGTCGAGAAAATAGCGCGCCTGTTCGCGGTCGTCAAAGTGAATTTTTTCGGTGCCGAGAATCTGGTAGTCTTCGTGCCCCTTGCCCGCAATTAGAATGCCATCCCCCGGCTGGGCTAGGTTGATCGCCGACTGAATGGCGGTGGCGCGATCGCCCACCACCTGATCGTCCCCTAGCGTTGCTGGAATGCCAGCCACTACATCGCGCAAAATCTGCTCGGGGTCTTCGGTGCGGGGGTTGTCGGAGGTGATGACCACCACATCGGCCAGCTCGTAGGCAATGCGGCCCATCTGAGGGCGCTTGGTGCGATCGCGATCGCCGCCGCAGCCAAACACGCAGATCAGCCGCCCCGGCACAAAAGGCCGCGCTGCCTGAAGGGAATTCTTTAAGCTATCCGGCGTGTGGGCATAGTCCACAATCACGCTGATGTCTTGGGTCTCAGAAATTTTGACCTGCTCCATGCGCCCCGGCACGCCGCCAAAGCCCGGCAGCGCCGCTGAGATCGTTTCTAGAGCCACGCCCAGGTGCAAAGCAGCTCCCACTGCCGCCAGCAAATTCTCTAGGTTAAACTGCCCCACCAGCGGCGAGCTAAAGGGCACGGTGCCCGCTGGGGTTTTCAGGGTTCCGGTGACACCGTTGGCTTGGTAGGTGAGATCCCCGGTATACAGGTCGGCATCGGAATTCTGGGTGCTGTAGGTCCAGACGCGATCTGGGGGTAGCTGGGAGACGAGGCGATCGCCGTAGGGCGTATCGATATTCACCACCGCACGACCGGCCAGATATCCCTCGCTAAACAGCAGCGCCTTGGCCTGGAAGTAATCCTCCATATCGCTGTGGTAGTCGAGGTGGTCCTGGGTCAGGTTGGTGAACACCGCCACCTCAAAGGGGCAGCCCCAAACCCGCTTTTGAGCCAGGGCGTGGGAGCTGACTTCTAGCACCGCGTAGCGACAGCCCGCATCCCTTGCCGTGGCCAACTCAGCCTGAAGCTCGACCGCAAAGGGTGTGGTGTAGAGAGCGGTTTTCTGGTGCCCTGGCCAGCGGGTGTAGAGCGTCCCCAGCAGCGCGGTGGGCTGCTCCGCCGCATTCAACAAATGCTCGATCAGGTGGGTGGTGGTGGTTTTGCCGTTGGTGCCCGTCACCCCCACCAGCCCCATCTGCCGGGCCGGGTAGTTGTAGAATCGCGCCGCCACTTCAGCACAGGCCACCGACATATCGGTCATGGGCACTACGCAGGCATCGCCCTCCGCCGGACGAGCCTGCAAGGCCTGGGCAGACACCAGCGCCGCCGCCGCCCCAGACTCCATTGCATTGGGCCAAAATTCGCCACCATCCACCCGCGTGCCCGGCATGCCAATGAACACATCCCCCGGCCGGCAGGCGTGGGAATTGGTGCACAGACCCTTGATGTCAGGGTCGTTCCCCTCCGCCAGTGTGAATTCGGCGTCGATTAATCCGGCGGGCAGGCCCTCAAGCAGTTGGCGCAGCTTCATGTCAGCAACTCCTCACATCATTGAAGTTGCCCTATTCTGCCTTACTCTGGCCCATATAAGTCTGTATCAATTGCTCCACCTTGACCTGGGGTGCCCGGGGCGACAGGCGCGGCAGGGGAATTTCTTGGCTACCCGATTCACCCTCGCGCACGCAGCACAGCACCGGAATCTCGTACTGATAGCGCTGAAACCAGTCGTCGCGGGTGGTGATGTCGCGCACTTCTAGCTCAAAGGGTAGGTGGGCGGCGGCCACCAGTTTTTCTTCAAGCCCTTCGCACAGGTGGCAGCCGGGCTTGCTGTAGAGCACAAATTTGGTCACGGGGTCAGTCACGGGAAGGGCGGTTACTGCACGATCGCTCGGTAGGCGCTGGGGGTAGTGCCGGTGGTCTGGCGAAACTGTTTGCTCAGGTGGCTATGGCTGTTAAACCCACACAGCAGGGCGATTTCCACAATAGAGTGGTTGGTTTGTTTCAACAACTGCTTGGCCCGCTCGACCCGCTGTTGCAGCACGTATTGGTAGGGAGCCACCCCCATCGCCTGCTTGAACTGATGGCTGAAATGGAAGGGGCTGAGACCGGCGATCGCCGCCAAATCCGCTAGTTTCAGATCGGCATCTAGGGCTTCGTGGATGTGATCTAGCACCGGCAAAAGCTGGCGCTGGGGTAAACCGTTGGGGTGAATGGGCAAGGTTGGTCTAGCCATGGCGTGCTGCCGCAGCAAGTGCACCGCCAGTAGGTTGGTTAACGACTCGACGTAGAGCCTGCCGCCGGGGTTGGCCTGGTTGAGTTCGTCGAGCAGCATGAGGGCGATCGCCTCTAGCCGTCCATCCCGCAGGCGAAACTCGGGAATGAGCTCGATGCGATCGGGATCCAGCCCCAGGGATTCGTGAGCGACGGTAGCCACGAATCCGGAGTTAAGCCGTAGCTCAACATAGTGATCGTCGTCCTGCCAGCGAGCAAAAAACGCGGTCTGGGCCGGAGTGATGGAAATATCGCCTTTGCCGTAGAGGCTACTGTGGGTTTTGCCGTCTTTGATCTGCAAAAATCGCACTGGACGAGCCGCCAACGACAGGCAAACCATGTGCTCCGTGTCCGAGGCGATGCGGCATTCCCCCGGCGGATGCTGAAATTGCCCTACCTGAATGTGCTCCCATCCCAAGTCTTGGCTCGACAGCGTCGGCAAGCAATCTAACGCGGTTTGAGCAGTGGCTAGCTGGTTGTGGCCAGCCCTGACATCAGCAGATTTAGCTGCATTCATCACTAGATTCTCCACCTTGGAGCCAGGTTAGCTAGACCCAACAATTCGCGAAGCTATCCGTCCCGGAATCTGCCCAACTCTCTCAAGTCTATCTGGCAGAATGAAACGATAGGCAAATTCTCACCTTGAATGGCAGCCAGAGAAAAGCGATGACCCCTCACGTTGCGATCGCAAAATGGACTCTTGAGGACTACCACCAGATGATTGCGGCGGGCATTCTCAGCGATCGCCGGGTGGAGCTTTTGAACGGAGAAATCATCGAAATGCCCCCGGAAGGAGAACCCCACGCCTACTATGCCAGCACCGTTGGGGATTACCTCAGAGCTTTACTTGGTGAGCAGGCGCAAATTCGCGAAAGCCACCCCATCACCATTCCCACTACACAGTCTGAGCCAGAACCCGATCTTGCGGTAGTGCAGCCCTTGGGAAAGGAGTATTTGCAACATCACCCCTATCCAGAGAACGTCTTTTGGCTGATGGAGTTCTCGGATACCAGCCTGCAAAAAGATTTGGAGCCCAAGGCAAACGCCTACGCTGCGGCAGGCATTCCCGAATATTGGGTGATTAACCTTCAACCCATGGAGCTTGTAGTTATGCGTGACCCGGTCAATGGGGTTTATCAATCGCAAACTACGCTCAAAGAAGGCTCCGTTGCGCCGATCGCATTTCCTGATGTGCCCGTATCCTTGCGGCGTTTGCTGGATTAACCGCATATCCCATCGCAAGATTTTGACAGTCCCCCAAGAATCAAATAGCGCCAAGCTGGGGACGTTTTCTTAGGCTAAACGGGTACTGACTGAGAGGCCCTATGGCACACCTGCTGCACATCGATTCCAGCCCGCGGGGCGTTGGCGAAGTCAGTGCGAAGCACTCTCGCTCCCACTCCCGCCGCATGACCCGCGAATTTGTCGAAGCCTGGCAACACACTCATCCCCATGACACCGTCACCTACCGCGATGTCAGTCGCCAGCCCGTACCCCACGTGGATGAACCTTGGATTGTTGCCGCCTATACTCCGGAGGAGCAGCGCACGCCGGAGCTACGGGAGGCGCTCAGGGTAAGCGATCGCCTCATCGACGAACTCATCGCCGCCGATACTCTGGTCGTCGGTGTACCCATGTACAACTTCAGCGTGCCTAGCACCTTCAAAGCCTACATTGACCAAATCGTTCGCACTGGCCGCACCTTCGCCATCGACCCCGAGGATGCCGAAGACCCTTACAAACCGCTGCTCCACGGCAAAAAGATGTTCGTCATCACTGCCCGAGGAGCCTCAGGCTTTGGTCCCGGCGAGCGTTATGGCCACATGAACCACCAAGATCCTTACCTACGGGTGGCATTTGGGTTCATTGGCATCACCGATATCACCTTTGTGCATGTTGAAAATGACGAGCACAGCAGCGAAAGCTTAGCTGCCTCCATTGCAGCAGCCCAGGCCCAAGTGGCAGAACTGGTTGCCGCCTGATAGGACCCTTGACTCAAATAGCGGGTGTGATTCCAAAGATCAAACTTTCGTCACCATCACACCCCAATTTCCCCATCAGGAGCCCCTATGCCCCCGATTGATGCTGGATTCATCCTCAAACTCTGCACCGCCCTCGGTTGTGGGCTAGTTGCCGGAGTCTTCTTCGCCTTTTCTACCTTTGTCATGCAAGCCCTGGGCCAGCAACCACCCGCCCAGGGCATTGTCACCATGCAGTCGATCAACGTCACCGTGCTCAACCCCTGGTTTATGGGCGTGCTGTTTGACACAGCAATAGGCTGTTTGGTGCTGGTCATCACCTCACTCATCAAGGGCAACCAACCTAGCGCTAGGTATCTGCTCATCGGCAGCCTGCTTTACCTGATCGGCACCATTCTTGTCACCATCGCCTTCAACGTGCCGCTCAACAATGCCTTGGCAGCCGTCCGCCCAAATAGTGCTGAGGGCGCGACCCTCTGGGCCAAGTACCTCACCAACTGGACGCTGTGGAACCACGTTCGTACCGTGGCGGCCCTAGCAGCAGCGGCATTGCTCACTATCTCTCTCAATCCGTAGGGTGGTCATCGCCCACCACCTATTTGCAGGCGGCAAGTTTTGGGATGTAACAGTTTGTGCGATCGCACCACCACCCCGTTGACACTTTCATTTAGTACATTTAACCTATTAGTTAATTAACTGCGCGGTTAAATACAACTGAATGCCCACCGACCCACTGAGCGTCACCTTTGCAGCCCTAGCAGATCCCACCCGGCGCGCTATTTTGGCACGGCTCACCCAGGGCGAAGCCTCGGTCACCGAGCTAGCCAAACCCTTTCAAATGAGCCTACCTGCCATCTCTAAGCACCTCAAAGTGCTAGAACGCGCTGGCCTGATCACCCGCAGCCAAGAGGCGCAATGGCGACCCTGTCGTCTAGAAGCCGACCCTTTGCAGAATGCCGCCAGTTGGATCGAGCAATACCGTCAATTTTGGGAGGAGAACCTCGATCGCCTAGACGACTACCTGACCAAGCTCCAAGCCGAATCGCAAACTCAGGAGAACCCCAATGGCTAACGCTTCGACATCCACCCCTCAGTCCGATCGCGAAATTGTCATTACCCGTTTGTTCGATGCTCCCCGCGACCTAGTGTGGCAAGCCTGGACAGATCCGGCTCACATCGCCCAGTGGTGGGGACCAAAAGGCTTTACTACCCGCGTTGATGAAATGGACCTGCGACCTGGCGGCCAATCGCGCTACGTCATGGTTGGCCCCGACGGCACCGAGTACCCTGTCCAGGGTGTGTTTCGTGAAGTAGTGCCCCCAGAACGCATCGTCACCACCGACGAATTTGGCGAGGGTTACGAAGAAATTACCGATATCGACCTGCCCCAGGGCATGGTGATGACGATCCTATTTGAAGATTTAGGCAACCAGACCAAGCTCACCCTCCACATTTTGCATCCCACTGCCGAAGAACGCCGCAAGCACGAAGAAATGGGCGTCGTTGCTGGCTGGAACTCTACCCTCGACTGCCTGACAGAGCATTTAACGGGCGTTACAGCTTAATGGGTAACAAACAAAAAGTCTCAGACCAATAGCAATCAATTCAACCGTTGTGATTAGGAGAGCACCATGACCTATGTTGATGGGTTTGTCTTAGCGGTTCCTACAGCTAATAAAGCTCTATATAAACAGCATGCAGAAGCCGCAGCTCAGGTATTTAAAGAGCATGGTGCCATCAAACTGGTGGAATGCTGGGGCGATGACATTCCTGAGGGCAAAGTGACGTCATTTCCCCTAGCCGTCAAATGTCAGAACGATGAGACAGTTTGTTTTTCTTGGATCATCTGGCCCTCACGGCAAGTCCGAGACGAAGGCATGCAGAAAGTCATGGACGACCCGCGCATGCAGCCTGAATCGAATCCAGGTGCTGAAATGCCCTTTGACGGCAAGCGCATGCTCTACGGCGGCTTCGAAATGATTGTTGAAGTGTAGTTTTGGCTAGAGCGATCGCTCGATCTCATGATCCATTGAAGAAAAATCCATGCCCAGTCTTGCTATGACAGTTCCACTCTGGGGTTGAGTCGTCTTTATCCTGTAAATTATTGCTGTTGTTGTACTCTTGCTGACCGTTAGAATTCGGCACTTGGCCCAAGGCAGCTCACCTAAGGATTTTGGCACTCTCGATGATGCCAGCCTGTTGTGGCGGCTAAGCTGGTCGCGAATCTACCGCTATACCTGGGCGTTGTTGTTCTGCTAATTGTCTGGGGCGTATCTGGAGCTGTCGTATACAATGCGGCTCGGCTAGTGCATTCCAGCATTCATATAGCGGGCTCCAATCGGGCGAGTGATCAGCCGGAGAATTCAGGTCATTTGTCTAATTGCCCTGATCGCGCTGGCTGTCTTTAAACCGTTCTGAGCTGGACAAGTACTTGAGTACTGTGTAAAGTTAACTCCGCGTCCGAAAATTGCCCTTTTAGGAGATCAATATTGTGGATCGTGCCTACCAATGGTTCTTTGGGTTAGCCGTCAGCGGCTTAGTTGCTATGCCGATGCCGCCGGCCGCTGCTCAGTCCAGCGTGGAGCCGATCGCACCGACGCCCACTCAGCAAACGGCTAGTTTAGAAGCTCAATTTGCCCAACATTTTCAAGCCCTAGGGGTTGAAGGGGCGATCATCATCCACGATGTGAACCAGAACGTGACCTATGAGCACAATCGCGATCGCAACCGCCAAGCCTTTCTGCCCGCCTCCACCTTCAAAATTCTCAACTCGCTGATTGCGCTTGAAACAAGAGTAGTCCCTAACGATCTGGCTGTTTTGACCTGGGATGGCATTGAGCGCATGGTGCCCGCTTGGAATCGAGATCAAAACATGCGAACAGCGTTTAACCTATCGGCCGTCTGGTTTTACCAGGTGCTGGCGCGGCGGGTTGGGCACGATCGCATGCAGCAGTGGGTCAGCGAAGCAGGCTATGGCAACCAAACCATTGGTAGCCCCGATGCGATCGACAGCTTTTGGTTAGAGGGCGACTTGCGCATTACACCTCAGCAGCAGATCGAGTTCTTACAACGCCTGCACCGCAACGAACTACCTTTTTCTGAGGAGACAGTAGCTACGGTCAAAGACATCATGATCACCGAGCGCACCCCCGACTACACCCTGCGGGCTAAGACCGGCTGGGCAGGCTTGGGGGAGCCCGATCAACCCCAAATTGGCTGGTATGTCGGCTATCTAGAACGAGGAGAAAACGTTTACATGTTCGCCACCAATATCGACATGCGCAGTGATGCCGATGCTCCAGTGCGCCTTGAGCTCACGCGTCGCTGTTTTGAGACTTTGAACCTTTTGTAGCCGTACCTAAGTCCTGATTCGATACTGTGAGGGAGCACAATCTGTCATGGCCACCATTTACTACACGGCTACCAGCTTGGATGGCTTCATCGCCGACTCAAACAACTCTCTCGACTGGCTGTTTCAGTTTGGCGAATTGGAGCCAAACACGTTTGACGATTTTTTGGCTGGGGTGGGGGCGATCGCCATGGGCTCCACCACCTACCAGTGGATCTATGACCACGATTTTTCCGCTGAGGCCGATAGCCCTCAGCCCTGGCCCTACAAAGTACCGGCCTGGGTATTCACCTCGCGCCAGCTGCCGACGATTGAGAATGCGGATGTTCGGTTTGTCAGTGGCGACGTCAAGCCATTTCACCAAGAGATGGCGATCGCTGCCGGCGACAAAAATGTGTGGATCGTAGGCGGCGGCGATCTGGCGGGCCAGTTCTACGACGGCGGCCTACTCGATGAAATGATTGTTCAAATTGCCTCAGTCACCCTGGGTGGCGGCGCTCCCCTATTTCCCCTGCGGGTCGATCCGCCCTTGAAGCTGCTGTCAGCCAAAACCTATGGCCACAACTTTGTGGAATTGCACTACCAGGTTCCACGCCGATAGATAGCGGCAAGACGATGCCGAAGTTTAGGCGATTTCACCACCACCTAAACTGACGCCCTTAAAGATTCATTTCGCCGCTCAACAGATTAGTACATGGAACTATATTGGTTGGGCGGCTAGCCAACATTGAATCAGCAGGTAACGACCATGTCTGAATCAAGCACCATTACCCTACGGCCCGCTACCCTCAGTGACGTCACCCTACTGCGCCACTGGGATGAGCAACCCCAAGTGGTCGCCGCCGACCCCAACGACGACTGGGGTTGGGAGGTAGAGCTAGCCCGCACCCCAACCTGGCGCGAGCAGCTCATTGCTGAGCTTGGCGATCGCCCCATCGGCTTTATTCAAATCATCGATCCCGCCCAGGAAGACAGCCACTACTGGGGCGATGTACCAGCCAATTTGCGGGCGATCGACATTTGGATTGGTGAAGCTACTGAGTTGGGCAAAGGCTACGGCACCACCATGATGCGGTTGGCCCTAGCCCGCTGTTTTGCTGATCCCGTAGTGACAGCGGTGCTGATTGACCCGCTAACCAGCAACACCCGCGCCCACCATTTCTATGAGCGCCTCGGGTTCAAATTTGTGGAACACCGTCGATTTGGCGACGACGATTGCTCAGTTTATCGCCTCGATCGCGCCGATTGGGCCAATGTAGCACCAGATCTGGAGAGCTTAGCAAATGACGATCAATTACGGCTAACCTAGACTGCTCGGGTTAAACCGGCGAAATGGTTCTACCCGTTTTGAACTAGTTTGACCCAGGCAAACTGCTTTTATCTAAACTGTCAGGCTGAGGCTTTATGACTCTTGAAGAGCTACAAACTGAACTTGCCGAGATCAACCGCTTAGTGTCTAACTTGCAAACATCCGCAGTCTTGGAGAAATACTACGCCGAGAACATCGTGATGATTGAGGGAGATGGAACAGTGACCTCAGGCAAAAACGCCTGTCGCCAGGGTAGAGAAGTCTTTTTTAGAGACATGCTGGTTGAGTTTAGGCAGTCACGGTTGATCAGCCAGGACGTTGCTATTTCGGCAGATCAAGAATATGACTTTGTTGTTGTCTCTAACTGGTACAACGATTTCACGATAAAAGTTGGTGACCAGTTGATCGAAAACAAGAGCAACCAGCTCTCAATTGGCTTTTGGAAGGATGGATTGGTTGTCAAAGAGAGCTACAACTATCCTGTCATGTCGATCAGGTAGCAACTTCTCCACAATCCCCCTAGGTCTTCACATCGAAGCCGCGCAGAATCCAAAGTCTCCAATATTCTCAAGCCACAACATCCCACTAAGCGGATGTTGTGGCCATGTCTTGTAAGCCCGGACAACAGACCCTATCGTTATTGACGCCTCGGGCGATCGCTCGATCAGAGTTTTGCCGAGATGTTGAAAGCATCAGAGCACAAGGTTTTAGGGCCTGCCCGATCGCTGAAGTTGTAGATCGTGGTCCTAAAGGCGATCGCACCTTGCCTGCTTGCAGTATTTTGTAGTACGATGTAGTATATTAAGGCGCGATGTTTGTGCGCCTTCAAAGTTATGCAGAAATAGTTGCTCAGACTAGTGACAAGCTTTGGCAGTCTATTGGTGCCGAAAAGGCGCAGCAGGCTGGTGTTGTTTTGCGGGTAAAGACCCTTGCGGGTCGGTCATCGCCAGAACGGTTGCGTTTCTAGTCTTACCGCCGAGCGCTAAATACCTAGCTGAGAAAAATTATGCTGCTCTACCTTCGCATCCCCGATTACTTCAAAGATCAAAGCTCTAATCCGCCGATTCCTGAGCCGACAAACGTTCTGCTGCAGGACTCGATCGCTCGCCATCACCAAGCAGCCACGAGCAAACTTTACCAACGCACCAGGGAGGACTATTTTTGCCAACGACGTTTAATTCTCTGATCTAAACTCCGGATTTGGCCGTTTCAGCTTCATTGCTTTTAGCTTTAGCGATCACGGTTTTGCCGCTGTTGCGATCGCGCAGCACCTGAGCTTTAGCCACCAAATCTTGGAAGAAGTCAGTTTCGACAATTTCTTGCACCTGTTTTTGGCGCTTGGTTTCATCGATTTTAATACGGAGGTCGCGCACCTGCTGCTTCAACTTTTGTTCGCGGCTGTAGACCTGCTGAGCCATGCGGTCAAACACGCGGGCGAGCTGGCCAACTTCATCGGTGCGGCGGGCGATAGTACCAGCTACAGACACCACCAGATAGATATCAGTTGACGCCACACCTGTGGCTGGCTCTGGCCCAAAAGCTTTGCCTGAGATTACCCAAGAGAGTCAAACGAATAACAGCAATAAAGCTCAGAATTTAGCAATTTTGATTTAGCTAAAACACCTAGTTTTTGACGCTCAACCTAGGGAAACACCTGTTTTCTAGGGACAATCACCAGCGCATCTAAAAAGGAGCCCTCTGTAGAGATCTCGCATAAAGTTCACAGCGATCGCTATGAGAGTCTCACAGCGTTTTAGTCTCTAGGGGCAAAAATACTGTCAGCACTTCGCCAGCCTGGGGACGCTGCCGCACGATGAGTTTGCCGCCCAAGGCCTGAAACAAATTCTTGGTGGCGTTGAGGTTAAGGCTAAGGCCCCCGGTTTCAGGCTGAAACATGAGCAACTGCCCTAGGGCCTTGAAGGGCGATGAGAAGGGATCATGCTTGAGCTGGTCATCACTGTCGGCGGGGGGCAGCGACTGAAACTGAAGCTTGAGCTGGTGCCCAGCTAGGGTAACCGCCAGCTCAATGTGGCTGTAAGGGGGCAAGCTGTGGGTAAAGCGATCGATCAGCCCGGTCAACACCTGGGTCAGCATGGCCGGGTCGCTGTTCACCATGGGCAGGCAAGGGGGTACATTCACCGTCAAACTGAGGTTGCGGCGACTGGCCTGCTGCTGCCAGCGAGGAATGGCATCGTCAAACAGCTGGTTGAGAGAAATTGCTGACAGGGGCGATCGCGGCCTAGCCGTCCGATCGGTCTCTAGCTCTACAGCTCGAAAAATTAGGCTAAAGCGATCGATCTGCTGAGTGCATTCGCGATCAATTAGCCGCAGACGCTTACCCACTTCATCGCTAATATCTTTGCGCTTGAGCAGCGATCGCGTCAGCGTGCGAATCGTCGTTAAGGGCGTACGAATTTCGTGGGCCATCGCCTTGAGCAGCTCGGTGTCGGGGCTGCTCTCCTCGGCGGGCTCAGGGTTTGCCTCAGCCGCACTGCCAAGCACAGATTCAAAATGAGGGGGCGAGTCAGTCTGAAAGGCCGCCACATTAGGGCGAGCGGGCAGCGCCAGGGCCGGCATGGTCACAGCCGATCCGTGAACCTCTGCCTCTGCTGTTCCATGGGGCAGATGGCGCAGTTGTGCCATGAGCAAATGGCTGTACCGAGTTACCAAACGACAGTCAGGCTCGACGGGAGGAAACTGGTCGATCAAGCGATCGAGGGCTGGTACCAAAGGGGGTCGGGTAGCCATAACGCGATCGCGCAAGCGCTGCCAGCCTTGCTCCACCACTTCAGGAGCAAAGGAAAACTGAAACTGGGGTAACCCGTGGGCATCGTAGCCCAACACCAACAGTAGGCTGATGTGCTGGGTTAGCAGCAGACAAAATCGTTCTCCCACTAGCGGGTCACTGCTGGTTAGAGGCACCATCTGCAGATCGCAGGCAGGAGCTGCGGTCGCTCCCTTTCCTTGCCCTGGTAGCAGAGGGCGGGTTACGGCCAGAATCTGCTCCAATTGTTCGGGTACCAAAAGCCAATGAGCTAACCGCTGCCCCTTGAGACGATCGGGCAGCACCGGGAACGGCCCTGACAGCACCCCTCCCATTAACGGCATTAGCCCGCCCGCCTCTGCCGAGACAGAGTCTGGAGAAAGTTCGAGTAGCAGTCTAATTAGGGCTGTGAGACCACTCAGCCACTCTTGCTCAGCCTGAATATGGGCCTGGGGCGTACCAGCACCAGCTGCAGGCTGCCAATGGGCCTCCTCTGGTCGAGGGCCAGAGGGAACCTGCTGCTCACTGAGCAATGGACTAAGGGGTAGAAACTGCTGCACCAAGGCGTCACCTGTCTCTGCGATCGGCCAACTACGGCACTTAAGCCACAGTCAGCAGGTTGCCCACTCCAGACAACCCACCGTCTATTACGAGACTACGCCCTTAATCATGATTGAGCTATGGGTAGAACCGAACGGAAACCCGGCCAACCTATCCGAACCAGCTCGACGGAATAGCCTCAGCCTCAACCCGTTCAGCACTAGGACGACGCTGCTCAATCTCAGGTCGACCCAGCAAAGCCTCAATTCCTTGGTGAATCAGCTGATTGATCTGATTGTGCTGTTCAGAAGAGTAGCATTGCCCCGTCGGTGCCATATCGCAGGCAGTGCTGCTGTCCATCGTGACGTAGACCACCGGCAGCCGAGATAGAACATAGGCCGTCAGTTTTTGCCGCAGTTCAGGAACCGCAAAAACCTGGCGATATTCGTAGAGCGGATAGGCCGCCAAAATAGCGTCAATCTTATCCGTTACGATCGGTAAAGTTAGGTTGACAATGGTCTGAGCCATTTGAATTAAACTCCAGGAGTATTGGGCGGCAAGATCAGGAGTAGGTACTTCACTCACAGACTGGGATCAGTCTAAACAAGCTAAGAAAAGCCTGTGAGCAATATTAAAGAGTTGAAAAACTGGTTCACCAGATAGACCAGCTCAGCTTGAGGATTGATTTGAAGCGACGGCTAGAGCCGGTCAACAGAAATGTCTAAAGCTTTGAAGTAAAGCACCTCCCAACTGACCTTAGATATTCCCTATATATGTGCGCCAATCGCGATCCCCCTATGTAAGTTTTAGAAAAAAATCATTTTTCTCTTGCGAACGACTATAAAAACTACGTAAACTGAAGCGTTTCTCAATCATTGTTTTTTCTGGCAGGAGTGTTGGTCTCCTAGCTATTACGTTGCGTGATCTACTGAGCAGAGATTGACTCAATCAAGAAAAAATGTGGTAAGCAGTGGCATTACGACAAATTGTTTTATTGATATGTGGCGGCATGCACCCGCCTAGCTACACGGGGCAGATTTTGGCCGCGCTCGCCAGAGATGAAGTGTTGAGTCAGCGTAGTCAGATTGTCTGCGCGCCTCAGCATGGGTTGGGCGTGCTCTCGCCCTTTGCCCTACGCCAGGCGCTTAAAGGCAGGACTGAATGGAACTGCGAGCCAGCAAAAGCATCAAGCTTTCCCAGCCCCTTGGGGAATACCCTAAATAGCACCTCTCCTGAAGATGCACCGCCAGCGCTCATCATTTGGGCATTTAGCGCGGGCTGCGTTGGGGCAGTTGCCCTGGCTACTCACTGGCAACGTTATCAAGCTCCGGTGCTGGCCCTCTTGATGGCGGATGGATGGGGAGTCCCCCGCGACCCCGAGGTGCCAACCTACCGGCTCAGCCACGATCGCACCACCCACCACACCTCCCGCTGTTTGGGAGCAGGGGATATCGATTTTTACGCAGACCCGGCCGTGCCGCATCTCCACCTGTGGCAACATCCTCAGTCGGTAGTGGGTTGGGCTACTGCGCCAGGGAAAACTAAGGAACGCTTGACCGCCGCCGATTTTCTCTGCCGGCGATCGCGCCACGCCATCGACCAGTACACCGCCGGTTCATAGTTGAATATCAACACCCCATGACCAGCGGCCTAAAGTAAGCCCTATGGCAACGATGACCCTAGCCTCTGCTGCTAGTATGAGAGGAAATGTTCTTCATTTGACAGCATTTAGCAACACTATTCCTGTAAAGCAGCGGCGGTGAGCCTGTTCACTGCCCGTGTGGCCTGAGGGAGAAAATGTTCTGACTTTATTTTCTTCTTAACTAATGCAATCTAGCCCTAGCCCAACTCAAGCACCCGCCGCTATGACAACTCCCATTGCCGCTCCTAACAGTGTTCTTGTGCGCCGCGCCTCTGGCGCTTTTGCCCTGATCGACAGTCTCAGACGGCACGGGGTAGAACATATTTTTGGCTATCCGGGTGGGGCTATTTTGCCAATCTATGACGAGCTGTACCGAGCCGAAGCTGCTGGGGGCATCAGTCATATCCTAGTGCGCCATGAGCAGGGCGGCGCCCATGCCGCTGACGGCTACGCCCGTGCCACGGGGAAAGTGGGAGTTTGCTTTGGCACCTCTGGCCCTGGAGCTACCAACCTGGTTACCGGCATTGCCACCGCCCAGATGGACTCGATTCCCATGGTGGTGATTACGGGCCAGGTGCCCAGCCATGCGATCGGCAGCGATGCCTTTCAAGAGACCGATATCTTCGGCATTACTCTGCCCTTGGTCAAGCATTCCTACGTAGCTCGCACCCCTGACCAGATTCCACGCATGGTGGCGGAGGCCTTTTACATTGCCCAAACCGGTCGCCCTGGCCCGGTGCTGATCGACATTCCTAAAGATATTGGTCTAGCGGACTTCGACTACGTGCCCGTGGAGCCTGGCCAGGTGAATCTGCCCGGTTACAAACCTACCGTTAAGGGTAATCCCCGCCAGGTTAATCCCGCTCTGCGCCTGCTGCGCCAGAGTGAACGCCCTCTGCTTTACGTGGGGGGCGGTGCCATTACCGCTAACGCCCATGCCGAAATTCGCCAACTGGCAGAATATTTTCAAATTCCTGTGACCACCACGCTGATGGGCAAGGGAGCCTTTGATGAGCATCACCCCTTAGCCCTTGGCATGTTGGGCATGCACGGCACCGCCTACGCCAACTTTGCCGTCAGCGAGTGCGATCTGCTGATTGCCGTGGGCGCTCGCTTTGACGATCGCGTTACCGGCAAGCTGGACGAGTTTGCCTCCCGTGCCCAGGTCATTCATATCGATATTGACCCCGCTGAGGTGGGCAAAAATCGCGCCCCCCAGGTGCCGATTGTGGGCGATGTGAAGCAGGTGTTGACCACCATGCTCATCCGCCTAGAGGAAGAAAATCAGCTGCCACCCCCCAACCAAACGGCGGCCTGGCGCGATCGCATCGATCGCTGGAAGCGCGACTATCCCCTGGTAGTGCCCACCTATCCTGACGAGCTGTCTCCCCAGGAAGTGATCCATGAACTCGCCATTCAGGCTCCCCACGCCTACTTCACCACCGATGTGGGGCAGCACCAGATGTGGTCAGCTCAGTTCTTAAAGAATGGCCCTCGCCAGTGGGTGTCAAGCGCCGGCCTAGGCACCATGGGCTTCGGTCTGCCCGCCGCCCTCGGGGTGCAGGTGGCGCTGCCCAACGAAACGGTGATCTGCATCAGCGGCGATGCCAGCTTCCAGATGAACCTGCAAGAGCTAGGCACCCTAGCCCAGTACGACATTCCGGTCAAAACAGTAATTGTGAACAACGGCTGGCAGGGCATGGTGCGCCAGTGGCAACAGGCCTTCCACGGCGAGCGTTACTCCTCTTCCAATATGGAAGTGGGGATGCCCAATTTTGAGGTGCTAGCCCAGGCCTATGGCATCAAGGGCATGGTGGTGCGCGATCGCGACCAGCTCACCCCAACTGTGGCGACTATGCTAGCCCACGACGGCCCCGTACTGCTCGACGTGCGCGTGCGACGCAACGAAAACTGCTACCCCATGGTGGCCCCTGGTAAAGGCAATCACCAAATGATCGGTTTACCTGAGGTACATGGCACTGGCAGTAGTACAGGTTTGACACCCTGCGTTAGCTGTGGGCATCAAAATATCTCAACCAGCAACTTCTGCTCGGAGTGCGGCACCAAGCTATAGAGCATAAAAACGTCTATTTAGGGCTGTGGAAAGGTTCAAGATTTAGAGACTGATCCTACTTTTTAGACCTTAAACTTTAGCCCTTTAATGACTCATTTATTTTGCCGGTTGATGGCTCAAATTTTTCAGAATGCAGTATCCTGACTTCAGTTTCATTACTGGTGTGGGTCATCTATGTCTGCTGCGCTGAAATCCTATGTGCCCCGTCCGGTGCCGTCTCGGCCTAGGGCAGCGACAGCACATGCCCAAAGCTCCGCCACTCGACCAGCAGAAATTAGGCCTGGGGTTTCTGCGCCAGTGGTGCTGCCCCAGGCCCCAGGCTTAAATTCTTCCAGCCCAGTGGTGCGGCGACTGGCCCAGCTGCACCTAGTATCGTCAGCGCTGACAGCGTCTTTAGTAGCGCTGACCTTAGTGAGCTATGGCACGTCGGTTTATGTGAATCGCCAGCTCAATCAGGCCAGTCAGCAACTCAATCGCCTGCAGCGCAACGAGCAGCAGCTCACCACCGCCAATGAGGTGCTCAAAAATCATTTGGCCCAGCAGGTAGAGGGGAGTGACATGGGGTTTCAGCCACCTCAGCCAGGTAGCGTCATCTTTCTCAAGCCGGCGCAGCAGGCTGCAGTGGCGATGCCAGCTCCCGTACCAACATCTCTCATGGGACGATTGGCGTTACCCAAGGTGGATGTCCCTTTAGGTTACTAGGCCCTAGCCTCACCATTTACCTGCGTTGCACCCATGGCTAGCTCTGCCTACTCTACCCGTCGCCGCCGTCGCCGCAAACAGCCCCGCCCACCGGCGGTGGTTCCCTTCAACCCAGCAACCAACCGGGTCAGAATTTTGTTGGTGTGGGGGTTGCTGGTGCTGTCACTGGTTGCGATCGCGGGGCGGTTAGCCTGGCTACAGCTAGCCCAGGGTGACAGCTTATCTAGTTTGGCCCAGCAGCAGCGGCTCACATCGCCCGTAGAGCGGCAGGTGCGGCACTCTATTGTCGATCGGCAGGGCAATGTGATCGCCGTCGATCGCGTGGTCTATACGCTCTACGCCCATCCTCAGCTGTTTGATCTATCGATTCCAGAGATGGCAGCGACCCTGAGCCCGCTGCTAGAAAGCCCAGAGTCCAATCTAATTAGCCAGTTTAGCCAGCAGCCGACCGGCATTCGGCTAGCCGACGGGCTACCCGAAGCGACGGTCGATCGCCTGCGCACTTTGCGCCTCAACGGGCTCGAACTACACCCCCAGCAGCAGCGCTTTTATCCTCAGCAGCAGCTGTTTGCCCCCATCGTCGGCTTTGTCAATTTTGACGGGCAGCCCCAGGCAGGTTTAGAAATCGCCTATCAAGACCAGCTGGCGCTCACGCCAGCCGAAGCGGTATCTCCAGCTGAGACGGAAACCACTTTAGACACCTATGGGCCTCCAGCGCCTGGTTCTAGCACAGAGGTTGCTGTAGATCAGCCTGATAAAAATACTGAAAGCAGCACCGCCAGCTCAAAACTAGACAGCACCGCCAACCTGCGCCTCACCCTCGACAGTCGGCTCCAGCGGAGCGCCCAGCAGGAGCTACAGGCGGTGGTCGATCGCCACAACGCCAAACGTGGCACGGTAATGGTCATGGAGGCCCAAACTGGTGAAATGCTCGCCCTGGCCAGTGTGCCCACCTACGATCCCAACCAGTATTTCAAAACCGACCCCGAAGCCCTCAAGACTTGGGCTGTGAGCGATCTCTACGAACCCGGCTCCACCTTTAAACCAATCAACATCGCGATCGCCCTAGAAGCTGGACTCATCAGGCCCGATGAAGTCGTCAACGACAGCGGCCAAATGCAGTTCGGCGAATGGAAGATTAGAAACCACGACTACGCCACCGCTGGCGGTCGCGGGCCGATTTCCATCACTGACGTTTTGAAGTATTCCAGCAACGTAGGCATGGTGCGCATCATGCAGAAGATGCCCGCCGCCGACTACTTTACCTGGCTTCAGCGCCTCAGCCTCGATCAGCCCACCGGCATAGATTTACCCGCAGAGGCAACCGCTCAGATGAAAGATCGCGAGCAGTTTGTTCGCAGTCGAGTCGAGTCAGCCACTACAGCCTTTGGCCAAGGCTTTTCGCTGTCGCCTATTAAGATGGTGCAACTGCTTGGCACCCTGGCCAACGGCGGCAAGCTGGTTACTCCCCACGTAGTCAGCGGTATGGTTACCGAAGCTGGCGACGAGGTGTGGGCTCCAGACCGTCCCCAGCCTAAGACCGTCTTTTCGCCCCAAACCACCCAGCAGGTGCTCACCATGATGGAGGCCGTAGTCAGCGAGGGCACTGGCGATGCCGCCAAGTTATCCGGCTACCGCATTGGGGGCAAAACCGGTACGGCTCAAAAGGCGACCGTATCGGGGGGCTATGGCCGAGGCCGAGTCACCAGCTTTGTGGGCATCTTACCCATCGAGTCACCCCAATACGTGGTGCTGGCCGTTATCGACGAACCCCAAGGAGACGATGCCTATGGCTCAACGGTCGCTGCTCCCCTGGTTAAGAAGGTGGTCGAGGCGCTGGTGGTGCTGGAAGGGGTACCACCCAGTGCCGCTGCTACTCCTTAACGGGGTAGACCGCTCAAAAGGGAGATTCTGTAACTGTTCCGCCTAGGTTTTCAACAATCGATCGCGTATTGGCTGCCATCATCTTGAGATAGCTATCTCCGTCACTGCCAGGAGTACCAATAGAGTCAGAATAGAGGGCTTGGGGTGCCAAGGCCACCTCAGATTCATTGGCCACAGTCGTAATCAGCTGGGGATTAATGGTGGTCTCGGCAAAAATGGCGGGTACTCCCAGCCCCTTGATCGACGCAACCAGCTGCTGCACGGTGCGGGCACTGGGTTGCTCCTCGGTGCTAAGACCAATTAGAGTGCCTGCTACCGTGAGACCGTAGGCGTTGGCATAGTACTGAAAAGCATCATGGGTAGTGACCAACTGCCGCTGCGCTGGGGGAATGGTAGCAGTTTGGATCTTGACCCAACCGTGAAGCTGCTCAAGTTCGGCAATGTAGGCAGCGGCGTTAGCGGTAAACAATTCTGCCTGATTAGGGGCTAGCTCAATCAGCTGATCCCGAATCGTTTCGACCATGGGCACCACATTGCTCACATCACCCCACACGTGGGGATCAGGTACGGTGGTTGTCCCTTTTTGCAAATCTAGGGGCGGCACCACCTCACCTACGGCTACCCGCTGGGCGTCTACTCCGGCCGCATTCAGCAGCCGAACCAGGTTGGGCTCTAAATTATAGCCATTGTAGAAAATCAGATCGGCGTCTTCAAAGGCAATGGTGTCAGCGGGTACGGGCTCATAGACGTGGGGGTCGGCACCGGGTTGCAAAATGCTGGTCAGGGCAACTTGATCGCCACCCACTTCGGCTACCCAGTCGGCAATGACAGTACTGGTAGCCACCACGGCAGGACGTGGGTCATCGGCTCCAGTTGAGGCGAGGTCTGACTTTTGAACAGAGTCACAGCTTACCAATCCCAGCCCTAAGAGCAATACCACAGCGGTTGTTATTCCATACCGTGGATACAGATTCATGCGTTGCATAAGCTGCTTTTCATAATCATTTCATTTTTACAGTACAATACATTTCATAATCATTTCATTTTTGTGATTGCAGCTCCTCATCCCTGCGTTAGAGATACCAGTATGGCTCCTGCTCCTTACATTACTATCGACCACCTCAGCGTCAACTACCGTGACGTGCAGGCCCTACGCAATATCAACCTCACCCTGCGCCCCGGCAAGCTGGTGGGCGTTTTTGGTCCCAACGGTGCGGGCAAAAGCACGCTGATCAAAGCCATGCTAGGGCTGATGCCCTTGGTAACCGGACGTGTCACCTACGGCGAGGACACATTGGCTCACCAGCTTGATCGGGTGGCCTATGTGCCCCAGCGCTCGCAGATCGACTGGACCTTCCCCGCTACGGTTTGGGATGTGGTAATGATGGGTCGGGTGCAAAAAACCGGTTGGTTCAACCGATTTTCGACGGCTAGCCGCCAGATCGCTCAAGACGCCTTAAACCGAGTTGGCATGGCAGACTTTCGCGATCGCCCCATTGGCGCCCTCTCCGGCGGGCAGCAGCAGCGGGTGTTTTTGGCTCGCGCCCTGGCTCAGGAAGCTGACATCTTTTGCTTTGATGAGCCCTTTGTCGGGGTTGACCAAAAGACTGAGGATGTGATTTACAAGATTTTTCGTGAGCTGGCAGCAGCGGGCAAAATTGTTCTGGTCGTCAACCACGACCTGGGCGAGGCGATCATGAACTTTGACCAGCTCATCCTCCTCAACAAAGAACTAATTGCCACTGGCCCCCGCGACTGGGTGCTCACCCGCGACAATATGACCCGCGCCTATGGCGGCCACGTAGGCTTCTTTAGCCATGTCGCCTGAGTTGGCACTGCTTAACGGGCTGATTGAGCCCCTGCAGTACGCCTTTATGCAGCGATCCCTGGCGGTGGCGATCATGGTGGGGATCATTTGCTCAGTGGTGGGCAGCTACCTGATGGTGCAGCGCTTGGCCCTGCTAGGCGATGCCATTAGCCACTCGGTGCTGCCAGGGCTGGCGATCGCATTCTTACTGGGCGTCAATATCTTTATTGGGGCTTTCATTGCTGGAGTGCTCAGCACCGTCATTATTGGCTGGATTCACACGCGATCGCCCATTAAAGAAGACGCCGCCATGGGCATTGTCTTCTCGGCCTTTTTTGCCCTGGGCATAACGCTAATTACCACTATTCAAAAAGACAACAAGATCGACCTCAACCACTTTCTCTTTGGCAACATTTTGGGCGTAACGGCTGGCGAAGTGCGCGATACGGCCATCATTGCTGCCCTAGTACTCCTGATCGTGGTTCTACTCTACAAAGAGCTGCTTTTCTATAGCTTTGACCCCCTCGGAGCCAAAGCCAGCGGCCTGCCCACAGGGCTGCTCCAAGCTGGGCTGATGGTGCTGATTGCCCTCACCGTAGTGGCCAGCATGAAGGTAGTGGGGGTCATTCTGGTGCTGTCGCTGCTGATTGCGCCTGGGGCCACGGCTTACCTGCTGGCCCCTCGTCTGCACCAGGTTATGCTGCTGGGCGCGGGAGTAGGAGTGTTTTCGAGCGTCAGCGGCATGTACTTGAGCTATTACCTCAACCTGCCCTCCGGCCCGGCCATTGTGATGGTGGTATCGACCCTGTTTGGCCTGGCGTTTTTGTTTAGCCCCCGCCATGGAGTATTGATGGGCCCCAAACGATGGCCCTTTGGGACCAGTCGTTAACCATTGCAGCCACAGGAAAAACTACAGCTACCCCTCTGACTGGGTACGCAACTCCTGGGCACGTAGGTAAAGCTGCACCCACTGAGCCTGAATTTGCCGACTCTTGAGCCCTAGACGGCGGGCTAGGTCGTCGGAGGAATGTTCGGCCTTGTAGGCTGTCAGGATCGCCTGTTCTTCTGGTGAAAGATCTTGCCAGAAGCCATCCCATTGGGCTGGGGTGAGACCAAAGTTATGCTCTTGCAGCGAGGTTTTTAGCCAGCCCAGCACCATGGCAGGCTGCTCTCGCAGGGCAAAAATTCGAATTGCGTGGTAGCTAATTTTCTCGCGCAGGCGATAGACCTGCTGCACGGGCATGTCAAGCGCCTGGGCAATCTGCTCTTGGGAGAGACCATTGAGGTGCAGCTCTAGCCACCGAGCCGCCGTGTCATCAAGGTTGCGACTGAGGTAATTGACAAAAGAGTTTTTGACCTGCTGGCGCATACTCTGCTGCTCTAGTTCGTTTTGCTCGTCCTGGTACTGGTTCCAGGCCTCCACGTCGAGCAGGCTGAGCGAGTCTTCGCTGTCGTTGGGGGCAATCTCGTCAGAGACCAGGCGAATCAGTTCTCCCGTGGGCACCTGGGTCATGCCGCCCTTTTGGCTACGGCGCAGATAGTTGACGAAGCGATAGATGATTAAGGGCTGGTTGCGAATGGGGCGCAGGCAGTATTCTTCAAGGCTGGCCAGCATCAGCAGATTGCGCAGTCGTGAGTTTTGGGTGCAGGTCGAGATCCACTTCAGCTGCTGGGCTAGGTGGCGATCGCTGCGCATCATCTCTTGAATCACCTCCTGGATGACATCGACTACGGTGCGGCGGCGATCGCGGCTGAGCGAAATCCAGGTTTTAATCTTGTTGCGAATCAAAAACAGACTACTGAGCCGCTTGATTAGCCGCTGATAGCCCTGCTCTGGGCTCACGTCCCAATAGCGCTGCTGCAAAATGCGGTAGCGATACTCAATCGCCTGACGGGCGATCGCGAGGTCAGCATCAGCCAGGGTAGCCAACCGCTCCGGCGATTCTCCTAACAGCCAACTAACAACGCTTTGACAAACGGACTGGGGCTGATTGGGAAAGTCCTCCCGCAAACGGGATAACCAAACCTCGGCTATAGTGTCTGCCGCGACCATGCAATCAAATCCTTTCCGGGTGTGCCCAAGCTGGCTGTAGGCTTTATCTTAGTATCTGATCTCTTCAGACTCACGATCTAAAGCGTGTTTTTTAGCCCGCACAGGCCGCGTTAGCTAGCCCTGAGTCAAAACCTTTACACAAAATTTATGTCTGTTGGCACTTCAGCAAGATTTTGCGAAGGGCATTCTTTACGGCCAGAATTGCACTTCCCAGACTGATAGTGTGCACATGAACCCATATGTACTTATACGGTTGCCACACTGTGACAAAGGCCACATTAATGAACCCTTGTTTCCAGTACGATTTCGGTTAAAGCAGTATTCGTGTAAAAAAAAGCACAAATTTACTTGGTCTTTAAGCGTATCTGCGGACAAACTGGTATAAATCCTTCAAGCCTCTCAGCACACGCGTTCCGTCAACAGGGTCTACCATGCTATCCCTTCAGACAGATAGCTCTGGAAGTGCTTCTCCAGAGACTTCTATATCTATTATTCATCCGTCGGCCCGGTGCCTCATTAAGCGTTCCATTGATATTTTGGGTGCCCTGATAGGATTGGCCATACTGGTTTTGGTAGCGCTACCAGTTGCTCTAGCCATTAGGTTAGATAGTCCTGGCCCTATTTTCTATGCCCAAACCCGTTACGGTCTCAAGGGTAAGCCTTTCACCATCTGGAAATTTCGCTCCATGGTGCAAAATGCCGATGCCCTTAAGAGAACGGTATCAAATCAAGCCCAGGGGCTGATCTTTAAAAACGAAAAAGATCCCCGCATCACCCGAGTCGGCCGTGTTTTGCGCAAAACAAGCCTAGACGAGTTTCCACAGTTTTGGAATGTACTCAAAGGCGATATGAGCCTGGTTGGCACTCGCCCTCCCACAGAAGATGAGGTCTCTCGCTACAGCCCTCACCATTGGCGGCGACTCGATGTTAAGCCTGGCATCACCGGACAGTGGCAAGTCAGCGGCCGCTCGGCGATCAAAGACTTTGAAGAAATTGTGCACCTAGACTTGCAGTACCAGGATATCTGGTCGCCCTGGTACGATCTTCAAGTTATTCTCAAAACGGTCACCGTACTGCTCGATCGCAGAGGTGCCTTTTAGAGGCACTAGTCCTATAGCTCACTGCTTTCGTCTGCCTCAGTATCTGTAGCGATTACCAGGTTATCGCGATGGATTACTGTATCTGCTCCAGCGTGACCTAGAATAGCGGGAATATCTTCTGACCGGCGACCCAGAATCTGGATCAGATCTCTGGCACTGTAGTTGATGATGCCTCTAGCAATATCTTCGCCGCTAGCAGCACAGATCACGACAGCGTCCTGGGCTTCGAAGTCTCCCTCTAAACGGGTAATACCGGCGGCTAAGAGCGACTTTCCCCCCTGCAAAATGGCCAGAGTTGCACCCTGGTCTAAGTAAAGGCGGCCCGAAGGAGCAAGGCCAGCGGCAATCCAGCGCTTGCGGGCACGGCTAGGCCGGGGCGATGGGGCAAATTGCGTGCCTACTGCCTCTCCAGCGATCGCCTTGATCACGTTTTGGGGCTGACGACCATCGGTAATGACGGTGCGCACCCCTGCCGCAGTAGCGATTTGAGCAGCTTCTAGCTTCGTTAGCATACCGCCCGTACCCCAGGCCGATCCCTGGCCACCCGCCACCGCTTTGAGAGCCTGAATGTCTGCCAACCGATCGATCGCAATGATCGGCTGAGCCTCAGGGTTGGAGCGGGGATCAGCAGAATATAGGCGATCGACATCGGTCAGTAGAAACAGCCACTGAGCACCAATCAGGCTGGCGACCAAAGCCGAGAGGGTATCATTATCGCCGAACTTAAGTTCTTCTACAGCAACGGTGTCGTTCTCGTTGACGATGGGAATTATGCCCATCGTCAACAGCTGACGAAAGGTGCGATAGCTGTTGACATAGCGCGATCGCTGAGCCAGATCGCTGCGAGTTAGCAGTACCTGGGCAATGGGTTGATTTAGGGCCGAAAACAGGTCGTCATAGATGCGCATGAGGCGTCCTTGCCCCACTGCCGCTACGGCCTGCTTCATCGCCAGAGTTTTGGGCCGCTCAGCTAGGTTGAGGCGGCGGCAGCCAATGCCTATGGCCCCTGAGGATACTAAAACAACCTGGTGCCCCTGCTGACGCAGAGTGCAGAGGGTTTCGACCAGTGCAGCTAGGGTAGAGAGGGCAAACTGACCAGTGCTAGTGCCAGTCAGGCTGGACGTACCGATTTTGACCACTAGGGTTTGAACTGAACTCACGGGCGGGCAGTGTCAGTAGAGATAGCCCTGGCAGTATAACAATCGCCCTAGACGTAGAGCACAGTTGCGTTGCTCACATAGGGACATGGATAAACATTGGAGCCCTCTAAAAACTTTGGGTGCCAACCCGAAAGCCGACACCCAAAAATGGCTTATTAAATTTAAGAGCCTATATTAAACTGGCCCCTGTTTATGTAGTACTAATATGGCAGCAGTGCCAAGGTTTCAACTTAACTCTAATGTTTTCTTTATATTTAGACCTACGAAGTTTCTCGCCTAAGCGATGGCGATACGTGAACTTGTTTTAGATATATTAAGCAAACGTTTGAGTCGCTAACCTCAAAAAGTAACCCCAAAATATTGAGAAATCATCACTTCAAACGTCCTTATGGGCGAAGTGCGCGCTATTTGGTTGAGTCCCGGCATAGGGTGGACCAAGATGGTAAACAAACCCACTCGGTTGCCCGCTAAAACATCGGTGAATAGGCGATCGCCCACCATTGCCACCTGATTTACGGGAAGGTCCATAGCTGCCAAGGCTAGCTTTAGCTTGCGTCCCGAGGGCTTGCCGGCACTGGTTAGGTAAGGCACATCAAACAACGCGGCAATACGACTAATACGGTGAGCGTTGACGTTGTTGCTCACCAGCCATACCGTCGAAATAGCCTTCATCTGATGCATCCATTGGGCTAGATCGGGGTTGGTTTCAGCCTGACGCAGAGGCACTAAGGTATCGTCCACATCCAGGATTAGCCCCTTCAAGTTGTGCTGAGCCAGCAGCTCAGGGGAAATTGCTAAGACGTTGCCGTCTAGCACTAGATCGGGTTGCAGCAGGCGAGAAAACGGCATAAAAAAACCATAGGCCCCAAACCTAGCATAGTCTAGATCGACAGCCTAAAGCTGCTTAAAACGCCAGCCGTAACCTAGTTACAGCGGTTGAACTACGGCGATCGCGCAAAGGACTCTAGCGCAAACAAATTGGGGCTAGTTGTCAATGGCGGCGCGAATCGCATCGCGGGCGGCTTCGTGCTCTGCCAACGTACGGCTAAACACGTGGGTACCGTCGTAACGAGCCACAAAAAATAAGTAATCGGTAGACTTGGGGGCTAGGGCCGCTTCTAAACTGGCTTTACCGGCGCTGGCGATCGGAGTTGGTGGTAATCCTGGGTTGATGTAAGTGTTGTAGGGCGAAGGGGTACCCACCTGAGTCCAGGTGAGGGGCTGCTCAGGTGTCTGCACAATACCCAAACCGTATTCGACCGTAGGATCGGCCCCTAGAGGCATGTTCTGCTTGAGCCGGTTGGTAAAGACTCCGGCAATGGTGCCGCGCTCATCGGCGATCACGGCTTCTTTCTCGACAATGCTGGCTAGGGTAGCCCAATCCAAAAGCGTTAGGTCGGTTGTTGCCTGTTGGTAGACTGGTAGCGCTACCGTCTCAAAACGGCTCAGCATTGCATTGACCACCGCCTCTGGAGTAACCCCTTCAGCCGGAATCTGATAGGTATCAGGGAATAGAAAGCCCTCTACGTGGGGAAGGCCAGCGGGCAGCCAGGGGTATGAATCCTTTGACACCTGCTCGGTAGCCGCTAGAAAGGCATCGGCGGAGAAAAATCCCTCTTCCTCAAAGTAGACTGCCATTTGGCGGCGGTTCCAACCCTCAGGAACCGTAAACGAGGTTTGTACCACCTGACCACTGCGAATCACCTCAGCGATCGCGGTCATTGAGTCAGCTGGGTTCAAGGCATAGGTGCCCGCCTGAAACCCACCCTCGGTAGTTTGCCAGGTTTGCCAGCGCGACCACAGCTTCCAGGCCAGGGCCGAGCGAATCAGACCGGCCGCTTCTAAATCTTGGCCAATCTGCTGGCCTGGAGTACCCGGCGGAATTTGTATTTGCACCGTTTGAGGCGCAGTTTCGACAGAGGTTTCGCTGACCGGTTGATTGGCCCAGCTCCACCAAGCCCAGCCCTGCCAAGCTGCCACCCCAGCAGCCAGGGGCACCAACAGTCCTAAAAAACTCCACCGAACCCAGCGTGAACCTTTAGCCATGATTGCACTATCGATAATCGCCGTTGCGGACGTCCCTACTCTAATAGATCAAACAGTTTTTCCTCTAGGCCGCCGCGAATAGTTTGAAACTCTTCTGGAGTCACCACCTCTAACGAGCCATCGCTAGTGCGATGAGCAAAGATCAGCAGCGGGTCGAGGGGAGTGCACAAAGTATATTCTTCGTCTTCGTAGAAGCAGGTTGCCAAAATCTGAAATTCTTCAGTAACGGGGTTACCGGCGTCATCCAGGTCATCTAGCTCTAGGGTAAGGCAGTTGTCTTCCTCAGCCTCGGGAACCTCTCCTGAGGCTGTCAGGGTGATAGCGGTGCGCTGGAGGGTCAAATTTTGCTCAGCCAGTACGGCCTTAGCGGTGAGAAAAACCTGATCGATCTCCTCTTCTTCCACATCCATTAAGACGTCGTCGTCGTTATCGTCTTGCTGCCAAACAAAAATTTCGATGGGGGCATCAATAGGCAGCAAAAGCAGGTATTCGCGATCGTTGAGCTGAAAACTCTGCTCTACCTGACAGGGCAAAAACCGCCCGGCGTCATCGGTGAGAACTACGGCTGACTCGTCAATGGGTTGGGTGTTATCCGCCATGGAGGCTACTCTTCTCTCGATAACCAGGCGCAGTGAGTCAACACCGCAGCCCAGTATGAACACTGAACGGTTTTATCAGAATATCCCATTCGGTTGCGTCTGATTATGATGAGCGCCGTTCATCTAGCCAGCGCTGCAGGATGATGGCAGCCGCTTTACGGTCAATTAGGGCTTTTTCGTGAGCTACAGAATGGCCTGCGGCACGCATCAAATGTTCGGCCTCTACAGAACTCAGACGCTCATCGACATAGACCACGGGCAGCGCCAGGGCCTGACTGAGGCCCTCGGCCACCTTGCGCACTTGGCGAGCCTGAAAACCCTCTTCCCCATCCATAGTTAGGGGCAACCCCACCACCAACACCTGGGCCTGTCGAGCTGTGACGAAGTGCCGCAAATCGGCCACTAGGTCTTGAAACGATCGCCGCTGTAGCGTCGTCAGCCCGGTGGCAATCAGGCCAGTGCCATCGCAACCCGCGACCCCGATGCGCCGCCGACCAATGTCCAACCCCAGAGCTGAAACCAGCGCCATAGCCTTGCAGAACCTCAGCGATCGCCTTTAGGAGGCGCATCGGCACCCATATCTGGTTTTTGCGGCCCCAGCATGGCCTGCCAGCGCTCTGCCGACCAGGTCATGCGTCCAGGCACCGGCTTGCCCGCAGGCTGTAGCCCTGTTAACACATCGGATAGCTGTAGCCCTTCTAGGGAAAGGTGACGAGCTTCGCGCACTTTGTGCCAAACCGATCGCGACATCAGCAGCGCATGGGACTCAGGAGCCGCTTGAATTTGAGTAAAACACTCCTCTCGCTCCGGTTGATAATCGAGGGAGGTCAGTCGTAGAGACTGAGCCGGGAAGGGCTGCAAAATTTTGGCCATCTGCGTCATCAGCTCGGGGTAGAGCCAGGTGTAGGCCGGGTGCACCGTTAATCCTGCCTCGTGGGGCTGCTGCCCATCGCGGGAGATAGCGAGCTTAAATTGGCCGATCGCCGCTTTACGCTGCTGCTCAAATACGTAGGCGCTGACGGTTTCTACCTGGTTGACTAAGCGATCAGCGGTGGCGGTAACGCTGCCCAACAGCCCGGTCTTGAAGTCCTGAATTTGGTGATCAAACACCTGGCGGACCAGCGGTGGCATGGAAGCTGTGTCCAGCTGATACAAAAGCTGAGAATCGGCGTTGCTAATTGGCAGCAGGTTCGGCAAATCAGGCTCACGCTGGGCCAGGGCTTCGATCTGCTCAGATGCCATCTCCCAATAGGTCATCTGAGCTAGAGGCTGAAACCCATTGAAGCGATAGAGCGCCAGGGCCGAGGTGTGGTTGACATCCACTTCGAGCACCCAGGTTCTAGCTTCCCAGATCACCTCGAAGCAGTGGCGCAGCAGCCTTGAACCAACATCCATATAGCCCGAGGCCGCCACATACCCAGAGGTCGCCGTGTCGGCCAAAGCGCGACGGTTAACGACTACCTGCTCCACTCGCCAAGTACTGCGAGTTTGATTGAACGGCGACACCTGAATAAAGCCCACCAAACTCTTTTGGCGCTCGGCTACAAAGGTGGTCTGACTTTGCTGCTGCACAGAGCGGGGCAGCCAACTTAAGACTTTAAGGGGACCATACCAGCGGCGCTGATGATCTAGCCATGTCACAATGGCCTCGGCAGCGTCAAGGTCACCGCCGGCTTCCAGATCCTCTGGCTGCCACTGCTTTAGGTCGTCTAAATCGCGATATTGCAGCGGCCTTACTGTTAGGGTATGGCCAGGGGTCGTCATAGGTGCCATGGGATCTCAGAGATCTGACCTGTATGCCGTCATCCTAGCCGATTTTCCGGATTTCCACACCGCCCCTGGGCGAGGCGAGAGCCGCGTCGGCTGGCTTCTAAATAGGTAGAGCTGCTTTTGTAGAGAAAAAGATTCAGCGTTGGAGAGGCTTCAAAACTCACCATTTACAAAACTTATGATTTAAGCGACGATTGCAACTATGGCTGTTGCTCAGCCCTCATTTATGAAGAACGGTTAGAGGTCGAGCTACACAGCCTGACCAGCGGTATCTAGGAATTACCATGAGAAATCTTTTAGCCATCGAGCGGTTTAGCCTATACGGTCACATTGTCGCCATGGCCTTTGGTCTGGCCGGGCTGCTGTGGGTGGTGCCCCACCCTGGCATCCTAGAGTACTTACCGGCAGGGCCTACCCTCTTCCGGTGGAGCATGGCCGGGGGCGGTGTTTGCTACATTTTGCTGGGAACTGTGGCAGTGGCCCTTTATGCCTATCGCACTCTAGGGCTGGGCAGCTTGATCACGTTTGCGATCGCAGCAGTCGGCGTTTCGCTCACGAGTGAGCTGCTGGGCACCAGCACTGGTTTTCCCTTCGGCGACTACACCTATCTCAACGGGTTGGGCTACAAAGTAGCCGATCTCGTGCCCTTTACCATTCCACTGTCGTGGTTTTATTTGGGCCTGGCGTCGTTTTTGCTGGCTCGTGGCGGTTTGGCCGCTGGGGGCGGTGCTGGCCGCTATAACTGGGCGCGATCGCTAGCCGCCATTTTTCTAGGGTCTATACTTCTCACCTCTTGGGATTTCGTGCTCGATCCGGCCATGAGCCAAACCGCATTACCCTTCTGGTATTGGCACGAGCCGGGCGCGTTTTTTGGTATGCCCTACCAGAATTTTGCAGGCTGGCTTGGCACCGGAGTCGTGTTTATGGGTGTAGCCCTAGGCCTGTGGAAAACCTTCAAATTCTCGCCTGAGTTAGACCAGGGACAGCTCACCCTACCCCTAGTCGTATACTTGGCTAACTTCGGCTTTGCCCTGGTGATGAGTCTGGCTGCTGGCTTCTACGTCCCCATCGCTTTGGGAATTTTAACTGGAGCCTTGCCTGCGGTGCTCTGCTGGCGTGCCACTGCTCAAGAAGACCTCTCGGGTGTATTAATTGAGTCTACCCAGGTCATTGAAGCTCCGGTAGCAGCGACTAAGGGTTCTTGAATAGCGCAACTCTAATTTCTGCCCGATTTTGGGAAATTAGACCTTAGGCCTCGGATAGTATTTACTATTCGGGGCTAAATATTCTGAAGCTTGGCAGTCAGTAGGTTCAGTAGTTTTAACGTCTGTTTTGAGGTACTCCCTTGCTCACTGATGCGGCCGCCCTATTTCCCTGGCCAAGTTTTGTCGCGGTAGTGCTGCTGTCAGTGCAGTTGCCAATGGTGGCGATACTACTGTCGCGATTGATGCAGGGTCCATTTCGCAGACCACCTCTGGCCCCAGCGTCCCCCGACCTCAATTTGCTAGGCACGGTTTCGGTGGTGGTGCCTACCCTTAACGAGGCAGATCGGATACGTCCCTGCCTGGAGGGTTTGATTCGTCAGGGCTACGAAGTGCGGGAAATTTTAGTCGTAGACAGCCGATCAACCGACGAAACACAGTCGGTAGTCAGTGCTTACCAGGCCCACGACCCACGGTTGCGCCTGCTAGAGGACGACCCTTTACCCCAGGGTTGGGTGGGGCGTCCCTGGGCCTTAGACTACGGCTTTCGCCAGACATCACCCGCTAGTACCTGGGTGTTGGGTGTCGACGCCGATACCCAGCCTCAGCCTGGCCTAGTGGCGGCTTTAGCCAAAGCGATGAACAGCGAGGGCTATGACCTTGTGTCTCTCGCGCCCCGGTTCATTCTCAAGCACCCCGGCGAATTCTGGCTGCAGCCCGCTTTGCTAATGACACTAGTGTACCGATTTGGCCCAGCGGGCAGCCCCAGCGGCTCGTCTCAGCGGGTCATGGCTAACGGCCAGTGCTTTATGGTGCGGCGATCGCTGCTCGAAAAACTCGACGGCTACCAGGCCGCTTCTACCTCTTTCTGCGACGATGTGACCCTGGCTCGCCACGCCGCCGCCCAGGGTGCCAAAGTGGGCTTTTGGGATGGCACTCGCCTGCTAAAAGTGCGCATGTACGAAGGCATGGCCGAAACCTGGCATGAGTGGGGTCGCTCCCTCGACCTCAAAGATGCGGCTCCAGCAGCTCAGGTCTGGTGGGATTGGACATTTCTTGCGATGGTACAGGGGTTGCCCTGGGTGCTCGTACCAGGGCTAGGGCTACTTCAGCACTTTGCGCCCGCATCGTGGTCGTTGGCGCTCCAGCTCTTGCTTGTTGTGAACACGGGCTTGCTGTTTATGCGCTTGGGCATGCAGGCGGCGGTAGCGACGGCCTACGATCTCAAAGGAGCACCAGGAGCCTGGGCTTTCTGGCTGTCGCCTCTGGCTGATCTGGCAGCGGTAGCGCGCATTGGTCTCTCTTCTCTGCGGCGGCCTACCCAATGGCGGGGGCGACAGTATCCAGTTGTGGACTAGAGCACAGGAGTAAAGCTCTAGGCGTTCCAACTCCTAAAGGGATGGCGAGCAAGGTTGGAGTTCTGATAGCGCGGGTCGTAACTCACCTCTGCACCTATCCAGACAGGCAGGTCGACGACTTGATCGGCACTGGTAAGCTCGACTTCTGCAACAATTAGTCCCTGGTTTTCGCCTAAAAATTCGTCTATTTCCCACACCACATTCCCTAGAGGAAGGCGATAGCGCGTTTTTTCGATCAGGGGCGGCTGGCAGAGGGTCGCCAGTATGATCTGGGCATCGGCAACGGGAATGGGATACTCGAACTCAGGGCGTACTAGTCCTACAGCTGGGCCTTTGAGAGTGATATAGGCGCGATCGCCCACTTGCCGTACTCGCACAGTACGCGCATCCTGGGTGGGAATGTAGCCCTGGCACATCAGCTCTCCCTGAGCACCCTGACGCCAGCTATCGCCCACTACCAAAAATTTGCGCTCGATTTCCTGACCCATCAGCTTTCTCTAGGATCTACACTTTGCAGCGTAGCCTAACTTGCTATGGCCTAAGAGATTTTAGCGAGTTTGTCTCCGCTTCCCCGCGCACTCTAACCTGCACTCAAGACAGTCAGCGCTCCCGGATAGCGTTGGCGTAACACAGGAGCACTCGGGGGCAATCGCCCTAGGTCCTAGTGTGATGCCTGTCCTGATAAGAGGATGGAGCAGCCAACCTAAGCTTTTCTAGGAAATGCGCCGCAGTACGTAGCTGGTCAGGTCTTGGAGAGCCTGACGAGCGGCGGAAGGGGGCAGATGCTCTAGGCAAGTTGCCGCTAGGCGGGCGTGAGTTGCGGCAAGTTCGCGCGATCGCGAAATACCGCTGCTTTGATGTACCAAGTTAATAGCCTGCTCAAAGTCACCGGCCTCAGAAAACTCTCGCTCAATGAGAGTTGTGAGAAAGGGATGCTCGGCCATCGCATAGAGCACAGGAGCAGTCAAATTGCCACTCCTCAGATCGGAGCAGGCAGGCTTACCCAACACCTCATCAGAACTAGTGAAGTCGAGAATATCGTCAACCACCTGAAAGGCTAGGCCCAGATGCCGACCGTAGTCGTAGAGCTGCTCGATCACGGTTTCCGACACTTCGCTCAGCACCCCTGCCGCCTTAGCGCTATTGGCCATCAGCGATGCTGTCTTAAAGTAGCTCTTGTCTAGATAGGCATCAATGGAAAAGCTGGTATCAAAGCGGTTTAGACCCTGCTGAATCTCGCCCTCGGCCAGATTCATAATTACCTGGGAGAGCAGCTTGACCACCCGTAGGTTATCTAGGTTGGCCAAATACCATGAGGCTTGGGCAAACAAAAAATCGCCTGCCAGCACCGCGATGCGGTTGCCGAAACTACTGTGCACAGTGGGCACGCCGCGCCGCACGCTGGCTTCATCGACCACATCGTCGTGCACCAGGCTAGCCGTGTGAATCATCTCGGTAATCTCGGCCAGGCGGCGGTGCTTGGGAGTGATCTCTTGCCCCGGCAGAGTGGCTTTAGACAGCAGCAGAACAATGGCTGGACGCACCCGCTTGCCCCCAGCACCAAACAGATGCTCGGCCGCCGCTGACAAAATGGGATGCTGTGCCCCGACTAACCCCTTTAGGTTTTGGGTCATCAGGTCAAGGTCGGACTCAACCGGCGCGAAAAGAGAAGTTACTGAAGTCATAGACCCCGGCAAGAGCACTAAAGTTACGAATTTTTACATATTCTATCGTCATTCTAAGACAACCCCAGAAGGAGTATTGGTAAAAACTCATCCTTTTTGTTGTTTACCAGCCTTTGGCCAAAGCCTAGCCAGTGATCAACCCCAAGATGAAACCCCTTATCAGGCATGGATTACGCGCTCTAAACCGGCACCACAGCGTTGGCTAAACAGCACGAACTGATTTTGAAAATCAGCCCAAAACTTCAGCAACTTTACGCCTCATATTTCCCCCCCGACGGCAGAATACCGTGATAAAATTAACTTAAGAATTTCTCAAGAAAATGAGCAGAGTCGGCAAGATTTTGTCTGATTTTGTTTTATTTGACCATCTGAGGCGATCGCGGTGCTAAGTGGGTTTCCACTGGTTTCCTGAGCGCTCGATCGTTTTCGCTGGCTTCTATGGGTGGGTCATCGCCCAAGATTGTTGGCGAGCAAGTTCCTTCTGCACAGAGGGAGCTAGTTTCTTGCAGCATCTGTGCTGCTTTTGACTGTATCCGTAGCTCGTCAGGCATCTACAGTCTTCTCTCATCTGCTGCTACCAACTATGACTTATTCTGCTTCCCTCATCGTTATTCCGCTGCTAGCGATCGCCTACCTACTCCTGATCTACGGCATGCTCGTGCTAGCCCAGCGCCTGAGCGCCCGGCGGCGTTCTCAGGGTTAGCCCTTGGGGTTAGCCACCAGTTCTGGCAGACGGACCTGACGCACGGTGGGCTGGTGACCCAGCCATTGCACTGCCAGTCGCTTAAACTCAGGAGCCGAGCCACTCACATAAAATTCTGTCGACCAGGCAGGGGTACTACTGCGGAGCCCTAGGGCATCAAGTTCTTTGGCAGCAGCAGCCACCATAGAAATCGCTGGGTCAACGTACTGGGTTGTGGTTGGCAAAATTGGCTGTAGGACTGGAGCCAGGTGAGGATAGTGGGTACATCCATACACTAGGGTATCGATGTTGGCGGCAATTAGCGGTTGTAGATAGGTAGCGGCAGCGCGTTGGGCCTGAGGCGATTGAATCTGGTTCTGCTCGACGATAGGCACAAAGTTAGGACAGCCTACCTCCCACACCTGACAAGTCGGGTTGATTTCTTGAATAGCATGGGTGTAGGCGCGGCTGGTGACAGTAGCCTGGGTAGCAATCACGCCAATGCACCGCCCCTGCAAAGCTGCCGCCTGAGCGCCTGGCCGAATCAGCCCTAGAACTGGAAAGGGAAACTCACCCTGCACTGGGTCAAGGGCTAGGGCTGAGCTGGTATTACAGGCCATAATCACCATCTTGACCCCCTGCTCAGCCATCCAGGTCAATATTTGGCGAACAAAGTAAAGAATCTCTTCGGGCGATCGCGAACCATAGGGCAGTCGCGCCGTGTCGCCAAAGTACAGTACCGACTCGTTGGGCAACTGGCGATAGATTTCTCGGAGCACGGTGAGGCCGCCTACACCGCTGTCGAAGATGCCAATGGGAGCCGGTCGCGTAGCCAGCAGACGATGGTCTAACCCGTTGTTCATGGGTGCTTATGCTTAGGGATGAAAAATAATCTCACTGAGTCTACCGGTTTTTGAGCAGTCGCTATCAGGTTGTGTGCCAGTGCCGGCGAGACCAGGTTATGCGGAGTTGCCAGGTTGTAGTATGCTGCCAGACCTGCCATAGAGTTGCCATACCGCCGACACACCCCTGCTACACAGTTTCAGTACCCTAGCCTTGGAAAAGGTTCGATCTACTCCTACGGCTAGTTGATTCAGCAGGTTCGGTTTTCTCAGGAGGGAAACCCCCATGCCTAAAGGCCTCGATCGTTGAAAATGAAGATGTTCTTAACAGCATCAGCCTCAAGTCCAGTTTGGAACTGAAACATCTGATGCAGACCGCTCTGCTGCAGTTGGCTAACCTAACTCCTTCGGGAAACAAAGTGACCCCTACCCCCGTCAAACGCATAACTACACCTGTAGCACTTTACGCAACCAGAAAGTTGTTATATTCTGGAGGAGTAAACTCGTAATGGCTTCGAGTTTTGTTGAGAACTCTAGCCTCCCGTATCAGCCTTAGACTTTGCAACGTTGGTTAAACCGCAGCTTTAGCAGAGACAGGTCTGGACAGTCATTAGATTGGTGACTCTGTATTGCAAGTGATTAACTTAGTCCTGATCTCTAAGGACCAGGGACGAAAATTGCAGAACCGCATCCTGTCAGAGCAAAGGGATGCGTGTCGAGGCAGAACTCAAGTTTGATGGCTCTCAGTTCAGTATTGGAGCCGGTACAAGGCCGAGAAGCTTGCTATCTCTCCGTAATTCGGCCTAGGCATCTTTGAAAGGTGATCGTTTTTTTATCAGTTTTTGGGTTTCAGCATTCAGCGTTTGCCGCATCGTCAGTGGAGGACAAAGGTTAATTCATGGCTAAAACAAAGACCCGTACGTTAAAAAGCAAGCCCCTCTACAGTGCTGACGCTGTACGAACCTACCTCCATGAGATTGGCCGCGTACCGCTGCTCACCCACGAAGAGGAAATTATCTTCGGTAAGCAGGTGCAGTCCTATATGGCGCTGCTGGAGCAGAAAGAAGGCCTGACTGAGACCTTGGGCCATGAACCCAGTCTAAACGAGTGGGCCGAAGCCGCTGGTTTAGACGAAGCTCAGCTTAACCATACGATGCGTCAGGGCGAGCGAGCCAAGCGCAAAATGATTGAGGCGAACCTGCGTCTGGTAGTGGCGATCGCCAAAAAGTACCAGAAGCGCAACCTAGAGTTTCTAGACCTCATTCAAGAGGGCACCCTGGGCCTAGAGCGCGGCGTTGAGAAGTTTGACCCCACCAAGGGTTATAAATTTTCAACCTATGCCTACTGGTGGATTCGCCAAGCTATCACCCGTGCGATCGCGCAGCAGGCGCGCACCATTCGCTTGCCAATTCACATCACCGAAAAACTCAACAAAATCAAGCGGGTACAGCGCGAGCTGTCTCAGCAGCTGGGCCGCAGCCCCAACGCCAACGAAATCGGCGAGGCGCTAGAGCTAGAGCCCAAGCAAATTCGTGAGTTTTTGGTGCTGGCGCGGCAGCCCATTTCGCTGGATGTGCGCATTGGTGACAATCAGGATACTGAGCTGCAGGAGCTGCTGGAAGACGACGGCATTTCGCCTGAAACCTTTACCGCTCAGGAGTCGCTGAAGCAGGACATTCGCAATTTACTGTCTGAGCTCACCCCTCAACAGAAAGAGGTGATCACCCTGCGCTACGGTCTTGAGGATGGCAACGAGCTGTCGCTAGCCAAGGTTGGCAACCGTATGAACATCAGCCGCGAGCGGGTGCGCCAGCTTGAGCAACAGGCTCTCAAACATCTGCGCCGCCGCAAATCCACCATGCATGGTTACATTGCCAGCTAGGTGATTACGTCGACTTCTTACCGCCCCTTGATTAGGACAGGCTGTCCTGAGCAAGGGGCGGTTTTTTATACAATTTGGTCGCCCACTGTAGAATCAAGCTTCATCACGTGTACCCACAGGCAGCGCTATTGGGGTGCGATCGCCTAATTTCGCCATCTTTAAAAGGATTAGGCGGACTAAAACTCGCCAGTGACGCGCTTCTCAAACTCTTGCCGCACGTCCTCAGCAATTTCGAGCGCCTTGGGGTAGATGTCAGCGTGAGACTCCTTGAGCCAGGCGAGCAGGCGACTAAACTGGGCGTTGCGCAATTCTAAATCGGCCTGAAAAATAGAAGCAGTAGCCATGTGCTGGGCATAGCTGGGGGGATGACCCTGCTTAACAAACTGAGCCGTAAGGGCCACAAGGGCTTCTTTGCGAACATCGGGCTGGCTCGAGGCCATCGGAAAGTCCATGTGCAATCTCTCCCTGGGTACAAAAGCCCGCGGCCGTCAGTCAAGCCTGTGACCCGAGCAATGGGCTTAGAATGCCCATCCCTCAGCCACTACCCTGATGTGCAAGAAAATGTAACTCGGCGACCCAGCACCTGCCGACAGCGACTGTGCCCCTTTTGCTAGCGGCGTTTAGAAAAGATTGATGCTTCAAAAAACTACAGCCAACTGCTAATCGTCTCCAATTTGGCAGGATCTGCGTTAGACCCTAGGGATGGTATTTTTCGGAAGTCTCGGCTGCTTGACGACCTCAGGAGTTACACAACTTTACAAAGATGCCGCAGTTCGTTGACAGAGTTGAAGCAAATCCGAAGTTTCTTAAGCCAGACTAGATCTGACCTTTAGCATGCGAAGAGACATGGCTGATGGTTTTTTAGCCCTGGTAGTTAATTCGCACGTTCCAGGTGCATATCCTCACGAGGCTGAGGTTTGCACCCTTCGCAACATCTCCCTAGGAGAGTAGCCATGAAACAAATTCCCGCCCCCTTTTGGACACTGATTCTTGGTATTGCCGTCACCCTGATCAGTCTTTGGGTGGGGCAAAACCACAATCTACTGCCGGTGCAGGCGTCTGAGCAGGCGCCCTTGGTGGATGACTTATTTAACGTCATGATGACTATTGGCACAGCCCTGTTCATTGTGGTGCAGGGGGCGATCGTCTATTCGCTGATTCGCTTTCGCCAGCCCAAGGGCGATGATACCGACGGCCTGCCCATTGAGGGCAACCTGCCCCTAGAGGCATTTTGGACCGCCATTCCCGCTGTAATTGTGGTGGGTTTGGGCCTGTACAGCGTTGTGGTATTTCAGGAAATGGGCGGCTTTTCGCCCGGTGGCCACCACGGCCACGGTGCCATGGTGGCCATGGCACCACAGCAGTCGGTGATTGACGTGGCGCCCCTACTACTAGCCCAGGGCGTTGACGATGACACCGTCTTTGGCAAAACCCAGGTCTATGGCTTTGGGGCCAGCCCCCTAGGGCAAATGAATCAGCCCAATGTGACGGTCAACGTGACGGGCATGCAATTCGCCTGGATTTTTCGCTACCCCGATACGGGCATTACCGATGGAGAACTGCACATTCCCGTAGGCAAAGATGTGCAGCTCAAAATTGAGGCGCAGGATGTAATCCACTCTTTTTGGGTGCCTCAGTTTCGCCTGAAGCAGGACGCCCTACCCGGTGAACCCGGTGAACTGCGTTTTGTAGCCACCCGCGAGGGCACCTATCCGGTGGTCTGTGCCGAGTTGTGTGGGTCCTACCACGGCGCCATGCGAACCCAGGTGATTGTGCACTCCCCCGAAGATTATGCCGACTGGGTGGCTAGTCGTGTAGCTGAGGTGACGCCCACAACCACTGTGGCTCAACCTAATGAGAAAGCTACCGACGCTGAGTATTTGGCGGAAATCGCCCCAGATTTAGCAAAATCTCCGGTTCAGATCGCCCAGATGACCTCAATGAGCCACTAAATCTATCTCTGCTGAACGTCTCTCTGGGAGATTGTTTCCCCAAATTTTCCACAGTTTTTATAACCGTTTAGACAACCCCAATTCATGGCTCAAGCAGATATTTCGATCAAGCCCACGGAGCTTCAGGGTGGCCACGGCCATCCGGATAAGTGGAAGTGGTACGACTACTTCACCTTTAACGTTGATCACAAGGTGATTGGCATTCAGTACCTGGTGACATCGTTTTTGTTTTACCTGGTGGGCGGCTTTATGGCGGTGCTGATGCGCACTGAGCTGGCCACCCCCAACTCTGACTTTCTGAGCCCCGAACTCTACAACGCCTTTTTGACCAACCACGGCACCATCATGATCTTTTTGTGGATCGTGCCGGCGGCGATCGGGGGGTTTGGCAACTACCTGATTCCGCTGATGATTGGGGCACGGGACATGGCGTTTCCCAAGCTCAATGCCCTGGCTTTTTGGCTCAACCCCCCGGCCGGTCTGCTGCTAGCCGCCAGTTTCTTTTTGGGTGGCGGCGCTCAGTCAGGGTGGACTTCGTACCCCCCTTTGAGTGAGATTACGGCCAACCTACCCCAGACTTTGTGGTGTGTGACCCTGATTATGGTGGGTACCTCCTCCATTTTGGGGTCGGTAAACTTTCTGGTCACGATCTGGAAGATGCGGGTGCCCAGCATGGCTTGGGACCAGATGCCGCTCTTTTGCTGGGCCATGGTAGCCACCTCAGTTTTGGCGCTGTTTGCGACGCCTGTACTGGCGGCCGCCATGGTGCTACTGCTGTTTGACATCAACTTCGGTACCTCGTTCTTTAAGCCCGATGCGGGCGGCAACGTGGTGGTGTATCAGCACCTGTTCTGGTTTTACTCGCACCCGGCGGTGTACCTGATGATTTTGCCTATCTTCGGCATTATGTCGGAGGTGATTCCGGTGCATGCTCGCAAGCCGATTTTTGGCTACAAGGCGATCGCCTACTCGTCTCTCACCATCTGCTTGGTGGGGCTGTTTGTGTGGGTGCACCACATGTTCACCAGCGGCACTGCCCCCTGGATGCGGATTTTCTTCACCATCTCAACGTTGATTGTGGCGGTGCCTACGGGGATCAAAATTTTTAGCTGGGTGGCGACGCTGTGGGGCGGCAAAATTCGTTATACGACCGCCATGCTGTTTGCGGTGGGCTTGCTGTCGATGTTTGTGTTTGGCGGCCTCAGCGGCGTCACTCTGGGTGCAGCTCCCTTTGACATTCACGTGCACGATACTTACTACGTGGTGGGCCACTTCCACTACGTGCTGTACGGCGGCTCGGTGTTTGGCATCTACTCGGGGATTTACCACTGGTTCCCCAAAATTACTGGGCGCATGCTGAATGAGCCCCTGGGCAAGGTGCACTTTGTGCTGACTTTCATCGGCACTATTATCACCTTTACCCCTATGCACAACCTTGGTATGCAGGGCATGCCGCGCCGGGTTGCCATGTATGACCCGCAGTTTGCCCACCTAAACCAGCTAGTGACGGTAGGAGCTTACATTCTGGCGGTGTCGGTGATTCCTTTCTACTTCAATGTGATCTGGAGCTGGATGAAGGGTAAGGAGGCTGGCCCCAACCCTTGGAATGCCATGACGATGGAGTGGACTACAGATTCGCCGCCGATTATCGAAAACTGGGAAGTGCTACCGGTGCTTACCCACGGTCCCTACGCCTACGGTATGGAGAGAGCGGATGAGGTAGGTCCGGCGGGTGAGCCGCTGCCAACCTCGCGACCGTAAAGGGTTTGGCCAGCGTTGACCTCGGATTTGGGAGATCTGACTTTGGTAAGTTTTCTCACGGCGATCGCCCCGGTACCCTGCTAGTCAAAGGCGATCGGGTTAGGCTTGAATATAAGTCCAGCCGGGGCGATCGCATCGAGGCCAGCTTGCTCCTATCCTGCTTCTCTCCATCCACCCCCTGCCCTTTACCCCACATAACCTATGCAAGGCACAGTTGATTCTACCCCCGTGGTCACTGGCCACGAGGTGGCGGCCCACGAAGAGCACCAGGATTTGCGGGTGCTGGGCCTGATTACCTTCTTGGCCTCAGAATTTTTGATGTTTGCGGGCTTTTTTGCCGTATTTCTTGTGTTTCGCGGCAGCCACGTGCAGTGGCCACCGGAGGAAACCGAGGTTGAGCTGTTGCTACCAGCGGTGAACACCCTCATTCTGGTGTCGAGCAGCTGGGTGATTAACCTGGGCACCAAGGCGATCAAGAAGAACGACCTGGCGGGCATGCGTAAGTGGTTTGGCATTACCGCTGCCATGGGCGCCATCTTTCTGGCCGGCCAGGTGTATGAGTATATGAACCTGGGCTACGGCCTCAAGACCAACCTGTTTAGCAACTGCTTTTATCTGACGACAGGCTTCCACGGGGCCCACGTATTTATTGGGCTGGTGCTGATTTTGGGGGTGCTGTGGCGATCGCGCCGCGCCAACCACTACAACGACATCACCCACACTGGCCCTGAGATGGCCGAGATCTACTGGCACTTTGTGGACGTAGTGTGGATCGTGCTGTTTAGCCTGATCTACCTGCTGACGCTGATTTAGACCCATCGTCCCTAAAATGCAGAACCCCGGTTGCTTGAGCAACTGGGGTTCTTTTTGCGTTAAACCTTACCGACTGGGTTGTTTAAGCGATCGCTACTTCTCTAGCGCGGTGAAGCGGGCTTTGGGAATCACGCCGTGGATGCCCTTGACGATATCCACGACCTGAGACACCTCAAAGTCGATATCGGCACTGCCGTAGAGCAGCGCATCAGCTTTGGTCAGCCCGTACTTTTCCTCCATGATGCGCAGGTATTCGCGCACCGACTTCTTCATTGCTTCGTTCAGGTCAGTGTCGAGGCCGACAGCGATCCAGGCGTCGGCGGTTTCACCCATGGGAGCAGGCAGCTCCATATCTTTGTGCAGCACTAGCTCAAAGGTCGGTAAGAGAGAACACTCGATCGCCGTCAATGCCACTTCTCCATTGCCTTGGGCACAGTGCGGGTCGCCTGAGTAAAACAGCGCGCCGGGCACCTGCACTGGTAGGTAAAGACTGCTGCCTCGACCCAGATGCTTGATGTCTACGTTGCCGCCATAGAGGCCAGGGGGTACGGAGTTGGCCGCGTCCTCCACCGCTGCGGGGACTACACCCATTAGACCCATAAACGGCTTTAGGGGAATTTCGAGATCGGGGAGCCCGTTAGAAGGCTTAAAGATACCAATCTCCTTCTCGGCGTCAATGGGAATGATTTTGGTATAGATAGGCGCTTCGTTTTCGGGATATTCGCCGGGCAAAGAGCCTTTGCCGTGGCGGTTTGAAATCACCCCATAGGGTGCCCGATACTCGATATCGACGGTTCTGATCTCCAACACATCGCCGGGTTCTGCCCCTTCGACGTAGATTGGCCCCGTGATCACGTGGGGACCTGGCCCAGATTTGGTCACGGTGCTCTTAATGGTGAGCTGATCGGGCAGAATGTCTGCTTCTTTGACACCGCCGCCAGTGAGAAACGCAACGGTATCCCCCTGGTCGGCGATGATGCCTTCGTGGGATACGGTTTCCATGCGGATGCGATCGCCCGACTTGACCGTCAAAATCGGCTCGCTGTCGGGCTTGAACAGCTCTCCCCAGATCACATTGCCGGGTACTGACTTGACCTCATAGGTTTCATACTGGGCGGCAGCGGGCGAGAACCACGACGACCAGGTTGTCGCTATCAGCAGGCAAACCCCAACTCCACTCAAAACCTGCAACAGCCGTTTGGACGCTTTCAGGGGCGGCTGGCGCTTAATTCGCTTAAACAATTTCATCGGTAACTGACCATAAACGCCTAATTGACCAAATCTAGTGAACAGGGTTCTAGGCGCTGCCGTTGTAATGTTTATTACCTAAATTCTGGCAAAAAGCACCTTTAGACCGATCTTTGTGGTCAAGGCAGAAAAATGGCCGTTTTTGCGCGGCGTACCTCTGCGAAGGACAGGATCCAATCGATCGCTGGTGCTGAGTAGGCTATCAATTTAATCGTGAGTAGTGAGATCAGGTACAAGGTTTAAGGTGTAGGGTTTAAGGCCTCCTGTGAACCTTGTACCCTGTACCTGAGACCCTTTCCATGGCCCTATCCCTAAATTCCCAATCGGCCTTTCAGCACCTCGTAAAACACACGGGAGAGTTCGCGGCGCTGGAGGTTTTGGCGATCGATGGGGGTGCGACCAAAGGCCTTGTCGTAGACCTCGGGCATGGCTCGCTTAACCAAAAACGAGAGCTGTTCGCGGGTGATCGGAGCATCGGGGGCAAAGCGGTCTTTGCTGACTCCGGCGATCATGCCGTGGGCATAGAGGGTTTCGATGGGTATGTAGGCCCAGTGCTTCCCGGGAAGGACATCCTTAAACGTTGGCCCCGAGGTGGAGTCAGGCAGAGTCGCAGGCAGCTTGAGCACGTTGACCAGAGCCGTGGCTACCACCGCCCGGTTGACCGGGGCGTGAGGTCTAAAGCTGAGATGCCTTGGGTCTTCGCTGCGGATAATGCCCGCCGCCGCCAGCACTTGAATGGCCTCAAAGTCAGCGTCATCGTGGCTGATGTCGTTGAACCAGAAGATAGGAATGCCGCTGCGAGCCATGAAGCCTTGGATCTTTCGAATGTGCCGTTCTTCGGTGGCTAGCACTCTAGGATCCAGCCCTGTCCACACAGCAAATACCGCTAGGAAGCCGCTGGCTTCGCCGATCGCCCACTCCATCGGGTGCATGCGGTAGGCGGCGTTGGTAATGTGGGTGGTGCCCAAGCTCTTAGCCGACAGCACTAGACCATCGGTATCCCGAGGCACTAGGGAGCCCAGGGGCAGGCTAAATGGCCGGGCCACCACATCTTTGCCCCGAGGGCTGACGTGACCCTTGGCGTCGTTGCCGTGCAGATCCATGTAGTGGTATTGGCCAATGCCCACCGAGTCGTCGAAACACCGCGCCCGCGCCAGGTCGGGGAAAAAGGTTTCGGCCACATCCTCATGGCGAACGGTGGTGAGGGCGATGCCGCGGCGGGCTTCGCGAATGTAAGGTTCGAGGGCAATGCCGTCGTTGGTCCAGGTGAGGTCACCTCGGGGTTTGAGGTCGGCGGCCCCGTGGGTTTGCAGGTAGTGAACGTAGGCCTGCGCCCGCTGCCGCGCCCGCTGGATATGCAGCTGCCGCTCTTCGCGACTCACGCCCACCAGCCGCCCAGGGCGGTAATCGTTGCCGCAGCAAAAAGCGCGATCGGGTTCGCTAGAGGTACCCCAGTTGAGCACGGCAACATCGCCGGGAACGACTTTTTTCTGGTTGGTTTGCGACCTGAGCAGCCGTCGATAGCGAAAGATGCCAAAATCGCTAAAGAACCCCCACTTTTGCCACTGGTCGGGCTTAGCCTTAGTCCAAAAGTTGCTGGTAAACTCTTTGAGGCCAATCCAGCCCTCGGTTTCAAACCCGTCGGGCTTGCCGATGGGCACCCCTCTGCCCCGCGCCGTGTGCTCTACCACCACATCGAAGGTAATCGATTGCTGGCACTGAGGCCTGGCATCTTCGGGCAGAATGGCCTCGCCGGTCTCATGGCGGGCCTCTTGACCCACGCGGGAGGGAATGTTGCTGACCTCTAGCAGGTCACCCAGGTCAGTGGCTTCGACGGTGACTTTGGCATTGACGGTAAAGGTGTGGCCCGTTTGGATGTCGCGGCAGACGACGGCCTGCACGCGCGATCGCCCGTTCACCGTCTGCATCACCACCTGAGCCGGCTCCGCAAGCGGAATCAGGGTGAGACGACCATCGCGCAGATAGGGTAGCAGCGCCTCATTCATGGCCGTCGCGGCCACCACTGGGGTAGTCGCCAGCGGGCTCACCCAGCCACCGCCGGGGTTGGCCACCTTTTGGCCGCCCACCGGTTGCAGCTCACGCTGGCGATCGCGAAAGGCCCGCTGCGCTTTAGAAATCGCAAATTCTTCGCCATCGACCGTGTAGAGCGTCGCCTTAGCCTGAAGCAGGTCGCCGTCATCGGAGGCAGGCAGCGCCTGGGCGGTAAACTGCCCCCCCACCACTTTGTGGGGCTGCACCAGGCACACATCTAGATTCAACCGCAGAGCGGTCAATGTCGTAGTGTAGGCCGCCGTCGACCCACCGACAACGAGAATCGAGCAGGTTAGCGTTGCCCCGCTGGCCGGGCGGGTAAAAGCCCCCTCCGAAAAAACGCCATTTCGCTGAGTGATGGGGTTAGACGCGTTGGCCATGGTGAGGGTAAGTCTTTAGATTGCAACGATTTTAGGCTAGGCGGCCCGTGGCGCGCTAGAGCTGCCCCATGGGCGACACGAAGATTTGATTTATGGCACGAATATTTTGTTGACAGAGTGTCAGCCAAAAGTAAGAGACAGGGCAGTTTCAATCTGTAACTAAATTGCTAAACCAGATCTACCCGCTGAGCGAGGTCTCGCTGCCCCTGCTAGCTCTATAACAAGACAAGCACCAACACTTCACTAATTACTGGTGAGTGTGACTTTTCTCAGGAGACTTTTCATGACTGTTAATGCGATCGCGTCAAAACTTCAGCGCCTTTTGTGCGTTGGCCTCGCTACTCTGGTGATTGGCTCTAGCCTTTTGTTTGGCTTCAGCACCCCAGCAGCAGCTCTGGGTAACGAAGCCGGAGACATTGTGCAACAGCGGGCTGAGAGTGAACTTGACCGCATTACCAAAGACGGCGACACCGTCAATCAGGTCAAGCTCCGGCTTCAAGAAGGCTTGGGTGGCGTACCCGCTGATGTAGACAAAGGCACCAAGCGTGGCCTCAGCGATCGCGAGATTAACCGGGCTAAGCAGGGTCTTGATCGCGGCCAGAACGCTGTTGAAGATGCCGGCAACGCCGCCAAAGACTCCGCTGAAGGTGTCGTCGATTCTGTCAAAGGCTTCTTTAAGCGGTAGAGCGGTTGCCTCGGCAAAATTGCTTTTAGTTTTTCATTTTCGCTGATTTGCTTGTAGCAGCTTCAACTTTGGAGCTGCTTTTTTGTCGTTTTTTTGAGAACTACTCTCAACCTAAAAGCGCTGCATAACCACTGCTGATTCCAGAGATAGTCATGGTCAGATTGTTTTGAATAGGCCGCATTGCTGCGATCGCGATCGTCTATGCGTTGGAGCGCCGTCCCAGGTTTGCCGGTGCCAGCCCTGTCCCTGTAGTTCAAGTGATTTAGATTTAGACTAGAAACAGTATTCTCTGGCCTTTTGCGGCATTTTATGAGCCTGACTGAACAAATGCTCTCTGGCCTACCCGGCCATCCTTTAGCAGGGCTTCAGTGGGCTGACGACCTGTGGCTGCGCTATCGCACCGGCAACCTACCCGAGCAGCAGGTGATTCACCAAAGCGAAACGCTTCTGGAATCGGTTGAGTGGGATGTAGTAATTTGCGGCGGCACCCTGGGGGTGCTGGTGGGGGCTGGGCTGGCCCAGCGGGGCTGGCGAGTGGCGCTGCTCGAGCGCGGCCTGTTGCAAGGCCGTGAGCAAGAGTGGAACATCTCTCGCCGCGAGCTGAAGACCCTGACCGATTTGGGACTGCTGACCTCAGACGAACTCGATGCTGTCATCGCCTCAGAATACAACCCGGCCCGCATTCAGTTTGGCGATGGCGAGCCGCTGTGGGTTGAGGACGTGCTCAACGTTGGGGTTGACCCCAAAAGCTTGCTAGAACGGCTCAAGGCCAAGTTTTTGGCCGCCGGGGGCCAGCTGTTTGAGCACACTGCCTTTGATTCAGCCCAGGTGCATCCTAACGGCGTAGTAGTGCAAGCCGGCCAGCCGTTTACCACTCGCCTGCTGATTGATGCGATGGGGCACTTTTCGCCCCTGGTGCAGCAGGCGCGGGGCACCGCCAAGCCCGATGCGGTGTGTCTGGTGGTGGGCACCTGCGCCCAGGGTTATCCCCAAAACGACATGGGGGATCTGATCGCGTCGTTTACCCCGCTGCGGCACCAGTGCCAATACTTTTGGGAGGCGTTTCCGGCTCGGGATGGACGCACGACCTATATGTTCACTTACATGGATGCCGATCCTCGGCGGCTGAGCCTAACGGATTTTTTTGAAGAGTACTGGACGCTGCTGCCGGAGTATCAGGGGGTAAGTCTGGAGGATCTGCGGGTCAAACGGGCGTTGTTTGGCTTCTTCCCCTGCTACAAAGAGAGCCCGCTGCGATATCCGTGGGGGCGCACCCTGGCGGTGGGCGACAGCAGTGGCAGCCAGTCGCCCCTGAGTTTTGGCGGCTTTGGGGCGATGATTCGCCATTTGGAGCGGTTGGTGACGGGCATTGATGAGGCCTTGGGGTGCGATCGCCTCAGCTCCACCGCCCTGGGCGCGCTCCAGCCCTACCAGCCCAACCTGTCGGTCACCTGGCTATTCCAAAAATCGATGAGCGTGAGGGTTGATCAAACTCTCTCTGAGCAGCACATCAACACCATGCTGACGGCGATCTTTGCCGCCATGGCTGACATGGGCGAGCCCACCCTCAAACCCTTTTTGCAGGATGTGGTGCAGTTTCCAGCCTTGGCCAAGACCCTGGCAGTCACATCCCTCAAATATCCAGCGCTGGTGGCCAAAATCATTCCCCAGGTGGGCTTGGGGGCTTTGGTCAGCTGGCTAGGGCACTATAGCAGCCTGGCCGGATACAGCGCGTTGGAACCCCTGGCTCGCGCCCTGAGTCCAGTAATTGAGTCATTGCCGCCGGTGCCGCGATACTATAGCCATCGGTGGCGCGATCGCTTGTTCTATGGCAGCGGAAAGGATTACGACGTTTAAATGACCCATTCTGCATTGTCCCGAGAGCTCCTCTACCAAGAGCTACAACGGCCAACAGCTCAGGTGAGCCTAGCCCGCGCAGCGCTATATATTGCCCAAGAAGACTATCCCCACCTGGTAGTGAACGACTACTTGGCGATGCTCGATCGCATGGCCGAAACCCTGCAACAGCGATTACCCCAGGATCGTTATCCTCTCAAGATCATTGGCGCGATCAACGACTATCTGTTTAGCGAGCTCAACTTTAGCGGCAACAGCGTTGACTACTACGACCCGCGCAACAGCTTTCTCAACGATGTCCTTGAGCGGCGGGTGGGTATTCCGATTACGCTGTCGCTGGTGTATTTAGAACTGGCCGATCGCATTGGCTTTCCCATGGCAGGGGTCAGCATGCCGGGGCATTTCTTAATTCGCCCCACCGTGGAAGAAATGGATGTTTTTGTGGATCCATTCAATCGGGGCGAAATCCTGTTTGAGCAGGACTGCCGCGAGCGGCTCAAGCAGATGTTTGGTGACCCCAGCCAGCTAGAACCCCAGCACCTGGTCTCGATTACTCCGGCCACCTTTCTGGTGCGCATTCTGACTAACCTAAAGCTAATTTACCTGCAAAATAGAGATGTACCCAAGGCGCTAGATGCCATCAACCGAATTTTGCTGATCTGTCCTGAAGCGGTGGGTGAATGGCGCGATCGCGGCCTGATCCACTATCAGCAGGGGTTGCTCGATCAGGCTCGACTTGATCTAGAGCGCTACCTCCACCAGCAGCCCGACGCTAGCGATGCCTTTGAGATTCGCCGGGTGATTGAGCAAATCGAGCGCGTGCAAGATGAACCATGACCAACACCCTCAAAGCTCCCCAACAGAAACCTGAATCGCCTAAAACCGACGCATCGCCTCTGCTGACGTTTTACCGCTCGTCAATGGGCAAAAAGCTGATCACCGGGTTCACCGGGCTGGCGCTGGTAACCTTTGTGCTGGTGCACATGGCCGGCAATCTGCTGCTGTTTGTTGGTCGCGATGCCTACAATGCCTACGCTCTGCTAGTGAGCAACTTTCATGTTGTCTACTACACCTTTGAGCTGGCGCTAGCGGCGATCGTGGTGCTCCACGCCTGGGTTGGCATCGAGATTTTTTGGCGCAAGCGGCAGGCGCGGCCTGAGGGCTACAGCACCTACGAATCGGCGGGCGGCAATAGCTACCAAACCCTCAGCTCGCGCACCATGATTATTACCGGCTTAGCACTGGCGGTGTTTTTAGTCATTCACCTGCGGACGTTTAGGTTTGGCACCTACTACCCCACCGAGCTAGGCGGCGACACCGTGCGCGACCTGGCCCGGCTGGTGATTGAAAAGTTCCAGGAGCTGCCCTACGTGGTGGGCTACACCGTCATTTTGGTGCTGCTGGCCTCTCACCTGCGCCACGGGTTTTGGAGCGCGCTGCAATCGATGGGGCTATTAGACAGAGGAATTCGGCCTTTGGCCTACGGAACGAGTGCGGTGGTTGGCGTTGGCATTGCGGCAGGCTTTTTGCTGCTGCCCTGGGCGGTCTATTTGGGTTGGGTGAGCTAAGCGTGAATCGTGAACTCGCTTCGCATCGGCTAAGCGAGTCCAGCAGAAAATCGCTCGTACTTGTTTCGCGCCGGCCTGCACTTGCTTTACGTTGGCCCGTACTTGCTTCGCGTTGGCCTGCACTTGCTTCGCGCTGACCTGTACTTGCTTATCACCGGGCTGTGATTACTTGTTACCAGGCTGTGATTCCTGGTGCCCAGACTCTGTCTGGGTATCAATCTGGTAGGGCTCTACCACCAGTAGGGTGAGCACTGCCCACCTTCCACCTGCCTCTCACCAGGGATTTTGATGGGAAGAGTTTGGTGGTGAGTGAATGTGTAGGGTAGTGGGCAATGCTTGGACATGGCTTGATAATACCCGGAGTTTGACTCGTGATGTGAACGGCTACCGGAGAATCACGAATGCATGGTCTATATCGTAATAATTCGGCTGATGCTGCGACGACTTACAAAAAATCGTCGAACATGGAAATAAAGAACGCTTAATTCTCGTTTACAAACATTTTCTAATGAATATTGGTAGCTACTGCCCTAACAGGCGTGTGCAGTTTCTAGCGATTCTTTTGATGCGGTATTTACCACATCGGAAGAATCACCCATGACCCGTTCTAAAATATCCTCTGATAAGGTTACAAATGCTTGAGATTTTCGCTGACGGGGACGGGGCAAGGGGATGGGCATATCTAGCGCTATCTGACCATGTTCGATTAAGAGAACGCGATCGCCCAGTGCCACCGCTTCCTCCACATCATGAGTGATCAGAAAAACAGAAAATTGTTGTTTTTGCCAAATTTGTTCAATCAACCGCTGCATTTCAATCCGTGTGAGTGCATCCAATGCCCCTAACGGTTCATCCAACATCAGCAGGTGAGGGTTTCGCACCAGTGCTCTAGCAAGGGCGACCCGCTGTTTCTGCCCACCGGATAGAACGGATGGGAATTCGTGAGCGCGATCGCCTAACCCAACTTGTTCCAATGCCTGTTGTGCGAGTTGTCGCCAGTTTTTCTGTTGCAGTCCTATGCCAACGTTGTCTAAAACGCGCTGCCAGGGAAGCAGGCGATCATTTTGAAACATCGTGCAGGTAGTTTTGTTGCGCCTCTTTAAGGGCATTTCGTCTACCAAAATACCGCCATCTGTGGGCTGTTCAAATCCCGCAATTAAGCGCAGAAGAGTACTTTTGCCACCACCACTGCGTCCAACAATTGCCACAAATTCTCCGGGGGCAATGTCTAAATCTAAATCTTGTAAAACTGCCTTTTGTCCATAGGTCTTTGTTAAACCCATGATTTTTACATCTGCACCGTTCGTCCGATTCATGGTGATATACCTTGTTGAAAAGCTGGATTGAAAAGTTGATAAAAATGTGTTTGAGTAGGGGCGAAGCATTCGCATCGAAAATCTTAAATCTTAACTTCAATTTTCTAATGCGAATGCTTCGCCCCACAGGATATCAATCAAACCGATTGATAGTTGGGATTCCACTTCAACCATTTCTTTTCAAGTGTACGAGTGATACTGTCTGCCAACTTGCCCAACATGGCGTACATGAGAATGCTAAGAACGACGACATCCGTTTGCATAAACTCACGAGCATTCATCGCCATATATCCAATTCCAGAGTCAAGCGTAATGGTTTCAGCCACAATTAGCGTTAACCACATGATGCCAAGTGCATAACGCACCCCAACTAAAATGGAACCCAATGCACTGGGAAAAATCACTTTGCTAAACAAATTCCATCCGCGTAACCCATAAGACTTTGCCATTTCAATGAGTTCAGGATTGACGGTGCGAACCCCATGAAACGTGTTGAGATAAATGGGGAAAAACACCCCTAACGCAACTAAAAATATTTTCGATTCTTCTCCAATACCAAACCATAGGATGACTAGCGGAATTAAGGCTAAGTGGGGAATGTTGCGGATCATTTGGACCGAAGTGTCCAATGCTTTTTCGGCAGGACGGGAAACTCCATTGAGTAAGCCTAATGCGAAACCGATTACCCCTCCAATGGAAAATCCAATAATGGCACGAATCGTGCTAATCATCAGATTGCGAGATAGTTCTCCCGTTTGGGCAAGACGAATCCCTGCAACAACGACATCCGATGGTGCAGGTAAGACTCTAGTTGAGAGCCAGCCAAACTTCACCAGCATTTGCCAAAGAATCAGCAAAACGATGGGCAAAATCCAGGGGACGAATTTCCCGATCGCCTCCTTTGTTCCCCGTTGCATATCTAAATTCCTGTGTCGTTGCAGTGTTGTCATAGGTTTAGGATATTAGCGATCGTTTTCACGTTGGCTGATGGGCTGTTGCTCCATCCAAGCTACCTGCTGCACATCAATTTGTTTGGGAATCAATTTAAGCCGATAAAAGGTGTCCGCTAGTTCTTGCTGATAGGCAATCACTTCTGGCGTGATTGGGTTCAAACCATAGCTGGTTCGAGCAGAAACTTGTTCCAGCACATCTACATCAATACCCAGCAGCGGTGAGATGAGCGTAGCAACCTCTCTGGGACGCGGTTTTGCCCATTTAGCCGTTTCAGCAATCACCTCTAAGACAATCTTGAGGCGATCGGGATGGGTTTGAGCAAAGTGCTGTGAAGACAGAAAAAACTCGCGATTTGCCACAATATCTTGCCCGTCTGTGAGGATGCGCGCATCGGTTGCGTGTTCTGCCGCAGCAAAGTAGGGGTCCCAAATTGCCCAGGCATCCACATTTTTTTGTTCAAAGGCAGCTCGTGCATCCGCTGGCGGCAAGAAAACGGGTTTCACAGCGGTATAGTCCAGCCCGGCTTTTTCTAACGCTTTAACGACAAAGTAATGGACATTGGAGCCTTTGTTAAACGCAATCTTTTTTCCCTTTAAGTCAGCAATTTCACGAATGGGGGAATCCGGCGGCACCAAAATTGCCTCCCCTTTTGGATTAGGTGGCTGAGTCCCAACGTAGAGGAGCAAAGCGCCTGCGGCTTGAGCGTTAACTGGGGGAGCTTCTCCGGTATGTCCAAAATCAAGCCGACCTGCGTTGAGTGCCTCTAACAATTGAGGTCCAGTTGCAAACTGGTTCCAACGGACGGTTACACCCAAGGGTTGTAATTGCTTTTCGATCGCCCGCTGCATTCTGACAATGCTTAACGTTCCATATTTTTGGTGTCCGACTCGAACAACTTGCTCTCGGTCAAGACCAAAACTAAATTGGGGAAACGCAACGTATCGGCTAAGATTGCCAGCATTGCAAGCAGAAAGAACGAAACTTAAACTCAGAGCGATCGCAAACACACTCCAGAACGATTGGGGCGATCGCAATCGACTCCAGAAGATATGCAACGAAGTGAATAGGATCTGAGCGAGGAACATATTACGTCACAAGGGAATAAGGGGAGCAACCGCCGCTTGATGTTTTTTAATCCAATTTTCTGCCCATTGAAACTGCACTCTGGCTCGACGCGCAGCTTCTTCATCTTTAGGGCGATCACCCACATACCAGATATTTTGGGGTGTACAATTATGTTGCACCATTGCTAAACTCAACATCCCCGCGCCGGTTTACGGTACTGTTCCGACCACTTTGCTTTACTATGGTTATGAACATTGTGACGAGTCACGCGAAAACATTTTTTGCCTTCAAAGTTAGGACAAAAGTAAATTTCTTTTAGCTGCGGAAATAATTCCAGTGTGTATTGCTGTTCTTCAATACATCTTTGAATAGACTTATAGCCTGCTGCAACACCACCCTGATTGGTAATGCCAGCAATAGCCCACTCGTCTGAATAGGAATGAGATGCAACGTCAGGCCCTACAATGATTTGCTGATCTTGAGGATGCTGAAAATACCGTTTCCTGTTGAGTGGTTCTCGAATTGTACCGTCTAAGCCCACAAGCAATCGGCGCATTGTTCCGACTAATCATCTTCACAGTACAAACATCCTAAATAACAAATCATGCTCCTGCCTCCTACTAATGGGATGACTATTGGAGCGATCGCCATACCTCCAAAGACCGTGTAATGAAGGTAATTGCTCAACTGGGTTGACAGGTACCGGCGAGTGAGCGAGGGTGGTAGACTTTTGCCATGAAAGACCTGCCGCCGTTAGAAGGCCTCAGTGCGATCGCGTTCTTCGCTGTAGGTTGGGTTGCTCTGCACCAACCTTTCCCGGCAAACAAACTTCGCTATCAACCTCCAATTTATCGAAGTCACAGTTGCTCTTGTAGATTGCAAACCCAAAAGCTGCTGAATAAACACCCAGCGAGAGAGCTTATCCAGCTGTTTTGACACTTAATACATAGTTAGGCTTACAGTTTGCTATCGGTGAAAATCCTGTGGGTTGTCGATTTTGTGTTGCGCCATTCGACTAACGAGAGCAAGCACACAATCCACAAAGGAGCAGCAAATGCGCAACCAGAGTTCTCAAACAGTCCCGACCATCACTGCCTTTGAACAGTCGCCCGATCGCGGACAGGGGCTAGCGCGTGACATGCCCGTGCGCTGGGCGCTCGAGGAAGTGGGTCAGCCCTACGACGTTCGTCTCATTTCATTCAATGCGATGAAGGAAGCTACCCATCGTGCGCTTCATCCCTTCGGGCAAATATCAACCTACGAAGAAGGTGGTCTCGCCTTGTTCGAGTCGGGGGCGATCGTGTTCCATATCGCGGAGCGCCATGCCGGTCTTCTGCCACAGGATGCGAATGCCCGAGCGCGCGCCATCACTTGGATGTTTGCAGCGATCGCCACGGTGGAGCCGCCCGTCGTTCAGCGCGAAGCCGCGATGTACTTGGAACGCGACAAGACCTGGTATGAGGAGCGTCTGCCCCTCGTCGAGGATCGCATCCGTAGCCGGTTAGATGACCTTGCTAATCGGCTTGGTGATGCCGATTGGCTCGACGATGGGTTCAGCGCTGGTGACCTACTGATGGTGCAGGTGCTGCGCAGACTGAGCGGCTCGGGTATTTTGGAGCAATATCCGACCCTCGCCGCCTACGTCGCCCGTGGCGAAGCGCGGCCTGCCTTCAAACGTGCTTTTGACGCCCAATTGGCAGTTTTCACTGGGCAAGTCGCCGGCTGATGAACGTTTGCCTACAGCGGCCTACCCATGTGAGGACATCAGCCAATGAGAAGAGGCTGAGAAGAGGCAAACAATAGATCTATACCTTGATCGAGGTCTATTTCATCAACTTCTTCAACTCATTCGCATTTTGAAGAGCATACCCTTCAGCATCATTATTAAAGTAAGCATAAACATCAATATTCTGAGCGAGAAAAGACTGAATTTGCTCTGCCCAACGCATTAGCTCAGACTGGTCGTATGCGATCGCAGATTGCCCATGGTGAAATCGTAGATACGTCCACAATGCTGTTAATCGCACATCGAGCGGAACAGTTGGACTAATGGGCAAACAAAGCGCAAGTTGCGATCGCTCTAGCTGTTCGTATACTTTCGGGATTAACCAGCTTGGATGCCGAAATTCCATAGTATAACGGCAATTTTGATAGGATTGTAGCACCTCTAGAAATGCCTCAAGGCGCTCCAGATCAAGATGCCAGTTAGGAGGAAATTGAAACAGAATCACCGCTAGCTTTTCTTGCAGTCCGCAAGCCGCCTCGATTAATCGTGCAAGTGGTTCTTGGGGGTCTTTGAGCTTTTTGAGGTGTGTTAGATAACGGCTTGCTTTGACAGCAAACAAAAAATCGTCTGGGGTTTGGTCATGCCAAGTGGCGAAGGTCGATCGCGGAGGCAACCGATAAAAAGAAAAATTAACTTCAACGGTTGAGAAGTGCTGAGCGTAGAATCCTAACTGTTGTTTACTTGGCAGTTTAGCTGGATAAAATCGTTCTACCCAGTGTTTGTAATTCCATCCACTTGTGCCGATTTCTAACGTACTCATGAGTCAACAAATGCCCTGTCTTTAAAGATCTCTAGAGATATGCTGAATGTGACCTCAGCTCAAAATTTTGTCTAAAGCGTTCGGAAACCAAAGAGGATTTGCATCAAACGGTTTTAGACAACGAATAATGGTTTCAGCAGCATCTATCAAAGCCAATATCGTCATCGCCTTGACTCAGCAGTTTCGCTAGTTCTTTTTCGAATTGAAGGGACGACAGTAACTTGGTGATTTGCTTGGTTAAGCGAGATTTTTGCTAGACCAAATTGCTCGATCGCCCAAGCATTTGTTGATAGATGCAGACTAATCTGGGCAGCTCGATACTGGCTAGAGCTCGATGCCAACGCCGCAGGTAAGAGTAATTGATCAGCTAGATGAAGATCAACGGGCATTCCAGCCTTGTGGAAATCTAGAAATTCTTGAACTGCGATCGCTGCCACTTCTTCGGCAGGTAATCCAAGTTTTCCAATGGCTCCAAAGCCTGCTCTTGTTTGTTCATAGTCGGCGGTCAGAAAAATGCCAGCCCCTGCACCCACACCCTTTAATCGTCGTGCTTCCACTTGTGCTTTAAGTTGAGCTTCCTCTAACAAGTTTTCTACACGACGTGCCATGCGCTGGGGAATGTGAGACGGGAGTTCAGTAGCGATCGCGAGTCCTTTAATCTGCTGTAGAGATCCACGCTCTAGTAACTGAATCGGCTTGAGAGAACCAACACTACCCCCACCGCCGCTCACTCGGAGTTGAATTTCACCGCCTCCGCGTGGATACCAGCCCCAAGCCAGGATTTCAACCTCTGCCTGAACTCCCATACGCTGCAAGGCGGGCAAATACACTTGCTCAATATATGAAGCAGGTGGGCTGAAGGGAATGAATGTCCCCCCTTTTAACGTTACGGTTGAGTTGCCTGCTGTCAATGCTAGGGGAAGTAAAACAGTTTGCAGAATGAGCGTTACGGCTCCGGCTGATCCAGTTCCCAGGGTTTCAGCCACATCAAAGGTATAGTTTCCGGCTTGGACTGGTTGTGTCGGAATAAACTCTAGTTGAGTCGAACCAACAGTGTCACCGATAAGTTTTGCCTGACAAAGCACTGCTGCCGCTCTGACTGCGGTGAGATGTTGGATCGCGAGTCCCGGCTTTGCCCGTCGGGCGCGAACGCGATCGATCCGAATTGGCTGTCCTGTAATCGCCGCTAAACTGAAGCTTGTTCGCAGAATTTGTCCCCCACCTTCGCCGTAGGAACCATCAATTTGTAACATATTAAATATCTAGAATGACTTGTGTGCTCCAACCTGTATCGGTCTTTTTCAGTTCAAACTGATGCAGTGTTATCGCTTTAACATCTACTCGCTGGTGATGTCGATCGCGATCCAATTGTTCGCCTTGGGTAGTTGCGCTCAGATGATAAATCGATGCCTGTTCTTCGATCTGAACCTGTCGTGTCCTCAGTAAAAGTAGTTCGCTGTCTTTGTAGTAGACAAACTCTTGTAAAAAGTTGAATAACAATAAGTCGAGGGCATCTTCTTCTAGATTGAACGTGCGCGTTTGGGAGAGTGCGATCGCGTCGAGATTTTCAATCATCGTGTTCATTACCGCATCCCCAGCCGCCTTGAACACTTCCTCCAAAGTGGTCCCCCAGGCATGGAAGGCAATATCTGCCGTTGCAACCTCCTCTAGAAATTCGTAAGGCATGGGGCTATTCTCCTGACGCGCGTTCACAAGATTGCAGGCGATCGCAAATATCAGATTGAGACTGACTCACTTGTTTGCCAATAAAGACCAGTTCTGTCGCAGGAGCATCAAACGGCTCTAAATCCCAGCGTCCCGCCACAAAGTTGAAGAGATGCGCACCCTCCGGAAATTGAATGAATCCTTTTGCTCGATAGACATCAGAAACAAGCGAATCTGCAAAGGTTTCAAAACAAGCGCGATCGTAAACCAATTGAGAGGTGTAGCTAAACGATTCAAACTCTATCTGATGTTGATGATGCGGAGCAGGTTGTAATCGTTCTCGACCAATACCAAACAATAGATCCAGATCAACTTGGCACCGTTCGGTGCGAACAATAACCACCACTTCATTAAATGACTGAAGTTTATGGATAATGGTTTCTAACTCAGTTTCCGTCACCAAATCAACTTTGTTCAACAGAATCAGGTCAGCCGATTCAATTTGAATCCGGGTGGTATGCCCAATTTGGGGATACGCGACTAGTCCATCGGCATCCACCACGGTGACAACCCCATCGAGCCGCACTTGGGGCAAGCTTTCTTGAATATCAAACACCAACGCATCCGGTTCCGCCACGCCCGTTGTTTCCACAATGATCTGATCCGGATTGACGGTTGCAATAATTTCATCCACCGCTGCTTCAAATTCACCCAGCAGGGAACAGCAGACGCAACCGCCGCCTAAATCTGCCATTTCAACATTCTTGCCTTGCAGAATTTTAGCGTCGATCGCAATCTCGCCAAACTCATTCATCAGAATCGCCAGTTTGCGAGGCACCATGCTCAGGATGTGGCGCAGTAGTGTTGTTTTGCCGCTTCCCAGCGGTCCTGTCACAACGGTTAATGGGGTGCGTCTTGGCATAATTCACCCCTTAATGTTCCCGATCGGCGTTAGCTTTGCGACTCGTTGACTAATACCTGCCAGTTCTGCCGCTTCGATCACTTCATCTACGTCTTTGTAAGCGCCGCCTGCTTCCTCTGCTAGTCCTGAGTAAGAGGTACTGCGAACGTAGATGCCCCGTTGCTGCATTTGCTTTTGTAGTACATCTCCGCGCCACATTTTCCGAGCTTTCGTTCGACTCATGCTGCGTCCGCTCCCGTGAGCCGTGCTATAGAACGTTTGATCGCCAGTCGCAACTCCCGTGAGCAAGTAGGAGCCCGTTTCCATGCTGCCACCAATGATTACGGGTTGTCCTGTTTCTTTGTAGCGTTCTGGGAGATCAGCCATTTCAGGAGCAAAGGCGCGAGTGGCTCCTTTGCGGTGAACCAGCAGCGATCGCTCCTTGCCATCTACAAAATGCTTTTCTAACTTCGCGGTGTTGTGCGACACATCATAAACAAGCTGCATTCCCAGATCTTCTGCCGATTGCCCAAACACTTGAGAAAACACTTCTCGAATTCGATGCAAAATGACCTGGCGATTGGCAAACGACATATTGATGCCACACTTCATCGCGGCAAAATAGGCTTGCCCTTCGGGAGAATCAAAGGGGGCACAGGCGAGTTCTCGATCGAGAATCTTAATCCCATACTTGCTATCCATGACTTTAAGAAATCTGAGCAAGTAATCGGTTGCAACTTGATGCCCAAAGCCTCGACTTCCGCAGTGGAACATGATCACCACTTGATCAGATTTGGTAATCCCCATCTGCTTTGCCAACACGTTGTCAAAAACGTTTTCTCGCTTGGCAACTTGAATTTCCAGATAGTGATTTCCTGATCCCAACGTGCCAATTTGATGAACCCCGCGATCGATCGCTTTCTCACTGATTTTGCTGGCATCGGCTCCCTTGATACACCCCTGTTCTTCCATGAATTCCAGGTCATCTTCCCAGCCATAGCCATTGTTGATGCACCATTGCGCGCCTTGCTCAACCACCTTGCGAAAGTCGTTGCGCGCGAGTTTTACAAAACCAGTGCTACCGACTCCCGCCGGAACGCGATCGTACAGCTTATCGACCAGTTCCTTCAAATGAGGCTTCACGTCTTTATACGTTAAGTTCGTCGTCACCAGCCGCATTCCACAATTGATATCAAACCCAATGCCGCCCGGAGAAATGACACCTCCTTGCTCGATGTCCATTGCGGCAACGCCCCCGATCGGAAAGCCATAGCCAAAGTGACCATCGGGCATACAAAGTGCATATTTCGTGATTCCAGGCAGCGTTGCCACATTCGTAATTTGGTCATAAACGGCATCATCGAGTTCTCGGATCAGCTTTTCTGTGCCATAAAGTCGCGCAGGCACCCGCATCCCCGCTTTGTAGGATGTAGGAATTTCCCAAATCACATCAGAAACTTGCTTTAAGACCTCGATCGGAGCCATCGCATCACCTTCCCAGGGCCTACAGCTTGATCTTGGCGAGCCATACGACATCACGTTTATATCGAATGGAGGATCTGAGCGAACACTAATTTTTCCTCGATCGAGCTTTGGAAGCCCATGCGTCGGCTTCTGAGGTTCGCGTGTCCGCTTCTGAGGCTCATGCCTCAGCTTTGAGAGTTCGTGGGTCAGCTCTGAAAGCTCGTACGTCAGCTTCGGAAGCTCAGGGGTGAGCCTTGGGAGGTTGGAGGGAGTGCGATCGTAAGTGGAGCGAAGCTTGCGTAGGGAGAGTGCGATCGCCCAGCCTTACCCCTTACTTGCAGTCAACCTTGACGAACAACCGCACCAGAGCAATGCTCTGGATCAAATAGCAGGGATAGAATAGCGAGTGTGGCAATGCATTTGACATAACCATGATCGATTGGTCTACTTGCCCAGCCGTTGAGCGAGACCCACAGCGTGTTAGCGGGGCTTGGCTTTTTTGCGGAACGCGTGTAGCAGTATCGGCCCTATTCGAGAATCTGGAAGACGGTAGCAACGCTGGGGAATTCGTTCAATGGTTCCCTGGTGTAACGATTGAGCAGGTTCGGGCCGTGCTTGAACACGTAGCTCGCAGCGCAGCGGCTGCCTAGATGCGTATTTTGTTTGACCAAGGTACTCCCGTACCGCTCAGGTCTCGCCTGCGTAGTCATGCCGTTGTTACGACCTACGAAAAAGGTTGGGCTACGTTGCGCAATGGTGAGCTGCTAGATGCGGCTGAGGTAGAAGGCTTCGAAGTTTTTGTAACTACCGACCAGAACCTGCGGTATCAACAGAATCTGAGTACCAGAAAATTTGCTGTTGTCGTGCTGAGTACAACAAGCTGGCCACGCATCAAGCAAAAGGCAGCCTTGATTGAATCGACAATCAATAATGCGATCGCTGGGCAAGTGAGTTTTGTGCAAGTGCCGTAGCATTCAACATCATGGTGCAACTGTGGCTGAGCCATGCGCCATCGTGAACAGGCCGACAGGTCTAAAATAAAGGCATAAGCCGCGCCTCATCTTCCCCACATCCCCATGCTCGACCCCCGCATTCCCGCTGGCCCGCTCAATCAAAAATGGAGCGATTTTAAGGATCACTGCCGCCTAGTCAGTCCCAAAAATAAGGCCAAACACACCATTCTGATTGTCGGCACCGGGCTAGCGGGGGCCTCGGCAGCGGCGACCCTGGCCGAGCTGGGCTACAACGTCAAAAGCTTCTGCATTCAAGACTCGCCGCGCCGCGCCCACAGCATTGCTGCCCAGGGGGGCATCAACGCCACCAAAAACTACACCAACGACGGCGACAGCGTGTGGCGGCTGTTCTACGACACCATCAAAGGCGGCGACTACCGCTCTCGTGAGGCCAATGTGCATCGCTTGGCGGAAATCAGCAGCGGCATTATCGACCAATGCGTGGCCCAGGGCGTGCCCTTCGCGCGGGAATACGGTGGCCTGCTCGACAACCGCTCCTTTGGCGGTGCCCAGGTGTCGCGCACGTTTTACGCCAAGGGGCAAACGGGGCAGCAGCTGTTGCTGGGGGCCTATAGCGCCATGATGCGCATGGTGCAGGCAGGCAAGATCGAGGTGTATGCTCGCCGCGAAATGCTGGAGCTGGTGGTAGCTGACGGTAAGGCGCGGGGCATTGTGGTGCGCAACCTGGTAACGGGGGAGTTGGAGCGCTACGCTGGGGATGCGGTGCTGTTGTGTACTGGGGGCTACGGCAACGTCTATTACCTCTCGACCAACGCCAAGAACTCCAACGTGACGGCAGCCTGGCGCTGCCATCGGCGCGGGGCCTACTTTGCCAACCCCTGCTACACGCAGATTCATCCCACCTGCATTCCGGTGTCGGGCGATTATCAGTCTAAACTCACGCTGATGAGCGAGGGATTGCGTAACGATGGGCGAGTGTGGGTGCCACTGAAGGCTGGGGATACTCGCCATCCTGACGACATTCCCGATGGCGAGCGTGACTATTACTTAGAGACCCGCTACCCTGCCTTCGGCAACCTGGTGCCCCGTGACGTGGCCTCGCGCAACTCTAAGGCGATGACTGACGAGGGGCGCGGTGTAGGAGAGACTGGGCTAGCAGTGTATCTGGATTTTCGGGACGCGATCGCAGCCCAAGGCCGTGACACTATCGCCGCCCGCTACGGCAATCTGTTCGACATGTACCAGCGGATCTCGGGTGAGAACCCCTACGAGACGCCCATGCGCATCTATCCCGCTGTGCACTACACCATGGGTGGGTTGTGGGTTGACTACCACCTGATGAGCACAATCCCCGGTTTGTTTGTGCTGGGTGAAGCAAATTTCTCTGACCACGGCGCGAACCGGCTTGGGGCGAGTGCGCTGATGCAGGGGTTAGCGGATGGCTACTTTGTGATTCCCTACACGCTGGGCGACTACATTGCAGGGCAGTCTTTCCCCGCTGTGAGCACCAACGACGATGCTTTTGGGGAGGCGGAAGCCAGCGCCAAGGCCCGCATTACCAAGCTGCTGAGCATTCAGGGTAGCAAGACGGTGATGGAGTTTCATCGCGAGCTGGGCCGCATTGTGTGGGATCAGGTGGGCATGGCGCGCAATCGTGAGGGGCTGGAGAGTGCGATCGCCCAGATTCAAGACCTGCGGGCTGAGTTTTGGCAAAACCTCAAAATTCCTGGGGAAGCCAACACCCTAAACAAAAACCTGGAGTTTGCCGGGCGCGTGGCCGACTTTATCGACCTGGCAGAGCTGATGGCCCGCGATGCTCTGCAACGGGAAGAATCCTGCGGCGGTCACTTTCGCGAAGAGTATCAAACTCCCGATGGCGAGGCTAAGCGCGACGACGAGCACTTTGCCTTTGTGGCGGCGTGGGAGTATGCAGGGGAAGGGCGGATGCCCCAACTGCATCGGGAAACTCTCGATTTTGAGAATGTGCAGCTCACCCAGCGCAGTTATAAGTAAAGTCGTTTAGTTAAGATGCTTTAGGTCGATAGGCAAAGACATCAACTGCGATCGATCGGCTAGGTTCGCTTTCCCCGTGTAGCATCGCACGAACGTTCTCTGTCGCTTCTCGACTAAACACCTCTTCTCCACAGTTTTCACACACTGTAGCCGGGATATTTTCAACCAAGTAAAATTTATCACCTAGGCGAAAAACTTCAGTTGTATAAATTTTGCTTGACTCCTTAGAGCCGCAAACGTGACATTGAAACATCATCACCTCCGAGTTCTAAAGTTGATCCAACTTATCTCATCCGGCTCGTAGATGGTGACAATTCTCACCACATCCGATTCCATTCGCGATATCTGTATATGTAAAGCACGTTGGGCATTTGTGAACCCTAGAACTAAGCAACTAGGAGAATATTTATCATCTGGGTAATCCTCAATAATTTCCAGATTGCTTGCTGTTTCACAAATCTCGCGGTCGCTAATGTTTCGCTCGATTGTTCTCTTGAAGGCATGGCGTGTAAACTCAAACTTCCCTGCCTCCAACTGCCTTTGAATTTCAGGAAAAGATTTCATTCAGCGCTAGTTGGAGAAGACGCCTGCACCATACCGACTTAAGTGCCCTCTGTAGATGGCTAAATACATTTTAGACCACCCTACCGCAGCACTCCTGAAGCCGCTTTAAACCAATCCTGTTTTCAACACCCCCACTACCCGTCTACCCACCACCCACTACCCATCCACCCATTACCCCTCACCCACCTGAACCGCTGGGCGAATACTGCGGTAGCGATCCTGACGAATCCAATCCAGCACGGCCTGAATTTCGACCGACTTTTCGCCCAGAGTATTTAGCACGTGAGAGCCCAGCTCTAGGGCCGCCTCAAACTCAGGCTGCACCACCTCCCTGGCACCCAGCTGGGTGAGCACGTCAATCTCTTCGTTGTTGTGCGATCGCGCAATGATATCCAGCTCAGGGGCTCTAAGCAGCGCCCGTTGCAGCACTAGGCGGGTCGTCGTTGGGTCAGGCAGAGTAATAGCCAGGGCCTTAGCGGTTTCTAGAGAGGTTTTCTCTAGCACCAGCTCGCTGTCGGCATCGCCGTAGACAAAGGGAATTTGCACCAGGGGCGCATGGCGGTTGCGCAGGCGCTGAATCGCGGTTTCGCTGTTTTCGACCACCAGCACCGAATAGCCTCGGCTGAGCAGCACATTGACCAGCACCTCGCCCACCCGGCCATAGCCCGCCACAATCACGTGGTCGTGAATATCGCCAGGTACCGACAGCAGTTTGGGTTCTTCAGCCTGGTCGAGAAAGTCTTTCACCACCGGCAGATTGTGCAACCAGTCAGATACCTTGGGGGCCAGGTTAATCCACAGCGGGGTGAGCATGAGGGAAATAGCAATCGTGCCCAGCAGCAGGGAGTAGCGCTCCTCGTTAATCAGCCCGAGCTCTAGCCCCATCAGCGCTAGCACAAAGGAAAATTCACCAATTTGGTTGAGCCCAAAGCTCGCCCTCACGGCCGTTTTCAGCGAATAGCCAAACCCCAGCACAATCGGCAAAATAATCAGCGCCTTGCCCACCATAATCAGCGCCACCAGCTCCAAAATTCTGCCCAGGTCGCTGAGGATCAGATGGGGGTCGATCAGCATGCCGATGGAGGCAAAAAACAGGCAGGCAAAGGTGTCACGCAGGGGTAAAATCTTGCCCAAAGCCTGGTCGGCGTAGTCGATTTCAGAAATCATCAGGCCAGCGACGAAGGCCCCCATGGCGATCGAAAGGCCCAGGAATGAGGTGATCCAGGCAACGCTTAGGCAGAGGGCGACCACGGTGAGCAAAAACAGCTCGCTGCTCTCAGTGGCGGCAATGTGCTGAATTAGCTGGGGCACTACCCAGCGTCCCAGGGCGATCGCCCCCGCCAAAAACAGCCCAAACTTGAGCGCTGCGATCGCCAGCGCTGGCCCCAGGGCATCGGGCTGGTTGAGCACCGGCAGCACCGCCAGCATCAGCCCCAGGGCAATGTCTTGGGAAATCAGCAGCCCCAGCATCACCTGGCCATGCACGGTGGCAGTTTCACCGCGATCGGTGAGGGTTTTGAGCACCACCGCCGTAGAAGATAGCGATAGCACCAACCCCAAAAAAAAGCCCTGAAGCGGGGAGTTGGCCGTGCCCGACAGCAGCGACACCGAGCACACTAGCAGCGTGGTCAGCCCTATCTGCAAAAAGCTGCCCTTGAGGGCGATATCTTTGACTCGCTTGAGCTCTGTCAGTGAAAACTCGACCCCTAGGGCAAACAGCAAAAAGGCAATGCCCACCTCCGCCAGACCCTGAATTTGCTCCACATCGGTTTGTAGCCCCAGGCCAAAGGGGCCAATGACCAGCCCGGTAACGAGGTAGCCCAACAGCGCCGGTTGTTTGAGTCGATGGGCAATATAGCCGCCAATAGCAGAGGCCCCCAGGGCCAGGGTTAAATCGAGGACAAAGTTCGGTTCAGCGGTCATACAGGATCACGTTAGGGCATTGAAAATTAGAACGTCTTACAAAGCCCCCTGCATGAGTAGACGCAGGGGGCTGAAAACAGCCAAAAATAGCAGCTTGAGTTAACAAGGGCTAGATGTTGCCCCGGCTAACCGCTCAGTCAATCGAAAGGAGCGAGATCCCCGACTTCTATTGTCACTAATAAGTGGTGTGCGCGCTATCAACTGGGCTGAGTTAAATTAACCCCTAGTTAATATTTCCTGGTTCTGCGATCGCGCCCTTGCCCCATCCTGCCTAGAGCGATCCCCGCCGATCCTTGCGATCGCGACACCCCAGCCCTTGACGCTGCTTTGCAACGCAGTTACTATGCGTGTGTTGTGCAATCTTGCGCCATCCCCGTTCGATGTTGTCTTTGCAGCTATCCCTCGCTCCTCTCTTCAGCCTGCTACTAGGGCTGGGACTGCTGCTGCGCCTTGGGCGCAACTAAATTTTGAAATAAAGGCGAAATGCCCTGAATAGCTCGACTCCCCAGGTCACAGGTTTTCCTTAGACCTAGCTACCGCTGGGGAATTTAGGTGCTGTTACCCGGCTCGACCGGGGTGCAGGGCATTGGGTATACGGCCCACCTTCAACCCTGTACCTTGTACCTGAAACCCTTTCTTGCCCCTAAAACCCTTCTTCTCACCCCTGTCATAGTCAGTGACTAGGCAAGCTTTTTTACTGCTGAAATTTTAGAGACAAAATCCATGTTGACCAATCCCGCCGAAAAGTATCGCCCCTTTGCGTCGATCGCATTGCCGGATCGCACTTGGCCTAGCCAGGTGATCGCCAAACCCCCAATCTGGCTCAGCACTGACCTGCGCGACGGCAACCAGGCGCTAATTGAGCCGATGTCTGTCGAGCAAAAGCTGCGCATGTTTGAGCTACTGGTGGCGATCGGCTTTAAGGAAATTGAGGTAGCGTTTCCGTCGGCTTCGGAGACCGACTTTAACTTTGTGCGCCGCCTGCTCGAAGAAGACCGCGTGCCTGACGACGTGGAAATTCAGGTGTTAACCCAGGCGCGGGAAGACTTGATTCGCCGCACCTTTGATTCCCTTGAGGGAGCCAAGCGGGCGATCGTCCACGTCTACAACGCTACGGCCCCGGTGTTTCGGCGGGTAGTGTTTCGCAACGACTCAGCCGCAACGATCGCATTGGCAGTAAACGCCGCTACGCTGATCCGCGACTTAGCGGCAGAGCAAGCTGCAACCCAGTGGCGCTTTGAATATTCGCCGGAGGTGTTTTCGCAAACCGAGTTGGAGTTTGCGCGAGATATTTGCAACGCGGTGTTGGAAGTTTGGCAGCCGACGCCCGATCGCAAAGCCATCATCAACCTGCCCGCCACGGTGGAAAGCGCCACCCCCAACGTCTTTGCTGACCAGGTGGAATGGATGGACCGCCATCTCGCCTACCGCGATAGCGTCGATTTGAGCGTGCACAACCACAACGATCGGGGCTGTGCGATCGCCGCCGCCGAGCTGGGCCAAATGGCCGGGGCTGACCGGGTCGAGGGCTGCTTGTTTGGCAACGGCGAGCGCACCGGAAATGTCGATATCGTCACCCTGGCGTTGAACCTCTACACCCAAGGCATTCATCCAGGGCTAGATTTCTCGCACATTAACGAGGTGGCTCGCATTGTCGAAGACTGCACTCAGCTGCCCATTCACCCCCGCCATCCCTACGTGGGCGACCTGGTGTTCACCGCATTTTCGGGCTCCCATCAGGATGCGATTCGCAAAGGCTTTGCGGCTCGCAACCCAGAGGATCTGTGGGACATGCCCTACCTGCCCCTCGACCCTGCTGACCTGGGTCGCTCCTACGAGTCAGTGGTGCGAGTGAACAGCCAGTCGGGCAAGGGAGGCATTGCCTTTTTGCTAGAGCGCGACTACAACCTCAGCCTGCCCCGCCGCTTGCAGATTGAGTTTAGCCAGATAGTGCAGCGCGCTATGGATGCCACCGGCAAAGAAATGACCGCGCCCATGCTGTGGGATCTCTTTGAGCAGGAGTATCTGCGGGTCAACTTGCCGTTCAAATACATCAGCCACCACTGGCAGGATGATGAAACGCCATCGGCCATTTCCACAACCTTGGAATGTAGCGACGTAAGGCTCACCCGAGCAGGCCATGGCAACGGCCCCATCGACGCCTTTGTAGATGCGCTAAATCTAGGCATTCGGGTGCACAGCTACGAAGAGCGGGCCATTGGGCACGGCAGTGATGCCGATGCGATCGCGCTGATCGAGATCGCCTCCGACTGGCTAGAGGGCACCATCCACGGGGTGGGCATTCACAGCAGCATCGTCACGGCCTCGCTGTTGGCGGTATTGAGCGCGGCTAACCGAGGGCTGGCGACCCTAACCCCTAGTCAAAGACAATCGGTTTTGTCTTTGCCGCAGACTGTTTCCTAGACAGCGCTTATACGGGTGAATACTGGCTACCAACGGTCGAACTGTATTCACCCGTAGATTTCTGCTATCTACTTGTTGCCAACTCTGGCTCAGACTTCACGTAGTCGATGGCGAAGGGCGTGAGCTGGGTAACGGCCTGCTCAATGAGTTGGCGATCGCTCTGGCTCCACACACGGGGCTCTTCAAAAACACAGGCCTGCAAAATGCCCCACAGGGTTTGCTCTGAGCACAAGTGAGCATGAATCAAGGCTCGATGCCCAAAGGTTTGGTGCTCAAACTCGCGATTCAACACCTCTGGGCCAGCAGTTTCTACATCCTCTACAAAAATACTGGGCTGAGCCTTGAGGGCAGCCGCAAACATGGGGTCATCCTTCGCCAAAGCCGGATCTTCCGGTTTCCAGGCCGGATCATAGATGGTGGGTACCGAGGGCCGCTCTTTCCAGCAGAACGGCACTCGCCCTATTTGAGTATCGGGAGAGCGCAAGTATAAAAAGACACGATCGCACTGCAACTGCTGTCCTAGCTTGGCTAAAACGTTGTCCATTACTTGGGTTGAGTTTTGGCTATGGGGCGGAGCCTTAGACAGCTGATGGATGAGGGTTTCTAGTGTATCGTCATGGGTCATATCAGCAATAGAGCTGTTTGGCTTAGGCATAGCTCTCTCTAGTGGTTACGTCAGCACCTTAATACTGACTGCTACTGTTTCCCCCTGTCATGATGAGGTTTTAGTCTCATCCTTCCGAAAGAAATACTTCGATTGGGGCATGCAGGCATCCCAACATCCAGCAACTTTCACCGCTTCTGAAGATATACCTTTTGAGCGATAAGCTTCCTAAGAGAGTTACCTAACGTGTCACTAGAGGTTCAGCAAGCAGTTTGCTTCTGACTCGTAAGCTTAAGTAGATATTAGGTAATTTGTGATGAAAGATATTTTTGGAGCTTTAAAAGGAATGCTGAGCCGCATTCACTGGAAGCAGTTTGCGGTGGCTTGTTCCGCCGTTGTCATTTTGATGACTGCTAACGGCGTCAAAGCTGAGCAAAATTCTAGCAATCGCGCTTATTCTAATGAACTGCCACCCACCCAAGAGGTTGGTCGCCCCCGCACCATGGGTCAGTGGGAAGCTGAGAAAGAATCGCTGGAAGGCCAGCCTGGCAAAAGGATCAAGCGCATCGCCGAAGAGTCGGCTGACGCAGTCAAAGACATGGCCGGAATCTACCCCCAAAACGCTAAGACTCTGACACCTGGCGTGGATAATGGAGAGCTACCTAACGACGACTAATCGTTAGCCCTGCCAATCACTTCGATTTTAGGTAAATCATTGTGCTCCGTTGAGATCTCTTAGCGGAGCACAATGAATTTATTAAGGAGAATCTGATACACCTCAAGGCTATAGAACTGGAGTAATTTTCGTTTTGCAGATTTATCTAGAAGCTGTGGAGCAGAGGTTTGGGAAGTTCAAGGCTCCATAGAGCTGCAATCGGGTAAGAGCATTTGTATTGCTTATTTCCATGAAGGTTGAGCAGATAGGAAGGGGTTAAATGCGATCGCTATCCTTTCAAAACCAGCTCAATTCGTCTTCTACACCGGTATTTTCTTAATTTGCAGCGATAGAAAAGAGCCCTGAAAAATGCTGTGGGCAGGAAGTTAACTACCACTGAAAAATTCACTCTACCCAATGACCTATCAACAACTATTTCTCTTTGGAGAGGCTCAAACTTACCAAACTCCTTACAGTTTAGTTAATTGTTGTGGGTTCATTCCTGGCTAGGTAGTGAAAGGCTTTACCAAGCTGCTGTAAGCTTACCCAAAACCGTTATCTGACCTTTACCTTAGAGTTATCATGAAAGCTGCACAAAGATTTGCACTGATTATCGGCGTATTTTATCTCGCCATAGGTATTCTGGGCTTCATTCCTGCCCTAGTTTCTCAGTCTGGTGCTATGCCTCCTTCGATCGAGAAGTTGGGTGTCGTTTCTGGATTTGGCTACTTGATGGGTCTATTTCCAATTAATACGCCTCACAATATTATTCACCTTGTTACCGGTTTGTTGGGAATCGTTGCTTCTATTGCGTTAGACAGCTCCCGCCTGTTCTCTGGGCAACTGGGTATCTACTACACCACCTTGGCTGTTCTAGGTCTAGTACCGGTTGCCAACACTTTCTTTGGACTTTTTCCGCTCTATGGAGCCGATGTTTTTCTGCACGGGCTAACGGGCGCACTGGGTATTTATTTCGGCTTCTTTGCTACCCCTTCCCTGCTAAGTCTGTTTAAGAAAGAGCTGAAGGAAGACCCCACCTCTGGCGAAGTTCTATAGCCAACGCTTAATTAGCAGATGAGCCGGCCTGCTTGAGATCTAGGCTGTTGGAAGATGATCCAACTTCCACCACATCTAGCTTAAGCAGTCTGGACTGCAATTAGTCCTTCAAAACCAATTCAGCTCAGGCTGGTTTGCTGTCATCACATCGATAGTATGACTAGATGTTGAGTAATAGATGAGTTCAAGTGATCGTCATGGAACAAGGTTTCAAAAAAGGAGACAAGGTTTCCTGGAGTACGGCTCAGGGAAAAACTACGGGTACGATAGTTGAAAAGCTAACATCTCGTACCGAAATCAAAGGTCATACCGTTGCTGCATCTAAGGAAAATCCCCAGTATTTGGTAGAAAGCGAAAAAACCGGCAGCCATGCAGCTCACAAACCAGAGGCTTTGACAAAAGAAGACTAATTGTCCCTGCTAGAACTACAGATCATAAAAATATGCCCGCTAGAGAAAGTTAATCTCTTTAGCGGGCATGTTCTTGCCAATAGTTTTGAGGCAGATTTTTAGATGATCTTGATAGAGATCATCTAGAGACGGTCAACAAGTAGCCCTAGCGACCGGTAGAGCCGGGCAAAATGGGTTGCTCGACAGCCTGGCGGAAGATTTCGGTCTCTTCGTTAAATTCGATGGGCAGCACAGCTACCACGTTTTCGTGAGGGCGGGGGATGATCACCCAGGTTTCGAGGATACCACCGGGAGTTTTTTCGGCGGCTTCTACCCCAGCGGCCATGGCGGCCTTAACTTCGGAGACACTGCCACGAATGTTGATGGCGAAGCGGGCACTACCGGCACGAATGTAGCCAATGAGCGTAACGCGCCCCGCTTTTACCATCGCATCTGCGGCGGCAAGCACCGGGGGAAACCCTCTGGTTTCGAGCGACCCGACGGCTTGTGGCATGGTTGTACTCCTGAGAAAGTTTTGTGAGTAAAAAATTCAACCTTCATTGTACGGGGCGGTGGTAGCGATCGCGCCGTGTCGAATTATTAAAGACTGTGGGGGAGTTGTAATAGTAGAACTTATACCCGGAAGGATTCTGAGGCTGAAGTAAAGCCAATGGGCAGAATCGCATCGATGTTGTCGGTGGGGTTAGGGATGATTACGTGGGAGGTAACTTCGGCCAGGTTGGGGCAGGCCTTGGCCGCAACTAGCCCAGCTTCCATGGCGCGCTTGACCTCAGCTATCAAGCCGCGGATGACCACAAACTGCCGCCCACTCTCGGAGCGGTCTTGCACGGAGACAGTGACGTTAGCCGCTTTGACCATGGCGTCGGCGGCGGCCAGCACTGCGGGAAAGGTTTGGGTTTCAATGACGCCGACGGCAATGGCCATGGGGTGCTCCTAGGAAAACGCTGCGTTATTCAACTCCCAATCATACCTTGATGCCGCTGGGTTCTCCGGCGGTGGCGATGACGCGATCGCATCCCGACTCTGGCTTAGCCCAGTCGCAGTGGCAGTCTTTGGGGTCGCCCCAGCACAGGCCGAGATACAGCTCATCTCGCGTGGCGGATAGCTCAGCCCATTCGCTGGCAGCAATCAGCTGTTCTACCGCCTCTGGGGTAGTGGGTTGGGGCTGATTGCCAGCCAGCCAGAGGCGCAGGCCAGCAATGGATTGTCGCCAAAACTCGACTATGGCTGGCTTTGCCCCCACTAGGGCCAGCTTGTCGGCGGGGATAGCGATCAGCTGAGGATGCAGCTCGGGTACGCGCAGGTTGCGGCCCTGAAACTGGCAGGTGTGCCACATTAGACCCGACACCCCGTGCTCGTGCTGGTAGCCGTGAATTTGGGCGCGAAAGTCTTGAATAGCGAATACTTTGCTGAGCTTGTCGGCCCCGATCGCCTTCGAGAGCACCGGATTGTCGATGCGATCGGCGGAAGACAGCACCACTCGCTCGCCCTTCCAGGTGGCGCGAAGTTCCTGATCGAGAAAGTCCAGGAGTTGTTCGGTGGTGTAAGCCATAGGGCTATCTTATCAAGTGCGCTGGGGGAGTTTTGTGCTCGACTATAGTTTCCCAAGGCGTTCTGTCAAAAGTGCATAGATACCGTCGGCATTGGCCGTTTCAATAACGGTGGCGTTGGCGGGGGCAGTGGGGGTTGGGTGGCCATTTGCCACTGTGCGCCCCAGACAGAGGGTGCCTTCAGTTTCAATGGCCAGGTGCATGGGCCGACCAGTAAAGAGGTCGGGGCGTAGCAGATAGGCAATCACACAGGGGTCGTGGAGGGGGGAGGCAGCCAGGTGGTGGCGTTCCAAATCTAGCTGGCCGTAGTAGCGCAGCATGCCCGCAGCGGCTTTGCCTACTGGGGTGTCCAGAGCCTTAAGCGCTGCTAGGCGATCGGGGGTGGTGACGACCTGGTGGGTTACATCCAGGCCAATCATGGTCAGGGGTAAGCCCGCATCGACGACCACCTTGGCAGCATGGGGATCCACATAGACATTGAACTCAGCGGCGGGGGTAATGTTGCCAGCCCCCAGGGAGCCGCCCATCATCACCACCTGGTCGATGCCCTGGACAATGGCCGGACACTGAATGAGCGCCACAGCTAGATTTGTTAGCGGGCCTAGGGTAGCCAGGGTTATGGGGGTTGAAGCCGTGGTCAGTCGCTCAATTAAGAAGGCGACGGCATGCTGGGATTGCAGTGGCATGGTGGGTTGGGGCAGGTTGGTGCCCTCTATCCCGGTGCTGCCGTGAACCTCTTCGGCGGTAACAAGCGATCGCAGCAGCGGGCGCGGGCAACCCGCATACACCGGCACATCGGTGCGCTGGGCCAGATGGCAAATGCGGCGAGCATTGGCCTGGGTGAGCGCCAGCGGCACGTTGCCCGCCACAGTGGTGATGCCCAACAGGTCGAACTCAGCGGCGGCAGCGAAAGCGAGGAGGAGGGCGATCGCATCGTCAACCCCAGGGTCGCAGTCAATAATGATGGGTCGGGGCGGCATAGACAGGTTCCAAACGGGGTTCTGCAGGGGGTGGCACAGCGTAGCCAGCAAAGGCCGCGGGCGCTGTCCTAAAATACGCTGTGTAGGTACTGCATCGATTCCCCCGCTAAGGAGGTTGCCCCCTTGTCTGCTGCGCTGCGTCTCACGATCATGGTATCTGGGCTGAGTCTGCTACTGGTCGCCGGTTGTGCGGGCAGTCCTCTAGAGCAGTCCCTAGAGGCCGATCCGCAACTACAAGATCGACCTGTATTCAACGGCGAAGAGCCCGAAACCCCTGCTGAAGCAGAGGCCGAACCCGATCCGGCTGAGACGGCCGCCGAGGCTCCCGCCCCCACCGAGGCCGAACCCCCAGAGTCAGAAACCTCACCCGAGGACAGCGCCGCAACCCTGGCTGAGGTGCCCGAAGATCTGCGTCCCTACGTACAAAACTGGCTAACCCTTGGGATTGTCGAGCCAGCCCGGCCAACGGCCGATGGCACCACAGCAAAGCTCGAATTTGCCCCCAACCAAACCATTACCCGGGGTGAGTTCGCCCACTGGCTACTCACCGCCAACAACAGGTTCTATCAAGATGTACCAGCCAAGCGCCTGCGCCCCGCCGCCGCTGGCACTGCCCCCGCTTTTCAAGATGTACCCGCTTCGCACCCCTACTTTGCCGCCATTCAAGGGTTAGCCGAAGCGGGGATTATCCCCAGCGCCAAGACCGGCAATGCCACCGCCGTCACCTTTCGGCCCGATGCACCCCTCACCCGCGAAACCCTCGTGCTGTGGAAGGTGCCTCTAGATTCTCGGGCGCCGCTGCCGACAGCGGCGGCTGATACTGTCGCAACCGCCTGGGGCTTTCAAGATGCCGCTAAGATTGAGCCGTTGGCGATGCGGGCGGTGCTGGCCGATCACCAAAACGGCGATTTTGCCAATATTCGTCGCGCCTTTGGCTATACCACCCTTTTTCAGCCTCAGAAAGGCGTTACCCAGGCTGAGGCTGCTGCTGCTCTGTGGCGATTTGGCAACCAAACCGAAGGTATTTCTGCTAAGGACCTGATAGAACGACCTGCCACCGAGTCAGATTCTCCAGAATCAACTGACTCCACAAACTCTCCTTGATTTGCCAAAATCATCCACCTGTGAAGCAGAGCTCTCATCTACTTCTTCTTTGAAGAGGCTAAGGCCAACGGAAAGGTCGTTACGCCATTACAAGGCCAGGACGATTCCAATTCCTCACCCATCCACCACCACCCTTAAATAACGCCAAACAGCGAAAGCCCCATCCCCACAAACGCCAGCACCCCCGCCACAATCATGATGACGGCGGGCATGGCTTTGCGAGTCTGCATCCAGCGGCGAACGAAGATGAACACGAGGGACACTGTGACTCCCATCGCCATGCCCGCCCCACCAGCCGAACCGGCCTGCCACAGCTAGGCGCCCAGCAGCAGCAGGGCGGCGCTCACCAAGCCACTGGCTAGCGACGGCTGACTGCGGGCTTGGACATAGCCAATCAGCCCGCCGATCGCAGAGAGGGCAGCATAGGCGATCGCACAGAGAACTCCAGCGGGCATGGCGGCTTGCACAGTAAGAATATCCTCAGGCTAGCGAGGTTTTTGCCGCCGCACAACTCTAGCTAGCAGGGTGCACCGGAGGGGGCGATCGCAATAGTCATGCCAGGTTTGACGGAACCAGCCATGTATTAAGCAACAAATCCTTTTTAGACTAGTTAATACTTCAAGTTCCATCGGGGAACGCATTCTTCGCGCCCTAGCCTCAGTTTTGCTACCTCTCTAAAAATAGAGATTGGCAATAAACATCCTTCGTAACAAGAATTACAAAGACATCACGAAGAGGAGAATCTTTTCATGATTTCTGCAAAATGACTGTGATGGTTTCCCCACCATAGAGTGCTTTAATTTACTGAAAGCCCCATAAAACAGACTCCTTAGACCTTCTCGAAGTCGTTCGAGACATCACCAAGGCATTTACTCTTTCTAAGAAATGCCCTATTTCGGGAAAAGTTGGCGATTAGTTCCCTATATAGTCGTAATTTTTCGCGGGCTTCAGCACTTGTTATTAGGCATAATTGGTTCATGAATTTCAGCCCAGGTCATGCATCAAGACCCAGTATTTCTATCATCATCCCTGTGTATAACGGCGGGGAAAGCTTCCGCTGCTGCCTTGAGAGTCTGAGCCAATCCGGTCGGCAGCCTGACGAGGTGATTGTGGTTGCCGATGGCGACACCGACGGTTCATGGGAAGTGGCCAAAGCGTTTGGGGCCAAGGTATTTCGCTACGACTCGGCGGGTGGGCCAGCCCGCGCCCGCAATCGAGGGGCGTCCATGGCTCAGGGGGACATTCTGTTCTTTATTGATGCCGATGTCACCGTTGGTCAAGACACCATTCTCAACGTCGAAATTGCTTTTCAAAAAGACGTTAACCTGGCGGCGTTGATTGGCTCCTACGACGACCAGCCCGGGGCTTCCAATTTCCTATCGCAGTACAAAAATCTGCTTCACCACTATACCCACCAGGTGGCATCTGAAAAGGCCTCCACCTTTTGGGGAGCCTGCGGGGCCATTCGCTCCGAGGCATTTCATGCCGTGGGTGGGTTTGACGAACGCTACCTTAAACCCTGTGTCGAAGATATTGAATTGGGCTATCGACTGCGGCGGGCGGGCTACACTATTCGCCTGTGCAAGCACATTCAAGTCAAGCACCTGAAATGCTGGAAGCCCGTTTCACTGCTGAGGGCCGAAATTTTCTACCGCGCCCTGCCTTGGGCAGAGCTAATTCTTAGGCAGGGGCAACCGATGAATGACCTCAACCTGAACCGCACTAACCGCCTGAGCGTGGTGCTCAGCTTTGCGGCGCTGGTGTGTCTGCTGGGCGGATGGATTGAGCCCTTTTTGTGGATTGTTGCGATCGCCATTATGGTGGGGCTGCTGGTCATCAACCAGCGGGTATATCGCTTCTTTTGGTATAAGCGCGGGCCGCTCTTTGCTCTGCGGGTAATCCCCTGGCACTGGTTCTATTTTCTCTACGGCGGTGCCGCCTTTGCCTACAGTTTTGCCACCTATCGGTTTCGGCAATTTTCTACCCTCGCCGATTAGCCAGCCAGCTGCCCAGTTTTGATCAGTGTAGGCCCCCCAGCGTTGGTTGGAGGGCCTACTGCTTTCACTAGGTGCGATCGCGTCGCATCCTAGGGCAGGTCAAAGTCAAGCCGCTGGAGTTTCATTGTCAGTTCTACCCCTTCTCGCAGCATCAGTTCTGGGCATGCTGTTGTCGGGGCTGCTGTTTGTGTCTTGGCCAACGTAGTGGGCTTTTTCTGAGAGCATAATCAGCCCAAAGGCTCCCTCAATTCCCGCTGTCCTTGGCTGAACTTTCTTGGCCCGACTGCACCACTAGCCCGCTTACCTAGGGGGTCTTTGATGAAACTGCAATCCTTTAGCCATACTCAGCAAAAAGTATTCTTTCTGTGCGCCATTACCGCCGTCTATTTAGCCATCGTGGCCTGGCTCGATTTTCTACAGGGCCCTCCCTGGTGGGACGAAGCCGACTTCTGGAAGTCGAGCCTCACCTTCAGCGACAGCCTGCTGCCGTCGCTCTCTGACCTGCGGGAGTACCACAGCCTCAACACCCCGCTGCCCTTCATGATTTTCGGGTTTCTGGAATATTTGTTTGACCGGGGTATGGTGGCGGGCCGGCTGCTGAATTTGATCTTGTCTTTGGGGATTGTGGCCACCATCGGCTGGCCCAGCAAAGAGCGGGGTGAGCGGGCGCTGCTGTGCCTGCTGGGTCTATTTTTGTGCCCCTATTTTCTCTTTCTCAGCGGTCGGCTCTACACCGAGATGATTGCCTGCACTTGGGTGCTGCTGGGGTTTGTCGCCTACTGCCGCGATCGCCACTGGGTAAGCAGTCTGTCCTTTGTGCTGGCGATCGCCTCGCGGCAGTATATGTTGGCCTTTCCAGCGGCGATCGCCACCTACGAATTTTTGACAATCGTCAGTCTATATCGGCAGGGACAGCCCGTTAGCCCTAGCCAGCACCAGCGTTGGCTAGCCCCGGCTGTAGCTAGCCTTTCGTTTTTGGGCTGGGTCGCCCTGTTTAACGGGCTGGCCCCCGCCGATGCGATCGCCGCTAAATCGCCCGACGTGCAGAAGAGCACCCTGGCCCTTACCCCCGGCGGGGCAATCAACTTTCTGGCTTTTGTCGGGGCCTACATTGTGATTCCAGAGTTTTTGCTGTTTCGCCCCACTGCCCCTCGGCAAGCCCTGCGCCACGACTGGCAGAAATGGCTGCTGATTGCGGCGGGACTGCTCGTGGTTTGCCTAGTGTTTCCGCCCCTAGATACTCCCTACGGCAACATGGACAAAGTAGCCGCTCTGCTGCCGTTTTATGGGTTGGTGATGGCGATGTACTACGGTCTAGCCCTGATCACCTGCCTACGTTTTGCCAAGCCAGATCTGCTGTTTTGGATAATCGCCTTCAACGCCTTGATCATGATGAAAGCCATTCCCTGGGATCGCTACGTGCTGCCCCTGGCGGTGGCCTTCTGGTATCTCAAATCCATCCGCTATCCAAACACCGACGCCTAGCCCAAGCGTGACGTCGACCCCCAATATTCAGAAATGGCCTGCCGCGTTAGAGCGGGCGCTAGAGAAGCCCTATAGACGTTGCTCCCCAAATCAATTCATACAATGGCGAGGTTGCCGAGGGCGATCGCACCCCCTGCACCGACCTCTAAATCTCTCTAATCACTGCCCACAGTGATCTTGCCTAGCCGTAAAACAAATCCCCAGGAAAGTTGAGTAACCTTCCTGGGGATTAAAAAACTAGCTCAATTTGGACTAAAGGACACCCAGATTTGCTAGGCCCAAAATTACCCCAGTGCCAATCAGGTGACCAAAGCTGGCGCTGGCCAGCACTGCCGGCAGGCCAAGGTTGCCAAACAGCGCACCGCCGGGCATTGCCGGCGGTGCGCTGGGGTATTTAATCCTGAGTCTGCCAATGACAAGGGCCAAGATATTACAGAGAATCATCACGACGGCCACCTTAGGGCTCCAGTCGGGCGTATGCGGAACCGCAGCTAAAATTGGTAGGAATGCCAATGTACCAGCCTCCATAAATGCAGTGGAACGGCAAATCAATTGCCTAGGCCCACTTTTTCATGGAGCCAGGAAATTCTGTCGGCCGCTGTTGCAAGACTTTACAATTTATAGGACAGGTGCTCACGGCTGAGCCAGGGGAATCGAGCGGTTGAACACCAGAGGGCACTGCTCTAGCTTTGAAATTCTCAGGCGATCTGACCACAACCAGAGCCATCCCTGAACCTGTTCAGCCGACTGCTAACCCGCGAGGTAAACACAACGATATGGAACGAGGACTTCTGTGGCTGCCCCTGCTGGCGGTGTTTATTGGCTTAGCCTGGGCGGGCTGGCACGAGTTTCAAAAAGTGCAGGCCTACGAAGCGTGGGCTACCGAGTTCGATCGCAGCAAATATGACATTCGCTCGATGCTAGGGCAGCGAGGCAATGAACTCACCTGGGGTCGCCCCACCCGCCAGGGACCCATCGACCTCACAACGCTGTCGCTTCAGCAGGTGACCACCCTCCAGCTCGAAATCAACGGCAAAACCGTGCCCGCTGACCAGACTAGCACCACGGGCAAATCAGTAGAGCTAGCTCTGGCCACTGCCAACGGCGAAACCTACCGGATTCCCTTTACCGACGGCGATTTAGCTCGCCGCTGGGAAAAAGCGTTGCATCAATCTCTTCAGGCGCTAAAATCGGCATCAGCTTAACGGCAGCTCGGCATTAGCGGGGGTTTTGGTCCTTTCTAACCCTTGAGCCGTTTGCGGCAGATCCGATCGCCGGGCTTCCTAGCCCTCACCCCCGATGCCATGACCCGTGTTTCTTCCCTGTCCCGCGATGAACTTAAGACCCGGCGAAAAAGTCTCCGCCGCCGGCGGCGTGTTTCTATCAGCCAGGCACTCTGGCGATTTTGGGCGCTCTCGGGGCTGACAGCCGCCATGTTTTGGGGGGCCACGCGCCCGGTATGGCTGATTACCAGTCCCGCTCAAATTAATGTGACGGGCAACGAACTGCTCAGCGACGAGATGGTGCAGAGCCTGGTGCCGCTGTCCTATCCCCAATCCCTGATGAAGGTGGAGCCGGAGGTGCTAGCCCGACAGCTACGCGATCGCGCCCCCATCACCGCTGCAGAAGTCACCCGGCAGCTGCTGCCGCCGCGTCTCAACGTCAAGGTGCAGGAACGGGTGCCCGTAGCGGTGGTGCAGCCCGTAGGCAAGGCCGACGGTAGCGATACTCAATATCTCCAGGCCGGGTTTCTCGACGCCCATGGAGCCTGGATGCCCCTAGCCAGCTTTGGTTTGGGCAGTGCCTCACCGCAGCTGCCCACTCTCCAGCTGCGAGGCATTCAGCCCCACTACCAACGCTACTGGCCGCAGATCTATGAAACCATCGTCGGCAGCCCGGTAGCCATTAGCGAAATCGACTGGCACGACCCCAACAACCTGGTGCTTGAGACGGCCCTGGGCACAGTCTACTTGGGACCCTACAGTCCTGAACTAGAGCAGCAGCTGGCTACCCTCGACAAAATGCGCAACCTGCCCGGTCAGTTGACCGATTCTGAGGTAGCCCGCATCGACCTCAGCAACCCCGACGCGCCCTCGATCGCCGTAGTCGACACCGCCGATCCAACGGCAAGCCCTGCGCAGACAGACGCTAACGCCAGCCCATAAATCGCTGGGAACACCCTGATTTCCTAGAGCGCTCCTGCATTTGATATAGATATGCATCCTGCATCTAAATAGATATGCATCCTGCATCTAAATAGAGATATATAAAGGATGACGCTATTGACGCAAAGGGGCTCGTTTTTCCTATTTCAATGGTTAGATCATGTAGTTTAAGACTTGCCAAGGCAGTTTGGTTTTTTCCAATGAAGTACTCTATAGTTGTCTAGCATCAGCCAGGGTTTAGATTTTTAGGGCTTAGATGTTATCTTCGGTTATCTAGTACGGGTAATTACTATATTGTCTACGGCCTCTAACTCTATGACCCCTGACAACCCCCACGGCAATGGTGCTGGCCACAGCAACGCTGACTACGAGTCTTACTCGACTCATCAGGCCGAGACTGCAACCTCTGACCTGATTCCGGCTGATGCTGTGACCGCCTTCGCTGGCCCGTCTAACCCGTTTAGCCACGGCGAGCTTACCTCCAGTCAACCCCACAATGCCAGAGCTATGCCCGGAGAAACGTACACCAAAAACACGGCTTTGCCCAGCAGCGTCGCCCGCATTAAGGTAATTGGGGTCGGCGGCGGTGGCTGTAATGCCGTCAACCGCATGATTAGCAGCGGCCTGTCGGGGATTGAGTTCTGGTCCATCAACACCGATGCCCAAGCCCTCGACAACACTACCCAGACCAACAGCCTGCACATCGGTCAAAAGCTGACCCGTGGGCTCGGCGCTGGGGGTAACCCCGCCATTGGCCAAAAGGCGGCCGAAGAATCTCGGGAAGAAATTGCCGCAGCCCTTGAAGAGTCTGACCTGGTGTTTATCACCGCTGGCATGGGGGGCGGCACGGGCACAGGGGCGGCGCCCATTGTGGCTGAGGTGGCCAAGGAAGCCGGAGCGCTGACCGTTGGCGTGGTTACTCGCCCCTTTACCTTTGAGGGCCGCCGCCGCATGAACCAGGCCGATGAGGGCATCGCTGCCCTTCAAGGTCGGGTCGATACGCTGATTATTATTCCTAACGACAAGCTGCTATCCGTTATCTCTGAGCAGACTCCAGTGCAGGAGGCCTTTCGCACTGCCGACGACATTCTGCGTCAGGGCGTACAAGGCATCTCTGACATTATTACGATCCCCGGTCTAGTCAACGTTGACTTTGCCGATGTACGGGCCATAATGGCCGACGCAGGCACGGCTCTGATGGGCATTGGCATGGGTTCTGGCAAGTCACGGGCGCGGGAAGCCGCGATCGCCGCGATCTCCTCTCCCCTGCTCGAATCCTCCATCGATGGCGCCTCTGGAGCCGTGTTCAACATCACCGGCGGGTCAGATCTCACCCTCCACGAAGTTAACGCCGCCGCCGAGATTATCTATGAAGGGGTGGATCCCAACGCCAACATTATCTTTGGTGCGGTAATTGATGAGCGGATGCAGGGTGAAGTCTGCATCACGGTGATTGCCACTGGGTTTAACACACGTGCCGGGGCCCAGCCCGAGATTGAGGTAGCCCGCGTTACGCCCTTTAAGCGCACCCTAGCTACGCCGCCCGCCACACCGCCCGCTAGCAGCAGTGGTGGTGGCGGTTTGGGGGCTGGACTAGATATCCCCGAGTTTCTGCAGCGGCGGCGGCCTAACGGCAATCGCTAGCCATGACAATGACGCCTACCTGGCCTGCGGCCCTAACCATCGCTGGTTCTGACAGCGGCGGTGGGGCTGGCATTCAGGCCGACCTGCGCACCTTTGCCTTTCACTTGGTCCACGGTACCAGTGCCCTGACCTGCGTGACCGCCCAAAACACCATAGGGGTAATGCGGGTTGACGCCTTACCGCCCGAAGCCGTGGTGGCCCAGATTAAAGCAGTGACCAGCGATATCGCCGTGCAGGGTGTCAAAACCGGCATGCTGCTCAACCAGGAAATTATTCAGGCAGTTGCGCTGGCGTTGAAGGCGTTGCCCGACATGACTCCAGTAGTTGTGGATCCGGTAATGGTGTCACGCACGGGCGCGCAGTTAATAGACGACGATGCGATCGCCGTCCTGACCCGCCACCTGATTCCCCAAGCCCGTATTCTCACGCCGAACCGCTATGAAGCCCAGTTGCTCAGTGGTTTAGAGATAGCTACCCTAGCCGATATGGAAGCGGCGGCCGTCAAAATCCACCAGCTTGGCCCCCAAGCTGTTCTAGTGAAAGGGGGCGGCATGACGGATGCTCTGCGCAGTACCGACATCTGGTTCGACGGGCGCGAGGTAGTGGTTTTGGAGGCTGAGGTCGTAGAAACAAAACATACTCACGGCACCGGCTGCACGCTGTCGGCGGCGATCGCCGCCAACCTGGCCTTGGGCAAAGACCCGCTAACCGCCGTCAAAGATGCCAAAAACTACGTCACCAACGCCCTCAAGCACGCCCTAGCGATCGGTAGAGGGCAAGGTCCTGTGGGTCACTTCTTTCCTCTGATAGATCAGTAGGCAAGGCATTAGTAGTCTGCTTAGTCAAAGGCGGGAGGTTAGTGAGGTTTAGGGTTTAAGGTCTTTGGTTTAAGGCAGACCATGAACCGTACATCTCAAACCCTGAACCCCAAATCACTAGAGCCTGTTCACAGTCAACTTAGTTACGTACTAGCCCAAACCCCGCCTACTGATCTCTTGGTTCCGGCCAAACGGATTCCCAGTCGGAGCATTGGCGTTCTTCTTCAGGGCCATAGGGGTGCATAGCGCACACCAACGTATTGCCGCCGTAGGACTGGCCGCAGAAATTACGACAGCCCACACAGACCGGATGATTTTGCAGCAGGGGTTCCACAGTGCTGTTGAAGGGGACTGAGACCTCTTCAAACCACTGGTCAATGCCCGATAGTCCTGCCAACAGTGGCCCTAAAATCTCGTTGAGCTCGTCAGCTACGTAATCAACTTCAGCATTGACCGTAGCTCGAAGCGGCTCTACGACGTGGTTGAACTCAACTGCAATGCGATCGATTTCGGGGTCAATGGCTTCCTGCACCTGCTCAGCCCACTGATCCGTCGTCTGTACCAGAGCGTCAGAAGCGCTAGCTATCTGTTCGACTAGGTTATCAAGCCAACGCTCTGTGTCCTCAGAGATCTGCTGGGTAAAATCCTGCACGGCATTGCCAAAGGCATCAAACAATTGCTTAGACCAGTCATCCATAGGGCTAGTTGCTCGACTTTTGTTTCAGGGTTTCTAGTTCTTGGCGCAGGAAAGCCACCTGCTCACGCAGGGAAGCGGTTTGGGCCTCCGTGGGGTTAGCCACAGGGGCGTCGTCATCCAAAATTTCAATGGGCCGAGGCTGCGGAAGGTTTTCGGTTGGGGGAGTCGCCCCATCCTGGGCGCGGTTGACCATCTCATTCACCAGGCGCTGGGCTTCTTCAGCCGTGATCTCGCCGCGCGCTACCAGCTCATTGACAATACCCTGGGTCTGCTCGCGCAAATCTTTGAGGGTGTCGCCCGCTTTCTCACCCGCGTAGGAAGCGACCCCAACTCCCAGATAAAACGCCTTTTTCACCAAATCTCCAAAACCAGCCATAGTTGGCAGCCTCCCCATTGCTGTGTATACACTGCCAGCTTAGAGAAGACGCTGGCCCAATGACCAGGGGCAATGGCACGCTGTCTAAGGCGGAAAACCCAACCCCCTAGCCCCAGGCTAAGCAAAACTAGCAAAAATGAGGATAGTCAGAAATCTTACGTTACTCTAGCGGCTTAAACGGTGTAGCGAAGTCCCAGTTAAGCGCCAAACTAAAAGACCCGGAGTCCACGCCTGTCACAAGCATCCCGTAATGCTGCTACCTTCCGGTCCTGACATGATTTGGGCGTTGCGACCGCATGGGTCCGAGTCTTCTCTATTATAACACCTGCCTCCATGACCAACCAACGACTCCAGCAACAAATCGCCTTTGTGATCGAAATCGACCGGCTCAAGCAGGTTTTGCGCCAAACCCAGCTGATGGATGCCTCCCGCCGCGAGAACAGCGCCGAGCATTCTTGGCACCTGGCGGTGATGGCCCTGGTACTGGCAGAATACGCTCCCGCCGAGGTGGATATGCAGCGGGCAATTCACCAGGTGCTGATTCACGACCTGGTGGAAATCGACGCAGGTGACACCTTTTGCTACGACGCGGCGGGGCATGACGGCAGGGCCGATCGCGAGCAGCAGGCAGCCGATCGCATCTTTGGCCTGCTGCCCGAGGCGATCGCCCAGCAGCTTCGCCAGCTGTGGGATGAGTTTGAGGCCCAGGCCACCCCCACCGCCCGCTTTGCAGCCTCGCTGGATCGTATTCAACCGCTGCTGCACAACTGGCAAACCCAAGGCGGCACCTGGAAGCAGCACAGCATTTGCCGAGCTCAGGTGATGAAGCGCATGGCCCCGGTGGAACAGGGAGCACCAGAGCTATGGCCCTTTGTGCTGGAGGTGATTGAAGAGTCTGTAGCGAAGGGATATCTCAAGCCCTAGGCCTACTTGTAGTAGTCCGAGGTGCCCCATCTGTCACCCATCACTTGCTACACTCTATGCACATAAACTTTTTCCAGTTATGAGCGACTCACATGTTCAATACATCTCTGATGGCCAGGGAGATGTCACAGGGGTAATTCTTCCCATCCAACTATGGCGAGATATTCTCAGTGAGCTGGAAATGCAACACTTGTTTAAAAGCGACACTATGCGCCAGCGGCTATTGGAAGCTAAAAAACGCACAGCCGGAATCCCTCTTTCATCAGCCATCACTGATTTAGGGTTAGTCATTGATCTAGGCTTAGAATGAAGCCCGTTGAATTGGATACCAATGCCTTCGAAGACCTGGCATTGTGGATTCAGCAAGATCGCAAGATTGCCCTTCGCATTGTTGAGCTCATCCAAGAAATTCAGCGCACGCCATTTACAGGCACGGCTAAACCAGAACCAGTCAAGCATGAGCTTCAAGGCTGTCGATCGCGCCCCATTACCCAAAAGCATCGTCTGGTGTACGATATCCAACTCGACAAAATTCGAATTTTGGCCTGTCGCTACCACGATTGATATCCTGGGTTTTACCAAGAGCGCAGCATCACTGCATGCGATCGATGGTGCGGTACTGAATTGCTTCAGCGATATGGTGGGTTTGCAGATCCTCAGAGCCATCCAGATCAGCGATGGTGCGGCCGACTTTGAGAATGCGGTCCATGGCACGGGCCGATAGCCCTAGCTGGCGCACGGCTCCTTCTAACAACGTTTTACTAGTGTTATCCAGCGGGCACCAGTGCTTCAGGTGGCGGCTTTGCATATCGGCATTGCACTGCAGGCTGGGTTCGGTTTTGAAGCGATCGTGGGCGCGCTGGCGAGCAGCTTGAACGCGATCGCGCACCGGCTCCGACGCTTCCCCCGGCTGGTGCTGGGTCATCTCTTCAGGCTTGATGCGGCTGACCACCACCTGCAAATCGATCCGATCCATCAGGGGGCCTGAGAGGCGCGACCAGTAGTTTTCGCGGCTGCGGGGGCTACAGGTGCAGGGCTGCACTGAGTCGCCGTAGAAGCCACAGGGGCAGGGGTTGGTGCTGGCAATCAGCGTAAACTGGGCGGGGAAAACTACCGATTGCCGGGTACGAGTAATGGTGACATAGCCGTCTTCGAGGGGCTGGCGCAGATATTCCAGCACGTCGCGCTTAAATTCGGTCAGTTCATCGAGGAAAAGAATCCCTCGGTGGGCCAGGGAAATCTCTCCTGGCTTGGGGTAGCTGCCGCCGCCGACCAGGGATGGTCCAGAGGCCGAGTGGTGGGGACTGCGAAAGGGGCGCGTATTCACTAGAGTCCCCTTTTCCTTCAGCAGCCCCGCGACGGAGTGAATCTGGGTGACATCCAGGGCTTCTTCAAACTGCAGCGGTGGCAGAATGGAGGGTAGACGACGGGCCAGCATGGTTTTACCACTGCCTGGCGGGCCGACAAAAATTAAGTTATGGCCGCCCGCAGCGGCGATCTCCAGAGCACGGCGAGCCTGGGCCTGGCCTTTGACATCTCGCAAATCTAGCGCACCAGCAGCGGAGTTCATTACCAGTGTGGTGTCAACGACCACCGGGCTATGGACTGAAGGGTTGTTGAGGAAATCGGCGACTTCTGACAGGTGGTTGAAGCTGTAGACTGTCAGTCCTGGCACCACGGCGGCCTCACGCCCATTGTCGGCGGGCACTACCAGACAGCGAATCCCAAGTTTTTGGGCTGCTGCTGCGATCGGCAACACTCCAGCCACCGCCCGCAGGCTGCCGTCTAGGGATACTTCTCCCAAAAACAGCAGGTCGTTGAGGGCATCGGTGTTCACCTGTTCCGAAGCGGCGAGAATGCCAACGCTGATGGGCAGGTCAAAAATAGGGCCTTCTTTGCGCAGATCGGCGGGGGTGAGGTTGATCACCACTTTGCGCATGGGGAAGGGAAAGCCAGCATTTTTAAGGGCAGCCTTGACCCGCTCGCGGGACTCTTGGACGGCGGTATCGGGCAGGCCTACAACAACTACACCAGGCAAGCCGCCCGAGATATCGACTTCGACTCCAACTTTGAGGGCATCGATGCCCACTAGTGCCGCGCTCCAGACCCTTGCCAACATGTTGTGTTATCCCCTGAGATGGCCCTGATACCAAGGTTTAGGGTGCCCAGAGGGTGGGGTGCGATCGGCAGGCAAGGAGTGTCAACTGCAATTTGGCTGATTGCGCCCCCGTTGCTCAAGCCAGGTCTAACGGACTCCTGCCGCCTCTACCGCCCCGATTTAATACATGGGTATATTTTGCTCAACGACCGACTGATTCCTTGCTTCAAGATCAACGACGTGTGGCATTGGGCATTCTTATCGGCAGAGGCACGTAGTATTGTAGCAACGTGCTCACTACGAATACCAGTTGTACCCAGCTAGTGAGGACATTGACCACATTGTACTAAGACGAAATTGCCCCAAACCAAGGGAATCTGTGAATTATTTTACCGCACTCTTCTCGAAGAGTTCTACCAGGTGGCGTTTCGCAAAAAGGTCTATCAAATCGTCCGGGAAACAGCTTGACCAATACGTAGAAGACAAGGATAAACATCAAACATGACCTGATACCCTTCTCTGTGCCTGACATCCTCGACCATCAGATAAAGTCTGACCTATTACGTATGACAGATTATTTTATTTTTTAAACTTTAAGAACCCGCACTTCTAAAAGCGATCGCTCATGGACTGGAACTGTATCACCTGGCAAATACCTATGCCGCTGGTTAAGGCAGAATTAGAGATTTTGCCCACCCCTTTCCCTTCTTTAGGTGATTCTGAGACCCATGTGTGGTTTCTCGACTTAATCGAGCTGCAACAGCAGGCATCTGAGCTGTCGGCGCTCCTTTCTCCAGACGAGCAAGAACGGGCAGCCCAATTCAAATTCGATCGCGATCGCCTCGAATATACCATCACCCGTGGCGTGCTACGCCTTCTCCTGGGGGCTTATCTACAGTCAGAACCTCAGGCTTTTCAGTTTACTTACAATCTCTGGGGTAAACCCAGCTTATCCACCACATGCTTACATTTTAATGTGGCACATTCTCACAATTTTTCTATGCTTGCCTTCAATTTGACCTGTTCCCTTGGCGTCGATATTGAATGGATCCACCCAAATTTTTCAATTCAAAATTTGACGCAGTTAGTTTTGACCGATACCGAAATTCAAGTCATGTCCGGCTTGCCGTCGAGTTACCAGCCCTTAGCCTTTTTCCAAGCCTGGACACGCAAGGAAGCATATATTAAGGCATTGGGACGGGGGCTCTCAATTCAACTCAATACTCTTGAAGTAGGCTTTGACTTAAAAGCCGTAACTCTAGTTACGGGGTTAGTAGGAGAACGTCATCTTCTCTCCAAAAGGAGTTCTACTCAAGACGATCAAACTCAGACCTCCTTAAGTCTGAAGGATTGGCAACTGATGGATTTTTGGCAAATTGAGGGCTATGCGGCTTGTCTGTGTGTGGGTAATTCCTCGAACTTTGAACGAGTCCTCAGCACTTGCAGAATTCGGCTCATACCCTGAATCAGCAACGCCTTAGTGCAGCGGTTGCGAGTCTTTCGCCCAGGTCAAACGCTTCCCTCTTGGCTACCAATGTAAAACCGCACCCCTTGAACGTTTGGCAGGAGCCACCACTTGACAATAGATAAAAACCCATAAAAAGAATAAGCTCAGCAAATAATCTAAGTTGTCATCGTTTTTAACGTATTTTTCATGAGAATCTTTTCGTACTTTACGCCTCTCTCATAAAACGTATTTTTCACGAGAATCTTTTCGTACTTTACGGCTCTCTCATAAGGAGAATATTATACTGAAGCGAATCAGGTTAGTGAATTTGCCTATTGCTTGCCTTCAGGTAGACACGAAAAGAGCTGTCATTGTTCAACGGGCCCGAATTAGGTGTTTTTGATTTGCTGTATGCAAGTAATTGCATGCCACTTTAAATTGAGCGTTTTCTGTCGCTCTCAAAACATCTATGCCTAGTTCTATTAATGGGTTCTAATTAGAAAATTAATGTTCAATGCCTTGCAATTATTTTTATCAATTTAATGAGTTTAGTTGGTCATCTTGATTCATAACTGATGGATTGATTCATCCCTAATGAATACAGTCTTGGAGTGTTCGGAGCTTAGTCAATAAATAATTTTAATGCGTCCTATATCTAGTAATCAGGCAAAATCGCACGTGAACAGCCATCCTTCTCCGATTGCAAAGGCTTTGGAACTGCGCGAGGGATTACATTGGTCTAATTGTCAGAATCTCCAATATGCTTGTGTTCATGAGCGGTTTGAAGCTCAGGTCGAGGCTACACCGCACGCGATCGCAGTATCTTTCCTGGAACAATTCCTCACTTACCAGGACCTCAACGAACGGGCCAACCAACTTGCTCATTTTCTTCTGGCGCAAGGCCTGCAGCCTCAGGAATTAGTGGCAATTTCGATGGATCGTTGCCTGGAACTGATAGTTAGCATTTGGGGTGTGCTGAAGGCCGGAGGTGCCTATGTACCGATTGATCCAACCTACCCGCAACAACGGCAGCAGTACATGCTGCAAAATTCTCAGGCCAATTTTTTATTGACACAAAAACACCTGATCCATGGGTGGCCAGACCATTCAGCTCAGATAATCTCTGTGGACACCGATTGGGACACCGCGATCGCACCCTACCCTAGGCACAATCCAGGACAACCCATTCTCCCCGAACATCCCGCCTATGTAATTTACACCTCTGGTTCCACGGGAGCTCCCAAAGGGGTAAAGATTACCCATCGCGGCGTCATCAACCATAGTGTGGCAATAACCCAGGCATTTGAATTAGACAGCCGCGATCGCGTGTTGCAATTCTCCAGCATTAGCTTTGACATCATTGTTGAAGAGCTATTCCCTACGCTGCTTAATGGAGCCACGCTGGTTCTGCGGACAGCCGAAATTTCTACATCTATTCGCCAGTTTCTAGAGTTTGTCGCGACTCATGGTATTACGATCCTCAATCTGCCCACTGCCTTCTGGCACGAATTAGTCAGCGGGCTAGCCCTTCTACAACTCTCAATGCCCCCATCTGTGCGCTTGGTTGTCGTCGGTGGAGAAAAAGCCTCCCGGTTGGCCTACGCAGAATGGGTTCGCTTAGTAGGCCATGATCCCCGCTGGTTGAATACTTATGGTCCAACCGAAACCACAGTTACAGCGACCCTCTACGATCCTATCCAGTCTCAGTACCATCCTGATCAAGGCGAAATTCCTATTGGCAAACCAATCGCCAACGTCGAAGTCTACGTGCTCAATCCAGATTTAGAGCCAGTCCTCTTTGGCGAAGTCGGAGAACTCCACATTGGAGGCCCTGGGGTAGCCATTGGGTATCATCAACTTCCCTCTCGAACTGCCGAAAAATTCATCCCCAATCCATTTAGTGACGACCCTCAGTCTCGGCTCTACCAAACTGGGGATACCGTGCGCTACTTACCCGATGGCAACCTGGAATTTATTGGGCGGGTCGATTTTCAGGTGAAATTGCGGGGCTTCCGGATCGAACTGGGTGAAATCGAAACGGGTCTGGAGCAGCATCCCTCAGTGCGGCAAGCGATCGTCCTGGCCCGCGAAGATGTGCCTGGAGAAAAACATCTCGTGGGCTACTTAATCGCTCAACCCAATCACACACTCAACCTGAGCAACATTCGTACTTTTTTGTGCCAAAAACTTCCTGAATATATGGTGCCAGCGGCTTTTGTGGAAATGGATACTTTTCCTCTGTCGCCGAACGGCAAAGTCGATCGCACCAACTTTCCTGCCCCTTATACACGCAACCAAGGTGAGACTAAACCAGTTGTTGCTCCTTCTAATTCCACTGAAAGCAAGCTATTGGAGATTTGGGAAACTATTCTAGGCATCGCCAATATCAGCATTAGAGACAACTTTTTTGAATTGGGCGGCCATTCTTTGTTGATTGCCCGGTTGTGCCAGCATATCGAATATCATTTCAATCAATCGCTTCCACCCGCTGCAATTTTTCAGGCCCCAACAGTGGAACAACTAGCGAAATTCTTGCAGCATGATCAGGTGCCTGCCATGAGTTCTTCCATGATTGTTATCCAAGCCGGAAATCCTGAAATAACATCGCCTTTATTTTGCATTCATGTGTTAGGGGAAAATGGTATTTTCCTCCGTCCACTGGTTAGTTATTTAGATCCTGCGCAACCCGTTTACGGCTTATCTGCTCAAATGATTGAGCGCAAAAATGCACCCCCAAATCAAATCAAGGATCTTGCGGCATTTTATGTGCAAGAGATGCGGATAGTCCAACCTGTGGGCCCATATTTCATAGCCGGAGTCTCATTTGGTGGGGAGATTGTTTTTGAAATTGCTCAACAATTGGTAAGACAAGGAGAAACCGTAGGGTTACTAGCCTTGTTGGACACCTTTGGCCCAGAAGATATCAGTGCGAAACTCGGAAGAGCATCATCACACTTTGCTAATCTCTTAGACCAAGGCTTGCCCTACCTGCTGAATAAAGTGCAGCGCCGATGGAATAATATTTGGCAAAGTCTGTTGTACCGCTATAACAAGTTAAGTTTCAAGTTAGGCCAGAATTTGTCCTATGAACAGCAGTTCCTGATGGTTCTAGAAGAGAATAAGGCGGCATCTAAGAAGTATATTTACGAGACGTACCCTGGTAAGCTCACTCTCTTTCGGGCAACGGAAGAAATCTACTATTCCCAGGTTTACTTGGATGAAGGGTTAGGTTGGCGAGATTTTGCAGGCGGAGGGTTAGAGGTTCATGATGTACCTGGAGATCATGTGAGTATGTTGCATGAACCCCACGTACAGGTGTTAGCCCAAGAATTTGCTAGTTGTTTAAGCAAAGCTCAGGCAAGTCAGCGCATTTCCTGAATCCAGTGAACAGCTTTCTTTCCTACAGCCAACCTAAACAGAGCATCAACAATAGCCAAGGTGCATCCCACTTTTTCGAAGAGTATAAGTACTCAGGGGTTAGCTTAGCGCTGATGCACTAAGCTAACAGCATCCGTAAGCCGATAAACGTGCTCAGATCCAAGCCGATGTCGAACAGATCGCCGAACTGTTGTACGAAGAGACGGACCCCGCGCATGTCACACCTTCGAAGGGATAGAAGTCGTCGCTCGAGCCCATCTACTGAGTTGGTAGGGCCTGACATTGGACATTTTTTTATCCGTAGCAGCAACAGCGGCACAATGCGTGGGCGAGAGCGGCGCATCCAAAGCATCGTCGGACCGTTAAATCTGAGTGAGCAACAGAGTCACTGGCTAGCGGTCAAGGCCTAAAGTCAGTGGAGTCCTCTAGGTAACGTAGGTAAGGCTCAACAGCGGCTTGATGTCGTCGAAGCCTGCTTATGGCAAGGGGTTGTGGACGGAGCAGTCAGCTATTCAGACTGGGATGCACTCCCTCAGGATAGCTGGGGCACTATCCTAGACACTCTGGTAGGTTTGGTTAGTTGTCCTCTGGGCAACCTAGCGTTGAGGTATTCAGCGCTGGATCGCATATCCCATGGCCCCTACTGCAGACATTATCATCATTGGCGCTGGCATTTCAGGGCTAGCCGCCGGGTGCTATGCCCAGATGAACGGCTACCGTAGCCAAATTTTTGAAGCCCACGACCGGCCGGGCGGGCTGTGCACAGCGTGGCAGCGGCAGGGCTACACCTTCGACGCGGGCATTCACTACATCTTTGGCCCCGGGGAGGGGCAGCCGTTTTACGAGCTGTGGCAAGAGCTGGGGGCGTTGCAGGGGGTGGAGTTTACTAATCAAACGGAGTTCATGCAGATCCATGGCCCCCAGGGGGAGGTGCTGCGGGTGCACAGCCAGCCCGACGAGCTGCAAGCGCACCTGCTGGCTCTGGCTCCGGAGGATGCCAAGCTAATCGACGCCTTCTGCAAGGGGGTGCGCAAGTTTAAAGAGTTTGACCTGTCGATGTTGCAGCAAAAGCCCAAGTCGCTGATGACGGCGACGGATTGGGCGCGGCTGGGCAAGCAGGTGCTGCCATTTATGGGGGTGCTGGGCAAGTGGAGTCAGCTCTCCCTGCGAGATCTGGCGGGGCAGGTGAAGAATCCGTTTCTGCGATCGGCGATGCCCCACATGTTTTCCTGGCCCGATGTGCCGGTGATGGTGGGCATGTCGCTGCTGGCCTATTTGGATAACGGCAACGCGGGCTCACCGGTAGGGGGAGCGATCGCATTTTCCCGCGCGATCGAGCAGCGCTATCTAGAATTGGGTGGTGAAATCCATTACGCATCGCCAGTGGAACGCGTACTGGTGGAGAATGACCAAGCCGTAGGGGTGCGCCTGACCAACGGCGAAGAGCACCGGGCAGACCGAGTGATCTCTGCCTGCGACGGTCGCCGCACCATCTTTGACCTGCTCAAGGGCGAGTACGTCAACCGCCGCATCGAAAAGCTTTACGACGGGCATCTACCTATGCATTCCCAGTTTCAGGTGTCGCTAGGGGTAAATATGGATTTTTCCCATCGGCCCCACTGGGTGACGCATTTGTTGGAGGAGCCGATCGCGATCGCCAACCAGCCCCATACCGAAATTGGCGTCAAACACTATTGCTTTGATCCATCGCTGGCTCCTGCCGGCAAGTCAGTCGTGAGCCTTATGGTGACTACCCACTACAGCGATTGGCAAGGGAGCCATGCAGCCCATCAAAATCAAGTGGCGGAGACGTTGATTGAGCGCATGGAGGAGTTTTACACAGGCTTGGGGGCAGCTGTGGAAAACATGGAGATAACTACTCCCCTCAGCTATGAAAAACTCACCGGTAACTGGCAGGGTGCCAGCTGCGGCTGGTTGCTGACCAAAGACACTATGCCGCTGATGATCAAAGGTGTGCCCAAGCGCCTCCCCGGCCTAGACAACTTCTACATGGTGAGCCAGTGGACCGAGCCGGGTGGCAGCCTGCCCATCGTGGCGCTGTCGGGTCGCAACATGATCTACGAAATCTGTCGCGAAGATGGGCGCACATTTGAAGCCACCGTGCCGCGGTAGTGACGGATTATCTTTGGCCAAAGATAACGAATTGCGCTCGCACATCAAGCTTCGTTGCAGTCCTTTGCCCACCCCAGAACCTCGCAGGAAAATGGAATTAAGAGGCTTGGTTGCCAAGAACCATCCCTTAAGGTGCGATCGCACTGTGAGAAACAGCATGGCGTGATTCTCACGCTGAGCTACCACGACCTGTTATGTCCAACGACCGAACTTGGGGCGTTGGGGCTGGTGCTCTACTGGCTAGCCCTTCGCCTCAAGCATTACCAGCCTCTACCCTAGCTGCGATCGCCTCACGCCTGATTCGCTTCAGTCATTGGGAGAACACCCCATGTATCGCAAAATTTTAGTGGCCCTAGACAACAGCCCCGCCAGCGACGCCTTATTTACTCAAGCCCTTGAGCTAGCCCAAGCCAACGATGGTGCCCTCTTGCTGGTACACAGCCTGTCAAACCAGGAAGAAAGCAGCCCCTTGCCCATGTCACCCCAACTCGACAACATCTACTGGGCACCCGGTACCGAGCTCGATCTAGAGGCGTGGCGGCAAGCTTGGGTGCGCTACGAACACGAGAGCTTCGACCGCCTACGCCACTACGCTGCCACAGCCAACACAGCGGGAGTACCCACCGAGTTTCGGCAGCTGGTTGGCAACCCCGCAACCGTCATCTGCAAAGCTGCCCAAGAGTGGGGAGCTGACCTCATTCTCATCGGCAACCGAGGCCGCACCGGCCTGGCCGAGTTGGTCTTAGGCAGCGTCAGCAACCACGTCATGCACAGGGCTAGCTGCTCTGTGCTGGTGATGAAGACCGATGTCCTTAGCTCCAGCGAAACCCCTGCCACAGCCGAAGTTGCCTGATTCAAGTTTCCTTTTAAGGACGAAAGGATGTTGCTCGGTGCAAGAACCACAGCCTGGCTTAAGGGAATTGGTCTAACCTCCGACACCACAAAGACCCTCTCTGTGGAAAAACTCCCCAAGAGGAACCGAGTTCTATGGGCATACAGCTATATGCACTTAGGAGAGATGACCTATTTCCTTTTACAAAACAAACTGAGTAAAACGCTCTCGATAAAAAGTAGATATGGATCCAATTTAGCAAATAATTTATCTGTTAACAGCAATACAAAGCAGCCATCAAAAGGGAAAAGATAACCCCGCAATAAATAAATAGGATCCTAAGAAGACCGAAGAGGGATCCGATTCAGCGAATACTTATTTGTCCACAGCAAGACAAAACAATCATCAAAAGAACAAAGACTATTCCGCGATCAGCGAATGGGATCCCAAGAGGACAAAAGCTTGAAAAAGACGTAACAAATTGTGATCATTTTCTCAAATTTTTCTGGGGAAAACAGTGGAAAAACCGTGGGAAATCTCCTCCTTTAAAGGGGATAACTTCTCTCTTTGAAATAACATCCATACCGTCGCTTCCAGGGTGTGGAAAACTCAAACTCTTCTCCACCCTTTTTCCCCAGTGGAGTTAATAGTACAGCCCATACTCATTCAACAGTTCAGCAGTTATCCCCAGTTTTCACAGGCTCTACTTCTACTACTACCTTTTAAATTTTCTTATTCCGGAAGGCAGAACTTGTTTAACAGGGTCAGTGCTGATGGGGTAAAAAAAGGGTGATAGGATGAGCACCGAATTGAAAAGTAACTTCTTTCAAAAATGTTAAAAAGCTTTTGAATAAGGGATCCACCTCTTCGAGATCTCATAAAGGAGCAGTTTTATTCAGCAATCCATAACAAAAGAGAATTGCTCTAATCTCAGCGCCACAAAGGATCCCTCTGTGGAAGAACACCCCAAGAGAACCGAGTTCTTTGGGTGCAAAACCATACGCGTCTGTGAGAGATGGCCTATTTCCCTTTATAAATGAGGCTGAGTAAAATCATCCTTATAAGAAACAAATGTGGATCCGATTAAGCGATAATTCATCAACTAATAGCAAGATAAACAAGAAGCAATATGGATCCAATTTAGCGAACAATCTATCTGTTGACAGCAAGGTAAAACAGCCATCAAACAAGCAAAGGTTACTCCCCAGTAAACGAATAGCATCCTAAGAAAACTGAAGAAGGATCCTATTCAAGGACTAATTAAAACTATCTTGGTTAGGAAACAGATATGGATCCGCCTTGGCAAATAACCTGTTTGTCAATACCGAGACGAAACAGTCATTAAACGAACAAAAATTACTCCGCAGCAACCGAATAGGATCCTAAGAAGACCCAAGGTTGAAAGAGACATAGCAAATTGCGGTCTTTTCTCAAGCGCGCTCGGGAAAAACAGCGAAGACTGTAGAAAAGCTTCTCCTTGAAAAGGGTATGACTTCTCCCTTTGGAAGAACTATTGATGCTGCCGCTTCCACGGGTGTGGAAACTCTAAGCTTTTCCCCAATGGATTTAATAGTGCAGCCCATACCCGTTCAACAGTTCAGCGGTTATCCCCAGTTTTCACAGGCTCTACTGCCGCTACTGTCCTTTCGATTTGCTTCTTCCAGAAGACAGAGCTTGTTTACCAGAGGTCAGCGCTGATAGGGCAAGAAAAGGGTGATTAGGATGAGCACCCAATTGAGAAGTAATTTCTTTCGAAAGCGCTATAAAGCTCTTGAAGTGATGGATCCAGCTCTTCAAGATCCTATAAGAAGAGTAGTTCTACCCAGCAATCCATAACAAAGGTGAGATACTGCTAGTACGGAATTAGCCAACACTCACAGATAGATATGCTGTGCTGGCCTTCCCAATCAGTTGCGTTTCTTTTTCTCCGTTGCCATGAAGTTTATCTGCCCCCAGAACGAGCTGAGTGCCCAACTGTCTTCAGTTAGCCGTGCTGTGTCGTCGCGTCCCAATCGGCCAGTGCTGGCCAATATATTGGTCAAGGCCGATATTGAGAACCAGACAGTAACCTTGGTGGGCTTTGACGAAGTGCTGGGCATTGAAAGCCGTTTTAGCGCTCAGGTAGAGGAACCTGGCACGCTGACACTGCCCTCTAAGCTCTGGGGCGACATCGTTTCTCGCCTAGCCAACGAAGACATCACCCTGGAGTCTGAGGGTGACAGCACCACCGTGACGCTTACGTCTTCCTCTGGTCGCTATGAGGTGCGAGGCTTGAGTGCGGAAGACTACCCCGCACTGCCCACGGTAGAAGAGGGCGAAGCAATTTCACTCTCTGCCGATGCGCTGCTCAGTGGCCTGCGCGGCTCGCTCTTTGCCACCAGTGGTGACGAAACCAAGCAGGTGCTCACCGGCGTGCACCTGCTCTCTGAAACCGATGCCCTAGAGTTTGCCGCCACCGATGGCCACCGCCTATCCGTGGTGCAAACCACCGACGAATCGGCCACCGACACCCCCTTTATGGATGTCACCGTGCCTGCCAAGGCGCTGAGGGAGCTAGAGCGCATGATTCAGGGCTATACCTCTAATGAGCCGGTGGCCCTGCGGCTCGATGAAACCCAGGTGTTGTTTGACTTAGGCCACCAGCGCCTCACCACTCGCCTGCTCGAAGGGCAGTACCCCAACTACCGGCAGCTGCTGCCGAAGCAGTTTGCCCGCCAGGTGACGGTCGATCGCAAACTCCTGATGGCAAGCTTAGAGCGCATTGCTGTGCTGGCTAGCCAGAAGAACGACATCATTAAAATTACCCTCAACCCCAGCGATCAGAGCATTGCTCTCTCGGTCGAAGCTCAGGAGGTAGGCAGCGGGCACGAAGAGCTGCCTGCCCAGGTGAGCGGCGATGAGCTGGATATTGCCTTTAATGTGCGCTATCTGCTGGATGGGCTGAAGGCGTTTGACACCACCGAGGTGCAAATGCAGTGCAATGCGGCAACCAGTCCAGCGGTGTTTGTGCCCCTGGGGGAAACCAAGATTACTTACCTGGTCATGCCTGTGCAGATTCGGGGATAGGTTGTGAGAAGCAATAGAGGTTCACATTTCAGAGGGTGAACCGATAACTGGCGCGATCGCAGAGATCGTCCAAAACGAATTGGCTTTTGATGCCAAAAACTGGGGTAGCGCAAAGGAGTTGGGTAACCTGCTTGGCAGCAGTGCTCATCGGGTAATCCGTTGAAGGAACCGGATGCCGTCGAGGATCTCGGCCACCCGTGCCTCGGCCAGAGTACCGATATAGGGGCCGAGCTGAGTTTTTTGCAGCGACGTGAGTTTGCCGGCCTCAACAAAGCTGCGTTTTGGGAGGCTGGCGAGGCCGGCCTCGAGGGCCACGTTGCCGGGAAGGCTTATGCGCTTGTGGTTGATCGTGAGGGCACAGGCGACGACGGTGGGGAGGTGGCTGTGGTTGAACAGGTCGTCCTGCAAGATGACATAGGGGTGGGGGATGGCGGAATCAAGCGTAACCCAGTAGATATCGCCGCGGTTGATCAACATAGCTGTTCTCTTGAGTAATTAGGTCCCTCGGACGACTTCGGATGACCATGCCTCAACTCCGACCTTAGGAGACCCAAACCCCCTGGGGCAACCGATTCTGATATGCAGGCGATTTGAGAAATGGCTTTATCGGGAGAGGCATAATCCATCTATGGCTGAGGCGTTTACCCTCGTTCACCGCTGTGCTTGGCAATTAGGTGGTTAAGGTCATGCTGCATTTTGTGGTGAACTTGCCAGTAGCAGGCATCTACATAGGTGCGATCGCGCGCGGCCTCTGCCCCATAGCGCTCAAAATAGATCGGCGCGCCCACATAGGTGGCTATGGGTCGAGGCCAAGGAATATTTGGCAGCGGCCCAAACGCAATGCCCCAAGGCAGCCCCAGATACACAGGGAACACCTCTGGATCGATTCCCAGCAGCCAGGGCATGCCCAACTCATGGAGGCGTTCTACGAGGGGATAGATGTCGGCTAGTACCAGCAGCGTTTCGTGGGCACCCCAGGAGACCACAGGCACGATGGGAATGTGGCGCTGAATGGCGATTTTGACAAATCCCTTGCGATCGCCCAGCTTAATTTGATCTCGCTGGTAAAACGGACGAAAAACATCCTGTGCCCCACCGGGATACACCAAAATGCTGGCACCGCGATCGAGAGCGGCTAGGGCTGTTTTGGGGTGAGCGGCGATCGCCCCAGCCCGTTCGGCCAGATTAGCCGCAGGTGGGCAGCCTTGCCACACCTTAGGATGCATCAGACCATAGACAATGCGATCGGTGCCAAAGCGCCGCACCCAGTCGTAAACCATCATAAACATGTCGGGTGCCCCCAGCCCGCCATTGTGAGAGCCCACCAGCATGATCTGACCCTCAGGAATCTGCTCCCACCCTTGGGTCTGAACGTGAAAATAATGCTCGTATAGCCAAGCCCAAACCGGCTGAAAGGCTTTAATAAACTGAGGATCACGACGATCTAGTGACCAGCCTGGTTTCTGCATCGCCTTAGGGCCGTAATTCCTCATTTAATCGATATTTCCTGACCGTATCTAAGCGACTGCATTGTATTACTAAACGCTATCTAGAACTAGTACGGAGCCTCAATGGCTTCAAACATCATGTCATTGAAGTCAAACAACACAGTTTCATTGGTTAGTCCGCCCTTACGGACTTGGGCTGTGTAAAGCTTGCCCGCAGCCGCCCAGACGAGCCGTTTGTCGTCTATCTCGGCCCACTCCCAGGTGGGGCAAGCAATGGTTGTGGCTGCGTCAGGGCCAATCAATTCGTGCTCATCCCAATAGCAGCCCTTGCCCACTGGAGCGCCAACTTCTGCGTGGGCGATCTTGCGCAGCGTCCAGCCTTGACCAATGGGCTTTTCAAAGATGTCTTTGTCTTGCCACTGTCTAATCTTGATGCGATCTACCCAGGTCCAGCCATCTCGTAGCAGCCGGGGGTAATACACGCTCAAGCATTCGCCACCGTAGCCGCCCTCGGGTTGGTACTGGGTGTCTCGTTGCAGAGCCGATGGGTTGAGCGAGCCCGCGTGGCCGTAGCCGTCATTCAGCCAATATTTCGTCTTCCCAGTCCATAGACCCCCGCCATGCCAGCAGTCACCCTTCGGAAAAAATGCGATCGCCTTCAGATACGGCACTCGCGAAATTGCTGTCCACGCCCCCCGCGACTCCGATTGCCATTTGCCGTTCATAGCGAAGTAGATGACATGGTTGCCATCTGGCGAGATATCGCTGCGGCGCTCATAGATGCGGCCTTTGAGCCATTGGCCGAGGTGGAAGGAATCGCGATCGCGATTCCAAAGCAGAGTCGCAACGCGCTTCGACGGCCCCCTACGGATTACCAGGCCAACGGGTGCTTGGCTGGCCAGCAGAACGTGAATACGAGGCGGGAAATGTGACATCTGCGAACCACCGTCACCCTCCTGGGTCGCTTCTTTTATGATGAACTATAGTTCGGCTTGCAAAATGTTCAACTTGCAAAACGGCACACGCTATGGCCAGCCTTTACGAGACAGATTTCTACGCCTGGACTCAGCAGCAGACCCAGCTGCTAGAGCAAAACCTGTGGGAAAAGCTGGATTTGCCCCACCTAGTAGAGGAACTAGAAGACTTGGGACGGCGGGAACGGCAAGAATTGAGAAATCGACTGAGTGTGCTGTTGGGGCATCTGCTGAAGTGGCACCACCAACCAGAGCACCGGGGCAATAGCTGGCGGGCCACCATTCGAGAACAGCGCACCCAGGTTCAGCTAGTGTTGAGCGATAACCCTAGCCTAAAGCCCTATTTGGCCGAAGCGCTGGCGTTGGCGTAGCCTCTCCCTTGGAGAATCGCCTATCAGCTTGGCCAAGACCTAGCCGTGCAAGAAACCGGCCTCGACTACAGCACTTTCCCGGCTGGCTGCCCCTATACCTTGGCCCAAATTCTCGACGAAGCCTTTTTCCCCAATCCCTAGCCCGATAAAAAACGCCCCAGAGATCTGGGGCGTTTCATACCTTCATTCGACCTGTTCACAGGATGGGGGAGGCGCTAACCCCGCCCAAATTCATAACCTAACCGTTGATTACAGGAGCCTGCAACGCAACGGGGGTAGCCTCACCAGCGGTCGCCAGGTCGAGGGGGAAGTTGTGAGCATTGCGCTCGTGCATCACTTCCATACCCAAGTTCGCCCGGTTGATCACATCCGCCCAGGTGCCAATCACCCGACCCTGAGAGTCCAGAATCGACTGGTTGAAGTTGAACCCGTTCAGGTTGAACGCCATCGTGCTGATGCCCAAGGAGGTGAACCAGATGCCAATCACAGGCCACG